>Ga0073932_1005949_pt1 | contig 12810 bp, 7 predicted proteins | sample DewCreD2012metaG_FD_76967 | JGI IMG/M metagenome (GOLD analysis project Ga0073932, IMG submission 76967) | Hot spring sediment bacterial and archeal communities from British Columbia, Canada, to study Microbial Dark Matter (Phase II) - Dewar... ... | reverse complement strand
TGCGGCTGTTGCGTTCCAGGTCCTGCATTTCCAGGGTGCGCGCCGTCCATATGCCTTGCACCTGCGCCACATCTTTGTACCGCAGCCGCCGCACCAGACCCTGGCGCTTGAAGTTCTCGATCTGAGCGAAGGTGTAATTGCTCTTGCGCACCCACAGGTGCGAGTGCGTGTACTGCGACGACTTCGCGCGCGTGGGGCGGGACTCGATCTTCCAGCAATCCTCACCGTCGATCTTCTCCTCGCCGAGCATGCGGTAGTCGAATTGATCGACGTCCCGTTCCTCGAGATCTTCGAATGTGAAATCGGTTCCGAAGAACCGCGTGCCCCGGTCCTGCACCGCCACCCGCTGATCCCGCGCGATGGCGGGGCGCCACATCCACTGGTCCGAAACCCGGTCGGGATAGTTGTGCACCAACAGCGCCACGCCCTTGACTTCGGCGGGCGCCGTGAAGCGGATCACGGCTTTGCTCTTGCCCGCCGATCCCAGTCTTTCGTAGCGCCAGCGCTTTTCCGAAGTCCTGCCGCGGGAGTCGATGACGGTGAGCGTGCCTTCGTAACGCTGTGAATTGGCTCGGCTGCGCCGCTGGCTTTCCTCGACGATTTGCCGCGCATCCTGAGTCCCGGCGGCAAGCGCCGCCGCCAGGATCGCAATCAGCTTACTCATATTCAAGCGCCTCCACGAGCGAACCCCGGACTGCGGTTTCCGCCGGACCCAACGCGGCAAGAAACGCCGCTGCCAGGATCACAGGGGCGAGAAACAGAGCCGTCTCGAGCGGATAGATGTACGGCAAACGCATGCCGGCGATGTGGTCGCGTATGATGACTTGCGAGTATTTGAGCATCAGCGCCCCCAAACTCAGCCCGAGCGCCAGTCCGATCAGGCCGATGGCGACCGCTTCCATCCATACAGTCTGCCTCACCTGCCGTCGCAGCGCGCCGACAGCCTGCAAGACCGCGAGTTCGCGCCTGCGGTCGGTGATGGAGACCGTCAGGGTATTGACGATCCCCAGCACAGCCACCAGCACCGCGACGGCGATCTGCACATAGGACAACCCAAACCACTGATCCGTCGCTTTGAGGATGTAACGGCGGACTTCCGGATTGGTAAATACGAACAGCCTTCGCTCGGAACCGAGTTCCTTCTGAATCCTCTCCTTAACCTTCTCGGGCGAAGCTCCCTTGGCCAGGTAGACGCGGAAGGAATTGACCGAGGGGTCGCCCCAATGGCGCACATAAACCTGCCGGTCGATCAAGACGCTGCCCCGCTGATCGGCGAAATCCACCACGACGCCGCTCACCTTCAGGCGCAGGATCCCGTGCGGGGCGGGAATCTCCAGCAGGTCGCCGGGGCGCAGGTCTTGCGTCAGCGCCAGGTTTTCGGAAACGATGGCGCCGAGCCCCGCCGCGGTTTCGGCCCACATCGAGGCCGGGTCGCCGGCCACCACCCGCCGCTTCACGCGCCGGGCCAGACTTTCGATCTCCATCGAAACCAACATGATAGGAACGCCGCGGAAAGTGACCCGCGGGCTTCGCACCGTCTGCACCTCCTCGATTCCCTCGATAGCCCGGAGCCTGTCGCCGATCGCCGGATCCAGCCGGAAACTGCGCGAGGCAATCGTATCCGAGGCTCCCACGTAGAGATCCGGATTGAGCGCCGTATCCACCCACTCGACGATGTATTCGCGGCTCGACACCGCGACGCCCGCCGTGCCCACGGTGAACGCCAGGGAGAGCATCAGCGCGCCCACCGTCGCCGATGTGCGGCGGGGCGCCGCCAGAAGGCTGTCGGCGGCCAGCGTGCCTTCCACCGGGCGTATGGCGGCCAGCGCCGGGCGCAAAGCGCGGGCGAGCCATTGCGCCAAGGCGGGGGTCACGAGCGCCGCGGCGGCGATCAGCGCGCCGAAGCCGGCATAGAAAAACCAGGGAATCCTCGGAAACGCTAATGCCGTAACGGACAGGATCAGGAAAGCCAGCGCCGCCGCGGCGCGCCGGCGTGCTTCGCCTCCCACGATGAACTGGAACCCGCCCCTTTGCAAAGCCTGAATCGGGTCCACCCGCGCCGCGTTTCGCGCTGGAATCCACGCCGCCAGGACGCTGGTCGCCAGACCCAAAGCGAAAGCGCCTCCAAGCAGGCGAGGATCTGACGACAATTCTTCGGCTCTTTGCGCCACGCCGTAGATCGACTCCATGTAGGCGCTGAGATAGGCGGCCATGACGCGAGCCACCAGCGCTCCGGCAGCCAGACCAGCCGCCGACCCGGCCAGCCCGGCCAAAGCGCCCTCCATCAGAAACAGGTTGCGGATCTGGCCGCGCGTGGCGCCGAGCGCCCGCAGGATGCCTATCTCGGCGCGCCGCTGAGTGACGGCGATCGAAAACGAATTGTAAATGATGAACAGCCCCACGAGGAGCGCGAAAACGCTCGAAAAATTAATCGAGATGGAGAAGTTTTTCGCTATGGCTTCAAAGCGTTGTCCCCGCGCCGACGGTTGCTCCACTTCGAAGCCCGGTCCCAGCATCGCCCTGAGCTTGGCTTGCGCCTGCTCGACCGCCGCTCCTTCATGGAGGGCAATGTCGATGCGGTCGAACATCGGTCCGCGTCCGAAGACCTTTTGGGCCGAGTACACGTCCATGACCGCCAGATTTCCGCCAAACGCCGCCGCCAGCCCGCCGGCTTTCATGATGCCGCGAATCGTAAAGCGCTTTTCGCCGTCCATGGTGCGCATGGTGATGACGCCGCCCCGCGAAAGGCCATGGCTGGCGGCGAATTGTCGCGAAACGATCAGGGAGTCGGGCTGAGCGAGGAAGATGAGCGGGTCGTCGATGACCGCTTCTTCGTCTTCTTCCAGGTCGTAAGTGCGCAAGCCCCGGTCGCCCAGCATATCGACGCCCAGGATCATCAGGTTGCCGGCGCCGGGAATGCCAGGGTCAACGACGGCTTCGATGACCGGAACCGCTACGCGGACTTCGGGAAGCGCCTGTATGCGCTCGAGCACCGCTTCTTCGAAGCCCGAATCCCCGGCCGAAACCTGAAGTTGCGTGGCGCCCGAGATGCGGTCCACTGTCCGCTGGAACCCGTCCAGCACGCTTTGATTGGCCGTGTGCATGCCGACGAAGACTGTGACGCCGAGCGCAATGCCCGCGCCGGTCAGCGCAGTGCGGAGGCGGTGTCTGCGGGCGTAAGGCAAGCTGAGGAGGCGTAGGAGTCTCATCGCCGCCAGTCCCGCACGATTTTGCCGTCCCGCAAGGAGATGGTTCGCTGGCAGCTTTCCGCCACGGCCGGGTCATGCGTGACCACCAGAATGGTGACGCCGAGCCGTTCGTGAAGTTCGCGCATGAGAGCCAGGATTTCCGCGCCGGTATGCGTGTCGAGGTTCCCCGTGGGTTCGTCGGCGAGCAGGATGGGAGGGTAGACCGACAGGGCGCGGGCGATGGCGACTCGCTGCCGTTCGCCGCCGGAGAGTTCTTCGGGGAGGTGTTCGCTCCGCTGGCTCAGGCGAACCATTCCCAACAGTTCCCCGACGCGCTCGCGGATGCGCGCTTTCGGCCAGCCGCGCAGGTGCAGGGGCAGGGCGACGTTCTCGAAGCTACTCAGCGTTGGCAGCAGGTTGAAGAATTGGAAGACAAAGCCGATCTTGTCCCGGCGCAAGCGCGTGAGCTGATCGTCGGTGAGCGCCGCGAGGTTCTCGCCTTCGATGCTGAGTTCGCCCTCGGTGGGGCGGTCGAGACCTCCGATCAGGTTGAGCAGAGTGGACTTGCCGGAGCCTGAAGGCCCCACGATAGAGACCATCTCGCCCTGGGCGATTTCCAGGGAAACGCCATCGAGCGCCGTCACCTGCCGCTTACCCTCAAACCGCTTGGTGACCTTGGAAAGCCGAATCATCGCGCAAACTTAGAGTTTACCTCCCGCGCCAGGGCCACCCTGCCCCTCCGCATTCGCGGAACGAGAGGTTCGCGTCAAGCTGACCACCGTTGTTGGGCGGGTGGAAGCGGAACCCGGGGGCGTCTTCGCCATGTCAAGTTGTCCGCTCTTATTAGCACGTGGACTGCGCGGCCAAGCGTGGAAGTTCCAGATTTTGCCGGGTCATGAATCATCCGGGGTAAAATGGCGGACGGTCACAAGGCTGGAGGTGAGGGCGCAATGACACGCCAAACGTATTCCACACCGCTATCCCGGCGGGCGCTGCTGGCCGGAGCCGGGGCGTCCGCGGCAGTGAGTCTGGTCCGGTCCGCATTCGGCGCGCCCGGCGCGCCGCGTCCCAACTTCGTGCTCTTTCTGTCCGACGACATGGGCTGGGATCAGGTGGGCTTCAACGGCGGCAAGGAAGCGCCCACGCCGAACATCGACGCCATAGCCCGGGAAGGCGTGAAGCTGACCCAATTCTATGTTCAGCCGGTGTGCACACCGTCGCGCAGTTGCATTCTCACGGGGCGCTATGCCTGGAAGACCGGAACTGAGCGCCGGCCCTCCGCGCTCGCAGCGCAAGGCATGCTCAAGGATGAGCGCACCGTGGCGGAAGCGCTTCGCGACGCAGGCTACGCCACCTGGATGGCAGGCAAGTGGCACCTGGGGGAGTGGTACAGAGAGCATTTGCCGCTGGCCAGAGGATTTCAGCATCACTATGGCCTCTATGGGGCGCTCATAGACTCGTTTACGCACACGCGGTTCGGCGTCCTGGACTGGCACCGAAACGGCAAGCCGGTGATCGAAGAAGGCTACTCCACGTTTCTGTTAGCCGATGAGGCGGCGCGGCTGATTCGAAACCGCGACCGCGGCAAACCTTTCTTTCTCTACCTCCCCTTCAACGCCGTCCACGGGCCTAACCAGGCGCCGCCCGAATATCTGAAGAAGTACCAGCACATGGGCCGGGCAGGGCCGCAGCGCGCCCAACTGGAGTGTCTGGACGTAGCCATCGGACGCGTCTTGCAGGCCCTTAAGGATTCCGGCGCGGACCGCAACACGCTGGTCATGTTCACCAACGACAATGGCGGACCTCGGCGCATCACCACCAACGGGCCGTACCGCGGATTCAAGTCCTGGTATCACGAGGGCGGCATCCGCGTGCCCGCCGCCATGCGCTGGCCGGGCGTCATCCCGGCAGGCTCTTCCACCGATGAGATGTTGCACGCCATCGACCTGTTCCCCACCTTCTGCCGACTGGCAGGCGCCGGCACGAATCAAAAGCTCCCGCTGGATGGCAAGGACGCGTGGCAGACGATTGTGGCGAAGGCTCCCACGCCCCACACCGAGATCGTCCATTCGCTTCAGGTAATCCGCAGCGGAGACTGGAAGCTCATCGAACAGGGCGCGTCTTACTACAACTGGCCGGAACAACCCTTGCAGCTTTACAACATTCGCGAAGATCCTTCCGAGAAGAACAACCTGGCGTCGAAGCGCCCCGATATCGTGTCCCGCCTGCGCAGCCGCTTGACTTATCACAAGCAGTTCGCACGCGAAGAGGAGCCGCCCGCGCGCATTCCCGGCGGCGCGCCGGCTGTCTATGGCGAGGAGGAAAACGCGCAGTACGGCGACTGGGTTCGCGAGCAAGCCCGGATCCTGCGCTGGACCGAACGGGAAGCCAAGGAGAACCGTAGGGAGCGGAAGAAGTAATCGAATCGGGGCGGAAGCTGCCCGGTGGGAAGGCCAGACCAGCAGCGCGGGGCGGCGGCGACGTGAGAGAATGCAAACTGTTTATGTGGCAGCAGAACTATACTCCGGTGGCGGGGAGTTTGGGGTGGTCCGCACTGGCGGCGGCGATTCCAATTTTCGTTCTCTTGTATTTGTTAGGAGTACGGCGGCGGCCCGCCTGGATCGCGGGAGTGTCCGGATTGGCGGCGGCGGCGGCGGTCGCCGTGTTCGCATACGGCATGCCGGTGGGCACGCTGGTGGGCGCCATCACCTTCGGCGCAGCGTTCGGGCTGTTTCCCATTTGCTGGATCGTGTTCTGGGCCATTGTGCTCTACCGCATCACGGTGGATACGGGCAATTTCGAAATCTTGAAGGACTCGATTGGCGGGCTCACCGAAGACCGGCGGCTCCAGGCGTTGCTGACGGCGTTCGCCTTCGGAGCTTTCATCGAAGGCGCGGCGGGTTTCGGCGCGCCGGTGGCGGTGGCGGCGGCTATGCTTTCGGGGCTGGGGTTCTCGCCTTTTTATGCGGCGGGCATCTGCCTGCTGGCGAATACCGCGCCGGTGGCTTTCGGCTCGATCGGGACGCCGATCCTCACGCTTGCCGGCGTCACGGGGCTGCCGCTTCAAAGCTTGAGCGCCTGGGTGGGGCGGATATGCGCTCCGGTGTCGATCATCGTGCCTGTGTATCTCATGCTGGTGATGGGCGGATGGAAGGCGTTAAGAGGCGTATGGCCGGCGGCTTTGCTGTGCGGGGCGTCGTTCGCTTCGGTGCAATTTCTGGTGTCGAACTACATAGGACCGCAGCTAACCGACATCCTGAGTTCCCTCGCCGCGATCGGCGCGTTGGTGATTCTGTTCCGCGCATGGAAGCCGCGCGATGAGTTTCATTTGGAAGGCGAGCATCAGGCCCATACCCCGGTGAAGTACCCGGCGGCGAAGGTGGCGCGCGCGTGGATGCCTTATTTCCTGCTGGTCGTGTTCGTCCTTCTGTGGGGCATGGACGCTATCAAGAAGCCGCTCGACGCGGCGACCATCAAGCTGGCGTGGCCGGCGCTGCACAATGTGGTGGAGCGAGTCCCGCCCGTGGTTCCGAAGCCCGCGCCCTATGCCGCCGTCTTCTCGCTTAACTGGCTGACCGCCTCCGGTACGGCGTGCCTGGGCGCCGTGCTGGTGGCGGCGCTACTCCTCGGACTCAAGCCCGCCCAGTTGGGCAAGGCCATAGTGACCTCGGCGCGCCAACTCGCGTTCTCGATTCTGACCATCGCCTCGGTGCTGGCGCTGGCGTTCCTCATGAACTACAGCGGCGCCACCGCCACCCTCGGGCTGGCTTTCGCGGCTACCGGATCCCTGTTTCCGTTCTTCAGCGCGATGCTGGGCTGGCTGGGCGTGTTCCTGACCGGGAGTGATACGTCGGCCAACGCTCTGTTCGGCAACTTGCAGGTGGTGACGGCCAACCGCCTCGGCTTGGACCCGGTGCTGATGGCTGCGGCCAACTCAAGCGGCGGCGTCATGGGCAAGATGATCAGCCTTCAGAGCATCGCCGTGGCGGCGGCGGCGACTCAGATGCCCCGCTCCGACGAAGCCCGCCTGTTCCGCTTCACGCTGCGGCACAGCATCATTCTGGCGGTGGTCATCGCTTTGATCACCGTCCTGTATTCGGCTCTGCTATCGGGCTTTCACCGGGGATAGCAGCCGAATAGCTTGAGGAAGGCGGCGTGGAGGTTGTGCGGGAAGCGCCGGTCTTCGAGGAACATGTACGGACAGCCGCCGGGAATGACGCGGATACCGTGGTTTTCGCAAAAGCGCACCGCTTTCTCGCTCACCGCCCCGGTGCCCACGGCGCTGTACATCCACACGATCTTGACGCCCGCCTCCGCGCACTCCTTGACAAGCTCTTCGGTCAGCTTTGGCGACGTCATGAGCAGCGCGCCCGTGACGCCGCCGCATCCGGCAATGCCGGCGGCGCAGGGCTTCCCGTCCACTTCTTTCAACGCCGGGTTGACGGGAATCACGTCGTACCCTTTGGCCAACAGGCTGCGGAAGAGCATACGGCTGAAGTGACTCGATTTCCTCGATACGCCGATCATGGCGATGCGCGGCAGAGCGAGGAACTCGTCGATGAGAGCCCGCGAAGTCACTGTTCTGTTGTATCAGATTTGGGGACCGCCAGCACGTTATCGATCAGACGGACGGCGCCCATCCAAACCGCAGCCGCTATCCGTACAGGACGCTTCGCCTCGCCGGCAGGCTGCATCGTAGACGGATCCACCACCTCGAGATATTCCACGCGGAAGCGGTCCGATCGCGAAAGGATGCGCAGGGCGGCTTCACGGATTGCTTCCGGGGAGCCTCCCTGTTCGGCCACGCCTTTGGCGGCGAGAAGCGCCTGATATAGCAAGGGCGCCGCCGCGCGGTCCTCGGGAGCCAACCTGCGGTTGCGCGAGCTGAGCGCCAAACCGTCCGGCTCCCGCACCGTGGGAACGGGAACGATTTCGACCGGCATGTTCAGGTCGGCGGCCATGCGCTCCACCACCGCGAGTTGCTGCGCGTCCTTCTCTCCGAAATAAGCGCGGTGCGGCTCCACAATATGGAACAACTTGGCGACCACCGTAGCGACGCCGCGGAAGTGTCCCGGGCGGAATGCGCCGCACAGCTTCTCTGTAAGACGCGAGACCTCGACCGAGGTAAGCAGTTCCCGTGGATACATTTCCTCCGCCGCAGGGGCAAACACCACATCCACGCCCAACTGCTTGCACAGGGCGACGTCGGCTTCCAGAGTCCGGGGATAGGCTTGAAAATCGTCCGCCCGGTCGAACTGAATCGGATTAACAAAAATGCTCACCGCCACCCAATCGCATTCGGCGCGCGCGCGGCGGATGATCTCGACGTGCCCCTCGTGCAAGGCGCCCATCGTAGGAACGAAGCCTGCCCGCGCGTCCCGCATGCGTGCCCACCGCCGAACGCGGCGCATCTCGGCGACGGTGTGAACCACTAAAGGACCGCCCCCGGCGGGAGCGGGGAAGGCTCCGGAATGGACCTCTTCGACGTAGCGCGCTGCCGCCTCCATTATGAAGCTGCTCAGCCGCGCGTACTCCCTGGCGAAGGGAGGCGCCATCTCCGGGCACAAGCCGAAGGCGTCGTATGAGACCAACACTTGGCCGTCGCAATGGGGTCCTGCGCCGATGCCGATGGTGGGAATCGACAGACGCTGGGTGATGCGGCGAGCCGCCTCTGCCGGGATCGATTCGAGCACTACGGCGAAAACGCCCGCGCGCTCCAAAGAGAGGGCGTCTTCGAGGATTTCGCCTGCTTCCTCCGGGGTCTTACCCACGCGGCGGAACCCGCCGATTTTGTGGACGGATTGAGGCGTTAGCCCGACGTGCCCCATCACCGGGATGCCCATTTCCACAAGCCGCGCGGCGATGCCGGCCACCGGGCGCCCGCCTTCGATCTTGACCGCCGCCGCGCCGCCTTCCTGAATCAGGCGCCCGGCGTTGCGGAGGGCGTCGGCGGGACCGGTCTGGTACGACAGAAAGGGCATATCCGCGACCACGAGCGCCCGGCGTACGCCGCGCGCCACCGCGGCGGTGTGGTGCACCATGGCGTCCATGGTGACCGGGATGGTGGTAGGATGTCCCATCACCACCATGCCCAACGAGTCGCCCACCAGGACCGCATCCACTCCGGCGCGGTCCAACAGGCGAGCCATCGTGGCGTCGTACGCCGTGAGCATCGCTATCCGTTCGCCGCGCGCCTTCTTTTCGACCAAATCAGGCGCGCGGACTGGCTTGACCGGCTGGTTCATTCTGCGTCCGTTCTCCGGAGGATCTCTTTCAGTATGGCAGCAGCCTGAGGCGCAAGTCCTTTGGCGATGGCCAATTCCAGAGCCTGAAGCGAAGCTGCGCGGTATAACTCCCGCGCCGCCGGCGGCGCGGCGCCAAGCGCCTCCCGATGCGCGGCTACCGTCCCGGCGTCGCCGCGTTCCACCGGACCGGTCAGGGCGGCGTGAGGCCCCCGGGCTAGCGCATTGGAAACGGCTGCCATCGCCAGAGGCGCGAGCGCTCGCAGGGCCAAGTCCGGCGTGACGCCTGTAGCTTGGCAAAATACCCCTTGCGCCGCCCCAAGGGTTGCCACGACAAGATTCGAAGCCATAACGCCGGCGGAATGATACAGGGCGTTGGCGCCTTCCGGAACCTCGATGACCCTTCCGCCGATGAGATGGACGATTCCAGCAGCCCACTCCCTAGCCGCCTCCTCCCCGGATACGCCCCAAAAGCTGCCTCGGAGAGCCGTCAGCCCGGCATCCGGCGCGGGCACGGTTTGCAGGGGGTGCATGACCCCGCAGGCTGCCCCGCGCGCCTTCAAGCTCGCTAGGCAATCAGCGCCTTTCGCTCCGCAGGTGTGCACCACAGCAGCCGGCGCTAAAGGCGCTGAGGCGATCTCAGACGCCACCTGTTCGATGGCGCTGTCGGCAACGGCAATCACGATGTGGTTGGCGAGCCCCGCCAACTCCGGGAACGACGCGCTGCGGACTCCGTCTCCGGCATAGCGTGCAGCCCCTTCGGCGCGCTCAGGCGTGCGCCCTGCCACTGCGGTGATGGGTGCGCCTGAGATGGCGAGCAGGCGCGCCAAAGCTTGAGCCAATCGCCCTGTTCCAGCAATGCCGATTGTGTTGGTCATTGGGTCAAATTCCTCAGTTGAATCTCCGATCCGATTGGGTGAAATCGCGCATTTTCGTCATATCACCCACCGCCAGAAACTGGACAAGAAAATACATCATCAATCTTTTCAACGAGTTGCGTTTGCGTTAGCTTTGGCGAAGTTAATGCATTCTAAATGGCAATCACATATAAGTCGTCTTTGACTTATAGCATCCCCGGCGACGAGGCCCAGCTCGTCGCCAGCCCCTCTGAGTGAAGCCCCGTGTCCCAGCACGGGGCTTCCGCTATTTCGGGACTCCATTTTTCTACCCCCCGCCTGACCCTAGTTGCCGGCGTTCTTAGGGGTTCCTGGAACGACTCGGATGGGTATCGCCGGCAGATAGCGGATGATGGTCTCACGGGGAGTTTTCATGACGCCGCTAATGATGATGTTCTGCTGTAATCCCACCTTCGCGTCCGCAGCGATGCTCAATACCAGCACGGCTTCGTCTTTGTCGGCGGCCACGAAGGCGGAGCGCACATTGATGGCGGGAGCCGGCCGGGCGGCGGAGACGGTCACCGGGTTTTTGGCGTCAGGCTCACGGTGAATCTTGACGATAATGTTGGTCTCGCTGCCGGGCGCCACTTCGAGCACGCCCGGCTGCAACTCGGTGGTGAGATGGAACGCCGCCGGCTTCAGCACCGCCAAATTGAGTTGTTTGGTGGGAACGTTGTGGGTGTAGGCGAACGCCTGCATCATCGCCTCGGCTGTTTCGGCTCGGCGGGTGATGGTTTGACCCTTGTACTCGGCTGTGCCGATGACGGAAGGCGAGAAGACGCCCAAGGGGGCGTCCTGGGGCGCGGTGATGGTGAGGCGCCCTTGATCCTGCCCATTGGGAACAATGGCTTCGCTGGCGACGAAACCGGGCGGCAAGCCGGTCACGCTGAGTTTGATATCGCTGTCGAAACCGTCGCGGCGGAGGCAGTTGACGGTGATGGCTACGGTTCCGCCTTGTCCCACGCGTGGATTGTCCGGGAGAATGCGCAAGGCGAAGTCGGGGGCGAGGGGAGCGACGATCAAGCGGTAAGCAAACTCTTCGCCGCCATGACCGGGCACGTCCTTGAGGCGCAAAACGTAATCGCCGTTGGCGGGAACCGTGAAAACGAGATGAGGATCGGCGTGGTGGGTCACGAGCGCTTCGAGCGGGTCGTTCCAGTCGTCGTTTTCGGCAAGCTGGACGCCCTTCAGGTTGAACAGGGTGAGGACGGCGTCGAGTGGGGAGTCCAAGCGCCGGGCTTGCACTTCCATCAGATATCGCTCCCCTGCCTTGGCTGGGAAAACGAAATGGTCGGCGTCGCCGGGCGTTTGGATTCTCCCGTTGACGACCACGGGAGGCACTATGCGCTGCGCGGTGGCGGGTGCGTCGTTTGGCTCCGATTCCAGGATTTCGGGCAAGTCGCCGGCCGCGAAGTTCACGGGATTCAGCTCGAAGTCGTCCTCGCTCACCAGCACCGGGAACCTCGGCGGGGCGCCGGCGGGAACCGCCACCCGGATTTTTCTAGGCGGCATGTTGATGCCGCGGACTTCCACCGCCGCCTCGGAGCCGCGGCGTCCTCCCAGGGGAAAGATGTGCGTGAGGTACGGCAACTCGCCGATGGAGACGCGGTAGATGAAGTCTCCCCGCCCGCGATAGATGATATCCCGGACCTCAAGCAGGTATTCGCCGTCTTTGGGAACGCGGAACACGAGCACGGGGTCGGGCTTAAAGCGGAAGTCGTCTGCGTATGCCGCCTCGCGCCCGGTGGCGTCCCAAATGGTCAGACACGGATCGAACCATCCGGGAACCGCATCGGCCATATACGGAACGATGGCTTTGGCGCGCACGCTGAGGACGAGCGTCTGCCCGGCTTTGGCCAGGAAACGGAAGTAATCGCGGTCATTCTCCAGGATTTGTCCGTTCACAAGAACTGGCAAGCCGGGCAATGATTGCGCCTGCTCTCGGGTTGAATTCGGCTCGATTTCGTTGACCTCCGGGAGTTGACCCACATGGAAGCGGAAGCAGTTCGAAACGCCGCCGGGGGTGAGAAAACGCAGCTCGCGTTCGCCGAGTTCGGCGTTGAGAGCGATGGTGATGGAGATCCGAACCCGGTTCGGGTCTTTGCCGTCTATGACCTTTCCGGTGACGCCTGCGCCGGTGAAGGTGAGCCGGTTGTCTTCCAGAAGAGAACCGGGAGCCACCAGGTTTTGGCCGGTGGCCAGAGCTTCAAACGTGCTGCCGCGCCGACCTCCGGCTGGAAACACCCATGTGATCAGAGGCTGCGGCGCTTCGAGGAGCTTGGGAGGAGGCGGCGGAGCTTTCTTGGCCGGCGGCGGGGCGGCTTTGCTCTTGGCGTCCTTCGATTCGGCGCCCGGCGCGGGGCATCCGGCCAGGTACAAGCCTAACAGCGCCGCAGCCAGAGGCGCCCACAATCGGGAAACCACCCGGCGCGTCATCGGGACTCCCCCCTCCCGGCGTTCACTACGGCGCGGACGGCGCCCGGA
>Ga0073932_1005946_pt1 | contig 12826 bp, 13 predicted proteins | sample DewCreD2012metaG_FD_76967 | JGI IMG/M metagenome (GOLD analysis project Ga0073932, IMG submission 76967) | Hot spring sediment bacterial and archeal communities from British Columbia, Canada, to study Microbial Dark Matter (Phase II) - Dewar... ... | reverse complement strand
CTCACCGGACAATGTTCAATGAGCCCGCCGAGATTTGAACTCGGGACCACTGGCTTGCTTAGGATCACCCAACAATGGATGATGGTCATATAAGACCAGCACTCTAACCAGGCTGAGCTACGGGCTCATGTTAAATTGATGCGATCTGCGGGAATCGAACCCGCGACACAGCCTCATTGCATTGTGTATTTTCACAATTTGGCAAGGCCGTATTATACCATTTAACTAAGATCGCACCTTTATGGGCCCAGCCAGATTCGAACTGGCGACCTTCTCCGTGTAAGGGAGACGTCATAGCCGCTAGACTATGAGCCCTTTTTTAATTTTATTGAGAAATGAAAATTTAAACAATTTAAAAAAGTATTGATTTTAACTTATTTTTTATAACGCATTTTTTATAGCATCAATATGCTTAGCAATCTCTTCGCCTTTCTTTGTCAATTTAAGAATCTTTAATCTCCCTGTTTTTTCAAAACTTACTAGACCTGCATCTTCCATCTCTTGAAGTATTTTTACAACGTGAGAATAAGTGCAATCAACAGTTTTTGCAAGTGTAGAACCATAGACTTCTGATGTAGAATTTAGAAGATTGACTAGCATCATTGCTGGTTTCTCCCTAAGGAATACATCGAATATTTTTTTGTTTTTTGACATTTTCCCCACGACAATATATACTGTAAAAATTATGTTCAAAAAATATCTTTTGAACCTATATTTTGAAAATCATTTGTTATTTATATATTTTTTGATTACAAAAAACACACAATAACAAACAATCAAACACCCAAAAGTATTACTAAACTTTTTTATTTAAATAGTTACTGATTTATCTTATCGACTGAAAAACGCTTCTGCATAAAAAAATCTAGACGAGGAATAGATAGATAAAAATAAACTTAATATTTGTAAATAGGAATAAATATTCATAATAATATTGGAATAAATATTCATAATAATAAATATTAATAAACGAACTTACAAAAAATAATAAAAAACGAGGGTGCGGGGAATTGAACCCCGGTCACAGGTTCCGCAAACCCGTATACTATCCACTATACTACACCCTCAATAGAATCTTCAAAATTAAAACTATCGATGCGGGAATCAAAAAATAAATATAAGAATAAATATTTTTCAAAAAGCTTTGTTTATAATTTAAACTAACATAAATCATCAGATTAATGAATAATACGACTGAGAACAAAAAAGTTTCTTTTACCAAAAATATTAAAGTTCCACACAAGAACAAGACTATAACTTGCGCAATTTTTCCATTGTAGAAATATAATAGCACTAAAGAAACAAATGAAACAATCAACGAAACAAAAATATTATAATACGCGGCAACACCGAATGCAATGGCTGCGGTGATTATGTATGCATATTTTAAATATATATGTAATTCTTTAAGTTCTTCCCTAGCACCTCTGCTGACAAAATATCCAAAAATAGGACCAAGCAACATTAACAACAATAGATACGATTCGTTCATCAAAAATAATATTTACCTATAATTTAAAAATTTATAGAAAATTATTGTATAATAGTCCCGCATGGCCTGTCATTAATTGTTAGATTGCCGTTTCCAAAGCCGTTTTTTAGACCAGTGCTAGTGTTGATAGCTACAAGATTCCCGTATTGATCAACAATATAAATACAAAAATCACCCATTATCCCAAACTTGTTCTTTAAAGCAGAATAGTCGTTAGTATATAAACTACCTAATTTTTCACTGTCGACAACCCCGTTTTCAATCACTGCGAGATTACTATCTATACCTGAAGACTTGTCCAATGCTCCAGAAAGTGTTGAAGCCTCGAGTTGAATATTCTGTATCTTAGTCTTTTTATTATCAGTTAATAATGTGTAAAATATTCCTACTATTAGCATGAATATCACAAATGCTAGAATAACATCTAATGACCACGACTGGCCAATACCTCTTTTTTTCATCATCAAATAGCTCTAATAAAACTAATATAAAAACTTTACTAAAAATATTAATTTACTAAAAATATTAAAAATATTAATAAAAAAAGTAGAATAGTTATTATTATAATTTAGCGTTATAATTTAGCGTCATATTTAATATAAATGTAATATAAAAAATGTAATATAAAAAAATAAATTGACATAAAAATTTTCATGAGAGAATTTTCATGAGAGTAAAATAATACAAAATATTATTCTTCATAATTATTCATAAAAAAATATATTTATAAAATATTATTCATAAAAAAGTATATGAAAAAATTTAAAAAAGTATCTAAAAAAAAGAAAAACTTTATAAATAATGAGCGCATTTCTTTAAAAAATTAACTATATTTTAGCAAAAGTTGGGGGACAGTAAAATACGATTATTGATAATAACTTATTGCTAGGAGGCTAAAATGTATGTCAAGAAATGCCCAGAATGCGGCGGCACCAATCTAGCGTGGAATAAAGATAAAGGAGAAATTTCTTGTAGAGATTGCGGCCTCGTTGTTGAAGAAAAGATGGTAGACTTCGACCAGGAATGGAGAGAAGTTGATAGTGAAGCAGCAGCGAGAAAAAGAAGAACAGGCGCGCCTATGTCATATACTCAATTCGATCAAGGATTAGGTACTGATGTAGGAAGAAAAGCAGATTTATATCAATTAGATGAAGCAGGAAAAAATAAATTTTTTAGATTAAGAAAATGGCAGAACAGAATAAGCACTGCTATAGAAAGGAATTTAAAACTTGCACTAGCAGAGCTTAAAAGAGTATCTTCATATTTGAAATTACCACAATCTGTCGAAGAAGAAGGATCAAGAATATATACTCTTGCAGTTAGGAAAGGATTGGTTAGAGGCAGATCTATGGAGTCAGTTGTTGCAGGAGCTTTATATGCAGCATGCAGACGTCATGATGTTCCCAGAACTCTTGATGAACTTTCAGAGGCATCAAATATAGAGAAAAAAGAAATAGGAAGAACATATAGATTCATAACACGAGAATTAGGTATAACTATACTGCCAAGTAACCCATCTGATTATATTGCAAGATTTGCATCAACATTAAAGCTAGGACCAGAAACTCAAAGCAGAGCCGTAGAAATAATTGAATCAGCACAAGGAATAGAACTCACATCTGGAAGAGGACCTACTGGCATTGCAGCAGCAGCATTGTATGTTGCAGCATTAATGAATGGTGAAAAAAGAACTCAGCGTGAAGTTGCTGATGTGGCCGGCGTAACAGAAGTTACGATAAGAAATAGGTATAAAGAGTAGCTTGATGAGCACGACTTAGAGAGAGAAATCAAAAAGAGCAAGAAAAAAAGGAAAGAATAATTTATTTGTATATATTTTTATATGTTTATTAGAGGTTTATAGGTGTTTTTTACTTTGTGTGGTTTTTATTGTAATATTTTTGTTGGTTTCTGATTTTATATGTTATATCAAAAAAAGCTCATAGTTATAACCTCTATACAGTGATTACTCCATAAGAAAAATAGGTCAAAAAAACGATACATTTATAAATTCATCCTACCAGAAATCAGTATAGGGGGTTTATAAGAACACTATAGCAGTTCTTATGGGATTGCGTGTATGATAAAGTGAAAGCTAAATGAAAAAGTCCAACCCAAAAAAACAACTAGAGAAAAAACAATCTGAAAAAACAGAAAAAAAGAAGTCAGAACTAAATTATACTCCAAAAACAAAATTTCAAAAAATCACAAACGAAAGAAAAGAAAAAATAGAAAACGTAGTACGTGAATTAGTAGGAGAAGAAGCAATACCAATAGTCCTCTATCTTATTGGAAAGACAAAAGTATCAGAATTCACGATAGCGAACGATTTGGACATGGAAATACATAAGACAAGAAATTTATTATATAAACTGTTTGAAAACAACATATTGTCCTTCATAAGAAAAAAAGACAAAATAAAAGGATGGTATATATGTTATTGGGACTTCAATGAGAAAAGCATTCCATTCCTTGATGAAAAGATAAAGAAGAATAAATTACAAAAGCTGAATGAAAGACTTGCAAAAGAATCAAACGCCACATTCTATATGTGCAAAAATGCATGCACAAGAATGGACTTTGAAAAAGCAATGGAATTTAATTTTAAATGCCCCGAATGCGGAGAATTGATGAATGAACAAGACAACACAAAAACAATAGATTCTATAAAACAAAGATTAAAAGAATTAAGCAAATGAATCTAACAAAAAATGAATCTAACAAAAGAAATAATCGCCCAAGATCTTTTTCTTATAATAAAAGACACACTAATAATATCAGATATACATGCGGGATACGAGGAATCATTGCATAAACAAGGATACTTTATACCTAAAGGCAACCTATCGGAACTGCAATTACGAATAGAAAAAACAATAAAGGCCAAATATATAAAAAACATAATCATAAACGGCGATCTAGTTCATAGTTTCGGAAAACTTTCTCCTAAGGAAAAGTATGTGTTGAAGAACTTTATGTCGTTTCTAATACAAAAAGGAAGCGTAAAAGTAACAAGAGGAAATCATGATAAAGTTATTTCATTTTTATTGCCTGAAATTGAATTAGCAGAACAATTCATCTTAGGAAACATACTAATAACACATGGTGACAAAATAAATAAACATACAACAGACAAAAATATAAAAACAATAATAATCGGTCATGAGCATCCAAGTATAACGATAACTCATGGTTACAGGTCAGAAAGATACAAATGTTTTCTTAAAGGCAAATATGAGGGAAAAACATTGATAGTAACACCATCATGTAACATGCTTATTGAGGGAACAGATATATTAAAAGATAAACTATTAAGTCCTTACTTAAAAAATATAGAAGATTTTGAAGTTTTTATTATAGAAGACAAAATATACGATTTCGGAAAAATAAAAAAATTGAAGAAAAAAATATCTTAAAAAACAAAAAAGTATTTTAATCAATTATGTTATTAACTATTTCTAAATAGAAACATTTAAATAATAATATTTCTTTCAATAAATTAGTTGGGGATGTGATAATGGATAATCTTGACAAATTAACCAATTATGATATAATAGAAATATTGAAAAAAAACATCGTGCATGAAAAAACAAGACACTTATTTGAAGGGTCTACAGTACTCGCCATACCATTAATAATCTCAATAGATTCTTTAATACAAGGGGATAGAGACTATACGAGCCCACAATATAAACTAAAAATATCTAAATTTATAAGAAATTATTTTGCAGAGAATTCTGATAAAAATTTCGACGAAATTAATAAAATTATATTTGATAATACAAAAATATTGGAAATAACTTCGACTTTCGACTCTAAAATAAAAAATGCTCATGAAAGTTTATACTTCATGTCTCTAAAAATATCAAGCAATATTAGTTCTAAAGATAAAAAAATATTTTATGAAATATTTGGAAAGCAAATAGAAAAAAAATTTAAAAAATTTTATACAAATAAAGGGTATTCAACAAAAATAGACGATAATAGAAATATGAACAAATATTTAAGATCAGAATTTGAATTTTTTACTAGAGTGGCAAACAACATATACCAGAAATTTCATTGAGGAAATAGTATGACATATATAATAAACGATACTCCTATAAAAAAAATATTCGTACCAGATACTAACATAGCAATAGACGACACATATTTCATGAAAGATTTTTTAAAAGATAAAGAAAACATTATTGTATTACCGGATATAATAATCGAGGAAGCAGATAAATTAAAAAAACATCCAGAAATAGGATATGAAGCAAGACAATTCATTGATTACATATATAAATTTTTGAAATCCGGATATGAGAAGAATAAGGGAATAACACTTCCTTTGGAAGATGAAAAAAAATTCGGAGGCAAATTTTTTATTTCAAACGCTTATGACATAGAAAGATTAACATATAAAACAAATATTGGGGAAAACGATCTAAAAATAATAAGTTTAGCAAAAGTTCTGCAGGAATACAATAAAGATAAAGAAGTCATAATAGTAACTAATGACAAAAATATGATAAGTGTTGCTTCAATAAATAATATAAAAGCTGAATATATGCGTAAAGACAGTGCAAATCCAGAAAAACTCAGCAAGGGGTACAGAATTATAGAAAATATGTCTAAAAGTTTTCTTAACGACATTGTCATGAAATCAGACCTTAGCATACCTATATCGGACATTGATAAAGCATGGGCTGAAGAACTTATAGCAAATGAATATGTGGTGTTTTTAAATGAAGAAAATCACAAGAAAATCAAGAAATATCATAATAAATATACAAAAGAACCATTCATAATTGAACCAAGATTTATTAAACGATTCGATATAAAAGAAAACGCCCTAGTTCCTGTGAACTATAAGAATACTAAACTTTACGGTTTCTTACCAAGAAACCTTGAACAATGGTTGTTGATAGATTTATTGCTTAATGATGACATACACATAAAGACAGTAAGAGCAGAAGCTGGCACTGGAAAATCTTTTCTCCAATTATTAGTTGCCCTCTATAAAACTATTGAAAAAAGAAAAAAGAAAAAAGAAGATGCAAAAGTATCAATAATAAGAAGATCAATGTTTCTAGAAGAATATGGATTTCTTCCAGGAGACATAATCGACAAAAATAAACACACATACGAAGGCGTTGATAGAAATTATTTTCAGATAATGAAGACATTCTTCGACAACAATGACTCTTTAAGAGAATCATATTCATTAAAACTTAATGATGCATTAAAAGAAGAAGATCCGATAATAGACATTCTTCCATTCGGAACTATAAGGGGAGTAACAGTAGGTCCTAATACGATAGTAATAGGTGAAGAATGGGAGAACACAGAGATAAAATTCTCAAAATTATTTATGGACAGAAACAGTGATGGAGAAGTATATATAAATGGAGACTTATTACAAACAGATAATCCACATACTTCTCCAGAAAGAAATGGATTGACTTATTTGATTAAGTGCATTGAAGAAACAACTAAAAGAGCAAAAACAACGAAAAAAGATGTAGATATAAATGATGCAGCAATGGCTGGAAACATGACATTAATAGAAGCAGAAAGAGGAAAAATCAATGCATGGTCTAAGAGAAATCTTCCGATTAAAGGCTTAAGATAAAAAACAATAAACAACTTAACATTGTTTTAATTTAAATAATCTTGTTTTAATGACAATTTATTTTATTTTCAATTTCTCTTTAACGGCTTTCGGAGAAATTATTGCAGAATTTCCAGTAGGATCTTCTATTATAAGTTTTTGTTTCTCCTGACCCCAAATGACGCGTCTAAGTTTCTTTACCATGTTTTTTGCTTTTTTTCTCGCATCATCGTCTTCTTCTTCATTGTTTTGAATGAACTCTAATTGCTTTATCATTCGATTTAATATTCCTTCTACATTAGTTACATATCCATTACTTGCCGGACCTGGTTCGATATTCCCTATATGAGGAAGCTTTATAGTTGCATTACTTGATTTTACAACACGAATACTCATATCCTTTTCAGAATCTATATCGATAGTATATCTGCATGGTTCTTGTTCTTTTTCTGATTCAATGTCTGCTTTATGGTATCCACAACCAGCACAATCCATAGAGAATATATAGCACATTCCAAAGTATGGTATTTCTTTCTTCATATCCATTAATGTTAATTTTTTTTCATGACAAAATGGACATATTTCCCCTGCTAATACTTCTTCTGGTTTACTCATAGTGTATCACTGATTATATTCATTTATATTTGTTATGGTTTTTGAAGAATAAGAAATTAAAATGATAAAAAAACCAAAAATAATTTATTCGTCTTCATCTGTTGCTGTCTTAATTTCTGCTGTGGAACCCTTACTTCTGTAAATTTCTGCAAAACTTGGCGTTATAACTATATAATCATCTGAAAATCCGGCAATGTCCCCTTCAATTGCATCACATGTCTTCTTCAACTTGTTTATTGCCCTCTTTAATTCTATTAAATCTTTTTCTTTTAAAGGCCTAATGTTGATAAGACATATAGTGTTACCTTCTCTTAATGCGTCAAGTATCTGTTTTATGTCGGTAAAATCTTCGAGAACAAATGGTTTAACAATGATTTTTTGTCCGGAATCGCTAGCTTTTGAAGTATCAAGCTCAACATATTCTTCAGACTCATCTACGTTCTCATCTTCATCATATGAATCCTTCCTTATTGACTTTTTTATTTTTGAGAAAAATCCAACCATTTTCCATCTCCTCCATTTAGGTGCTATCCTAAAGTTACTCAATTATATATAAATATTTCTATTTTAATCGAATATTTAAAATTTACGCTTTTAAAGCTCTGAAACAGCCATAAATTGTAAGATCTGGATCAGTGAGCACTATTAATGACATATCTTCAAGAAGTTTCCTGGCTTCTATATTATCATGTGTTAGGAATGCTTCAAGAAACCCTTCTTTCATTGCAGGCAATATCTTTGGAGCGATACCTCCTCCTATGACTAGAGTGGTGCATAGACTCTTCAATGCAAGATCTCTAGATATACGTGCATAGAACAATATGAACAATTCAATAGTTTTTATGCATAAAGCATCCTTATCTTGCAATGCATACTTTGTTATCAACGCAGGCGTATCTTTGCTGTTCTTTATCTCTTTCATTAATTTATCATTATGCTTAATTTTTTTAGTAAGCAAAAAATTGTATATTGTATCTATACCTCTTCCTGATACCAACGATTCTGCTTCTATTGTAATCTTTTTATTGCGCAAATACTTGTATAAATCCATCTCAAGTTTGCTCTCAGGATTAAAAAATATGCTTGAATGGCATCCCTCAGACAGCAAGGGGTAATGTTTAGTAATATTATTCTTTTTTAATGGATATAATATAGACATTCCTAAACCCGTACCTGCGCCAATTACTGAGATGGTTCCCGAGAAATCGACTGTCTTATCAGTCAGTGATATATATTGCTCATTTTTAATGTTGTCTATGGCGAACCCTAAAGCTTCAAGATCATTTAATAGTATAATTTTTGATTTTAAATTTTTATATAACTCTAACGAATTTATGTTCCAATTATAATTTGTCAATCGCACATTTGTTCTATCTGCATTTAATGGACCGGCAACTGCTAGGCACGCAATATGTATACTTTCATTTGCGACAAAACTTTTTATTGTATCATTTATATTTATTAGCTCAGAGTTCTTATGGACACTTTTCTTTATAAATTCAAACTTATCATTTACTATGGCTAATCTAGTATTTGTTCCCCCAATATCAGCAAGCAGATATTTTTTTCCAAACATTTTATCCTCTTATTATCTTTTTATAAGCAGTTATATTGTCTTTTATATATTATATATTATATTTTTTTATATATAAATAATTTATATTGCGCATATATTGTATAAATAGATTATACAAATGGCCCCATCTCTTTTTTTAGTTTTTCTATTATCTCCACAGGCGTAGGGTCTGTAGCATAAGTCATTGCAAGATAAAACGATGTCAAATCACCAAGATATATTGCAGAAAACATTCTTGTCAATAAGTCATCGCCTTTTATTGTTATCTCTGTAAACTTAACATTTGAATTTTCTGATTTAATAAGGTTTTTTGTTATACTCATACGTTTTAAAACACGTCTATGATCTTCCTCATCTTTCAATATTATTATATGTAATGGCCATTTTGTATTTTTAAAGCCGTTTAATTCGTTATGATCTAATTCTGGAAATATATGATAATATGATACAGTTTTCGCGTTTTCATTGAATTGCGTTTTCCATCTATAAGCTACTGGGGCGAACAATGTTGATGAATAAATAACTGGAATCTTTTCATCAAGCTGTGACGCGAGTAATTCTGCTTGTTCATTAAAATTTTTTGAGTTCTTATGCAATGACTCTATGAGCTTCTTTACATATAATGATTGGTTTTCTATTAATCCATTGCGCTCCATTAGTTTTAATATTGGAAAAAATAAGTAAGGTAATGCATTTCTTGGTTGCAGTCCTTTGGGTAAAAGTATAAGCGCATTTTTATCATTTTCAGCATATTGCATAAGCTTACCGCCTGATGTGATTACTATTATATTATGCCCATTCTTAAGTGCTTCTTTATAGCATGAAAGAGTTTCTTCTGTATTTCCGGAATATGAGCTAATTATGAATAATGAATTCTTTGTAGTGTATGGAGGTATAGAATAATCATTTATGCAAAATACAGGTATTTTCAATCTTAAACCCATAGCATATGATTCAAGTATCTTTCCGGCAATTCCGGAACCGCCCATCCCACAGATTATTATATTATCAGGGATGCCTTTGAGTTTTATTTTATCTTCAAAAGCATATGCTTCGCGTATTTGTTCCGGCATACTATCTATTACTTTCTTTAAATCTGATTTATCATATATTTTATCAAGCATATTAAAATTATATGAACATATTATATAAATGTTATTCATTATTAGAAAGTAACTATTAGAAAGTAACTAGAGAACATCAATCGAACATCAATCGGATATTAATAAATCGGAAAATAATTGAATAAATGTCAGCATTAATAATAGTAATAATATAAGTAGTTAAACAGATAAGTAGTTAAACAGACAAATAAACAAACAGACAAATAAACAAACAGACAAATAAACAAACAGACAAATAAACAAACAGACAAATAAACAAAATAAGTGTATAATTAACTTTTTAAGCATAGTATTTTTTCTAATTTCATGGATAATACACTCGTTAGAAAAAAAACTATTTATATCAAAACTTTTGGCTGTTCATTGAACCAGACAGACAGCGAAAACATGGCAGGTCTTCTCAAAGAAGCAGGCTTTGATGTTATATGCAACTATGGCATTTCAAATCATATATGGAAAAAAAATCCTGAAAGCAAAAAAGAGTTCGATATCGCCATAATTAATACATGTTCTGTGAAGAATCTCGCTGAAGCAAAGTTCTTAAAAGAGTTTAAACAATGGAAAGAAAAAGGAAAAAAGATAATAGTTTCAGGATGTATACCACAAGCAGAACCGGGCATGCTTGATGAGGTGTTTAAAGAGGTATCAGTAATAGGCACCAGGCAGATAACACATGTGGTGGATATAGTGCAAGATACATTGTCAGGAAAAATTGTTCATAATATCTCAAACGATTATAACGAACGGCTTAATCTTCCAAAGATACGAAAAACTGGTATAATAGAAATATTGCCTATATCAGAAGGATGCTTAAGCAATTGTACTTATTGTAAAACAAAATTTGCTCGCGGAGAATTATTAAGTTATCCTAAAGAAAAAATATTAATGCAATTCAAGTCTGCGCTTGCACAGGGATGCAAAGAATTTTGGATAACGAGCCAGGACAATGGTTGTTACGGATTTGATATTTATAGAAAAGAAAAATATTTCCTACCACAACTTCTTAACGAAATGTTGGCTATCGATGGAGAGTTCAGAATAAGAGTAGGAATGGCAAATCCTGACCACATAAAAAGAATAAAAGAAGAATTAATACAGACATTCAAACATCCTAAAATTTTTAAATTTCTTCACGTTCCAATACAATCAGGAAATAACAGAATATTAAAATTGATGAAAAGATTTTATACAGTAAAGGACTATGAAGATATAATTAATGATTTTAAAAAAGCAATCCCTGAAATATGCATAAGCACAGATATCATAGTGGGATTTCCGGGAGAGAGTGAAGAAGAATTTATGGATAGTATGAAACTTATTGAGAGAACAATGCCAGACGTGCTTAATTTAAGCAGGTTCTGGCTTAGAAAGGGAACTGCTGCAGAAAGAATGGAACAGATTTCAGGCGGCATAAGCAAAAAACGTTCCGAAGAGATGAAAAAATTTTTTGATAAAATTTCAGAAAAAAACAATAAGAGATGGGTTGGAAAAATTGACGTGGCGCTTATTGATGAATTGGGAAAAAACAACACTCTTATCGCAAGAAACAACAGTTATAAACAAATCATATTAATGAACAATGATAAACACAAACTAGGAGACTTTGTTGATATAAAGATAACCGGTTCTGGAACATATGATCTAAGAGGGGAGATACTTTAAAATTAAAAAACATTAATATTAAAATAACAACATAGTTAACAAAACAAAAGTCTGAAATTTTTATATCCACAAATAAAATATTTTAAAGAAATATTTTAGAAAGATGTTTTTGGTAAAATTTAAAAACTTATATAATACATTATCTTACAATGAAAGAACGAGTTACATTAACAATAGAAAAAGATCTTCTTGAAAAGATAGATCAAAAAATCGATGGTTCAAAAATTAAAAATAGGAGTCATGCAGTAGAATTATTGCTCTTAAAAGCTTTTGCTTCCAACAGACCTAGAAAAGCAATAATATTTGCCGGAGGAGAAAATCCTGATAGAACTATGGTTAATATAAAGGATAAGCCATTGCTTCTTTGGAATATTGAACTGTTAAAAAAACATGGAGTAAAAGAAGTGATGTTATGCACAGGTAAACAGAGCAATAAAATAAAAAGTTTCTTCGGAGACGGAACAAAATTTGGTTTGAATATACAGTATAATGAGGAGAACAATCCATTAGGCACTGCAGGAACGTTAAAAGCTGTTTCAAATTTCATTACGGAAACAGTCATTGCGTGCAATGGCGATGAACTTAAGAACATAGATTTAGATGACATGTATGAATTTCATACTGACGGCCATAAATCGTGCACCATCGCATTGACTACAGTTAATAATCCAGAAAATTTCGGTGTTGCCTTACTTAACGGCAACAGAATAGTTACATTTATAGAAAAGCCATTGAAAGAGAATGCGCCTTCTAAACTTGTTAAT
>Ga0073932_1005945_pt1 | contig 12828 bp, 11 predicted proteins | sample DewCreD2012metaG_FD_76967 | JGI IMG/M metagenome (GOLD analysis project Ga0073932, IMG submission 76967) | Hot spring sediment bacterial and archeal communities from British Columbia, Canada, to study Microbial Dark Matter (Phase II) - Dewar... ... | reverse complement strand
TGAGCACTTGGAGCTTCGGGCTGGACGCTCGGGTTCGGACTTGTGAGAGAGAAAACTTCTGAAGGCCCGTAAGCATGCCCGCTCCGCTGAGAAGGTCGAGGTAGTGCGCAAGGGTTGTCGTGTTTCCGGCGTCCTGAAGCTGCCCCAGCATCTTCGTGTACGAAACGACCTCTCCGGAATGGCGACAGCCGAGCTCGAAGAGTCGACGCAACAGGGCGGGCTTGTCCACTCGGACCAGAAGCAAAACGTCTCGGGAGATGGTGGTCTCAATGAGCGCGTCGAGCACATAGCGACGCCAACGCTCGGGATCGCGGATCAGGGGGGCGGCTCCTGGATAGCCTCCGAAGTAAAGGTACTCCTCCAGGCTGAACCCGAAGGCCGCCCGCATCTCTGAAAAGGTCCAGTGGGGCAAACGCACAAGCTCGAAGCGACCGGTCAGACTTTCCGACAACCCCCTCTCGACGAGCAAAGGGGCCGAACCGAGCAATACGACGCGCAAAGGCAAGCGAGAGCGGGAGTCTTCGTCCCAGAGCCGCTTGACGGTTTCCGACCAGCCAGAGACCTTCTGGACTTCGTCGACGGCAAGGACCGCTCCTTTGTCGCCGGCGTTTCGAGCCGCAAGCCGAGCCTGTTCCCATTGCGCGGCAAGCCATGTTCTATCGCGCAAGGTGGGTTCATCAGCGGAAACGAAAAGGCTGGGGACCTTGAGGCGGTCGAGGACCTGTTGCACAAGCGTAGTCTTGCCGACCTGCCGCGGACCGGCGACCACCTGGATCAAATGGCGCGGTTCCTTGAGCCTGGAGTCCAGGACCGCGGCCTGTTTTCGCTGAAAACGCGGGGAAGACGATTTACTCAACATGTTGAGTATTTTTGCTCATAGTCTTGAGTAAACGCAAGTGGGGGCAAGCCGCAGCACCGGATGCCTCTCCCGCAGGAGGGATCTCCCTCGCTCCGCGCTTCCGGAAGTGGACTTGCCCCGGTTGCGTGGACAGGTTAGGGCCTGGGATTTCCCGTCCCTCCTCGACCTGAACTGTGAGATACCTCAGCCATGCCGTCCGGCTGCATCGGAAACGTCGGATGAACCGGCTTAGGCTGCAGGCCAGAGGGAAAGGAGTTCAAAATGGTGGGGGCGACGTGAGATCGCAGGCGAAGCAGTGGAGCCGTAGCAGTCTAGTTTTTCTCGAAGAGAGCTTTCTCGACTTCACCAACCAGAGTCCTTAGTTCTCGCCCAAATTGCGAGGCATCCCTTATTGAGTCCTCTGTGGTCCCGGCGTGATTGAGGTCGTTCCGCTTGGCAGAGAGTTTATCCATGATGGCTTGGATGCCCGAGTTCTTGCTGATTTCTTGGACCATTTCTTTCACAAGCTCGGGGTAGTCGCAAGCCGGCGGTTTCCATTCCCTTGGCTCCAGTTTGCTACGCGCTATCTTGAATGCCTGCCCCGCCGTCTCTCGAATGTCCCTCCTGTATGGGCCTTGCTCGCCAGCCTTACAAAGAAAGTGTGTCAGAACCGTTTCCTGGAGAATCGTGTAACCCTGTTGGATCAGGTTGTGCTCGAGGCACCATTTTGTTGCTTGCATGCCGTCTCTGACCACATCTTGACCATCGAATCGATCAAGATCCTTTTTCAAGAGATCCAGCAGGGGCTCGAACGGCTTGACCACGTCGGCGGCCTGCAAGCGATCGAGCGTGCGTGCAAGATCTCGCGCGACAGGGCCAATTCGCATGGATCGGCACGTCGACAAGTTGGCGCCGAACTCTTCCAGTCTTTGAGAGATATGGCGCAGGTCCCGGGCAGCTGGATCCTTGCCTTTTGCAGCCCTCAAACGGGGTAGGATCTTATTTTGGGTCAGTGCGGCGATGGAGGACGGGTCGCCTGCCTTGAGAAATCGGTCCACAGCCACGGTCCAGTCCAGCAAGTAGACGAAGCTGGTGAGATCGAAAATAGGCGCCTTACGCTGTTCTAAAGGTTTTGCTTTTGCCTGTGAGAGGGTACCAAGGGTCTCAAAGGCTCCGTAGTAAACGTGTTCGATGTGCACTCTTTTTAGAGCCCGGGCATAGGCAAGAATGACCAGAGCGAACATGGGGATGGATCGAAAGGCGTGGGTGACGTCGAAGGTGATCCGGTCTTCTTCTTCGATGACTCCAAAGACGCAGTCAAAAATTTTCCAGAGTTCTTCCTCGTTCTCCCCTTTCGGAATGTCTATGGTACGCATCTCGTAGGTTCCACCAAGGGTGCGGACGCGACTCTCGAGTCCTTCGCAAGGTTCCTGGTTTTCAGGATCTTCGCCTTGTTCCCAGTTACAATGCCTGGCTTCCTCCGTCAGGAAGAAGTATGCAACATCCTCCGCAGAGCAGCGGTTACGCGAGGAATCGTAAAGCCGCAGCGTAGCCTCTTGAACGTATCGAGTGGGTCTTGGATCTAAAATGTCAGGGTGTGTGTAAATGCAGCGGAGGTATCTGTTCGTGCCGAGAAAGGAGAGGTAAACGTTCCGCATGGGCAGTTCCTCTTTTCTAGAGGTACGGGGTCAACGGCTTACTCAATGGGGCCGAGGATTCTTGGTCGCACTCCTGAGGCGAACGGAAAACATTCTTCAGCCGGAGAAATGGCCTCTTGCTATGCTCCATACCTCCGGAAGAGCCTGTGCCTGAACTTGTGAGAAATCTCTACTGTGCCATCCGGTTGGTGGTTCTCCACCGCTTCCCGGCAGGATGTGGAGTAAACCGGTACGAGCCCGCTGGACAGGGCGAAATTGACCAGGAGATAGCAGGCGCCGAAGTCCCCCTGAATGAGGACGTAATCCCCGGGTGAGGCCGAGTCTTGCAGCCAGGCCCGCAGGGGTTGCAGAAAGCGGCCGATCGCGGGCAGATCCGCAGGGATCTGGCTCCAGAGGGCGGCCAGCGCCTCCGGCATCTCGACAATACGATCCACGCCAAGGGAGCTCCGGGCATCGGCCACCTGGCTCTCGGTGATCCTGTGGTTCATGATGAGAAACAGCGCGGGCATGGGAAACTGAAGGCCTCGTTCCTCCCACTAGGATTCTGTGATCTTCAGGATCCTGTATTCCTTGCCTCCGATGTGCTCGACCTCGACATGCGCCTTCGGTGGACGTTTTTTTTTATTCTTCACCTTCCCCAGGAGGGCTTCCGAAAGCAAGCTCTTATCCTTTGAAGACGCACGTTTCCCTTCGAAAGTACAGGAGACTTCTTCCCTGCCCGGATCCCAGTACAGATTGACGTCTTGCCATTTTTCCATTCGGCCAACGGAGGATTCGGCCGCCTGGCCCAAGCTAGACTCGGTTGAGGTACCTTGAATTGTGCCCTCTTCCTTTTCTTCGTCCTCTGCTGTAATGCCCGCGTCCGCAGAGCGCGTGGGTGGTACCATCGCGCCGTATCCAACGGCTGTCTTGGCGCCGAAGCCGAGCCAATGGCATGCACGTTCGAACGCTTTATCCAATAAAGCTTGCCAGTCTTCGATGTGATCCTGTAGCTTTTCTAAGCCGCGTCTACGGAGGAGCGACGCTCGGAAGGTGAACCGGGCTCCGGGCTTGAGTACCAAGAAAAAAGACAATTGGGACAGCTTATCCGCATCGTGAGGGGATTCTTCCCCCTGGTAGTAGGACCAGTGATGCGGGTTGAGGATGTCCACACCCAACTCGGCCCCGGGCTGGGGAAAGGCATCATGGAAGCAAAGGAGTCCCTGCCAATGCACTCTTTCACGCGCCTTCTTGGACTCCTGCAGTGACCGCAAGAATTCAGGCGCCCCGATGGAGCTGTCCAAGTCGAGCGCGGAAATCCATGCATCCAGCAGCGCCTTTTGCTTCGGATCAAGAGCCGCGGCAAACTTTTTCTCATAAGCCTGAGCGAAAGGGTTTTCTACCTGGATTGCAGGATCCTGTTGGAAGAGTGCGGAAGTGGGGTCGAAACCGAAGAGAACCCAAACAAGGAAAAAATTCCATGATGCTGAATCCTCCTGCCAAAGCGCGAGTTCTTCCGCAGCACGTCTAAGAACGCCTTTGATTCCTGAGCCCGCCAGATAGGGGATGCCGTAAGGAGTTAGAAATGCGAACCCGTTTTCAACCGGATGGGGGTTACCGGATCCCGTAAGAAGGGGTGCGGTAAGCTTTGCGGTCCGCACCCAAGCATGAGGTTCAGACAAGCATTCTTGGCGCTTGTCGAGAGCATCCAAGACTTTGTCTGCAGCATGTCCCATTTCCGCCGCAGTGCTTAAAGCCTGGCTTTTCTTGCTCTTGAGAGGTGCCCACGGACGGTTCAGCCTAGCCTTTCCTCGCTTGAGAAGCTGCTCGAAAAATCTCCAGTCCGAATCTTCGCTGGCTTTCTTGGCTTTTTGAAAAGCCTCCTTCTCTTTTTTTGGTTCGTAGGTGGCCTGTCCTGTGCTGGCAAGCGCGTGAAAGTAGATGAGGAAACGATGACCAGGCGGTATCTCTGCACGCCATTTGTCTCGTGGATCGTAATGGTCGCCGAGGACTGTGTGGAGATAGCCCGGGACAACTCTCCTTGGAAACTCAAAAGTTACAACGCTGTCCATGAATGTTGCTCCCTGCTATAAAAGCCCGATACCTCTCTCCAAACTCCTACCGCTGTGGGGTGGTGCTGCCGCAGCGATTTTCGAGCGACTTTAGTCGCCGACGGTCTGGGCCAGGTAGCGAATCCACTTCAGAGCGGCGAGGGCCTCTTCAGTGGCCCGCTGGTACTCCTGGGAGTCCATGTGGCTCGTCATGAAAGACATAGCCTTTTCGAAATCTTGGTCTTTCAAGATGGCCACTGCTGGGTCGGCCAGCCATGCGAGGATGTCCTCCATGAGCCTTTTGTGTTCACCTTTCCCCTTTCCCTCCAGGAATGCCAAGGTCTGCATGAGCCCGTTGGTCATTACCATAGCGGGCAAGCTCTTTGCCAGATTCCGGTATTTCTCGTCGGGCTTTGGGGACGTGACCCTTTTCCAGGCATATCCTGCGCGGATCTGATCAAGCGTTTTCATTGGCACCTCCAAGGAAAGAAACGAAGACCTGGCCACGCCCAGTGGTGGCATCGCCGCCGATTTGGAGCGGCTTGCCGCCGAACTCTTCGGCTAGCCGTAATGCGATCTTGTCTGCTTTAAGGTAATCAGGAGGCTTGGTGGATCCTTTCTTGAGGCGTTCGTCGGATGCCATAAGAAGGCTGACTAGGAGTGATTCGGGGGGGAGGTTTTCGGTGAAGAATAGCCCTGTGTCTTCTGCCGTTCCAGAGATGTCGTTTATCCTCACATGAGGCTCGACGGTTGTGGCGTTTCGCGCAAAGTAGGTGAACTGGTTGTCGGAAAGAAGAACAAGATGTTCTCTCAACTTGTTATGGAAATATTCAAGGCCAGGAGCCATCGGAAGGGCCTTGTCTGCAATCCAGTCTGCTATTTTTCTTAGATCTTGTTGCCCTGAGTTTTGAGCCTCGAACATGAAGGCCTCGAGTACAAGCTGTTTGGTAGTATTTCTTTTGACTAAAAGATCGTCATGAAGTACTATCGCTTGCGAATCGGCCACTGCTGGCAAAGGATCGGCTGGAAAGTCCACTTGGGCTATAGCGGCGAGGCGTGCCAGGCGTTTTAGGACCAAGGGAGAGGTGGCGTAAACGTAAACGCCTCTTAAACTCCGAACGGGGAAGAGCACGAGTTGAGCGTCGGTGAAGCTGACCGCACCTGCGTGCTCCGATGCGTCCCTCTCGGGTCCGAAGATGCGGTCTATCAGGTTGGGTTCTTTCATTTTAGCGTGTGCGGCATGCCGGAAAGCCCCTTTAATGCCTGAACCCGCAAAGCACGGATGTTCTGTGTGCCGTTCTCGCTGAATAGGATTGTCGATTACGCCCAAAGCTTGGCCAGCCCCCATGTGAACAGGCGTCAGGGAGTAAAAGAATGTCAACCGTTTGTCGAGAAACATGATTGCCTCCTCTAAAAGTTCCAGATGCCAAACCAGACTCGGTTCCATCCTTCGTGGCGACGTGTTGCAAATGAAAGACGAGGGTCTATGAAGGACCAGAGCCCTTTCTCCCACAAAGGGGTGAGGGCCTGTGTGTCCCCCTTGATGACTCGGAACCAGTAGCAGCTTCCAGCGGGAGCAAGTCGTCTTGCGGGTTTCGGCGAGTGGGCGGCAATGTCCCAGCCGGAGACCACCGCTGCTCTCGGCACTGCCGCTGCGACAAGTTCAGCCTCCAGTCCGTCGAGGAACATGCGGTTCGTGTCATCCACTACAGGAGGGCGCCACCCATCCTGGAAAAGCCCAGGCGTCGCAAGGATCAAACGAAATCCTTTCCATCCGCTTTCGGGGCGGCCGATGTCTCTGCAACTTTGGAAGGTGCTTTCGTCGGTCGGTAAGACCTCTGCGGCGCGGCCGTCACCGCCAAGCCGGATCAGACCCGATTGTGGCAGGTTATCCCCAGTAAAGTCTGCGCAGAGGCACACTCCTGGCCGTAGGGCTACTGCGTCTGTGGTGTAGATGGCTCCTTCCTCTGCCGTGCGGGCATCCGTGTACAGGGCGATCCCGAGGCGGGGGTCATTTCCCCAAAATTGCTGGGAGGGAAGCAGCGATTTTTCATCAGGAAGTTTTCCTGAGAAATGAGCAGCCAGTCCTTCAACGCTGATCCACATGCCCGTCAGAGGTTTGCGGCGGTCAGAGGGTTCCATTCTCACGGAATACGGAAGAAGCCCGCTACACAGGACAGGTTTGGGGATCGGGGTGGGCTTCATTCGCCTTAGAGCGAAAGTTCCTTGTTCGCTCTGAACTGCAGCCAAGTCAGCTGGAAGCGGGAACCAAAGGATCCTGTCCTTCTGGAGAGCGAGAAAGCGGAGTGAGAAGTCTGGCCTCAGGCAGTTTTGCACCACTTGCAGTGCTTTGTCCGGTTCCCTAGTCACGTCGCACAAAAGTCCCTTGTCAGCCAAGACGCGGGAAACAATCGCTCCGGTGACAACCGAGGGCCACGGCGGCATATAAGACAGGCCGTGCACGCCTCCTCCGAAAAGCCGATTGCCACGAAGCATTAAGACATCCAAAGGTCGAATCGTAAGCAGGGTCACGAATCTCCTCCTTTTTCGGCCTTGTTTGAAATGCGGCCTTCCCGGGCAAGGAAATCGGCTGTCAGCAATAAACTTCGCAGCCACAAATTTTGCGTCTCCTCCTTTGTCCCAGCAGGAGACTGCGGTTCCTTGTGGACTATTTTGGGATGCTTTCCTTGCACCTCTTGTGCGGCCTGGGCCAGCCGGTTGCAAAGCTCGTCGATCTCTAAAGACTCTTCCGACTTGGCTTGCCTTCTGAACTGGTAGCGAAGGACGGACTCCAGGACCTCAGCCTGGGGCGGAAGCGCGGCAATAAGGTCTGTAAGTATGTAAGCCGACCTGCGCGAGACGTCCCTGGCGATAAGGTTGCGGACGTCTATAAGGAGAGCCATATGGCTGCCTGACCAGCCTCGGTCCAAAGCCCATTTTCCCACCAAATGCTCTGTACCCCCGGAGCGTTTCATCACCGTCAGGCAAAAAGCGTCTCTGCCCCCCAGCGTCTTAGCACGGTTCTCTGCCTCCCTTAGGCTGGTTAGGACCCTTCCCAAAGGCGCCTGATGATGGGCTATGACAGCTCCAATGGAAGCTGTTGCGTGCTCGCCCATGAGGCGGTAGAGCTCTTTTCTGCTGGCCTTATGGACCAAAGCGTGACCTTTCAGCAGTTCTACACGGCCGGGCTCCGTCCCGAGGTTTTTCCAGAAAACCTGGTTGTCCAGGAGGACGGGAAGCACCCCGGAATATGAACAGCGGAGCGCGAACATCAGGCCCGGAAGGTCATGAACTGCGACCATTGCAAGGAGATCGTCGCCACCCGAGTAAATAAGTTTCCCCATAAAAAGTTCCTCTGTCACCAACCGAGCCAATTTGTTGGAAAAACAGTTCAGGGCAGAGGAAATGGCCTGATGATAGGCCGGCGAAACGGGGCGGCGAGCAGCGAGGTAAGGTTGAAGACCAGGCAGGGAACGGATGTTCTCTAGAGTTGTGTCGTGGAAGCGATCTTGGACCCTGATTGGTGCTCTGTCTCCGGCCAACCATGCACCCATTTGATCGCCATCGAGGAGAATCAAGCCATAATAAGTTTCTGGCCGGGCTCCGAAATAGTCTTGCAGATTTTGGCGGATCTCATCTCGCTCGGAATCGCTTTGTGCTGCGTCCATGAGCGCAGGTATTTTTTTGCAGAAGTCCAGCATGTCATCTGACGCAAATGTCTGTCGCAGTTTGCCGTACAGCCGTTTAGGAAGCGCGGCCCCTCTAAGACCCGAGACGCTCTCCATTTTTTCTTGCAGGTAGTTGAGTGCTTTACCTTTTTTTGATGTGATTTCTGGGAGATCCCGCCTGTCGCCATCCTCGTGGGTCATGTACTGCCAAATGGAAGTGGAAATCGCGACTGCGTGCGTTGAGAGTACGAAGCGGTCGAGGCGGCCTAGTTCCGGGAAGGCCTTTGTACATTCTTTTACGAAAAGCCGGGGCCAGCAACGCTTGAGCGCGCATAATGTGCAAAGGTGCTCGCCTTCCTTGGCGAGTGCTTGAGCCTTTTTTGAAACCAAGGACCACAGAGTTTCTCCCCGCTGCTGGGGTGGAGCGAATATGCCGGTTCGTTCGATGGGGTCCCCTCTGCCAATGGCCAGCCATTCTCGTTCACCGCACAGTGTGCACCGGTAACCTTCCTCCGTGACCCCGGAAAAAGGTCGCAGCATTTTGGCCGAACCGTGTGTAGCTTCGAGAGCTTGATAAAGCCCAGGGAAGGCGACGCCGGGATTAGGTGCATAGAATTCGACACCCTCGACAAGGATCCGCCCCCGAAGAAGGGCATCTAGAGCCTCACCCAAGTATTGGGTCTCTGTGCCGAATGTCCTGAGGATCTCTCTCAACTGATCGTCGTCGAGATGATCTCGTCCCGCTACCTCCCAGGGTATGATGGCCCAGTAAACTTCCGGGAAATTTTTGGTCTGTCTCTCTATCTGGTTTTGAGAATCCCCTCGCTCGGACAATCCGGCTACTTGCAGCAATTCCTCTAGTGCCGCCTCCGACTGAGTTCGAACCCATCTGCGGACCTCTGTCTGGATCCTTGCAGCGAGACCCTGAGCATGGCTTTTCGGAACGAGCGCCAGGAATCGATTGGGAAAGGCGGCTGCAAAGAGTGGATTGCTGTCCGTTGAATCTGTCATCCAGGATGGTTTTACATCGCTTGGCCACACGTTTCTGCCGAGGCGTTCGAGCAACCAAAAATCCGTAAGTGCAGTGCCCCTGAGTTGTGGAAAAAGGATGGAATCCGGGCCATAATCCTCGCATACAAGGCGCATCCCTTCCCATGCGATCCTCGATAGTAAATGAGAGCCAGCCCAGAGGTCAGAGACACTTCGGGCTTGGGCGATAAAGTCCTGCACCGGGCCGAAGCTCATGAGCATTAAGGCCGGTATTCCTTCTGGATCTCCCGCCATCGCACCCGCAAAGGCGGATGCGAGGGAGAGGTGCTCCCAAATCGTGTGGTCAGGAGTGCGTGTGTCGGCAGGGAGTTGGCTCCAGAGGGAACCGAGACCCTTGGCCGGAGTTTCCGGCCCGAACCGCCAGAAAGCCAAAAAGGTTTTTCTCCAGTCAACTTCTCCGTTGTGTAATATCACAAGTTGGCGGAAGTGGTGGAGGCTGAGAGCCTCGATGGCCTCAACGGGTGCGTCGTCCACAAGTGGCCGGAGGGAGAATTTTTCTCCTGTGAGAGGATGAATGATCTGGGGCTCGGCGGCGAACGCCACTTGCCCGCCTCGCCCTTTGGGCAGGGATACCCGGTCAGCAGCAGCCGCCCACCAGTCCGCCTTTTTCACCACTTGTTCGAGTGCTACGAGCCTGCTGCGTATTTGCGACAGTTCCTGACCGAAAAGTTCTTTCAAAGCAGACACCGTGCCTGCTTCGTGGGCAGCTCCTCTGAGAAGAATGAGCGCCTTTTCCGCAGGATCGTGGATGTACGCGAGAAGTTTGGATTGCCAGATTTCAGTTTGGGGCATTTGCGCACCTCTTACGGAAGCCTGATCAAGCCATGATGCCAGTCAAGGGTCTGGTGAACCTTGGACCACACTTTAGGTTCACGTTCTTTCAAGGTGCTCTCGGTCGAGGAGTCCAGTTTGTCCTTGAGTGGCTTCGGCAGGCCATGGGGCATGTGGACCACCAGGCCCCGGTATCGATCTTTTCCGTCAGGTAGAACTTTGAATAGGATTTGGTTTGCGAGGCGATTCTCCTGTCCCCATGAATCGAGAATGTGGTTGGTCACCGGGTATGCCAAGATCTGCCTGTCGCAGCGCTTTTGATGGCGAACTCCCCCTTCAAAAGGAAACTGCGTGCGGAAGGCGATCTTCGCTTTTGCTAGTTCTCCCAAAACATCTTCCCATTTTTCTATTGCCTTGGTACACCACAGAAGGAGCCCCTTTTCATCCTTTCCGATGCTGTGGCACCAGTCCTCTCCTAAGGCTGACCTGTAATCTTGGGAAAACCTCTTTATCCAGTCCCTAGCTTGTGTGGTTTCGGGGTTGAAAAAGTCGGTGGCGGGTGGCCACTCTTGCCTTGCCGGTTCCTCTGGCACCAGGCTTAGCGAACCCCATCCGTTACGCGAACGGCTTCCGAGGGTTCCGAAGAGGGCAATGAGCTTCAATACGTCCTGGAAGCACTTCTCCTCAGCCGACGGGAAACGGACTGTCAGGGTTTGCTTTTCGCCAGGGGCAACTGCCCGGGCTCGTTTCAAGGCTGCGGAATCTTTTTCGAACGTGACCGGGCCGTACCCCAGGTAGAGAGACGCGGCTATTCGTCTTGTTTTCCCTTGACGATCTTTGACCTCAGGATGCTCGATCTTTGGGAATCGAATCTTGTTGAAATCCTGGTCAGTTTGGCTGCCCTGCTTCCAGGATTCCAGACGCAGCAGGACCTGGCTCTTCTTGGCTTTCTTTTCCGTATCCGCCGCCCAGCCGAACAAATCTCCTTCGGCTTTCCGCAGAGCTTGAAGGGTAGGGTCTTTCACCGTGTGCCACCACACCACCCGCCACCACTGGCGGAGCAGGGCTTTGAAAGGGGGTGATCGCCACTCGCCGCTCTGATCGGCGCCGCCCACAAAACCAGGCGTCACGAACTGCACATTGTATTTTCGCTCAATCAGCATCCGGAAACTCCTTTGACATACTCAGGTATTGTACCCCAGGCTTACCGTTTCTCGGCCTTTTGGCAGTGCGTCAACCTCCACCCTGCCCAGCCCCATGCAGGCGCCTTTGCCGACGTGGACAAGGCTTGCCGCCCGCCACCACTCGAGAAGCCAGGGCTCGGTAGCGGGGCCCAGATCGACTTCCCCGACGAGGCCGCCCATGGGCACCTTGGTCTTCTGACGGTTCGAATATCGGTGGTAGTCGTGCCAGCGCATCCTGGCCTCGAAGCCGTTTGCGCGCCCCAGGTGCTCGAGGAGCGCCATCCAGGTCTCTTTGCCCAGGGGGTTTCCGTCTGCGTGGACGCGCGAGATGGCCTCGAGTCTTCGCGCCAGGGACTCGAAGAAGAAGGGCCAGTCCATGGCCGTAAGATAAGCGCCTTGTCTGCGGAGCCGCACCGGGGTGAGAATACGCACGCCCTGCCGGCCTGCTCCATGGCCCCCTGCCGTGGAGAGCCACTGGCGCAGAGGGTGGCCGGCTCTAGGCTGCGCCAGGGACCGGGCGACAAGCGGGATCGGCTCCGAGAGGCCGCCCGGGAGAATTTCCTCAATGGACAAGACACGGTAGCGCGATCGGTCCGCACCGAGGCCGGTCTTTTGTCCCTTGAGGAGCGCCGCCACCATAGCGGGCAGGTAGCGGGTGCATCTGCCGAGGAGAGTCAAATAAAGTTCCCGCTCTCGGCTCTCGTTGCCTGGCGGCGGATACAGGATATAGCCCCTGGGCACTTCGGAGAGGCCGGGAAGGGAAGAGCAGCCCTCGAAAAGCTGGAAGTAGGGACAGCGCTCTTGGGCGCGGCATCGGGCGCAGGAGGTTTTCCCCTCCGTCGGGCAGCAGAGCCGCTTGAGCTCAGTTCCGGCAAGACCGCGCCAGGCAGAGCCGAAAAAGGCAGGCCCGTCACCCGGGGTTTCCATCAGGATCCGCAGGCCGACCTTGAGCACGCTAAGGCCCCCGAAGAGGCTCGACGGTGTTGGATCGAGCACGGGCGTTCTAGGGTCTTCTGCCATGGGTGCATGGGCCTCGCGAGCTTGCAGAAGGTCTTTATTAAAGGACAAAAAATCTGTCAAGTCTTTTTTCCCTTGTCACTGGAGGAGCCCGAAGTATCGTCTTTTTTGCTTGGCTTTTCCGGGGGCTTCTCTTCTCCTGTTAGGTACTTGGGGTCGAGTATGCCGAAGACAACCATGGCGAGGATGTCGTCGAGGGGATCGCCGTTTCCGTTCATGAAGGATTCCTTTCGGGTTAGGATCTTGCTCCCTGAACTAGAGACGCGGGGAGGGCCGTTTATTTGACACAGCCCCGGCCGTTTGGGTGGATTCTACAGGAGGGGTGTGACAGATGTGGTCACAGGGGGAAGGAAAAAATCGCGGCCAAGGAAAAAATCGGCAGAGGAGGGCCAAAAGGCAACGCAGGGTTCAACGGTGGGCCCGCCAGCGCTAGGCGGACGCGACGGAGCGCGTCCCTCCAGGGAAAACCCCGTGGAGGGCCACGGTCCCTCGTGGCCGGGAGTGAATCGCGCAATCCCCTGGAGGGCCACGGTCCCTCGTGGCCGCTTGAAATGGAGGGCCATGCTCTGTCATGGCCGCAAAAACAACACGGACGCGACGGAGCGCGTCCCT
>Ga0073932_1005942_pt1 | contig 12836 bp, 6 predicted proteins | sample DewCreD2012metaG_FD_76967 | JGI IMG/M metagenome (GOLD analysis project Ga0073932, IMG submission 76967) | Hot spring sediment bacterial and archeal communities from British Columbia, Canada, to study Microbial Dark Matter (Phase II) - Dewar... ... | reverse complement strand
GCGGCGGGCGACGGCGGGGGGGGCGGCACCGCCTTCATCCGCTCGGCCAGCTGCTCCACATAGGGTTGCGTCACCGCCGCCAGCTTGTCGGCCTTGCCCAGCAACACCTCGGCTTCCTTCAGCTGCCCCGCGTAGAGACGGAAGATCGCCTGGTCCAGCATCTGCTCGCCGTTGGTGACATCGGTGATGCGCACGACCATTTCCGTCAAGACGGGCGGATCGAACTCGCTCCAGCGCGTCTCGACGCGCCCGTTCCGGGTGGCCAGGACCGGCCCCTGCGGCGCGGCATCGTTGAAGGGATACAGTTCCTGGTGGTAGTCGATCTTCATCTCCGCCAGCCGGCCCTTGCGGGCTTCCTCGACCAGGCGTTCGCGCAGTTTCTTCAGACGCGCCATGTCGGCTTTAAGCGCCTGGAATTTGGGGCCCACCGTCGTGCCGGTGAATTCGGTCGTCTCGCGCTCGATCTCCGTTAGGGCCGCTTCGGTGTCGAACCGCGCGACGAACGGCACGAGTCGCTGCAGGAGTTTGAGGTACCGTTCCGGCGCCTGCGCCTCGCGCGTCTCCGCCAGCTGGCGCTGCCGTTCGCGCTCGGCTTCCGCGGCCGCGTTGACGCCGGCCTTGCGCTCCGCTTCGTCCACCGCCAGGCGTTCGACCAGCGCCTTGGCGACATGCTCCTGCGAAAAGTGATCCTGGATCGTCTGGCAGGCGGCGCGCGCGCCGGCGAAGTCCTTGTCGCCGCAGAGCCGTGCCGCGCGGGCCAGAAGTTCCTCGGCCATGGTCTTCTCGCGCTGGACCAGCCAGGCGGCCAGTTCTTTGGACACCTCGCCCGCCGCGTCCGGCCCCCAGAGCCTGCTCCAGCGTCCCAGTTCGTCGCCCGCCTCGCGGAAGTTGTGGGAAGCCGTCAACTGCTCCAGTTTGCTGCGCAGCGGATCGAGGGAGTACTGCACGCCGGCTTTCGCGAATTCGTCGCGCAACCTGCGCACCTCCGCCAGGGTCTTCGAATTCGGATCGAGGCTCGGATTGGCCAACAGCAACTGGTCGATCTGCCGGACCACCCCGGCGTGGTCGGATGGGTTCTTGCGCGCAAAGTCCAGCACGACATGGTACTCGTTGCGCGCCTTGCGCTCGGCCGGAGAGATCTCTTCCTGGACCGCCTTGCGGAAATCGACCAGATGGACCATCTCTTGTTCCGCGATCTGCGCCGGCGGCCGGAAGGCGACAAAGGCCCACGTGATCGCCCCGGCCAGCATCAGGGGAACGAAGATCAGCATGGCCTTGGCGAAGGGCGAAAGGTCGTCGAACTGGGAACGGGCCGCGTCCATCGCGTTGCGCAAACGACGTTTGGGGACCGGCCGCGGTGCCGTGAGGCCGCCGCTGCCCATCGCCGGAAGGTTCGCCTTGCTGGACGAGACGGCCGGCTGCAGCTTGGAGGCCGATCCGGTGCGCACGGCCGGGTTGCGCGTCGGCGTCAACGCCGCCTGGACCGCCGACCCCACGCGGCTGCCAGGCGCGCCCACCGGCCGCAGCGGTCCGGCGGTCTTCGGCTTGCGGAGAATGAACGTGCCCTTGCGCCGGTCGCCCGGCCGATGGCGCGGCCGCATCCGGACCGGCCGGCGCGGCGCGACGGATCGTTCCGCGAGGGGAGCCACATCGGGAATGTCCACCGCCTGCACCATGGCCCCCGCCCGGCACTTGCGAAGATCCGCCAGCAGCAGGTCGGCCGTCGCGTAGCGCTCCTCGGGCTCCGAACTGAGCCCCTTCGCCAAAACGCGGTTCACATACGGCGGAAGCGCCGGGACCAGCGTTTGCGCCGGCGGGATGTTGCCCGATGCCGCCATGAAACCGGCCTGCAGGAGATCCCGCCCCTCCAGCGGAGGCTTGCCCGTCACCAGGTGATAGCCCAGGGCGCAGAGGCTGTAGAGATCCGAGCGTTCGTCCACCTCCGACTCGTCGATGAGCACTTCAGGAGCCGCGTACAACGGCAGCGAACCGCTGAGCTGCGCCATCAGGCGCAGGTCCTGCACGATCTTCTTCGGCGTGCCCAGATTGCCCAGCCGCACCCGCTTGTCCGTGCCGATCAGGACATGCCGGGGATGAAGATCGCCGTGGATCAGATCGTGCGCATGGCCGTAGGCCAGCGCTTCGGCAAGCTGGATCAGGATGTCCAGCGCTTCGAGCAGCGGCAGCGCGCCGCGGTCCCGCAACTTCTGCCGCAGCGACTGGCCGTCGATGTACTCCATCACCAGGTAGGCGCGGCCATTCTCGGAGCCCATCGTCAAAATGCGCTGCAGATTCGGATGGTCCAGTTCCGCCGCCGCCTGCCCGGCCGCCACCCAGCGCTCGAAATCCTCCGCGCCCTGCATGATGGTTTCGGACAGCACGCGAATGACTACCGACTGCCGCGACGCCGGATCGCTGGCCTTGTACAACACCCCCGAATGATCCGAGCCGAGACGCATCAGGATCTGGTACGGACCGATCTTCTGCGGCCCCGTCGCCTCCTCGAGTGTGATCGCCGGCAACTGCTGGGTCAGGTCCGAGCGGAGTTCCTTCGCCGCGCCGTTGGCCGTCGCCGGCGGCGTTTCCGCCACCGCATGGAAATCCTTCTTGCAGCGGCCGCAGTTGAGCTTGCCCCCCGGAATCAGTCCCGTGACGTTGTAGCGCGTCTTGCAGTGCGGGCATCGGACGATCGATTTGCCCTGCGTCTGCAGGATCGCATGCACCTGATGCGGCTTGAGCAGCGCGCGTGTCACCAGGATCTCGCCGATCCGCGGCGCCGTCTCGCCCCGCGCCCGCGCTTCGGCCTGGAACGCCAGCGCGGCCTGCACCGACGCCTGGCTGCAGAGTTTCCACTGGACGGCGATCTCGCCGAACCTGGCCTTGCGATTCGTCTGTCCCTGCAAGACCGCCTTGACCTGCTCGACCGTCATGTAGCCCTTCTGGACCAGCACCTCGCCCAGCGGCGGCACCGGCTGCCCGGTCTGCTCGAAGAGCTGCTGCTCGGCAATCGCCTCCTCCACCTGCGCTTCGGTTACGAAATGACCGCGAATCGCCAGCGTACCGAATAAATGATCCTTGATCTCGCCCATACGCGCCATCCATCGATGTTGGCAGGGTTCACCGCGAATCCGACGCGCAACCCGTACCAGCCGCGAAACGACTCCCAGAACCGGAAAGCCAGTATACCCGCCGAGGGCAGTCTCTGACAACCGACAAGTGCCCCGGCGAAAACCGCGTCGATTCTTCGATGGCCTGCGCTATCTTCTGCGCGCAAGGGCCGGTTCCGGGATCGCCCTGCGGAGGACGTCCGGTTGCACATCGCCATCGACGGGCTGCACCTCTTCGGCCAGTACAGCGGCGTGCAGTACGCCCTGACACGACTCCTGGCCGCGCTGGGCAGACAGTACCCGGACGACACCGTCACCCTGTTCGCGCCGCGCGATTTCAAAGGCCTGCCGGATCTACCCGAAAGCGAGCGGTTTCGCGTCCGGCGGACCTGGTTCCCGGGCCGCTGGCGCGGCATTCGCACGCTCTGGCGCGATCTGCGCCTTCAAAAATGCTGCTACCGCCAGCGCTGCGACCTGCTCCACGGTGCCACGTATGCGCTCCCCCCCGCGCTCTCGCTGCCTTCCGTCGTGACCCTTCACGACGTGATCGCCCTCACCCACCCGCTCTTCTGCACGCCCGGCAGCGCCCGCATCCAGAAGATCGTGCTGCCGCGCAGCGCCCAGGCGGCCCGGCGGGTGATCGTGCCGTCGGAAGCCGTCTTCCGCGAGGTTCAACGCGTGCTGAAGATCGAACCGCAGCGGATCGACGTGGTGCCCTGGGGCGTGGGGCCCGAGTTCCGTCCCGTGGAAGACCGCGGGTTGCACGAGGAAGCCCGGCGACGCTGGAATCTGCCCGAACGCTTCGTGCTCTTCGTCGGCACCCTGGAACCGAAAAAGAACATCGAAGGTCTGCTGCGCGCCTTCGTCGCCGCGCGCCTCAACCGCAACCTGCCCCACGGCCTGGTCTTCGCCGGCCGCACCGGTTGGGGCGTCTCCCACTTCGCCCGAGACATCCGCGGGCACGCCGCCGAAGACTATGTGCGCCTGCTGGGTTACGTGCCCGAAGCCGCCCTGCCGCTCCTGTACAGCATGGCCGAGGTCTGCGTGCTGCCGTCGCATGTCGAAGGCTTCGGCATGCCCATTTTGGAAGCCATGGCCTGCGGTTGTCCGACGATCGTCAGCAAGATCCCCGCCCTGATGGAGGTGGGCGGCAATGCCACGCGCGTCTGCAACACCTTCGCCGAAAAGCCCTATCAGGAACTGCGGGAGGCGCTCGAAGAGGTCCTGCTCGACCAAGGCGGCATCCGCGCGAAACTGCGCGAGAAGGGCTTCAAGCGCGCGGCCAAATTCACGTGGGAGAAAACCGCCGAATTGACGCGGGAAAGCTACCTGAAGGCCCTGTCGTAGCCCGGGTCGGCACGACGGCGTCAATACGCCCGACCGCCGAAACGGACCCGCATCCGGCCTCGAGCATGCGGCACCGACTCTGCAAAACAGACGATTCGGTTCACACCACCGGCATCTGCAGCCCGCTTTCCATGAATGCCTTGAGCCGTTCGCGCGAACCGACAGCGCGCGCCACCCGATCGACCAGCTGGCCGCAGCACGGGCCGGTGGCATGCAGGTGCACCCGGCGGCCCTCGGAACCCTGGTGCTCGATCTCCACCTCCACGCGGTCCGCCGGCAGGATCTCCAGCACCCGCTCGGGCCATTCGATGCACACCAGGGCTTCGGGATCCTGCAGGCATTCCCCCAAACCGGCCCCCTCGAAATCCGGCGGGCCGCCGGTCAGGCGATAAAGGTCCAGGTGATACACCGTGCCGCTTCCGCCGCGATAAACGTGTTGGAGCACGTAGGTCGGACTGGTCACCAGCAACTGGCCGTTGCCCAGGCGCCCCCTTGCGAGGCCCCGCACGAAGACCGTCTTGCCGGCGCCCAGTTCGCCCTGCAGGCAGAAGAGCGTGCCTTCGGGGGCCACTTTGCCGGCGAAGAAACCCAGAGCCTGCGTCTCGTCCGATGCATGCGTATCGATGACGATGCCTGCCTTCATGCGCATTCCCCATCCGTGGCCGTGCGGTGCTCATACCCGATGTCGGGCAGCGGGGAAAGCGAACCGTCGGGTGCCCGGATGCGGCGCGCCTCGCACGCGGGCAGGATGCGCCCGATCCGTGTCAAGGCCACCGGGGCGTCCCAGCCGGCGAGCAACCGTCCCAACGCTTCCGGCGCCACGGCCAGCAGCAGCTCGAAATCCTCGCCATCCGCCAGCACGTGCCGCAACGCCTCGTCGGCCGGCAGCCCGCGAAGCGCCTCGGCCACCGGCAGGGCGGAGCGCTCGAGTTCCACGCTGCAGCCGCTTTCGTCGCACAGATGCCCCACGTCGCGCGCAAGGCCGTCGGTGACGTCGATCGCCGCATGGACGTCGAGCCCCGCCCGCAGGCGCAGCCTGCGCGCCTCCTCGAGCCGCGGGATGAAATCGAGATGCTTTCCGCCGCGCGAACCGCCCAGCGTGCCCGTCACCAGCAACGCATCGCCCGGCCGCGCGCCTCGGCGCAGCCAGGGCTCCCCCGCCCCGTCGCGGCCGTCCGGGCCTTCGCCCAGCAGGCCGACCGCGACATGAACAGCCGGGCCACCGCTGCTCAGGTCGCCGCCCGCCAGCGCGAAGCCGAAACGTCTGCAGCAGTCGAGCATTCCATCGTAGAGTTCAAGCGCCCATGCGTCGTTCAGGTCGGAACGCAGGTGGGCGGCGACCGTGGCCGCAACGGGCCAGCAGCCGGCCGCCGCCATATCGCTGCAGGCCTTGGCCATCGCCTTCCAGCCGACCTGCCGCGGCGAAGCGGCCTCCGGTCCGCGCAGGACGAAATGAACCCCCTCGACCACCTGGTCGATCTTGTAGGCCAAGCGGCGCTCGGGCGGCCATTGCAGGATCGCACAATCCTGGCCCGGTCCGACCAGCAGCCAGGGATGGCCCGGCGCGCCCTCGCGGAAGCGGCGCAACAACGCTCGTTCGCTCATGGAGACATCATACGAACCGCCACGCGAACGGCAACGGAGGGATGGGGATCCGCAAGGGTGGAACGTGCTTCCATTTCGCTCCCGCACCGGCTGCGGGAGGGCCGAAAGCCGGCTCGGGACGCGAGTCCCAGGATCGGAAACCCTGTCAACACCTTCCCTGGAACGGGATTGAGTTTTGCTGCACAGCCGAAGTGCGCGATGGATTTTCGGCCATCGCTCCTTCACGTCGCCACAGATGATCGAGCCGATCGGCGGGCTCGGATGCGCGCAACCGAAGGGCAAGCTGCTCGAGACGCTGCTGCAAATTCGTCGCGTCGTTCCCTGCCCCCTGCCTGTGGAAAAATTGGCGAAGCTGGATCCTCTGCCGCCGCGTCAAACGCCAGCTCAACGGGGCCGACACATTGCATTCGAGGAGCACCGTGGAGAAGAACGGCATCGAACCCTGGGCTCCGCCTTCCGGCGTTCTTTCGAACGCCATGCCGGACAGGAGACAGGACAATCCCTCCAGCATCTCGTCGTTGCGGAACGACATGCCGGCCTCCCGCGCGGACAGGATGCCCTCAATGGGAGAGGTGAGCCATTCCCAGCCTGCAGCCAGCGCGCTGCCCGGAGCGGAATCGCGATCGAAGCGCGCCTGCCGCTGCATTTCATCCATGCTGCAACGGAGCTGGACGATGACCACACACCGGGCGTTGGCGCGAAGCCAATTCCGATGCGTCCTGACCCAGTCCACCGCCAGACTGACCCCGAAGTTATCGTAGTAGCCTGCATCCACCACGCGTCGTCGCGGCACGGTAGGCAGACTCACGGCAGGCGTAACGTAGGGGAAGGTCGCGCTGAGACGCGCCGCGGTGCTCACCCGAAGCCGGTCCAGCTCCTCCGGCGAAAAAAGCCTGCCGTACTCGAATCCGCTGACCGAAAGCAGCGCCTTCGGTTCGGAACCCGTGCCGATCATGGGTGCACGGTTGACGCTGCACGACCACAGGTCGAGGTTCGCGATCAAGAGCCGACGACCGTCCTCCACCATCATGGGCGAGTAGACCAACGATGGCACGATGCCATTTCGTTCCAGCGTCAGCAGTTGACCGAACGACAATGTCTGCAATTCGGGCCATGTTTCTTCCAACGCCTGCCCTCGGTTGTTCGGATGCGCGAACGGAAACGGATACAGCACCAGGTCCCTGAAGATCATCCGATGAACCACCTTGGAGAGCATATCCCGCGTGACACGATCGTAGAGTGCGGAAAAGTCGATCGCCCGCTGCTGGGCCTGCGCCCTCGCCAGCGCTTCGACGTAAAACCCCGCGCCCACCATGCCGCCCGAAGCACCCGTAATGATACGGACGTGCCGATGAAAATCGGGCACCCGGCGATGGATCGCGCGCAGCGCGGTCACCGTCCACGCCGCCGCCTTGATCCCGCCCCCGCTGGTGCACAGGATCACGAACGGCTTCGTCCGATCATGCTCCATCGGCACCCCATCGCGATAGCGTGGCGCGGCATCCGACTCCTCCTCGGGCGGCAGCGCAAACGGATCGCATCGGCATTTCTCGTCCACAACCGTTCGTAGACATTCTCGCTTGCGATGCTGCATCTCCACCAGACCGTACTTGTAGCGGTTCCATCCGGCGAACGAGCTCGCCAACCATATCGCCAGAACCAGCAGGCTGGCGCCGAAAGGTGCCTGCAGCGCGAAGGCCAGATAAACCGCAACCGCACCCATCAGCAGGACGCACAGCGGCACCGCGGGCGTAAGCCGTTCCTCGCCGATCAGCGCCATGCCCGCATGAATAGCGAACAACGCGATCGCCGCCCCCATTACGAACCAGACATTCAGCTGGGCCATGACGCCACCCGGAAACCGCCAACAGCACAACCCGCTCAGTCCCCAGGACAGCAAGAACCCCAGGAACATCGCCAGGCTCAGGCGGTTCTCCTTCGCCGTCCGGCCTTCGTCGAAAAGGTACTTCAGTTTCTCCCTGACGAAAAAGGCCGCGAGCGCCAGGGTCAGCCCCAAGCCGCTGAGGACGCTGATCCACCAAGCCGTGTCCATGGGAATGGCCGGCTTCGAGCCCAACAAGAAGCCAGCCACCAGGACGGTCTGCACCAGAAAGCCCAGCGCCAACCCCACCCAGATGCGCTGGAACAGACTTACCTGGAAGAATAGATCGCCGATGCCGTAGGCATCGAGTTTGCCGGTGAGAACCAACGCCAAGAGCCAGAGAATCAACAGGAGGAAAGGATGGTGCGCCAAGCCATATGACGTGTCGAAGAGCATCTCAAGCATGCGCTTTCTCCTGTGGATGGTGCGATCGAGTGAGGCGGTTCTCTAGTGCGCCCGACATCGGGAGTCAAGCGTGAACTCGCTGGCTGCAGCTTGAGTTAGGCATTACTTAGTACCGCGCCGCCGAAGTTCCTGACCCAGTGTGCCGCGGATGCGGGTCCGGATCGAGGCGCGAGCGAGGAGCATATCCGAAGGAGATCTGTGACGAGCGAGCAACGAAGAGCCGGGCCCGCAGACGCAAACAATGGGTCTGGAACTTCGGCGGCGCGGTACTTAGGGTCGAAAGCGCCGCGATCCGCCGGCGGCTCGTCGGATGCCGGCCGGACGAACGGCGTCATCCATTTCTTCAGCGTCTCGAGGGGCGGCTCGTGCGTCTTGGGGTCGGGCTTTTCGGCGCTCCAATCCACCAGGCGCTTCCAGGCACGGTCATACTCGTAGAAACGTCCCGCCCCCACGGCGGCCATCCGCCCATAGACCGGCCGGTGCTCATCGCCATGCAGCGAGCGCACGTACAGCGTGCTGCAGAAGACCCGATCCAGGACCCGCGCCTCGTAGATCGTCCGAAGGCACCGTTCCAGACCGTCCTCGACCGGTGTCACGTCGCCGACCACCAGCACCATCTTGCGCGCGGAGGCCCGCCACTGGAACTGCCCGATGGCATGCAGCAGGCCCAAATGCAGTCCGCCGGAGCCTCCACCGAAGGTGGCATCCTGGATGTGATCGCGCGCCTTCTGCAGGTCGCGTGTCAGCGGCAGCGGATCGATCGTGTACTTCGAACGGTCCGCGTCGTTGGAACGATAGCGCACGGTTCCCAGACGCAGGGAGTAACACCGCTCCGCCATCTCGCCCAGCACAGCATCCAGATGCACGCTGACCGAGGCCCAGATGCGGCCCAGGCTGCCGGTCGTGTCGTAAACGACCACGAAGTCGACCGGCGCCTCGGCCAACGGCACGTCGTACGGTTGACCGTAGTCGGGAACGTAGTCCGCTCCCAGGTCGTATCCCGCCGGGTCCTTCGAGCCGCGAGCCGGCTGGGCCCGCAGCGCCTGCAGTTCCTGCTGCCACTTCACCAGGTTGTTGCCGTGGTCGCGACCCACGATCCGCGCCAGCGCCTCGCGAGCGGCCGGGGCCTTCTCGGGGTGTCGCCCTTCGAGCACTTCGAGCAAAGGCTGGACGCCTCCGAGATCGCGCAGAACCGCCAGCGCATCGCACGCTTCGATCGCCACGTTCGGGTCGGGGTCCTTAAGTAAACCGCGGAGTTTTTCGGCCGTGCCCTTTCCGCCCACGTGCGCCAGCAACTGCATCGCGCGTTGACGTACCAGCGACGGCTGGGCCACCGGTCCGCTCAGCAGGTCCAGATACAGGCGTGCCGTCTCGGAGCGACCCAGCGTCGCCACCAGGGCGTCCGCCGCAGCACGCCGCAACCCCAGATAGGGCTCGGAGAGCGAGAGCGCGAAAAGCGAGTCCTTCAAGGCCGGCCGTTTCAAGACCCCCAGCGCCTGCAGCACCAGGCGCCGACGGACGCCGTCCACCTGCGGGTAGATCCGCTGCAGACAGTCCGCCGCACGCTCGTTGCCCGAAGCGGCGATTCCCCTGGTCGCCGTCTCGAACTTGTCCGGGTCCGTTTCGTTCAGCCCTTGGACGAAGCCGCGGAAGGCGCGCTCCCCGGCCTCCTTTTCTTCCGCCGTCGGCAGGCGCGGCGCGATGGTGAGTTCCTCCTCGGCGCCCATGCAGGCCGCCCAGACCGCGAGGAGAAACAGACCCCAAAGGCGCATGAGACTCCGCAGGATTTCTCCTTCTCCTCGCATCCGTTGCGCTCACGAGCAGTCTTTCCCGCGCGGCACGCGCAGGAGCGAGGGCTCGCCGGCGCCGCGGCTGAGCATGAGACTGCCGAGCATGGCGCAGTAGACGAAGACCAGTTCCTGGCGGGTCTCGTCGAGCGGCGCGCCGCTCAACGCCGTGTCGTTGAAGAAGACCCCCAGCAGCTTGCGGCCGCCGAAGACGGGCGTGGCGACGACCCACCCGTGGCCGATCTCGACCACGCGCGCCTGCTCGATCTGGACGTGCGGATGGCCCGCCAGCTTGACCCAATGCGGCTCGCCCATCGCGACGGTGCGTTCGAGTTCCCGCCAGGCAGGACCCTTCGGGCGGACCACGTAGCTTTCGTCCACCGTGCGGCCCTGGCGGTTGGTGCCGAACGTGCCGCGAATCTTGTCGGACTCCTCCATCTGCACCCATAAACCGCAGCGTTCCAGCCCCAGCTGTTCGCGCGCCAGTTCGACCGCGCGCCGGTAGAACGCGTCGTCCTGCTTCACCTGCATCAACTCGTTGGACGCGACCAGGATTCCGCGCAGGCCCGCGACGCTGCCGGCCAGCCGCTCCTCCGCCTGGCGCCGGTCGCGAATCTCCGTCTGCAGGCGGGCATTCGCGGTCGCCAGATGGGAAGCCTGCTCCTCGACGGTCCAGAGCGCCCGGACGCCGCGCAGTGCGGCCCCCAGATACTCGGCATACTCGTGATAGGCCACCCAATCCTCGGTACTCTGCTCCAACAGGATGTAGCCGTTCAGCCCCTCGACCTGGAGCGGATGAATCAGCACGTCGATGCGCTCGCCTTCGCGGAAAAGGAAGTCGGGCAGGATCGTACCCGGCGGCAACGCGCGCCCCTCCGGCTCCACCTCCACGGACGATCCGGCACAACCCGCCAGGCAGACGCGCAATTCGCGCGCGGCAGCCCCCTGGGCAAATTCGACACAGACGGCATAGCGGCCGATATCCAGATCTCGCGCCACGCTGGCCGCCGCCTGACAGATCCCCCGCAGGTTCTGCGCGCGCAGCAGCGGCAGGCCTTGCAGCGTCCGCGCCGCCCAATTCTGCGCCCGGCGCGTCTCGATCAGACGATCGCGACGCCAGGCGAATCCGTGCGCCATCCGCAGACCCTGCATCAGGAGCACGGGGGCCAGCCCGGCATCGTCCAGTCGCGCGGGCAGCGCCTGCGTCTCCTCCTTCATATCCAGCAGGATGCGCATCCAGATCCAAGGGCTTCGCAGGGGGTCCTGCACGCCACGCATCAGCCGCAACAACTCGCGCAGGAACGTATCCGGCTCGCGGCGCTGGAGGGAGGCGCAGAACGCGTTCAGCAGCGCCTCCACCTCCCGGGCCGGTACCGCCCCCGCACGCGAAACCCCGCGCAGGGCGATCCCCAGCCGCCCCTCCAACCGCTCACGGAAGTCGTCCAGGCTCGCCAGCGCAGGGCCGTTGGCTGCCTGGGCCACGGAACCCAGATGATGCCCGAACGGCGAATGGCATCCGCAGCTGTCGCGGATGGACAAGCGCGTGGGCTGGAACGTCTCCTGAGGCGGGGCCGATCCCGCCAGCCAGTCCATCAGCATCTGCGCCGCTTCCGCCCCCAACGCCTGCTCGTCCAACGTCACGGTCGTCAACGGCGGCTCGAAGAAGCGACTGGTCGGAAGATCGTCGCAACCGACGACCGAGAGTTCCTCGGGGATCTGGACCCCCAGCGCCTGCAGATCCTCGACGATTCGGTAGGCCGACCGGTCGCTGCATGCGATCACCGCATCGGGCCGATTTTCCGTACAGGCCCAGAGCCGACGCATCGCCTCCGAAGCGCTCGCCCGCTCCTGCGTACATACGGCGATGAGCGACTCGTCCACCACAAGGTCCAGCGCCCGCATGGCACCGCGGAAGAGTTCCAGCCGGCCATCGGCATGGTCCCACGCCGGGTCGGCGGCGAAAAAAGCGATCCGCCTGCGTCCGTGCACCTTCACCAGGTGTGTCACCGCCTCGGCCACGGTTTTCCGATGATCGAACGCTAGGCAGGGGAATTCGGGGACCTTCCGCCCGAAACCCAAGGTCGGAATCTGCGTGAACCGCGCCAGGAACCGGCGTTCCTCGTCATACCGACACGCCTCGCAGGTGCGCAGATTCACCGCCAAACCGTTTGCCAGGCCGGAATGGGCCATGTCGTAGACGTACTGACCGCTCGGGATGTTTTCGTTGGGACGATAGCCGACAAAGGTCAGACAGTGAGCATTCATCCGGCGGACGGCTTGAACGAAGCCGAGCCACGCCGGCCCCCGGCAGGAATCGCCCAGAAAGTCCGTCACCAAACCCAAGGTCGGACGGGTCGATGGCGGCGGCACACGTCCTTCGTCGCTCATCCGAAAAACCGTTCTCCAAGGCCGCCGCGAGCTTGAATGACCGACTCGGCCATCAGCAACTTAGCCCCAAGCAGGCCTTTAGGCAAACATCTTGCGCGAAGAAACAAGTGCAGCGCATCGGACCGATCGGACGGATCCGACCGATCGGTCCGATGAAACTCAGTACCGCGCCGCAGAAGTTCCTGACCCAGTGCGCTGCGGATGCGGGTCCGGATCGAGGCGCGAGCGAGGAGCCTATCCGGAGGCGATCGGTGACGAGCGAGCAACGAAGAGCCGGGCCCGCAGGCGCTGCGCCATGGGTCTGGAACTTCTGCG
>Ga0073932_1005934_pt1 | contig 12856 bp, 8 predicted proteins | sample DewCreD2012metaG_FD_76967 | JGI IMG/M metagenome (GOLD analysis project Ga0073932, IMG submission 76967) | Hot spring sediment bacterial and archeal communities from British Columbia, Canada, to study Microbial Dark Matter (Phase II) - Dewar... ... | reverse complement strand
CCCGCCGGCCGGCCAGGCCAGTCCTGCCACCATCGCCGCCAACCGCGAGTTCGCCCAAACGCTTCCCTGGGGCGACAGCAGCGAGGCCGCGCTCGCCGCGCGCGGGTTCATCGCCACCCGGGCCGACCCGCTGATCCGCAATGCGGCGGGCGAGGTAGTGATGGACCTCGACGCCTATGCCTTCCTCGAGGGCCCGGCGCCCGACACGGCCAACCCCAGCCTGTGGCGCCACGGCACGTTGCTCAGGCGCCACGGCCTGTTCGAGGTGATGCCGGGCATCTGGCAGGTGCGCGGCTTCGACATTTCGGTGATGACGCTGATCCGGGGCAAGACGGGCTGGATCATCGTCGACCCGCTGACCACCGCCGAGGCGGCGGCGGCGGCGCTCGCACTCGCCAACGAGCAGCTCGGCGCGCGCCCGGTCAGGGCGGTCATCTACACCCACAGTCACGCCGACCATTTCGGCGGCGTCAAGGGCGTGGTGCGCGAGGCCGACGTGAAGGCCGGCAAGGTCGCGGTCCTCGCACCCGATGGCTTCATGCACCATGCCGTCTCGGAGAATCTGACCGCGGGGCCGGCGATGAGCCGCCGCGCCACCTACCAGTTCGGCACCAACCTGCCGCGCGGGCCGGCCGGACAGGCCGGGGCGGGGATCGGCACCGGGATTGCCGGCGGCACGCTCACCCTGATCCCGCCCACGCGCGTCATCGGCCGCACCGGCGAGACGGCGACGCTCGACGGCGTGCGCTTCGAGTTCCAGGTGACCCCCGGCACCGAGGCGCCGGCCGAGATGAACTTCTACCTGCCCGATTTCAGGGCGCTGTGCCTCGCCGAGAATGCCAATGTCACCATGCACAACATCCTGCCGCCGCGCGGCGCACTGGTGCGCGATGCCAAGGCCTGGGCCGACTATCTGACCGAGGCCGAGCGCCTCTATGGCAGCCGCAGCGACCTCATGTTCGCCAGCCATGGCTGGCCGCGCTGGGGCCGCGAGGAGGTCAGCAGCTACATCGGCCTGCACCGCGACGCCTACAAGTATCTCCACGACCAGACGGTGCGGCTGATGAACCAGGGTCTGACCGGCCCGGAGATCGCCGAAGTCATCGCCCTGCCCCCGCCGCTTGCCAGCAAGTGGTTCAACCGCGGCTATTATGGCACCATGCGCCACAACAGCCGCGCCATCTACCAGCGCTACCTCGGCTGGTATGACGGCAACCCGGCCAACCTCAATGCCTGGCCGCCCGAGGAGGCAGGCAAGCGCTACGTCGCCGCGATGGGCGGGCCGGCGGCGGCCCGCAAGGTGGCCACCGATGCGCTGGCCGGGGGCGACTATCGCTGGGCCGCCGAAGTCGCCAGCCGCATCGTCTTCGCCGACCCGACCGACAGCCAGGCGCGCGAGATGCTGGCCCGCGCCTTCGAGCAGATGGCCTACCAGGCCGAGGGCATGCTCTGGCGCAACATTTACCTGACGGGTGCGGCCGAAGCCCGCAAGACGCCCGACAAGCCCTCGGCCACCACCGTCGCCCCCGACCTGCTGGCGGCGCTCGACTCCGCACAGCTGTTCGACCTGCTGGCCATTCGCGTGAATCCCGAGGCCGCCGCCGGCAAGCGCGCGAGCGTCGACTTCATCTTCACCGACCGCGCCGAGACCACGCGGCTGACCTTGAGGAACAGCGTTCTCGTCGTCGAGCCGGTCATGGCCGGCGCGCCGCCGGCGCAAGCCAGCCTGTCGATGCCGCGCCCGGCCTTCCTGAAAATGCTGTTCGGCGGGGTCCGGCCGGCCCAGCTGGTGGCAGATGGCACGCTGAAGATCGCCGGCGACACGGCGGCGCTCAACGCGCTTCTCACCAGCCTCGATCCGGCCACGCCCGGGATCGCGTTTGCAATCGCCACGCCATGAGCGCCGGGCCCCGCCTGCTCCCGGCGCTGGCCGCGCTCAATGCCATCCTCGCGCTCACCTTCGGGACCTTCGCGGTGCATGGAATCGAGCCCGGGCAGGCGCGCGACTGGATCCTGACCGGGGTGATGTTCCAGCTCCCCCATGCCGCGGCCGTCTTCGGCGTCCTGGGCTGGCGGCGCGACGCCGCGGCACGCGGCGGCGCCTGGATGCTGGCGGTGGGCAGCCTGGTCTTTGCCTCGGTGCTCGACGCGCTGGCCCTTGGAGTGCCGCGCGGGGTGGCGGCGCTGGCGCCCGTCGGCGGTACCCTGATGATGTTCGGCTGGACCTGGCTGCTGCTGGTCGCGCTGGCCGGCGACCGGCTGGCCCGGCTGTCGCGCGATCAGTAGCCCAGCGCGACGCCGTCCTTGCGCATTTCGGTGGCGCCCCACCAGCTCCGGGTCGCCGCGTCCCACATGACCGCCTGGTAGCCGCCGACATCCTGGTGCGTGGGGATCAGCCGATGGCCCTTCGCTTCCAGCGCCGCGCGCACCTCGGGCCCAATCTGGCTTTCGAGAAAAATCCCGGCGGGAGTCTCGCGCCCGTCGCCGGGGTCGGGGCTGCCGAGGTGCCGCACCCGGGGCGCGTCGCCCGCCGCCTGCAGGTTGAGCCCAAGGTCGACGAGGTTGACGAGGACCTGCACCTGCCCCTGCGGCTGCATCGTGCCGCCCATCACGCCGAAGGCCAGCCAGGGCTTGCCGTCGCGGGTGGCCATGCCGGGAATGATGGTGTGGAAGGGCCGCTTGCGCGGCGCGATCACATTGGCGGCGGCCGGGTCGAGCGAGAATTGCGCGCCACGGTTCTGCAGCATGAAGCCCCAGGTGCCGCGACCCCCCGGCACCGGCCCCCGGCGCGGCACCACCACGCCCGAGCCCATGCCCCGGTAGTTTGACTGGATCAGCGAGACCATCAGCCCCGACTCGTCGGCGGTGGCAAGATAGGTGGTGTCGCCCGCCTCCTCGGGTTGGCCGGGGGACAGATCGTCGGGAAGCGCGCGCGCCATGTCGATGAGCGCGGCGCGACGCGCGATATAGTCGGGCGCCAGCAGCCCGGCGACGGGCACCTTCGCCTGGTCGGGGTCGGCCAGGAAGCGGGCGCGATCGGCGAAGGCCAGCTTCTTCGCCTCGACCAGCACGTGCAGCCGGTCGGATTCCGACAGGCCCTTCATCGGGAAGCGGGCAACGATCGCTGCCATCTGCAGCGTGGTGAGGCCCTGGGTCGGCGGGGGCATCTGCCACAGCGTGACATCGCGGTAGGGGACCGACAGCGGATCGACCCAGCGCGCCTGCGTCGCGGCGAGGTCGGCGCGCGTCATCGTGCCGCCGTGGGCGGTGAAATGGGCCTCGAGGTCGGCGGCGAAGGGACCGTTGTAGAAGGCCTTCGCGCCTCCTTTCCCGATGGCCTCGAGCGTGGCGGAAAGGTCCGGGTTGGTAAAGCGCTGGCCGGCAATGGGGGCTTCGCCGGCGGGCGCATAGAGGGCAAAGGCAAGGTCGGCCGCCGGGATCCGGGCGCGTCCGGCCTCGAAAGTGCGGAGGTTCGCCGCCCAGCCGCGCGCGATCACCGGCGTGAGGGCGAACCCCTCGCGCCCCAGCCGGACCGCCGGCGCCAGCACCCGGGCGAGTGGCAGGCGCCCGTAGCGGCGATGCAGCGCTTCCCAGCCGGCGACTGCCCCCGGGACCGTCACCGCGTCGAGCCCCAGCGGATCGATGCCGCCGTTGCGCGCGCGCCTTGCCAGCGCCTCGCGATCGACGGCCGCCGGCGCAAAGCCGGCCGACTCGAGGCCCACCACCCGCTGGAGCTTCGGGTCCCAGACCAGCGCGAACAGGTCGCCGCCGATCCCGTTGCCGGTCGGCTCGACGAGGCCCAGCACGGCGTTGGCGGCAATCGCCGCATCGACGGCCGAGCCGCCGGCGCGCAGCATCTCGAGCGCGGCCTCGGTCGCCAGCGGCTGGGCGGATGCCGCCATGCCCTTGAGCCCGACCGCCGGGGAACGGCCCTGGAAGGACGGGTCGCCGGGCCGGTCTCCGGCCAGGAGCGGTGCCGGTGCTGCGACCAGCGCCGCGACCAGGAGGGCGGACAGCAGGGCTTTCATGGACAACTCCTCCTATGCCGCTGCACAAAGCACGGGCCGGGCCGCACCCTGCCCTCCCCATTGCCGCAGGGGAAGCCGGACCGCCCCAGGGTCTAGGGTGCGCAGGGGAGGATCCGCGATGGCCGATATCGAACCCGCCGTTCCGCTGGCCGAGGCGCGCGCCCGCGCCGCCGCCGTCATGCTCGAGAAGCTGGTGGCCCACGCCGCCGCGCGCACGACCGACCGCGCGGAAGCCCCGATGCCCGTTCCCGCCACCGCCTACACCGACCCGGCGCGCTTTGCCGCCGAGGCGGCGGTGCTGTTCCGCCGCCTGCCGCTGGTCGCCGGCCTGTCGCGCGATCTCGCGCCGGGCGACGTCATGCTGTTCGAGGCGGCCGGACCGTCGATCCTGGTGGCCCGCGGCAAGGACGGGATCGTGCGCGCATTCCGCAACCTGTGCACGCACCGCGGCGCCAAGCTGATGACCGGCGAGGAAGCCCGGTGCCAGCATCGCGCCCGCCTCACCTGCCCCTTCCACGCCTGGACCTTCGACCTTGCCGGCCGGCTGATTGCCCAGCCGGGCAAGGCGGGCTTCGCGGGGCACCCGAAAGGCGCGCGCGACCTGCTGCCGCTCGCCTGCGAGGAGCGGCATGGCCTCATCTTCGTGCAGCCCGAGGGCGCGATGGATCTCGATGCCCACCTGGGGCCGATGGCCGGCGTGCTGCGCCTTCTCGACCTCGCCGGCGCCGAGCCGGTCAAGCGCGGCCGGATCCCGGCAGCCGCCAACTGGAAATATGCGCTCGACACCTATGGCGAAGGCTATCATTTCGCCAGCCTGCACCCGAACAACATCGGCATCACCCACCTGTCGGATGTCGCGCTGTTCGAGGCCTTCGGCCTGCACCACCGGATCGCCTTCCCGACCAAGGCGATGGCCGACCTGGCCGAGGTCCCGCGGTCGGACTGGCCCGAGAGCGACTATGGCGGCGTGCATTTCCTGTTTCCCAACACCGTCGTCTTCATGGGGTCGGTCGAGCCGGGCAAGACCTTCGTCCAGCTCTTCCGGCTGTTCCCGCGCGGGGTCGACGCGCTGGTCTGCGAGTTCGCGGTCTACGCGCCCGGTGGCGTGCGCGATGCCGCCCATCGCGCCGAGGTGGAGGCGGCCTACGACATCACCGAGACCGTGGTGCGCACCGAGGACTATGCCCAGGCGGCCCAGTCCTGCGACACCCTGAGGACAGCGCCCGCCGGCTTCGAGCTGATCCTCGGCGCGAACGAGGTGGCGCTGCAGCGGCTGCACGCGAACATCGCCGCCGTCACCGGAGTCCCGCTGGCCTGAAGCCCCGGCGCCCTCCCGCCGGGGCGCGCGGGGCGATCGGGGGGCTCAGAAACTGAAGCCGATCGACCCGCCCCACGACCGCAGCGGACGCCCTGCCCCGAAGCTGAACAGGCCGGCGACCGGCAGCGCTGCCGACAGCCCCTCCTGGTCGAGCAGGTTGCGCACGAACATCACCGCGCGCCACTGCACATTGGCCAGCTCGAAGGTGTAGGTGGCCGACAGGTCGATGAGGTTCTGCTTGCCGGAAAGGCCGCGCGGGTCGTTGATGGTGGGATCGAACCAGGCGCCGACGATGGTCGTGTCATACTGGCCGATATAGCGCCAGGAGCCCGCCGCGATCAGCTCGCCGCGGCCCAGCGGAATGGTCCAGTTGGCGCCCAGCCCCGAAGTCAGCTTGGGCGTGCGGCGCAGGTTGCGGTTCGAGATATCGACCAGCTTGCCGTCGATCAGGGTGAAGAACTCGTCATAGCGCGCATTGAGATAGCCCACCGCGGCCCACACCTCGACGTTCGGGAAGGGCAGTGCCCGGCTCTCGAACTCGAGGCCCCAGATGGTCGCGGTGGCCGCGTTGGTGACGACCGTCTCCTGCCCCACCGGCGGCGGCACCGGGCGGACGATCTCCTCCTGCTTGTCGGTATATTTGGTGAGGAAGCCGGTCAGGTTCGCCGTCAGCCGGTTGTCGAACCAGGTCGTCCGGACACCGCCCTCGTAGCTGTTCACATTCTCCGGGTCATAGGGCGTGCTGGCCGACGAGGCCGTCTGGCCGCGCCCGTTGAAACCGCCCGCCCGATAGCCCTGGGCGTAGAGGAAATAGACCATGTCCCCCTCGCCGAAGTCATACTGGATCGAGGCGCGCGGCTGGAACTTCTGCCAGGATTCACCCGCCCGCGCGGTCAGCTGCGGCAGGCCCGTCTTCAGATAGTCGTTGACGATGAACTTGTCGTCCCAGTTGTAGCGCCCGCCGAGGTCGATCATGATCCGGTCGGTCACCTGCCACTGGAAGTCGGCGAACAACGCCACCGACGAGCCTTCGTGATCGACGATGTTGCCGCCCTTTGCCGGCAGCCCGGCCCCCTGGAGCAGCAGGCCGAAGTTTGTCGTCTGGTCGAGATGATACTGGTTGGTGAAATAATAGGCCCCGGCGACGAAATTGATATTGTCTGTGATGTCGCCTGCGAACCGCAGCTCCTGGCTGAACTGGCTGTACTGCTGGTCACGGATGGTCCAGAAGAAGTTGATCGATGTCGAATCAAAGTCCTGCTGGACGTTCTCGTCGATCTTGCGGTAGCCGGTCACCGAAGTGATGGTGAACATGTCGGTCGTGATATTGATGTTCGCCGTCATCGCGTTGGTCGTCGCGGTGGCAAGGCCGGGCACATTGGTGAAGGTGGTGTAAAGCTGTGACACCTCGGTGCGGTCGCACTGGTTGCGCGGGGCGGTCAGCACCCCCGGCAGCACCGGCAGACAGATGAGGTCGACCCCCGTCCGGCTGAGCGACGCCTGGTCGATCTCGGTCTGCTCGCCGATCCGTTCGAAGGTCACGATGGCATCGACAACCCCCTTGTTGACCCGCGCCGAGAAGCCGTAATTGTCGATGTTGCGGCCGCCATAATCCTTTCCGAGGATCACATTGTCGTAGAAGTCACCATTCTGGTTATGTTTCCAGAAGAACTTGAAGCTGATGAGGTCGAGCAGGACCGGCGTGTTGAGGACAATGCCATAGTCCTGCCGGGCGACATTGCCCCAGATGGCCTCGCCGGTCGCGCCCCACTTGCCCGTCGGCTTGGTGCGCTGGATGTTGATGACGCCGGCGGTCGTGTTGCGGCCGAACAGCGTGCCCTGCGGCCCGCGCAGCACCTCGACCGACTCGAAATCGAAGAAGTTCAGGAGCTGGCCGGTGTTGGTGCCGAGATAGACGCCATCGATCAGCACGCCGACTGCCGGATCGAAGCTCTTCTCGATATCCTCGAAGCTGATGCCCCGGATCGAGATGGCCGCCGCCGACGGCCCGGCGTTGACAGGGTCGAGCACCAGGGTGGGCACCCGGCCGACGAGGTCGCGAATATCGGGCGCGACGGCATATTCGAGCTCGACGGGGGGAATGGCCGAGACCGCGACCGCCGTGTCCTGGAGATTCTCGGCGCGCCGTGTCGCCGTCACGATGATGTCGGTCAGGCCGCCCTCGGGCGCCGGCTCTTCGCTGACCTGTGCGTTCGCCGCGCCAAGCGGCACGAGCAGGGCAGCCCCTGCCAGCCATACCGATCGAGACCCGTTCGCCATGATCCTCTCCCTTGCGGCGGCCTCCCTCGGCCACGCCACGGCCCTCCCAGACCTGTAGCGCCGGGGAGTCTAGGCCGCCCCGACGGGGCAATACCGCTCCCGTTTTCGACAGCCGGCGGGATTGGCAGGAAAGGCGCGGCTTTCCGGCCACATCCCTCCGCCCTCGCGGGCCGGCCGCGGCGGGCAACCGCCACAGCCCAAATGGGAGGTCACCGCATTTTCGGTTGGACATTCGCCCGCGCCGGGCTAGCCTGCGGAACAACAGGCGCTCCAGGGCGTCGAAGAAGGAACCCGATCGACCGTACTGTGACCAGCCGGCCCTGTGCCTGGCTTTCATGGAGAACGGTTCCGGGCAAGGCGGGCAGAAGGTTGGCGGATGCTGTATGATGCCTATGAGCTGAGCAGGGGCTGGTTCGCGGGCGCCACCGCGCTGGCGCGGGTCGGGTCGGGCTGGATGTCCAGCTTTTACAATCCGCTCGCCTTCACGCACGGGGCGCCGCTGACGGCAGCCGCGCTCGACGTCTTCGCCCATGCGATGAAGCCGCGCGGCAAGCCCGCCTTCGGCCTGTCGGAGACGATCATCGACGGCTGGCGGGTGCCGGTCGAGGAGCGCATCGTCGACCGGCGGCCGTTCGGCCAGCTCAAGCATTTCGCCCGGCCGACGGTCGACAAATATGACCCGACAGTCCTGATTGTCGCCCCCATGTCGGGCCACTATGCGACGCTGCTGCGCGGCACGGTCGAGCGTCTGCTGCCCAGCCACGACGTCTTCATCACCGACTGGCGCGACGCCAAGCTCGTGCCCCTGTCGGACGGCGTCTTCAGCCTCAACGACTATATCGACTATCTCGTCGACTGGATCGCGCTGCTCGGCGCCCGGGGCGAGCGGCCGCACGTGCTCGCGGTCTGCCAGCCCTCGGTGCCGGCGTTTGCCGCGACCGCGCTGATGGCGGCGGCGCGCCACCCGGGGCGGCCCTACACGCTCACCATGATGGGCGGGCCGATCGACACGCGCCAGGCACCGACGACCGTCAACCGGCTGGCGATGGAGCGGCCGCTGGCCTGGTTCGAGCAGAATGTCATCACGCCGGTGCCGATCACCTATGCCGGCCGCGGGCGTCGCATCTATCCCGGCTTTCTCCAGCTCGCCGGCTTCATGTCGATGAACCTCGGCAACCACCTCGTCAGCCACTGGGAGATGTTCAAGCACCTGGTGGAAGGCGACGACGAGAGCGCCGAGGCCACCATGCGCTTCTACGAGGAATATCTGTCGGTGTGCGACATGGATGCCTGCTTCTACCTGCAGACGGTGGACGAGGTGTTCCAGCGCCACCTTCTTCCCAGGGGCGAGTTCAGTCACCGCGGTGTCCGGGTCGATCCCGCCGCCATCACCGACACGGCGATCCTCGCCATCGAGGGCGAGCGCGACGACATTTCAGGCCTCGGCCAGACGCGCGCGGCACTCGATCTCGCCACCGGCCTCAAGGCCCGCCGGAAAGAGTATATGATGGTGCCCGAGGCCGGCCACTATGGCATTTTCAACGGCCGACGCTGGCGCGACCTCGTGGCCCCGGTCGTCGAGGATTTCATGCGCCACCATGGCGCGCGCGCCCCGCTTGTCCGCCCGGGCCCGTCGCTTCTGCCCGCTGAAGCGATCCCGCCGGGCGCCGAGTTCGCCTGACCCGTCCCCGGGCTGCGACCCGGGCCTCAGCCCGCCGCCTCGGCCAGCGCCGCCACCTCGAGCCAGCGGTCCTCCGCGGCTGCAAGCGTCGCGCGCAGCGCGGCCACTTCCGCCGTCAGCCGTTCGAAGCCGGCGCGGTCGCGCAGGAACAGGCCCGGGTCGGCAAGCCTGGCCTCGGCGGCGGCGATTGCAGCTTCCAGCCGCGCGATCTCGCCGGGCAGCCGGGCGAGATCGTGGCTGTCGCGGAACGACAGCCGCTGGCGGGCCGGCGGCGAGGACACCCGGGCCACCGGCGCCGGGCCGGACGAGTCCGGCCTTGCGCCACGTGCCTTGCGCGGCGGCCCCGCGCGCCGGCGCGCCGCCAGCTCGGACCAGCCCCCGGCCACCACCTCGGCCCGGCCGCTGCCGTCGAGGCCGATCGTCATCGTGACGGTGCGGTCGAGAAAATCGCGGTCGTGGCTGACGATCAGGACCGTGCCGTCATAGTCGGCGATCACCTCCTGCAGCAGGTCGAGTGTCTCGAGGTCGAGATCGTTGGTGGGCTCGTCGAGCACGAGAAGGCTCGCCTCGCGGGCGAACTCGCGCGCCAGCAGCAGGCGCGACCGCTCGCCCCCTGAGAAGCTGCCGATGCGGGCATCGAGCGCTTGCGGCGGGAAGAGGAAGTCCTTGAGATAGCCGCGGGCATGCCGCCTCGCGCCACGCACCGTCACCCAGTCGCCGCCATCGGCCAGCACGTCGCGCACGCGCTTGTCGGGATCGAGCAGGCTGCGCTGTTGATCGATGCCGATCCCGGCCAGCGTCGTGGCGCGGCGCACCGTGCCCGAGTCGGGCTCGAGGCCTCCGGTCAGCAGGCGCAACAGGCTCGTCTTGCCGCTGCCGTTGGGCCCGACGATCCCGATCCGGTCGCCGCGCAGGATCCGGATCGAGAAGTCACGGATGATCGGGCGGCCGCCGAACGACAGGGAGATGGCTTCCGCCTCGATCACCATGCGCGACTTCTGGTCGTCGCTGGCCAGCTTCATCCGGGCGACACCCGGCTGGCCCAGCATCGCCCGGCGCTCGGCGCGCAGTTCCTGAAGGCGCGCCAGCCGCCCCTGGTTGCGGCGCCGCCGCGCCGTCACGCCGCGCGCCAGCCACTCGAGCTCGTCTGCGAGCTTTGACTCCAGCCGCCGCGCGGCCTTCGCTTCCTCGGCCAGCACCTCCTCGCTCCACGCCTCGAAGCCGCCGAAGCCGATCTCCTTGCGCCGCAGCCGGCCGCGATCGAGCCACAGGCAGGCGCGGGTCAGCCGCGACAGGAAGGCCCGGTCGTGGCTGATCACGATGAAGGCGCCAGCGTAGCGCTGCAGCCAGGCCTCGAGCCAGGCGATGCCGGCGATGTCGAGGTGGTTGGTGGGCTCGTCGAGCAGCAGCAGGTCGGGGGTACCGGCCAGCGCCCGGGCAATCGCCGCGCGCCGCCGCTCGCCTCCCGAAGCGGTGGCAGCGGCAAGCGACAGGTCGACCCCCAGCTGGTCGGCAATGGCCGCCACGTCGTGCGCCGGCGGGGCGTCGCCCGCCAGCGCGAAGTCGCGCAAGCTGGCAAAGCCCGTGACCTGCGGGTCCTGCGACAGCGTCGCGATCCTGAGCCCCGGCCTGACCGTGCGCCGGCCGGCGTCGGGCTCGAGCCCGCCATCCAGCAGCCGCAGCAGCGTCGTCTTGCCCGCGCCGTTGCGGCCGATGAGCGCCAGGCGGTCCTGCGCGCCGACGAACAGCGACAGGCCCTCGAACAGCAGGCCGTCGCCCTGGCGCAACCGGACATCCTCGAGCGCCAGGACGGGAGGGGTGGTTGCCATGGGGCCCCGGTTGCACCGCGCCGGGCCGGCGGGCAAGAGCCGGGCGCGACGGTCAGGGTTCACAGCCCGTTCAACTGGCGGGACATAGCGGGGGCGGCTCGCGACCATGGATATGCCGTTTCCGCCCGCCTTGCCGCGCGCGCCCTTCCGGGACCTGCCGGCCGGCCCTGCGACCGCCAGGGCCGGAATGCTGCCGCTGGCCCTTGCCACCCTCCTGTCGGCCATGCCCGCCGCCGCGAGCCCCGAGCGGGACATCGGGTCCTTTGCGTCCGTTCCGGCGGACGGGCCGCCGGGCCGGGCGCCCGGCCCCGAACCCGACTTCCTGGCCCAGGCCACGCCCGCGCCGCGCACGCCTCCCCCGCCGCCGCCGTCGCGCAGTGGCGGGCCCTATGCCCGCGAGGCCGATCATGACCGGGTGCTGATGGATACCAGGGGCGGCGAGATCCGGCCGCTTGGCGAGCTGATGCCCAAGGCGCAACGGGTTGGACGCGGCGAGCTCATCGGGGTGGAACCCGACATCAGCCGGGCCACCTACCGGTTCAAATATGTCCGGCCCGGGGGAAATGTCGTGTGGGTCGACATGGACGGGCGCACCGGCAAGGTGCTCGACGTCAAGGACTGAAGGAGGAGCTGCTTGCGCATCCTGATCGTGGAGGACGAGGCCAACCTGTCGCGCCAGTTGCGGCGCACCCTCGAGGGTGCCGGCTATGCCGTGGATACCGCGCTCGACGGCGAGGAGGGTGAGTATCTGGGCGAGACCGAGACCTACGACGCCGTCGTGCTCGACCTTGGCCTGCCCGAGATCGACGGACTGACCGTGCTGCGCCGCTGGCGCGCGGCGGGGCGCAAGATGCCCGTGCTCGTGCTGACCGCGCGCGACAGCTGGTCGGACAAGGTGACGGGCCTCGACGCCGGCGCCGACGACTATCTGACCAAGCCTTTCCAGGCCGAGGAGCTGGTCGCCCGGCTGCGCGCGCTCATCCGGCGCGCGGCCGGCAACGCCTCGGCCGAACTTGCCGCCGGCGACATCGTGCTCGACACGCGCTCGGGCCGCGTGACCCGCGGCGGCGAGCCGGTCAAGCTGACGGCCCAGGAATACAAGCTCCTTTCCTACCTCATGCATCACAAGGGCAAGGTGGTGTCGCGCACCGAGCTCATCGAGCATATCTATGACCAGGACTTCGATCGCGACTCGAACACGATCGAGGTGTTCGTGACCCGAATCCGGAAAAAGCTTGGACCAGAGATCATCTCCACCATCCGCGGCCTCGGCTACAGCCTCGAAGGCTGACGCGCCCGCCGAGCCGGGCGGGCGACGGCGGCGATCGCTTTCCGGGCGGCTCCTGGCCCTGTCGCTGGCCTGGATTGCCGCGCTCACGCTGCTCGGAGGACTGGCGCTCGACCGGATGGTGACAGCCACGCTGGTGCGCGCCTTCGATGCCCGGCTGGCGGGCGCCCTGCCGCAGATGATCGCCGCAGCCGAGCTCGACCCGTTCGGGGAGGTGCGGTTCAACCGCACGCCTGTCGATCCGCGCTATCTCGAGCCCTACTCGGGCCAGTACTGGCAGGTGAGCGCGGTCGGTCTCGCCGACTTCCGCTCGCGCTCGCTGTGGGACCGGCGGCTCGAGCTCGACCTGTCGCGCCCCTGCCCTGCCCTGTGCGCCGGCCGCTACGAGGGCTTTGCCGGCGAGCCGCTGCGCCTGCTCGAGCGCGACGGCAT
>Ga0073932_1005933_pt1 | contig 12861 bp, 12 predicted proteins | sample DewCreD2012metaG_FD_76967 | JGI IMG/M metagenome (GOLD analysis project Ga0073932, IMG submission 76967) | Hot spring sediment bacterial and archeal communities from British Columbia, Canada, to study Microbial Dark Matter (Phase II) - Dewar... ... | reverse complement strand
CCGCACTGTGCGCCGCGGCGGCGTGATCCATGGCCACAAGTCCCATGACTATGAGAAGCGACAACGCCGCGAACCCGGCCATGAGCATCTGCAACCGTTTCTTTCTCACACGGCTCGTGCGCAGCACAAAACCCTGGGAGCGGCTTTCGCGCACCCTTGCGGCGCGCAGCACAAGCGCTCCGTCTTTATTTCTGCGCAGGGCCGCACGCTGTCCGCCCGCTTTTCTTCCGATGAATTTTATGAACTGAATCGAGTTGTGAATTATCATTGTCAGAACCTCCAGCCCGGAACCGGAAACACCGTACTGTTCCATAACACAAAAAACCCTGTCCGTGCGTCAGGGTTTCAAGTTTTTGAAGAAATATTGTCAGAACATTGCAACAATGCGGCGAGACTCTTTGAGCCTGCCTGCGAATTCTCATTCTTCGGTGAAAACCACGAGGTATCCGCGCAGTTGCAGCAGCCTGTTGAAAATGTCCGCGAATTCGTTCGGTTCTCCGATGACCGGCCCGGCAGATTCGATGCGCGCGATGATGTCGCCGGCCGGACCGCCTTTTCTGATTTCGTCTAAAATACGGGTGTAATCCTCGGACAGTTCGAATTGCGTATTGGCAAGCGGATTCTTTGCCAGGGTTCGCGTTTTGCCGCTGCGTTGCACTTTATTGCCCGCTTCGGCCGCGGCTTCGAACGCGCTGAAGGACAGTTCCGCAGGATTCCACTGAACCGGCGAACAATTTCGCAGCGCCTGGTAAGGATACACGGACTCCTGAAATTTCACATAGGGCAGGATCATGGGCCGCAGGGACAGGAAACGCGCGTCGCCGTGCGAGGGCATGAGCGTATTCCGGTCCGGCCGCACGGGACGCATGCGCGCGCGCGAAAGGGTCTGCGCCGTGCGCGCGTTCGCGTCCTGCCACAATTCAGCAAGCTCCTTGTCCGTCATACCGGTCCCCGTGCGCTCAAAAAGCAGCATTTCCGAGGCGTCCAGCCGGGCCGCGGGGCGCAGTTTCATGTCGTGCATTTCCGGGCTGGTCGCCATGGGCGAATGCTTGAGCAGCAAAAAAGTGTTCCACCGCACATTGTGCACCAGCCCGCTGCGGATCCAGTCCAGCAGCGTATCCATGGATCGCGCGAAGGTGGCGGAATCCACGAACGGGAGGCCGTAGAGCATGTGCGCGTTCACCGTGATGCCGTTGGCGGCCATGCAGGTGAGCGCGGCCTCCATTTGAGAGACTCTAAGCCCCTTGCCCAGGCGGGACAGGGCGAAGTCGTCCAGAATCTCCAGACCCACATCCAGGGAAATGCAGCCCGCGGCGCGCATGAGTTCGCACACATCGTAGGAGAAGGCCGGATCGGGCCGGACCGTGGCGTGCCATGTGATGACGAATCCGTCATCGAGCAGCGCCTTGGAGAAGCGCGCGGCTTGCGAGGCTTCGAGCGAGGGATCGGAAAACCGGAAAGCGCCGGTGCGCGTGGCTTTGGCAATGGCGCGCAGGTGCTGCACGGCGGAATGCGCGGGCATGGCCGCGTACTCGCCCATGCGCGGCGTGTCGCTCATGCAGAAGGCGCAGTTCCCAGCGGCGCAGCCAATGGACAATTGATAGGGCATTTCGAGGCGCGCGGGATCGCTGAAAAGGTGCTCGAAATTGTAGCCGCGATAGTCCGGGGCCGGGCGTTCGCTGAAGCGCGATGCGGACGGCGCGGGGTTGGAAACGATCTGCCCGGCTTCGTTCCTGAAACGGATGCCGGGCACATGCGCCGTGGAACTGCCCATGTTGAGTTGCAGGCACAGATCCGTGAGCGTGTCCTCGGGCGGCCCGGTGACAATGAAATGGAAAATGTCAAAAAGGCGGGCGTCGTCAATGTCGCGCATTGCGGTCATGGGCCAGTTTCCGGCCAGAGCCAGGAAACATGCGGGGAGCGCGGCGCGCAGGTGCACTGCCATCTTGAATGCGGGCACAATCTGATTCGGCCCGTTGGCGAAAAGCACGATGAGTCCGGGCGTCCGGGATTCCGCATACGGAACGGCAACGCGGCGGATCGGCTCATCCCAGAAGGTATCGGTCGCGGCGGCTGCCGCAAGCAGATCCGCCAGGCACCGGGGCGACCACGGCGACAGGTACGACGGATTGTTGTACCGGTGCCGCTCGGGGAACACGATGCGCTCCGGGAAAAACGGGACCGTGCACAGGTCGAATGCAGCCTGCACGGGGTCAAAGGGCACGGATGACAGCGGAGCGGCGGGACCGCCCCTGCGCAGGCCGGCCTTGAATTGTTCAATGTAATCAATGAGCACGCCTGCAAGAGGCAGGGTGTCGAGCAATGACTGCATGCCCGCGCCCTGGATGCGGTTCAGCGAGCCGGCATGGGACAGGCGTTTGACCGCTTCCCGCGCCGCGCTCTCGGCCTGGCGCAGATGCTCCGCGGAGATCAGATAGTCGGTCATGGCCGCGCCCGCGTTCCATTGCGTCACATTGTGCGCGGCCGCGCGCAGGCAGCCGGCGCTCCATGCAAGCGGCAGGCCCGGCCCCTCGAGATTCACCATGGGCGATTCCATCAGCAGTACATTCATGTGTTCACTCCCCGTCGTTCAATCGCCCTCATTGTACCGGGTTGCCGCGGGGCGTTCAAATAATCTTTGAGATTCCGGCGCCCGGCCAGCGGCCTGCGCCTGTGCCGCGCAAAGAAAATTGAATATAATATTCCGAATGCGCGGCGCCGCGCCGCACACCATTCTTCCGGGAGCCAATGCCTGTGGACATCAACCGTTTGCTGACCGATATTTTCGACATGGGATCCAAACTGCACGGAATCCTGCAGGGCCAGAACAAGATTCCCATGCCCGACCTGTCGGACAAGTCCATTTCCCATCTGGTGACAGAAGAAGACAAGGCCGACCGCGCCAGATTTTACAATGTCACGGACGCCGTGCCCGAGATTCGCGTTGAGAAGAAAACGCGGCTGCCGTTCCTGGACATCATAGACGCAAAGTTTCCCAGTCCGATTCAAACCCCGTTCGACGAGAACAACGAAGTGTACATTCGTCATTTCAAGCTGCGGAACAAGCCCGCGGGCGGCCCCACGGTCATCATGATCAACGGATGGTATGTAAACACATACGCATATTTCGACTGGTGGTGCTGGCGGTTCGCGGCCTGGGGCATGAGCAGCGTTCTCATAGACATTCCCTACCACATCCGCCGCGTGCCGCACGGGTCCTATGACGGCCAGTTGCTGATCATCCCCGACACCAACTGGAGCCTGTTGAGTTTCAAGCAGACTTTTCAGGATGTGCAGGCCCTGGCCAACTGGCTCAAGGCGCAGGGCGTGCCGCAGATCGGCGCGTTCGGCGTATCGTTCGGCGCCCTGCTCTCCGGGCTGTATGTCTGCAACGCGCAAAACGCGGATTTCGCCATCATGGGCATGCCGCCCATGGACACCGTGGATGTGCTCAAGCGCTCGGGCATGGCCAAGGAACTCGAGGAAAAGGAAGCGGCCGGGGAAACCACCATGCTCACGGACCCCTGCGTTCCCGCGCTGTTCAACATGTCCGTGATGACGCCCAATGTGCCGCTGAACAAGATCTTCATCGCGGCCGGGGAACTCGACCACCTGGTCACGCCCGAATCCGTGCGCGGCGCGGCCGAACGCTGGGGCGGCCTGCCCTGGCTCAAGTTCTATCCCACGGGCCACATCAACACTTTCGCCCTCAACCTCAAATTTATCGAGGATGTCAGGAAATTCATCAAGAAGGAAATCAAGCCCTGAACCGTTTCCGCGGCAACGAATTCAGCTAACATATTCCAAATCCAGCATCGCCATTCCTTGCCGAAACCAAGAACCCAAATCCAAACGCACTACATGCTGAAGCATGTTCCGGCATCATGTTTGGTATCTATACGATTTTTTCAATTGACTCAATCAATGACGGCAAATCCGAAACAGCCGTTTCATAAACGATTTGGATATCTATTCCGTCGTACTGATGTATGAGTAAATTTCTCATCTGAATCATCGCCGTCCATGGCAGCTCCGAATAGGCCTCACGGGTTTCTTGGCTTATGCGCCTCGACGCTTCGCCAATCATCTCAAGCCGTCTGATAACAGCATCCTGGCATTGAATATCAGCCACAAACTCTTCCATGCGCTTGCTTCCCACATGTTCAACAGCTATGCGGGCGGATTCGAGAATATCCATAAGAGACGCTTTGTCACGCAACATATATGATTTGAGCCGTGGACAAGATGTGCTGTTTCCGAATCGAATTGCGGCTGTTTTCAATCCCTCTTTTCGTGGAAAGATCCACTTTGCGGCCAAGTATTTCCGATAATTCCATCTGCATGCGCGCAAGATGGAAAAGCGTTGGTTTTGCGTTCACATGAAAGGAAACAAGAATGTCAATGTCACTGCCCGGATGAAAATCATCACGGAGAGCAGAGCCGAAAAGCGATAATTCCACAATGCTCCATTTTGCGCAGAAGCGCTCAATTTCCCCTGGTGGAATGTTGTTTAAATCAATGCCCATCGGACTCACAATCCATTAATCAACTCGTAAATTCATTTTGGCAGTCACGGACGCTTATGTCAATGATTGGCGGAGACGCTCAATAATTCTGCTTGTGGCGGACGATTTCTCCGCGGGTGATGTATATAACGACTTCGGCGATGTTGGTTGCGAGGTCGGCTACGCGCTCGAGATTCCGGGACACGCGCAGAGCCTGCAGCATGCGGCGGACGCATGCGGGATTCTGCTCAATGGCTTGGATGGCAAGATCCGTATTTTCAGCATTCAAGGCATCCACTTCGTCGTCCAGGCGGCATACCTCGCGCGCAAGGTCAAGGTCCAGATTCACAAACGCATCCAGGCTTTTCTTGAGCATGGCTCGCGCGCGGCTTGCGATCCGGGAAATGTCAAATGCGCATTGCATCGGGGGATCGTGCTGTGTCTGAATGCAGATGTTCACCGCCAAGTCCGCGATGCGCTCCAGGTCGTTGTTGATGCGAAGAATGGCCGCCAGAAAGCGCAGGTCCACGGCCACGGGCTGATGCAGGGCGAGAACCTTGAGGCATTCCTCCTCGATTTCCACTTCAAGTTCGTCAATGGCCTCGTCGCCGTCAATGATCTTGCGCGCGGCCAGGGCGTCGTTCTGCTCGAACGCCCGCACCGCCCGAAGAAGGCTCTCCTCCACCATGGCGCTCATGGCAAGCAGCCGCTTCTTGAGCTTTTCCTGTTCCTTTTTGAACACGCCGTACATGGCGCCTCCGCGCGCGTCAGCCGAACCGGCCGGTGATGTAATCCTCGGTTTTCTTCTCCGCAGGCCTGGTGAATATTTGCCGTGTGGCGCCGATTTCCACGAGATGGCCCTGGTAGAAAAACGCCGTGAAATCAGACACGCGCGCGGCCTGCTGCATGTTGTGCGTGACAATGACGATGGTGTACTTCTCGCGCAGTTCGGAAATCAGATCCTCGATGTGGGAAGTGGAAATGGGATCGAGCGCGGACGCGGGTTCGTCCATGAGCAGGATGGCGGGTTCCACGGCCAGAGCGCGGGCGATGCACAGGCGCTGCTGCTGCCCGCCGGACAGCCCGAGGGCGTTTTCATTCAGGCGGTCCTTGACCTCGTTCCAGAGCGCGGCCTGTTTGAGGCTGTTTTCCACGATGGCGCACAGGCGCTCCCTTTTGCGTTCTCCGTGAATGCGTGGGCCGTAGGCGATGTTTTCGAAAATGGTTTTGGGGAACGGATTGGATTTCTGGAACACCATGCCGACCCTGCGGCGCAAGTCCGCCACATCCACGCCGTTTGCGTAAATGTCGCAGCCGTCCATGGTGACCTTGCCTTTAACGCGCGACCCGGGGATGATGTCGTTCATGCGGTTGAGCGTGCGCAGAAAAGTGGATTTGCCGCACCCGGACGGCCCTATGAGCGCAGTGACCTGCCGTGCCGGAATCCGCATTTCAATGCCGAACAGGGCCTGGGACGAGCCATAGAAGAAATCCAGATTTTCAACAAGAATCTTGATTTCTCCGGGGGCCTGGCTCTCCCTGAACCGGGCGTCCAGATTCAGCGGTGCGCGATTCCCGCCATCATTGGATACGATTTCAAAATCCGCCGGGCGTTTTGTCTTGTGATTCGTCGAGTCCATGAAATCACCACCTGATTCGTTTGCGGAACCGGTTGCGCAGAATAATGGCGGCCATGTTCATGCCGAGCACGAGCGCGAGCAAAACCAGAGCGGTGCCGTATTGCAGAGGCCGCACCTTGTCCGCGTCCGGGTGCTGCGTGGCAAGAACATAGAGATGAAACGGCAGGGCCATGACCTGATCGAACACTGACCGGGGAAGAACGGGCAGATAGAAAGCCGCCACGGTGAGAAGGATGGGCGCGGCCTCGCCCGCGGCGCGGCCCACGCCCAGAATGGCGCCGGTGAGCATGCCGGGAATGGCGTACGGCAGCACATTCGTGCGTATGGTCTGCCATTTGGTCGCGCCAAGGGCCAGGCTTCCCTCGCGCAGGTTTTGAGGCACCGCGCGCAGAGCTTCCTCGCTGGCCACAATGATAACGGGCAGAATCATGCACGCCAGCGTCATGCTGCCCGCAATGATCGAGGTTCCGAAATTCAGAAACAGCACGAACAGGCCGAGGCCGAACAGTCCGTACACGATGGAGGGGACCCCCGCCAGGGTCACAATGGCCAGGCGCACGGCCGCGGTAAACGCGTTCTGGCTGGCGTATTCGGAGAGGTAAATAGCCGCGGCCATGCCCAGCGGCAGGGCCGCGATCACGGTGCCCGCGACCAGCAGGACCGTGCCCACGATGGCGGGCCAGATGCCGCCCTCGGCGCCGCCCTTGCGCGGCATTTCAAACAGGAACTCGCGGCTGATGGCCGGCGCGCCATGAATGACGATGTCGAAAATGATGTATCCCACCACAAGGACCATGAAGTACATCACGGCCCTCATGGCCCACGGGGTTGCGGTTTCGATAACGCGGCGCTTTGCTGTCATGCGCGGAACATCCTGTATTTCGCCAGCACGCGTTGCGCGGCGGCATTCAGAACGAATGTGAAGAGCAGCAGCACGATGCCGACCCAGAACAGAGCGCGGTAATGCGCGCTGCCGAAGGCCACCTCGCCCATTTCACCGGCGATGGTGGCAGTCATGGTGCGCACGGACTCGAACGGGGACAGAGTCACGAGCGCGGCATTGCCCGTAACCATCATCACCGCCATGGTTTCGCCCACCACGCGGCCGATGCCGAGCATGACTGCGGCCACAATGCCGCTCAAAGCCGCGGGCACGATCACTTTCCAGATGGTCTGCACGCGGCTGGCCCCGAGCGCCAGGGACGCCTGTTTGTATGACTCCGGCACGCTGCGTATCGCATCCTCGGAAATCGTCACGATGGTGGGCACGGCCATGAGCGCCAGCACGATTGCGCCCGTGAGCGCCACAAGGCCGCTGTTCAGCCCGAACAGGCTCTTCAGGCGCGGCGCAATCACAATCAAACCGAAAAAGCCGATCACCACTGAAGGAATGCCAGCCAGCAGTTCTATGAACGGTTTGAAAAACGCGCGCTCGGGTTCCGTGGCGATTTCTGACAGGTAAACCGCTCCGCACACACCGAACGGCACGGCGATAATCGTGGCGAGAATTGTGACAAGCAGCGACCCTGTGACCAGCGGCAGAATGCCGAACGCCTGCGCCTGAAACGAAACCGGGGACCAGCGCTCTGCCGCAAGCGCGCCCAGGCCCGGTTCCAAAACAAAAGGCGCGGCTTCCTTTGCGTTGAACAGAAAGATCAGAACAACTATCAGAATGCAGGTGGACGCCGCGCCCGTGAGCAGAACCTGCACGGCCTTTTCACCCCAGCGGCGTTTTGCCCGTTTGCTGGCAGTCATAAATTCCGGTTCCCGCCTTGTTTCATATGTCACTTAAGCGTCACATAGCCCTGTTCACGGACAATGGCCTGACCTTTTTCTCCCAGGCAAAAATCAACAAACTTTTTAATCGTGCCTTCCGGCTCGCCGTTGGTGTACAGGTGCAGAGGCCTCGCGATGGGATATGAGGCGTCAAGCACATTGGCTTCGTTGGCTTCCACACCGTCCACGCGCAGCGCTTTCACCTTGCCGCCAGCTTGTTCCGCATACCCCAGACCCACATACCCGATGGCCCATTCGTCCTGGGACACGGATTGAATGATGCCGCTGGTGGCTGGCATGAGGCGCACGCTCGCCGCATAATCCTGCTTTTCCAGCACATGTTCCTGGAAAAACACATAGGTGCCGGAACTGGACTCTCGTGACAATGCCGTGATCTTCGCATCCGGTCCGCCCACCTGATTCCAGTTGGTTGCTTCACCGGTGTAAATGCGGCGGATTTGCTCCGTGGTCAAATCATCAATGGGGCTTTTGGGATTGACGACGATGGCGATGCCGTCGCGCGCAACCGTGAATTCTTTGGGTTCAACGCCCTTGGCTTTGGCCTGCTCGATTTCCTCGGGCTTGATGTCGCGGGACGATGCGCAAATGTCCGTGGTTCCGTTGATGAGCGCGGCGATGCCCGTGCCCGAGCCTCCGCCGGTTACGGCTATTTGCGCGCCCTTGTTTTCCTTCATGAACTCCTCGGCCCAGGCGCTCGCAAGATGCACCATGGTGTCCGAACCCTTAATCTGAATAACGGCTTTGTCCGCGCCTCCGGCGCCTTTGTCCCCGCGGGAACACCCCGCCAAAACCGCCGCGAACAGCACAACCGCCAAAATGCACCATGCCCCCGTTTTTCCGCCAGCCATTTACCTTCTCCTTTGTGATTGGGTTTTTCAGGCGCTTCCATGGCGCCGTGAAATCAGCCGCACTCAATGTTCATGTTTTTTGTGATTGTTCTGCTCATGTCTTTACTCCAAATTGATTATCTATAACGAATGTTAAATATTTATTAGTTCATAATGAGTATCTGGTAATTTGTTGGATCGAATGATTTTGCCCATGCTGTAAGGCATGGGCAGGGACGATGTGCTTTTTTGCAGCGGCTCTTGACACCAAACCGATTATCTGTTATTTTTGGACTGATATGTCAGTCCAACACGGCGCAAACAAAAAGGATCAAAAAAGAAAGGCTTTTCTGGAAGCCGCGAGAAAGATATTTTCCGAAAAAGGCTTCCAGGCGGCCAATGTGACCGACATTGTGTCCGAGGTGAAGTCCGGACAGGGAACTTTCTATTATCATTTCAAGGACAAACAGGCAATCTTCGATGAGCTGATGATCGGGTTTGTGGACAAGCTGCTCACGGCCCTGGCCGAGAACCAGGCGCGCTCGGCCGGGCGCCTGGCCCTGGCGAACCGTGAACTGGCCATCGAAAACGCGCAACGCATCGCCGCCGTGTATATGGATAACATGGATTTGGCCACCCTGTTCTTCAGGGAATCGCGCTATGTGGGCGGAACCGCCATGCAGCGCATCGAGCAGTTGTACACCATCATTTTTTCACAAATCGAGGCGGGACTGGCCGAGGGCCAGGCGCTTGGGCTGGTGCGCGCGGACCTGGACCCGCGCATCTCGGCCCGGTGCTTCGCGGGCGCGGCCGAATGCGTAATCCAGCAGGAACTGCGCGCAGACGGACCCCGGGACCTGGCTCATATCGCCGCGCAGATCGTGGACTTCCAGTCGCTTGGCGTTCTGGCCCCCGCGCCGCGCGAAGCGCACGCTGAAAACCATGCGTCCGGTTCCTGACGCATGAGAGCATATTTCAGAACCATAAAACAGACGAGGTGAGCGCAATGCCCAGCACAGCGAAAACCGTACCCGATGGCATCCATACCATGTGGCCCATCATTACGGAAGATGACAAAAAGCAGGTTATGGAAAGCCTGGAATCCGGGATCCTCACAGGACCTTACGGGCCGCAGCTCCGGGGCGCGGAAACCGAATTCGCGCAATGGGTGGGCGCAAAGCGCTGCCTCATGACCAACAGCGGCACGGCGGCCCTGCACATGGCGGTCGAGGCCGCGCAGATTGGACCGGGAGACGAGGTCATCCTTCCCTCGTTCACTTTTCTGGCCACAGCCCTGGCCGTGCTGCACAACAACGCCGTGCCCGTGTTCGTGGACATAGACCCGGACACATTCAATATTGACCCCTCCAAGATCGAGGCGAAAATCACGCCCCGGACCAAAGCGGTCATCGCCGTACACTTGCACGGCCTGTGCGCGGACATAGACCCCATCAAGGAAATCTGCGCCAGACACAATCTGCTGCTTATCGAGGACGCGGCCCAGGCACACGGCGCCACCTACAAGGGGCGCAAGGCGGGCACGCTCGGAGACATGGCCATTTTCAGCGTGCAGGCCAGCAAGAACCTGCCGTGCGGCGAGGGCGGCTTCTTCGTGACAAGCAACGACGCCCTGGCGGACCGCGCCAACAAAATGCGCCTTTTCGGCCAAGACGCCAGCTTCGAGGATGAAAAACTTATCAATCTCAATTGGCCCATTGACAGGTTCCGCGGGTTCGAGTCCATCATGGGCGGCTGGCAGTATCTGCCCGGAGAACTGCCCGCGGCGCTCACGCGCTCACAGTTGCGCGCCCTGGACGCGCACAATGAAAACGCGCGCCGGAACGGCCGTTTTCTCACCGAACAGCTCAAAGGCGTGCCCGGCCTGATCCCGCCGCACATTCCCGCGGATCGCGAGACCGTGTACCACAAGTTCCGCCTGCGCCTGGACCCCGCCGCAGCGGGCGTGGATGCGCCTCCTGTAGTGTTCCGCGACAAAATTCTGGCCGCGCTCAAGGCAGAGGGCGTGGAGTGCTGCCTCTGGGAGACCAAGCCCCTGCCCCTTCAAAAATACTTCGCCGAGCAGACGGGTTACGGCCGCGGGTGTCCCTACAACTGCGCGCACAGAAGCGAACCCGCGCCCAAGCCGCAGCCTGAAGATTACGCCAACGCCAAGGCCCTGCTCGACTCCTCCCTAGTGCTCGGCTCCCATTCCTACCCCATCATCGCGCAGAGCATCGAAGTCATGGAATACTATGTCAAAGCCATTAAAAAAGTTTTCTCGGGAGTCAAAGACCTGTTCTGACTCTCGCTCGCATAGCGCCAGACAGTATTGAACGCGCGGCGGTCCCTCACGGGCCGCCGCTGTTTTCTTTGCCCGGAAATCCCGCTGCGCTCCGCACGATATAGAATATGTATTGTTCAAATTCCGCACGGGAGGCATTCGCCATGTCCTCGAAAACAAAACTCAAGGCCGGCATGCAGGCGCCGGATTTCACGGCCGCGGACGCAAACGGACGGGAATACAGCCTGGAGCAACTGCGCGGCAGAAAAAGCGCGGCGCTGGTTTTTCTGCGCTACGCGGGCTGTCCCATCTGCCAGTTGTCGCTTCAGCAACTCAAGAACGCGCATGCGGAATTCGAGGCGCGCAACGCGCAGGTCATGGCGTTCGTGCAGAGTCCGGCGCAAACCTTGCTCCAGAGCGGCGTCGTGAGCGCGTTTCCGTTTCCCATCATCCCTGATCCTGACGAGCGCATCTACAAGCTGTTCGGAGTGGGCAGCGGCGGGCTGGGCGCGCTGCTTGCGCCACGCACCCTGCAACGCGGCATTCAGGCAACTCTCAAAGGCCATAAGCAGGGCAAATTGGAAGGCAACACATGGCAGCTTCCCGGCGATTTCATTGTGGACCCGCAGGGCGTTCTCAAACTCGCCCGCGTGGGCCGGGACATGGGCGACAATTTGAGTCCGGACAAGCTGCTTTCCTATCTCTGAAGATCCGGATATCCGCATTCAATGGACGCATGGGGAATCCTTCTTGAGCTGCTGATCCTTCTGGGCGCGGCGTTTGTGCTGGGAGCAACCGCCGAGCGGCTGCGGCAGAATGCGATCATCGGCTACCTGATCGCGGGCGCGCTGGCCGGTCCGCACGCGCTGAATCTGATCAGCGGCGCGAAGCAGCTCGGCTACATATCGGAGCTGGGCGTTTCTCTATTGCTATTCAGCATCGGATTGGAGTTTTCGTTTTCGCGCCTCAAACGGCTCGGTCCGGCCGCGCTGGGAGGCGGCGCGGTGCAGGTGTGCGCCACCATGGCCGCGGGAACCGCGCTGGCTCTGGCGTTCGGAACGGGGCTGCCCGCGGCTCTCACTCTCGGCGCCATGGCCGCCTTGAGTTCCACGGCCTGCGTGCTGCGCGTGCTCGCAGACCGCGCGGAAATTGATTCCGTGCACGGCCGTTACGCGCTCGGGATTCTTCTGTTCCAGGATGTAGCCGTGGTGCCGCTCATGCTGATGGTCACCATACTGGGACAGGGCGGAGACGCGGCGGATGCGGCGCGGTTCCTGGGCCGGTCCCTGGCCGCGGCCGCCGGGCTGGGCGCAGGGTTCTATGTCCTGTTCTTTCTGATTACCCCGAGAATCCTCTTGAGACCGGAACTGAAACGCAACCAGGAACTGTCGGTGCTCCTGGCGGTTCTCATGGGCGTGGGCGCGGCGTGGGCCGCGCACGCAGCGGGCCTGTCTCCGGCGCTGGGCGCGTTCCTTGCGGGAATGCTTCTTGCGGAATCTCCGTTCGCCATGCAAGTGCGCGCGGGCGCTTCGGGTCTCAAGGCCGTGTTCATCGTGCTGTTTTTCAGTTCCGTGGGCATGTATGCGGACCCGGCCTGGATCGCCGCGAACGCGCCCCTGGTTCTGGCCGGCGTGATTGCCGTGGCGGCCGGCAAAACATTGATCACGGCCCTGACGCTTCGGCTGTTCGGCGCCGCGCGAGTCCACGCCACGGCCGCGGGACTGGCTCTCGGGCAGGTCGGAGAATTTTCCTTCATGCTCGCCACCGTGGCCGCAGCCTCGGGGCTGCTGCAGGGCGGCCTGTTTTCCCTG
>Ga0073932_1005923_pt1 | contig 12880 bp, 15 predicted proteins | sample DewCreD2012metaG_FD_76967 | JGI IMG/M metagenome (GOLD analysis project Ga0073932, IMG submission 76967) | Hot spring sediment bacterial and archeal communities from British Columbia, Canada, to study Microbial Dark Matter (Phase II) - Dewar... ... | reverse complement strand
GGGCCCGGCTCTTCGTTGCTCGCTCGTCACAGATCTCCTCCGGATATGCTCCTCGCTCGCGCCTCGATCCGGACCCGCATCCGCGGCGCCTTGGGTCAGGAACTTCTGCGGCGCGGTACTGAGATCCAGCAACTGATGGCACTGATGAGGAAACACTTTCCGGGCTTCCGCGACGCGCGACTGAAGTCGGTGGCGCCGGCACTGGGCGTGCGCGAGACGCGCCGCATCCGCGGGCCGTACGTTCTGACGGTCGAAGACTTGTCGGGCGGCAAAACCTTCGACGACTGCATCGGCTTCTCAGCCTACGGATGGGACCTGCCGGACCCCAAGCGGCCCAGTCACAATCCCGGCCGCGGGAAAAAGGCCGACGAGACGCCGATTCCTTACCGCGTCATGTTGCCAAAGCCGGTGACGAACCTGATCTGCCCCGGGCGGGCAATCAGCGTCGAGCGCGATGTGCTGGGCCCCTTGCGCGTCATGGCGCCTTGCATGGCGATGGGCGAAGCCGCAGGCCAAGCCGCCGCAATGGCAGCGACAAAGAAGGTCGCCCTCACCGAGGTAAACGTAGAGGAGCTGCGCGAAACGCTACGCGGACACGGCGCAGTACTGTAGGTCAGCCTTTCCAGGCTGACCAACCGCGGCGTGCGGACGGCATTCCGCACTTCGGGTTAGGCTGGAAAGCCTGACGTACGTAACGCAATCCTCCGGATTGCGCGTTCAGATGCGTCTGACCACTGATCACTGGTCACTGATTCCTGACCACTGTCGCTCCAAGGAGATCCCCATGTTCTGCCACTTCGGACTCATCCTGCTTCTGGCCGCCGCAACGGTCGCGCTCTGCGCGCAACCGGCGCACGCCGCCGAATCCGTGTTGGAAAGGACCGACCTCTTCAAGGCGGGTGAGAACGGTTACGCCATGTGTCGCATCCCCGGCGTATGCGTCAGCAAACGCGGCACGATCCTGGTCTACTGCGAAGGTCGAAGCGGCTCGGGCGACTGGACCCCACAGGACATCCTTCTGCGTCGCAGCACCGACAGCGGCAAGACGTGGACCGATCCGAAGGTCATCTCCAAACGCCCACCGAATCTACAGCCCAACCCCGCCGGTCTGAAGCAGGGCCTCACCAAGGCCGACAAAGTCACCGCGCACAACGCCATCTGCATCGCCGACGCCGAGACCAGCGCCGTCCACATGCTCTATGGCATCGAGTATTCCTGCTTTTTCCACATCGTCAGCGCGGATGAAGGCGAAACGTGGTCGGAGCCCGTCGAAGTCACGGAAGCGCTGAGTGCGTATCGCAAGGACTACCCGTGGGTCGTCGTGGGCAACGGCTGCGGCCACGGCATCCAACTGAGCAAAGGTCCACACGCCGGTCGGATGATGACCGCGTTCTGGTTTTCGCTCGGCACCGGCGGCCATGCGCACCGACCGTCCGACGTGGGTGTGCTCTTCAGCGATGACAAGGGCAAGACATGGCAGACGGGCGGCTTCATCGCTCGCAACGAACAGGCTGCGGTCGACGGGCGCAAGATCGTCAACCCGAACGAGACGATGCTGGTCGAGCTTCCCGACGGCCGCGTGATGGCCAATATCCGCAGCGAGTCCGAAGCCAACCGGCGGCTCATCGCACTCAGCGCCGACGGCGGCGAGACGTGGGAGAAAGCGGCCTTCAACGATGAGTTGGCCGAACCAATCTGCATGGCCAGCATGGTCCGCCTGGCCGACGGCGGAGTGCTCTTCTCGAATCCGGACAGCCTGCTCTGCAACGGAAAGCCCGGCAAACCCGGGCAGACGCGCGACCGGCGAAACCTCTCCATCCGCCTGACGCGAGACGACGGCAAGACGTGGGGCGTCAAACGTTCGCTCGAGGAAGGCTTCAGCGGCTACAGCGATCTTGGTGTCATGTCCGACGGCACGGTGCTCTGCTTCTACGAGCGCGGCGCGGCGAAAGGCAACCACTACTCGACGGAGGCGCTGACGCTGGTACGGTTCAACCTGGACTGGTTGACGTCCACGGAAAGGAAACCGTAATGAACACCTCCACGCGGCTCTCGCAAGGCGAACTGCTCGAACGCCGGCGCTGGAACACGCCCATGATCTTCAACGGTTGGGAGCAGATCACGAAGCACGACTGGCGTTGAGATCAACATCGAAGAGACCGTCGACTTCATGCCCCAGATGGGCCTTCTCGTTGATCTCCTCAACGAACTGCAGACTGACTGCCGACTGGCCCCGGCCAAGAAGCCCGAGGATGCGAATGCCATCGCCGAGGAGATCATCGCCAACGCGAAGCGGCTATGCTCGCAACTCTTTGAATCCAATCCAAGGGGGGTAGGCTGAAGGCGGCACTGAGCGCAGTGGTGGAAAGGATCGAGTTCCGGTTCGAGTGGGGCATGAGCCATGGACGGAAGAGGCAGATTGTCGCCAAGGGCGACATCTACCTCCGTACCGACTGGAGCATGTTAACAGGAGATGGTCGGGGCGACTGCCCGAACTTCGAACCGGCTCGCGCCGTCGTCCCGTTCGCCGGGCTGTTCCTCGGCCCCGTCGAGCCGGTATTCCTGGAGGCCTTCCCGGTCGTCCGGGGAGAACAGGCAATACGCGACAGGGAGTAATCTTCATGCGAACAACTCCATCTGCATGTGCTTACGCGGGTTCACATGCTCGGGAAGAACGCTAAGTAATCCATTGGCAGGCACATTAGCAAGTTCCTTCGGTTCGAGTTTGTGCAGGCCACCGCCGTAAGTCCTGCCATTACCCATCAATGCATCCGCCGTGATTTCGGAAAGAGCTTCCCATATGCTCCTGCATACTTCCTGATTGCCATTTATGAGCGCGGACAAGGCAGGTTTCGGATACAGCATTAGATAGACATTCGCGGCCGTGGCCTTGGAATGATTCAAGATGAAGCGGAACGGTGCTCTCCCGGCAGCCGTTTGCCTCCCCATGTAAGTGCACAAGAATAGAGATGGAGAGCGGTGTTCCTGTGAGTACCAGGGGGCACGGTGGCGACATAGGTAACGTTCATGTACCCCATTCTTCACGCCTGACTCAAGGTAGGCCCACAAGGAAGGATGCCTCTTCTTCACCTCGTGTTCGGGTAGGTGACACGATAGAAGATACCTGCGAATTGAAATCTCCGGCTCACCCTTCTCGTCCGCCAAAATCTCATCCGTCTCCAAGTCCCGCGGGCTTGGTAGAATAGGCGTGAGGAACCTCCGCGAAATGTCGAACTGTTTTACTTGCTCGTCGGTAAGGATAAAAAACGCATTATTCCCAGTGGCCACTCCACGTTTGATGATGAAAAGGTCCGACAAGACTATTCCGTTTTGCTTTTCTTGAGAAATCGCCCCACTATTATGCATCCCGGTCCATTTCAGTGCCTTCCGAACCTCTTCATTCGTAACGCGCCTCACGCTTGCTGGCGACGCCAACGAGCCCCCAAATGTAAATTCCACTTTATGGTTAGGAGGGGGTGGCGTGTTCTTAAAGAAGAGTACAGCAGATGATACCAGTGCGTCCTCAAATTGCACTTCGTCTGGGTCAAATCGGTGAATACGATGCAACGTTACTTTGTCGAGTAGGAATTCCTTGACCTTGCGTCCATAGTTCACGTCCATGAATTCGCTCGGAATCAGCCAAGCGCCCACTCCTCCGACTTGCATCCATGCTTGCGATAGTACCAAGAAGTAGGTGTATAGTCCACCAAGCCCATTCATTTCGATGTTCATGGCGTGCTTGACCTTGGCCTGCAATCTGCGCTTTTCCGACCGACTCAAATGATGGTGGCGCACGTAAGGTGGGTTACATACTATCAGATTATACTTGTCTTCCTCTCTGATCGGTGGCTCAGCGTCGGTGAAATCTTCAAAACGAAGCGACAAGCCGGTCCCACACCATAACTGTTTGGATGGTTCAGCGTAATGAGGGTCTGTTTCGTATGCAGCTGCAAAATCGATCTTTTTGCCGGAACTATCACGGAGAAGCGCGGAATAAAAAGGCCCGGTTCCAAAACCGGGCTCAAGAAAGCGAATGCTTGCACTCGCTGGGAGCATGGAAATTGCATAGGAAACAATCTCTGAAGCCAATGCTGGTGGTGTGGCAAATTGACCTTGCCGATTGCGCTCCGCCTTTGTCTTGGCCGAATCCAGCCTGCCAAGCAAGGCGAGACGTGATGCTTCCAGTGTTGCCAAGTCCGTCATGTCACAATCCAAACTTCGAAAGGTCGTCCATGCGGTGTTCCCATACCCAATCTATGCCTTCTGCGGCTTCGTACCCGAGGTAGCCACCATCGAAGTAGCCACACAAGAAGAGAATGTATCGAACACCCTTGCCGTGCTGTTTCCTCAACTGGATGACTTTGGCGGCTTCCTCTTTGCGGCGTTTGTTTGTGTTTGTAAAATCACCTGCCGATTTGGCTTCAATCATCAACGGCAAAGTACCTCTCTTTGCCTTGGCTGGCATCACGACAGCATCAACAGGAATATTCACAGTTGCCCCATCTTCTTTCAAGCCGGGAACGTTCAAACGAAATGCAAATACTCCGGGGCCCATATCCTCAAGCGATATCTTGCCCGTCATGTTTCGATAGCCGCGTTTCTCAAGCCAATCTTCAATCCTGGAAAGCTGCCTCTTCTCCTGAGCGTTGCGGATTATAGGATCCGCATTGGCTCCGCACAGGCGGTCCGCCACAATCGTCGCAGCCCGATAGACTTCCTGATCTGTAGGTCTACGTTTCTCGCCCAGCCAAGGGAAGATGTCAATATCTGCGAGCCTCGTGATCATCTCCGCGATCTTGCGGAGGTTGTCGTCAAGTTCTGTTGCCTTCATCATTGTTGGAAGCCGGTCTTCTAGTTCCATGCTATTCACGAGAGATTTTGGAACCCCTGCCAAACCAACCAGCCGATCTCGTGCGAGCGGGGGAACTGTAGACATCCTAAGCGAGAAAAGGATGGACGGGCGTTCCTTGAGTTCGTTGGGGCTAAGATTCCGAAGATGATCGGTTCTGTCAAGCATGGTCTTCACATACTCGGTGGCCTTGCCTCGCTCAACCCGATAGGTCTTGGGGGCAAAGTTGAGAAACCAGTCGTTGTAGAGGTCAACGGAACGGGCAATGTCATCCTTCCATTTTTCTGGCTTGTCGAGGTTTACGCCCATTTCAGCCTACGCCCCATTTGCCTTCTGCCCTTTAACGACCGGCACACGAATGTTCCTAACGGCCTCGGCAAGCAACGTAGCCACGAACTCCTGCATCGACATGTCCTCGAGCGCGCATTTCACGCGCAGGCGCTGGTGCACATCGTCCGGCAGGGCGATATGGATCTTCCGCTCCTTCGGTCTGTCGTTGCGCATCGGCCACCCTCTGTGAGTCAAACTAAAAGTAGCAATATACCGATGGTAGCCTTTCCGTCAAGAACTTTTCCCGGGAAAATGCTCCACGCTCGTCCCCCGGCCGTCCGCGACCGCCCGCTCTGATCTTCTTGAGGGACGGCGCATCGTGACGGCTTGCGGCCAGGCAATAGGTTCTACCCGTAGAACCGCTCGGCGGAAAACCGCCCCGCCGTCCGTCATCCCGGCCTACGGGCGGGTAAGTATCCATCAGGCAGATGGTGCCCGGCAAGCGGCGGGACGCGCGGAATTCTTGTCCCGGTCCGAGGGTGCTGGGGGGCCTTTTACCTTTAGGCGGGGAGCGGTTCCCCGCCGGACGGCAAGACCTTGAAGGAGGTGCAAAATGAGCACTGTGAGTCGAGCGGAGTACGAGGCGGAGAGGGCGCGAGTCTTGATGGCCGCTGGGCAGGCGGCGACCGAGGACGAGGCGCGGCGGCTGGTCGAACGGTCGTACCCGAAGAGCACGTCTTCGGCCATCGACGAGTTGCTTTTCCGTGGGCTGGACTGTTCGGAGTGGAAAGCGCTGGACTATTGCAGGACCAGGCCGGAACTGGCCCCGCCCATCGTGGGCGGCTCGCGGGTCTGGGGCAAGCAGCACATCGACGACTTCGCCGAAGTGCTGGAGTCCCACGGGAAGTTGCTCCCGTCGGCCATCTATCGCAAGGAACTCGGCCTCTCCTGGAGCGAGGAGCGGGCCTTGCGCCGTCGGCTGGAGGCCGAGAGGAAGGAGGCCGCCCATGCCGAGTAGCGACATCATCATCACAGCGCGCGGCGTGGAGGTGGCCTGCGGCGAGAAGTTGCCGCGCCTGGAGATTTTGGCCTATTGCGGCGGCGTGATGAAAGTGCCCGGCTGGGGACCGCTTGCTATTGACTTGGCGGGCCTCGACCTCTCCGGTCAGGTGCGCGTCCTGGCCGACCACGATTCGAGCATCGAGGGCATCCTGGGCCATGGGAAAGCCGAGGCGCGGGACGGCAAGTTGTTTGTGTCGGGCGCGATTTCGTCCACCACGGACGCGGCCAAGAGCGTGGTGGAGTTGGCGAAAAACGGCTTCGAGTTCCAAGCGTCGGTCGGCGTGGAGCCGATTGAGCACGCCAAGGTCAAGGCGGGCGAGAAGGCCGACGTGAACGGCCGGACGCTCTCCGCGCCGGAGGGCGGGTTCACGCTGGTCAAGAGGGGCAAGCTGCGGGAAGTGAGCATCGTTTCGATGGGCTGCGACGACCGGACGGCGGTGGCCATCGCGGCATCGAAGGGAGGCGGCATGAACATCGACGAGGAGAAGATACGCGCCGAGGAGCGCGAGCGCCTGGCGAAAATCGAGGCGTTCTGCTCCGGCGACTGGGGGCGTGACAAGGAGCGGGTGGAGGCCCTCAAGGCCAAGGCCATCGCGGGCGAACTGACCGTGGAGGAGTTGACGCCGAAACTGCTCGCCATCATGCGGGCCGCGAGGCCGCAGGCGGGCTGCGTGAACACGATTCTCCGCGACCCTGAGCCGCACGCCATCGAGGCGGCGCTGCTCATGCGGCTGGGACACGAGGAGTTGGCCGAGAAGACGCTTGGCGAGCGCGCATGCGAGTACGGGCGCAGGCTCGGCGCTGCGCACATGCTCGACTTCTGCCGTGCCTGCCTGGAGGAGGACGGCGCGGAGGTGCCGCGCGGCCGGCTGGAGGTGGTCAAGGCGGCCATGTCCACCTGCTCGCTGCCTGCGGCGCTCGGCAACGTGGCGAACAAGCTGCTCCTTTCGGCCTACGAAGAGTCCCCGGCGACGTGGCGGGCGTTCTCCGCCGTGCGGTCGGTCGCGGACTTCAAGGAGAACACGGCCATCCGGCCGAGCTTCACGGGCCAGTTGGAGCCGGTCGCCCCGGGTGGGGAGCTCAAGCACGGCTCGGTGGGCGAGCACGTCTCGACCTTCAAGTGCGACACCTACGGCAAGCTGCTCTCCATCGACCGGCGCGACCTGGTGAACGACGACCTCTCGATGTTCGAGGACGCGGCGCGGGCCATGGGCAAGGCGGCGATGCGGAAGGTCTCGGACCTGGTTTACGAAACCCTCCTGGCGAACGCGGGCGGGTTCTTCTCGGCCGCGAACGGCAACCTCATCGACGGCGTTTCGAGCGCGCTTTCGCTCGACTCGCTGTCGCTGGCCATCCAGGCCATGCGGACGCAGCGCGACGGGGAGGGCAACGACCTCGACATCGTGCCCGTGACGCTCTTGGTGCCGCCGGAACTGAGCGTGCAGGCCAAGGCGGTGCTGGAGAGCGAGTTCATCCAGCGCGCGGCGGAGCAGCCGACGGGGAACAGCCTGCGGCGCGCCGTGGCGCTGGAGGTGGAGCCCCGCCTCTCGAACACGGCGAAGTTCGACGGCAAGGCGAGCGGGAAGCACTGGTACTTGTTCGCCGCGCCCTCGGCCGGGCCGATGATCGTCGCTTTCTTGAACGGCGTCCAGCGCCCCACGGTGGAATACTTCGGCCTGGAGCAGACGGTGGACAAGCTGGCGGTCTCCTGGCGGGTGTACCTGGACTTCGGCGCGGCGCTCTGCGACCCGCGCGCGGCGGTGAGAAGCGCGGGCGAGTAACCCGGAACGGCCCGATAGACGCCCATTGCGAAAAACCCTCGCGAGAGGGGGCGGAGGATACTCTTGTCTCACGAAGCGGAAAAACAGAGCGCGGAGGCGGCCACGGAGCGCATCGGAAACTTCAATCTCACGGTACGTCAGGCCAAGCCGTCGCCCGATAGCCGGACGAACCGCGCCGAGGCGCTCGCGGCGTGGCTCCTGGCCGAATGGCGGCGCGAGACCGCCGAGGAGACCGCATGAGCACGTCCACGCTTCTCGCCGAGGTCTGGCGCGCCCGAAAGGCCGCCGTGCCCGTCTGGGCGGCGCTGTCCGCAATCGCCGACATCGAGGGACGCGACCGTTTCACGGTCAAGCGGGGCACGCTGGCACGACTCGCGGGCATCGAGCGCATGCCCACGGTCTCGGAGGCGCTGGCGGTCTTGGAGGACTGCGGCGTCATCGAGCGCGAGGTCAAAAACTGCCGCCGCCCGGACGGCACCCTGTTCCACAGGCTCCGCGTTCGGCTGCGCCACCGGATAACGGAAAGCGTATCCGGGTGCGACCGGATAACGAAAAACGTAAGCATTGCCGGGTACGATAAACCGGGTACGGACCTGCCGGATGCGGAAACCCTCAACCCCTCGGAGAATCGGGACGTTGCGCCGAAATCGACCGGGAACCGGATAACGAAAAGCGTTAGACATCCTCTAAAGAGGATGCCGGGACGCGCGGCGTCCTTGAAGACGCCGCGTCGTCCCCACGCCGCCCCGGCTGACGCCGCCGGGTCGCGGCGCTCTGCTGACGCGCCGCGCCCGCGCCCGGCGGGGGCGGCGTGTCCCGATGACAAGTTCGCCACGCTTTCCACGCAGGCCAGGGAGACGACGGAAACCCTCGCGCGCCAAGTCGGATGCGCGCCGAGCGAGTTCCAAGTAGAAGGCCGCGTGGCGCTATTGGACCTGGCCGGGCTGTGGCTGTTGGTTCGCTCGGACGGCCGGGTCACGTTCCGGGCGCACGAGGACGCGCCGCGAGAGCCCTGGAGCGGGTCGGACAAGCAGATGGACCTCGTGCGTCGGGCGCGCGCCCTGGCGGCCGAATGCCTGCCCACCGATTGGCGGCGGCCCATTCCGAATGATCAATCGGCGACAGCGCGTGATGTCGCGTGGCGTGTCGGATGCCGCATTGCGGACTTCGTCCAGGACCGGGACGACCCGACGCACCTCCTCCTTGGTGCGGACGGGCCCGATGGCACTGGCCTGTGGCTTGTCATCGACCGAAGCGGCAAGCGGCGGTTGCGCAGAAAATCGGGTGGCAAGAGGACCGAGGAAGCGTGGGAGGGCACCGAGGAACAAGTAAGCGCTTTGCGCCAAGTGCTGATGCGGGCCAAGGAGCGGGGGCGAGGTGAGCAGGTGAAATGAGGGAATCGAGGGTGAAACGAGGAAACGAACGTAAGTATAAGAGAGAGAACTACTTCTCTCTCCCTTCCTCTCTCCTTTCCCCTATTCACCCCTACTCCCTCACGTGTTTTTCTATGCCTCCAAACTTGCGTGTGTGTATGAGACCCCCCCGTGAAAAGGTGAAACGTGGGGTCTTTTTCGGTCTATCGCCTTGGCCATCAGGCACTTGCACTTGCGGACACCGTTCCCGGTCGAGGGTGAACGGGTGGGAGCATGGCCTGCTACTGATGGCGATGGCGTTTTTTGCGGCACATCGAACGGTTCCTCCGCCGCTCAAAACGCGCCGAGACGCGCGCGGGAACGGTCGCGCCACCGACCACACTTTGTTTAGCGCCGATTTTTCCGGGACCGGCCTTGGGGCCGGACCTTGCGTGGAAAACGCGCCTGGGGCGAACCTGGCGCGCCTGGCGGGCGATTCCCGGGCCGAGAAAGACCCCGGTGCGAACCGGGGTCGGGTTCTCGGGCGCGGCGCGCCGCTACTTGGCGGCGGCGAACCGGCCGCGCGCCGTCTTGCGAAACCGCGATGCCTCGCCCTTCCTGGCGATCTCGCGGATGATGGCGGCGTAGACCGTGGCGTGGGGCGTCTTGCCGCCGGTCTTCCAATAACCGTTGGCCAACGCGCGCTCGACGACGGTCTTGCAATCGAGCGGTTCTCCCGCCTCGGCCAGCACCTTGGCCGCCGCGTCGAGGCCGGACATCTTGCCATCCTCGTGCGCTGGTTTCCGCGCGGCATTCGGCTCCGTCGCCTTGCCCTGCGTCTCCGCCTTCTTCCCGTTTCGCTTGCTCATGACTTTCCTCCCGTAAAGGCGACCGTCGGCCCCGTGCCGAGGTCTGGTTTCTCAGTTCCCGCGCATCTCCTCGAGATGGTCCTCGATGAACCGCGAGGCCTCGGTCTCGGACCAGCCGTACCGGCCGATGAGCAGCGACTCCAGGACGCCCTTGACGGCTTCCCGAATGCGGCCGAGGTCTCCGGCGTAGCCCCAGTCCTTCGGCTTCTTGGCCGCCGCCTCGGCGTGGACGCGCAACTCCTCGCCCACGAGGTCGAGCAGCGCGCCGATGTCCGCCCGGCGCTCGGCGTAGGCCTCGGTGGCGGTCTGCCCGATCTGGCGTTTTACGCGGGCGGCCTCGATGTCCTTCCGGTTCTCCATGCGTTTCCTCCCTCGTTCGGGGCGCGCCCCATTGCGCGCCGTCATGATCACAGGGGCCATGAAAGCTGCGAAAAGCCAAGGCAATTCCGGCGGAATTCTCGGTATTTCCGCGCGCCGCGTTCGCCACGCGTGGAGGCGTCCCGATGCGCGTGACCTGCCCGCCACGTGGCCGCCCGGCAATACTCGGAAACCGGCAGGAATTGACTGGATTTCCAGAGGGAAACGGGCCTCATGATCCAGGGCCGGGAACGGCCTTGGAGCGCCCGCCGCGCCCGGCGTGGATTTCGGGCGCGCTCCTCGCCGAGACCGTCGAGGTCTGGTCGGAGGCTTACGGCAGGCCGATGACCGAGGACGAGGCCGTCGAAATCCTCATGAACGTGAAACGCCTCGGAGAGGCGCTCCTGGACGCCAAACGGGAGATGCGCGAATGAAGGTCGTGATATGGGCGCGGGTCTCCTCCCGCGAGCAACGCGAGGGCTATTCCATCGACGCGCAATTGCGCGCCTGCCGCGACCGGGCGACGAAGAACGGCTGGACGGTCTTGCGGGAGTTCGTGGTGGCCGAGTCCGCCAAGCGCGGCGCGGAGCGCGTGGCTTTCAACGAGATGTTCGCCTGGGTCCGAGCCAATGCCCGGAAGGAAGGCATCAAGGCCATCCTGTCGCACAAACTCGACCGCGTCTGCCGCAACATGCGCGATGCCGTTCGGCTCCAGGAGCTTGAGGACGCCTGCGGGGTGCAACTGGCTTTCGTGGAGAACCAGTTCGGCCCGGGCGCGGCCGGGGCGCTATCGTTCAACGTCATGGCCGCCGTGGCGCAGTACTACTCGGACAACCTGCGTTCCGAGGTCTTGAAAGGCATGGACGAGAAGGTCCGCCAAGGCTGGCCCACGGGCCTCGCGCCCTACGGCTACCTCAACGTGGACGACAAGAACGAGCCGGTCAAGCCGCACCCGGTCGAGTCCAAGGCCGTGGCCCGCATCTTCGAGCTATACTCGTCCGGCCAGTACACCTTCGAGTCCCTGGCCGACAAGCTCGCCGCCGAGGGGCACGTCTACCGGCCAAGCCAGCCCCGCTTCAACCGGACGGCGCTCTCCTACATCATCAACAACCGCTTCTACATCGGCGAACTCCGGCGCAACGGCACGGTCCACCAGGGCAGGTACAAGCTCATCATCGACCGGCGGACCTTCGACGCCTGCCAAGAGGCGCTCAAGGGCAAGAACCGCCGCACGGGCAACCCGGAAATCATGCTCTCAGGCGGCGTCTTGCGCTGCGCCGTTTGCGGGTACGCCATCACGGGCGAGGAAATCCGCCGTAGGCTCCGCGACGGCGGCCGGAACCCGCACGTCTACTACAAGTGCGGGAACAACCACAAGGCGGAGGACCATCCGCCCGTCCGTTGGACGGAGGAGGAGGTCGAACGGGCCATCCTGGCCGAACTCGACTCCATCCGCATCCCGGAGCCGAAGGCGCAACAGTGGTTCCGCGACGCCATCGAGGCGATGTTCTCCGACCTCGCCACGGTCGAGGCGGAACGGCGCAAGGCGCTCGCCAAGCGGCGCTCGGAACTGGCCAACATGCAGGACCGGCTACTGAACGCCTTCCTGCAAGGCGTGGTGGACGAGGCGGCGTTCAACGCCAAGTCGGCGGACCTGAAGGCGCAAGTCGCGGAGGTGGAACGGCAGTTGGACGGCGCGGGCGCGATCACCGAGGAGAACGGGAGGCTGGCGCTTTCCGTCTTCGATTTCAGCCAGAACTTGGCAAGTATCTGGCGCGGTTCGAACTTCGCGTCCCGGCGGCGAATCCTGGAGTGCGTCAGTTCGAACCGAGCTCTGTCGAGCGTAAGTCTCGACCTTACAAAGAGAAGGCCGTTCGACTTTCTCGCCGAACGGCCGTTTTTTAAGGATGGTCGGGGCGAGTGGATTTGAACCACCGACCTCTGCGTCCCGAACGCAGCGCTCTAAACCAAGCTGAGCTACGCCCCGACGGGGTGGGATCGACGCATCATACGACCGCGCCGGGATCGGAACCCCATCGGGATTCCTCCCGGCGCAGGGCTTTAAATACACGGTAAGCACATCGGCGTCAAGCGACTGCAGGCGTTCGGCAGGATCGGGGTGGTATTTCGTTTCAGTTCCCATGCGGACGAGAATCCAGGACGGAGCATCGCCCATCCTATACCTCCTGTTCATCCGGCCAAGAAGCGTCCTGTTCTCCCTGTCCGCAACTTTTTCGTAACCGTTCACGGGTATGAGGGCAAGAGGGAAGGAAGACCGGGCGAGGCGGTGCGCTTCAGCGACTGGGGAGCAGGGATGGCTGAGGCCTGTCGGCGTAGTAG
>Ga0073932_1005921_pt1 | contig 12881 bp, 11 predicted proteins | sample DewCreD2012metaG_FD_76967 | JGI IMG/M metagenome (GOLD analysis project Ga0073932, IMG submission 76967) | Hot spring sediment bacterial and archeal communities from British Columbia, Canada, to study Microbial Dark Matter (Phase II) - Dewar... ... | reverse complement strand
TCTCCAGCGATATGAACCACTACGCCAGCGACCAGGACACCCGCCGGCTGGATGCGATGGCCCTGGCGGCCATGCAAAGCGGCGACCCCGAGCGGCTCTATGAGACGGTGATGCGCCACAACATCAGCATGTGCGGCGTGCTCCCGGCAGTGATCGTCATGGAGACGCTCCGCACGCTCGGGAAGTCTTGCCGCGGCGTGCAGGTGGCCTATGGTACCAGCGGCGACGTCAGCGGCGAGCGCGACCGCGTGGTCGGCTACGCCGGCATGCTGCTGGGGGCCTGACCACCAGACGCACTATTTCGAGGGGTACGCGAACCAGTACTCAGGCCGCCGCCTTGCGCGGCAGCTCGCGCGGCGAATGAAGGTCGCGTTTGCACGCCAGCCGGCCGTCCGCCAGGTAGAACTTGATCTGCTGCTCTTCCACGAACCAGATGGCGTGAGCGCCTGCCACGTCGAACCGCCGGCCACAGTATGCCCCGTCACGGATCAGCACGGTCTCCCGCCAAGGGTGGGATAAATCGATTCCTAGATCGGAAAATGTCGTCCGCACCAGGGCGCGTACCGCTTCGGTCATCGTGTACGAAGTCCCTACAGGCCAGAATGTTGCGACCATCCTCAAGCCACCGGCACGCATTCCCGCCCGGCCGGCGGTCTATGGGATAGCCATCGGTTGTCGGACGGGTCGGATTCATCCGGGTACCCGCGAATCCGTTGTTTTTCCCACGTCCTGCATTTTGCCCATCTTGCCCAGAAGCTGCGGCGCTGGGCAGGCTGTCGGTGCGCGTGTGTCGGCGGTCGATACATTCCGGGATGATACGGTTCTGGGTGGAAAGCTGCCGATCGCCGCGGGCCTGAAGCGGCGAGCAGCCGTTCGAGGGAGCGGTTTGATCCGGCGGGCTTTCCCGCTGTTTGGGTGCGGCTCGTCGCGTGATATGCGAAGGAGAAAGGGGGCGAGGATGACGGAAGACGATTTTGAAGTCGAGCTGGAAGATCTGGCGATTGATGAGATCCGCGAGCTATTGCTTCAGGCGGGAGCGGAGCTGACGCTGGAGCAGGCGGAACAGCTTGCGCGGTTTGTCCACCAAGCGGGGGGCTTGCAAGCGGCGCTGGAGACGTTGCAGCAGCTTTTAGATCGCCGCGAGGCGGCATAAAACGCGGCGCCATAGCGCCGCATGTCGGCCGGGCAGGTGCCTTCTGGCACGAAAGATCGCTTGCACGACGCGGTGGGGCGCCGCAGGGTGTCCTGCGGCGCGCCGTGGGATCTCACCGCCAGGCGGGGCGCAGCGCCAAGGGTGTGGCGAAGCGGCCAGAGGCAGGCGCTGGACGGGGAGGCTAACTGAGGATTTTGGCCAGTGCGTCCAATGCGGCGCGAGCCTTTTCGATGCCGCCCAGTTTGTCCGCGAATTGCTTGGCTTGCACAAGAGTCGCCACGCCGTTGCCCGCGGCCCGCGCCACGCCTGCACGTCGCCCCCCGCGACGGCGCGCTTTGCGCTTCGCATTGGACAGCACCGTGCTCACAAAGGCTGCGGTTACCTTCACACCTTGTTGCCCCAGGGCTTCGACGATGGCGGTGGGGCCGGCTTCCGGATGTTCCGCTTTATAGTTCCGAATCAGCTCCGACTTGTTGACTTCCGATGCTGCTTTCTTGGCCACGGGTCTGCACCTTGTAAACAGGTCCAATAACCGGAAAACCTCCGCAAAGTTCAAAACTATACCTGCGGCGATTCTCATGTCAATCGGGTCTTATAGATAAAATGAATGCGCTCTTTGCCGCAGCGCGTGCGATGACGGAACGAGCGCTCCCGCACGAGCGGCGGACATGCTGCCACCGTCGGCCCAGCCAGCACGCGCGGTGCGGAGTGGGCCGCAGGTACGCGCCGCTAGAGGGATGGGGGCAAATGCGTTTTTCAAGAAAATGGCGGCTTTGCCCGGTAGCGTAGCGTAAAAATCGCACAAGCCCCCCAGAAAAAGCGAAGCGAGGTGCTATAATCTCCGATATAGGAACCAAACCCGGTCGCGGTGGGCGATGGCCCGCGCGACCCCAACCACACGCACCGATTTGCCTGCCGCCAGGCAGGTATGACGAAACAACCTTCGGCTGTTTAATTCCGACTGAGGGACCAACATTTCCGGGATGGTCTGAGTCACCAACGGCAGGTGCAGTAGCACGCCAGACTCCACCACTCTCCCAGCGACTCCATCTGTCGCAATTCGCCGAAGGTCTTTAGACACGCCCCGGGCCGCGAAGCCGAGTGGTTTCGCGGCCCGACGTGTTTTACGACCCTTGGGCTCTGGTCACCAGGCGCAGTGCCCTGTCGCCGGCGCTGCGAAGAAAGTTGCCCGGCGAGTGCGCCAGACGCCGCAGCACCTCCCCCGAGCCGTTCAGCCTTCTTCCGCCGGCGCACGGGCGGAACCGCCGCACGCGCCCGCGCCTGCGTTGCAGCCGCGTTTGATCAAGATCACTTCGTTGCCGACCTCATTGAAGTGCACTTCATCCATGAAGGTCCGCATGAGCAGCAGCCCGCGGCCGCTGACCTTTTCCAGGTTCTCCGGGGCGGTCGGATCGGGCAGGCTGGAAGGGTCGAACCCCGGCCCCTGATCGCGGATGACGAACCGCCCCATCTGCGGCGTGATCTCCACCATCACGTGCAGGATGCGGCTGGTATAAGGTTCGCTGCGGCTCCGCTCTTCCACCAGACGCTGGTATTCCACGGGGTCGCCTTCGCGCTGCTGGCTGGTCAGCTCCAGGTTGCCGTGGAACATGGCATTCCGCAGCGCTTCTTCCAGCGCGATCGAGATGCGGATCACGTTGGCCTCGTCGCACAGCCCCACGCTGGCCACGACGCTCTGCACGTAATTGATCAGGGAAGGGATCAGGTTCGCGTCATTCTCCAGCGTGAACTGGAACGCACCGCGCTGCAGGCAGCCCATCAGGCGGGCTTGCGACTGCCGGGCCCGCACCATGGCCAGCACATCTTGCACGGTGTCGACCAGATGCTGGTGCAGCACCGACTTGGGCACATAGCTCGCCGCGCCGGCCTTCAGCGCCGCCACCGCCGTCTCCTCGCTCCCCTTGCCGGTCATGAGGATGATGGGGATCGACGGATAGCGCTGCGCCACCCGGCTGACCAGCTCCAGCCCCGACATGCCGGGCATCACCAGATCGGTGACGATCACCGCCGGCTGCCAGCGGTCCAGCGCCTCCCATGCCTCCTCGCCGCTGGCCGCCGTGACCACTTCCACCTCCTTGCATTTCGCCAGCAGTCCCGATACCAGCCGGCGATCCACGGCCGAATCGTCCACGACGAGCACTGTTGGCATGGTGCCCCTTCCCGATAGTCGCCTCGTGCTTGCTTGAAAAGCCTGTCCTCGAACGATCACGCGGCCTGCCACCAGGACCCGAACAGGTCCGACGCCTGCCTAGCAGGGAGGGTCAGCCGCCCAGCGCTGCCTCGCGCCGTTTGACCAGCGTGACCTCGTTCCCCTGGGCGTTGTAGAGGACCTCGTCCATGAACGCCCGCATCAGCACCAGCCCCCGCCCGCACTCGGGATCGAGCGAGCCGGGCGCGCCCGGCTGGGGGATCGACATCGGGTCGAACCCGGGACCCTCGTCCGCCACCACGAAGCGGGCCTGGTCAGGGTTCATGGCGATCGAGACGCGCACCTTACGGCTCTTGTACGGCTCGCTGCCGCGGCGCTGCCGCACCAGGTCTTCCTCCCGGCCTTCGAGCAGCGCGACCCGCGTATCCTGCATCTGCTGGAAGCTGATTTCCAGATTCCCCCGATAGATGGCGTTCAGCAGGGCTTCCTTCAGCGCCGCCCCGATCCGGAACCGCCCCGTGGGATCGGTCAGCCCCATCCCGGCCACCATCTGCTGCACCAGGTCCACCAGTGGATCGACCAGGGCCGGGTCGTTGTCCAGCTCGAACTCGAAGGCGCACTGCTTCAAACAGGCGATCAGCCGCTCGTAGGTCCGGTCGGCCCGGGCCATCGACAGGGCCTCTTCGACCGACTCGAGCAGCCGCTCGCCAAGCTGCGGCTTGGGCACGTAGTTGGCCGCTCCCCGCTGCAGCGCCTCGACGGCCAGGTCCTCGCTGCCATGCCCGGTCATCAGGATCACCGGCACGCCCGGATGATGCATCCGCACCGCGGTGACCAGCTCCAGCCCGTTGCGATTGGGCATCTGCAGGTCGGTGACCACCACATCCGGGCAGTGCTGGCGCATCCGGGCCAGGGCCTGCGCCCCATCCTCGGCATACTCCACCTGGAAGCGCCCATCCCGGGCGAGCACCCCGCCCACATACCGGCGGTCCACCGCAGAATCATCGACAACCAGCACTGTGGCCATGGTCCGGCCCTCCACCCTCTGGGGTGCGGGCCAGCTCCGCGGGCTGCGCCCACGCCGGCCCGCCCCGCCCCTGCACGTAGTCTATCAGATGCGGCACCAGTTTTGCCAATTCCTGCTTCAGCAGACCGAAGATTTCCTCCGCCCCTTCCAGGCTCCGACTGGCCGCCAGTTGCTCCAGGCCGAACGCCCGGTCGAACACTGCCGCCGCGCCGAAATACCGCATCGAACCCTTGATCGTGTGGGCTGCCCGGTGCAGCAGCTCCCAGTCCTGCGTGTCGATCGCCCGACGAATCTCCTCCAGCCGCCGGGGGTGCTCTTCCAGGAACGCCTCGGCGATGTCCCGCAGCAGATGGCGATCTCCCCCGCACACGGCCAGCGCCGCATCCCAGTCGAGGATCCCTTCCGGGCCGCTGCGGATCTCCGGCGGCGGCACCGCGGCTTCCGGACGCAGTCCGAGCACTTTCTGCATGGCGCTGACAAGCTGCCGCTGCCGCACCGGCTTGGCCACGTATTCGTCCATCCCCGCGTCCAGGCACCGTTCCCGGTCCCCCTTCATGGCGTGGGCGGTCATGGCGATGATCGGCACCCGCCGCCGCGATTGCTCCCGCTCGGCCTGCCGGATGCGCTGCGTCGCCTCCAGACCGTCCATCTCGGGCATCTGGACATCCATCAGGATCAGGTCCACCGGCTCGGCCAGGGCCCGCTCGACCGCTTCGGTCCCGGTGGTCGCCAGCACGACCGTGTGCCCCAGCCGCTCGAGCAGGCCGAGCATCAGCCGCTGGTTCACCAGGCTGTCCTCGGCCAGCAGCACCTTGAGCGACGGCATCGGGGTCGTGGCAGGTTCGCTGGCGGCCTGCACGACCTCGGCCAGCCCCAGGGCCTGCTGGATGGCGTCCAGCAATTCCGACTGCTTGACCGGCTTCATCAGCCGCTGGGCCACGCCGAGCTGCTGGCAGCGCTCGCCGTCGCCGGGCCGTTCGCTGGAGGTCAGCAGGATCGCCGGGATGTCGGACAGGGTGGGATCGCGCCGCACCTGCTCCAGCAGGGTGAAGCCATCCGTCTGCGGCATGTTCACATCGCTGATCAAAAGGTCGAACGGCCGGCCTGTGTGGAACGCCTGCCGGAGCTGCTCGACCGCTGCAGCCGCCGACGCGCAGGTCGCCGCGGACAGCTCCCAGCCGCCCAGCATTTCGGCCACGATCCGGCGGTTGGTCGCGTTGTCGTCCACGACCAGCACCCGCGTGCCGCGGAGCATCGGTCGCCGCGGCGGCTGCGTGGAGGGCGGCTGGGCCAGCGGCAGCGTGAGCGTGAAGTGGAAGCGGCTGCCCTCTCCCGGCGTGCTCTCGGCCCACACCCGCCCGCCCATGAGCTGCACCAGCCGCCGGACGATCGCCAGCCCCAGCCCCGTCCCGCCGTAATGCCGCGTGGTCGAGGCATCGGCCTGCTCGAACGCCTCGAACACCCGCTCCAGCTTGTCGGGCGGGATGCCGATCCCCGTATCGGAGACGCACACAGCCAGGCTCACCTGATCGGCCTGGCTGGCGGTCTGGTGGACCGTGACCACCACTTCTCCCTGGTGCGTGAACTTGATGGCGTTGCCCACCAGGTTCAGGATCACCTGCCGGAGCCGGCCCGCATCGCCCAGCACCCAGTCGGGCACGTCCGGGGCCACGTCCAGAGCCAGCTCCAGACCTTTGCTGTGCGCCTTGAGGGCCAGCGATTTGATCGCATCGCCCAGCGTCTCCCGCAGGCTCAGCGGAAGCTGCTCCAGGTCCACCCGGCCCGACTCGACCTTCGAGAAATCGAGCACGTCGTTGATGATCTCCATCAGCGACTCGGCCGATTGCAGCACCATCCGCAAGTATTCGGCCTGCTTGGGGGTCAGTGGCGTGCCAAGGAGCAGCTCCGTGATGCCGATGATCGCGTTCATCGGCGTGCGGACCTCGTGGCTCATGTTGGCCAAAAACTGGCTCTTGGCGCGGCTGGCCGCGTCCGCCGCCTCCTTGGCTGCCTTCAGTTCCTGCTCGGTCTGCTTCTGGCGGGTGATGTCGACCACGAAGCAGATGCACTCGCTGCTGCCCGCCTCCAGCAGCGTGGCCCCGATCAGGACCGGCACGCGATGGCCGTCCCGATGAACATACTCCTTCTCGTACGGCGTGATCGTCCCTCGCGCCACCAGCTCATCCAGAGCCTGGGCGTCGATCGCGCTGTATTCCGACGGCGTGAGGGCATCCCACCGCAGCCGCCCGGCCGCCAGGTCGTCCCGCGTGTAGCCCACGATCTGGAGGAAGGCCTCGTTGGCTTCGAGGATCCGCCCGTCCAGGTCGGCCACCATCACCCCGATCAGGCTCGACTGCACCAGCTTGCGGAAGCGGGCGTCGCTGCGACGGGCCGCTTCGTCCGCGGCGATCCGCGCCGTCACGTCCCAGAACATCCCCTGCACGCCCACGATCGCCCCCTCGGCGTCGCGGACCGGCGCCTTGAGCACCTGCACGTACAGCTTCTGGCCTGCGGGTTTGACGTAGACTTCCACATCTTCCAGCGTCTGGCCCGTCTCCATCACGTGCAGATCGTCCCGGCGGTATTTCTGGCACTGCTCGGGCGGGAAGAAGTCGGCATCCGTCCGCCCCAGGATTTCCTCCAGCGGTTTGCCCAGCGTCTCGCAGAACCGCTGGTTGGCGTCCACGAAATGGCCGGCCCGGTCCTTGCGGAAGACGTTCAGCGGCAGGCTCTCCACCAGCGACTTGTACGCCGCCTCGGTCTGGCGCCGCGCTTGCTCCGCTTCCTCATGCTTGCTGACCAGCGACGTGAATTCCTCCGCCGAACGCGCCGCCAGAAGCTGCGGCAACAGCGGAATCAGCACGAGCACCCACAGCCACACCACCAGCGCCAGCGCGATCTTGGTGGCCGCCTCATACGCCGCCGCCTGCTCCCCCAGGGCGCTAAAGACATGGACCGCCCCGCCCACCAGCAGATACAGCAGCAGCAAAAACCAGGCCCATGAAAAATGCACCTGCCGCCGCCGCCGCAGATAAAAGAACAAAATCAAGAGCGGCAGGACCGCATACGCCCCAAACAGCGCCAGATCGGCGAAGATCAGCGTCAGTTCATACGAGCTTCCCGTGGGCAGCAGGTGGCGCAGTGCCTGCCCCCACCCCTGAGCGATCAGACTGGCCTCCCACGCCCCCATGGCCCGCTCCCAACGCCGGGCCGACCGGCTGCTTCGCCCAACCGCGATGCGCCTCCCGCATGCACGCCGCACCTCGCGGCACGAGACTGGCCCCCGCTGCTAGCCAATCCCCAAAGCCCGAAAAGCGTTCGTGCTGCGGCTACCCGCACCCGCCAGGCCGCTACCGAAGCCTCAGGAAGTGTACTGACCGCTTATACCTTGGGCAACGCGCGCCCTGCCACCTTCCCCCATCCCCCAGGGTTACTGCGACTGCCTGGCCCGCACGCCCGGCAGGACCTGCCCACATGGGCCGACCTTGCCGAGGTATGACGCCGCGCGTCGCAAAATCACGCCCCGACGTCGCTCGACCCCCCCGTTTTTTGACGAGAATCGTCGATTTATGCTTGATCGCAAGCGGCGGCCGGGTCGAGGCGAGCGTGTGCGGCTCGTTGGTCCGGCAGACCGGGGTCGAGGCATTTTTCCACGCCACGAGCAAGGCAGGGCCGACCATGGCCGTTTATGTGCTGGCCACGCTCGACACCAAGGGTGCCGAAGGGGCATTCGTTCGCGATCGGCTGAGGGAGCTGGGACTGGAGGTGGTGCTCGTCGACTGCGGGAGCGGCGAGATGCCGACCGTGACTCCCGACCTGGACCGGCAAGCCGTCTTCGCCGCGGCCGGTCTGGCGCCGGGGCAGCCGCTTCCGACCGAACGCGGGACGGCCGTCGATCTGGCGGCCCGAGGAGCCGCCAGCCTGGTGGCCCAGGCATATGCCCGCGGCGCGCTGAAGGGGGTGCTGGCCCTGGGGGGCTCGGCAGGCACGACGATCGGCACGGCCGCCATGCGGAGCCTGCCACTGGGAGTGCCGAAGGTGATGGTCAGCACGCTCGCTTCGGGGCAGGTCCGGCCGTGGGTCCGCGACAAGGACATCGCCATGTTCAACGCGGTGGTCGACCTGGCGGGGCTGAACCGTGTCAGCCGGCAGGTGCTTTCGTCCGCGGCGGCCGCCCTGGCCGGGATGGTCCGCTGGCGGCAGGCCCCCGCGACGACGGACCGGCCGCTGGTGGCCGCCACCATGTTCGGCGTGACCACGCCGTGCGTGATGCGGGCCCGGCAGAAGCTGGAAGCGGCCGGCTATGAGGTGCTCGTCTTCCATGCGACGGGCAACGGAGGGCAGGCCATGGAGTCGCTGATCCGCGACGGGCTGTTTGCCGGCGTGCTCGATCTGACGACCACCGAGCTGGCGGACGAGCTGGTGGGGGGCATCCTTTCGGCGGGGCCGGACCGGCTGACGGCGGCGGCGAGCTGCGGCGTGCCGCAAGTCGTGTCGGTCGGGGCGCTGGACATGGTGAATTTCGGGCCGCGGGAAAGCGTGCCGCCGCAGTTTTCAAGTTGCAAGTTGCACGCGCACAACGCCAGCATCACCCTGATGCGGACGACACGCGAGGAAAACGCCCAGCTCGGCGAGGAGATCGGCCGCAAGCTAGCGGCTTCGCGTGGGCCGGTGGTGATCCTCCTGCCGCGGAAAGGCGTCTCGGCCCTGGACCGCGAAGGTCAGCCGTTCGATGACCCGGCGGCGCGGCAGGCTCTATTCGAGGGCATCCAGCGCACCGCCGGGCACGTGAACATCGTCGAGCTGGACGCGCACATCAATGACCCGGCGTTCGCCGACGCAGCGGCCGAAACGCTCTTGGAGCTGATGGTGGGGCGTGAGCGGAACGGTCGGCAGCCCGCGTCACCGGCCGCGTCATCGCCTTAGGTCTGTCCGCGGCCGACAGGCGTCGTCAGGAGGCGGAGGGTTCCGGCGCAGGCGGATCGCTGGGCGTATCGTGCGCAGGGCCCGGCTGCGATGGGGTCGCCAAGTCCGGAGAAGGTGGCGGCGCGGGACGCAGGTGAGGGGGAGGTGGTCCGACGCGCCGCACGCCATCGGCCACCAGCTTCATGAGCACCGGCTTGCCGTCCGGATGCTTCATCTGGCACTGGCAGAAGCGGAAGGTGACAGCACCACTGGTCCGCTCACGTCGCCGGCACAGCGGGCACTGCCAGACGCGGCGCAGGTCGTATTTGAGTCGTTCGTAGGGGCCTTTCATGGGCGTTGCCAGCGGCCGCGAAGGCCCACCCGCGCGACTAGGGTTCCAGTTCGACGTTCCAGTAGGCCTCGCTGATGAACTTGGCCCAGCTCGCCACGGGGGCGTGGCGGGTGGCATACAGCGGCTGCCATTTGGGCCGGGCCGGCTTGGACAGCAGCTTCATGTGGGCCTCCTGCGGCGTGCGGTCGGCCTTTTTCTTGTTGCACTCGATGCAGGCCAGCACGCAGTTCTCCCAGCTACTGGTGCCGCCGCGGGACCGCGGCACGATGTGGTCGATCGTCAGACTGTCCAGGCCCGGCCGGGCACCGCAGTATTGACAGGTTTCCCGGTCGCGCTTGAACAGGTTCCGCCGGTTGAACGCCACTTTGCCCAGCGGCAACCGGTCGTAGCGGGTGAGCGTGACCACTTCCGGCACCCGCAGACGGTAGCTGACGGCCTGGATGAACAGCTCGCCTTCTTGGGGGCGGAGGGCCGACCAGTCGGACCAGTCGTAGGTCTGGAAGTCGGCCGGGTCCACGATCCGGGCGTGGTTGTTCCACACCAGGATCAGGGCGCGGGCCACGGTAGCCACGCGGATCGGCTGCCAATTGCGATTGAGCACCAGCGTCGGTCGCTGAAGGACGGCAGGCATGGGGACACTTCGCTAGCGAAGGGGAGCAGCATGCATGGCACTAGCCCCGCCCCAGGCCGCGGCCCCGGCCGAAGCAAACCATCCACGCCGGTTCATTATCAACTTTAGTCCGACCACCCACCCGAAGGAAAGTCCCCTCGAGGGGTGTTCAGGAGACAGGTGCCCCTGCGACCTGCCCGGAGGAAGCGGCCCAGCGGCAGATGGCCCAGCGGCATGGCGAGGGGGGTATCGGGTGGCCGGGCGCTGCGCCAGTCCTAGCCGGAGAGCGTGCCTTTGGTGCTGGGGATGCCGGTCAGCCGATCGTCCGGTTCGGCGGCTTGCCTCAGCGCGCGGGCGGTGGCCTTGAAGATCGCCTCGGCGATGTGGTGGCTGTTGCGGCCGTAATGCACGAGGATGTGCAGGTTGCACAGGGCGTTGGCCGCCAGGGCCTGGAAGAAGTCCTCGACCAGCTCCGTATCGAAGTCGCCGATCTTGGGGCTGGCGAAAGGAGCCGAAAACGCCAGGCTGTAGCGGCCTGACAGGTCGATCGCCGCCGTGCACAGCGTCTCTTCCATCGGCAGCGTGAAGTGGCCGTAGCGGCGAATACCCGCCTTGTCGCCCAGTGCTTGGCGCAGGGCCTGCCCCAGGCAGATGCCCACGTCTTCGACGGTGTGGTGGGCGTCGACGTGCAGGTCGCCGCGGGCCTGGACGGTCAGGTCCAAGGCCCCGTGCCGCGTGAACAGCTCGAGCATGTGGTCGAGGAAGCCGACGCCCGTGGCCCAGCTTCCCGTGCCGCTGCCGTCCAGGTTCAGCTCGACGCACACCTGCGTTTCGCGAGTCGTCCGTTCGATGCGGGCTGTCCGCGCCATGCGCTTTCTCCCTCGATCCAGATGGCTTGATGGCTATGCGGGCTGGGTCCAGCGGGCCGGGTTCCGCCGCCTGGGACTCAATGGCCAGCCGGCGGCGGGTCGTCAGGGCTGTTGATGCCGCTTCCGCCGGCCCGCGCCTTCCCGCCCACGAGTTCTGCCAGCAGCGTCAGCAGCACCTCTTGCTGCGGCGGGGTGCCCACACTGATCCGCAGGCCGTCGCCCCAGCCAGGATAGTTCATGTAGCGGACCAGCACCTGCTGTGCTTTGAGCTGCTCGTACAGGCGGCGGGAGGGCTGCTGCGGGTGCTGGCACCAGACGAAGTTGGCCTGCGACGGCACGACGGAAAACCCGAGTTGCCGCAGCCCGGCCTCCAGTTCGTTGCGGGCCGCGATCACCCGCTGGCGGTTCTCGGCCAGCCAGGCCTGGTCGCTGATCGCCGCGGTCGCCCCGGCGATCGACAGACTGTCGCAATTGTACGAGTCTTTGACCTTGATGAGCTGCTCGATCAGCGGCGGCTGGGCCACCAGGTAGCCGAAGCGCAGCCCGGCCAGACCGTACGACTTGCTCAGGCTGCGGGTGACGAGCACATTGGGCAGATCTCGCACCAGCTCCAGGCAGGAAGTGTCGGCGAAATCGACATAGGCCTCGTCCACCAGCAGGGGACAGGGCAGTTCCTGGGCGAGTTGGCGTACGGCCTGCGGCGTGACGAGTGTGCCGCTGGGGCTGTTGGGGTTGGGCAGATAGACCAGCCGCAGCCGCTCGGTCGGTGCGGCAAACGCGGGCGGCAGCGACCAGTCGGAGGCGAAGGGAATCTCTTCCCAGCGGGCTCCCTGAAGCTGGGCCAGCGTGCGGTAGAGGATGTAGCTCGGATAGGGCAGCCGCACCAGGTCGCCCGGTCCGACGAAGGCCCGGGTGCAGATGGTGAGCAGGTCGTCGCTGCCGTTGCCGCACAGGATCCATTCCTTGCCGGGCAGCCCCAGCAGCTCCGCGCACCGCATCCGGAAGGCGTTGGCCAGCGGGTCGGGGTAGCGTTGCAGCCCGGCATCGAGGGCGGCAGCGATCGCCTTCGCGACGGCCGGCGAGGGGGGGTAGGGGTTTTCGTTGGTGTTCAGCTTGATGAACTTGCCCGCCTGCGGCTGCTCGCCGGGCGTGTAGCCGTCCATCGCCGCGATTTCCGGGCGGACGTACCTTCGGTTGGCGTCGGGATTCGGGATCGACACGACTCTCACCCCGGCTTGCGATCGGCTCCCTCGGGTCTACGGTTTGACTCCAATCAACACTAGAGGGACGGCGGGAACTCCTCGGCCTTGCCGAATGACATTATACAACTCGCCTTCATAATACGCCACCCCTGAACTCATCTCCTTCTGCAGTGTCTTCATTGGAAGGATTTCCACTCCCACATCGATGAGATCGCCGATATAGAACGCTAAGTGTTTCACGAACAAGTCATATGCGACAAAGGCATATTTTCCAAATTGGACCTCAACCGCCACGCGATCTTTTACAAAATCTGTCTGATTGTAGCTGAAAATCGGGGTTTCGCCAGTCGACTCGATTTCCCGCTTTTGTTCGTCGGCAGGCATCGTAACTGTTTTACGAATCAGCTTTTCACTGCGCGTCACCCAATACTGGACCCGGCTTTCTTTCCAAGCGTGGCTTCGGAAATAGCTTTTAGAGCGTGTCCAAAAACAGTCATGCCAGGCGTTTGACCATGAGGTGGATCATTGCGATATAGACGAAGGCCTGATCGCTTTCGGGGGTGCGTTCATAGGACTTGGACAGCCGACGCGAG
>Ga0073932_1005914_pt1 | contig 12911 bp, 13 predicted proteins | sample DewCreD2012metaG_FD_76967 | JGI IMG/M metagenome (GOLD analysis project Ga0073932, IMG submission 76967) | Hot spring sediment bacterial and archeal communities from British Columbia, Canada, to study Microbial Dark Matter (Phase II) - Dewar... ... | reverse complement strand
CTATAAGTCAATATTCTGTATTAATTAAATTAATTTTATTATTAACATCTCCCCAATTTCCTGTCAAGCAAAGGAATCTTTATCTTATCTTAAAATCAAGATTCAAATACCTAAGGCGCGAAGATATAAGGAGTTATTTTAGTTATTTAACAATTACTTTTCCCTCTAAAGGCTTATCCGTCCCGGAAACAGTATAAGGATAAGTTCCTTTAGAAAGAAAGGCCTTAACCATTATTTTTCCCGGCATAAGGGGTATGTTCCCCCATCCGTCTCCAATTACGCTAATTGTTCGATCAGTTTTATTAATAAATTCAACTTGAATATTCTTTTCAATCGTCAAAGGATTAGGTTCTATAATAGCGGCATAAATCGAAACGCTAGAAGTCCCTTTGGCGACAAATTTTGACTCCTTTTTAAAAATTTTGGGAAGAGAAACAACCAGTCCAAGAAGAAAAAAACAAAAAACAAATATTAGAACTAAACGTTTTTTCTTTTTTAAAAAAAATCTTTTTTTAAAAGAAGCCATTGATTAATTCAAACATAATTTAAAAAAGAAAGTCAAGTAGACCTGCTAACTTAAATGTATACCTAAAACCTTCCGGGCCTAATAGCTATAATTTCAACCCTGCGCGTCTTTCCTTGAGTATCTTTATAAAAAACAATTTCGCCTTTTCTGCGCCCTATAAAAATCCGCCCCATAGCTGAATCGGCTGAAATCCAGCGGGGATTAACCAAGTGGTCAAGAGGTCCCAATAAAACGTAAGTCTCATCCTCTTCCTCGCCCTCAAAACGAACTGTTATCTCGTTTCCAATGCCCGCTTCTTCAGTTTCCTCTCTCGGACTAATAAGTTTCGCTTTAGCAAGCGCTTCCGGAGAAATATTTGCCCTTTTTGCTCTTTCTGGACTATTCTTCAAAAACGCTTGTGTCATTGCGGTCATCAAAAGAAATCCATTGTCGTTTTCAGATTTCCGCTCAACGCTTGTCATTGTAATTATTTTACTATTTTCACTGTAGCTATTTTACCATCTCCCAAAGATTGTTTGTTTGTCAAATTTTCGCTATCATTGTAAATATGAACCGAATTAAAAACGAAAAAAATACCAAAAGAAAAACCGCTAATATTCCATATTTTGAAACAGAAAATATTTTGATATATAAAGATGATATTTTAAAGATAACCGCTATCCCTAATAATTCCATCGATTTAATTGTAACCTCGCCACCATATAACATAGATATTCACTATAATTCACATAATGATAATTTATCTTATGAAAAATATTTAGAATTTACTCAAAAATGGATGCAAAAATGTTTTAATCTAACAAAAAATGAAGGACGTTTTTTACTTAATATTCCCCTTGATAAAAACAAAGGCGGCCAAAGATCAGTCGGCGCGGATTTTACAAAAATTGCAAAAGATATCGGTTGGAAATATCATTCAACTATTATCTGGAATGAAGGCAATATTTCCCGTAGAACAGCTTGGGGATCATTTATGTCCGCTTCCGCTCCTTATGTTATTGCCCCCGTAGAACTAATTTTAGTCCTTTATAAAGGTAATTGGAAAAAAACAAGCGGAAGCAAAAAAAGCGATATTACCAAAACTGAATTTATGAATTGGACAAACGGCCTTTGGACATTTAACGGTCAAAGCAAAAAAGGCGCGGGTGGACATCCAGCCCCGTTTCCGGTTGAATTGCCCCGCCGCTGTATAAAATTATTTAGTTATATTGGCGACACTGTTTTAGATCCATTTTTAGGAAGTGGTTCAACCCTCATCGCTTCATATCTCCATAATCGAAAAGGCATTGGTGTTGAAATAGATGAAAGATATTGCGAAATAGCAGTAAATCGTTTAAAAAAAGAAGTAAAAATTGGTCAAAAGAACATTTTTAATTACAATGGCAAATAACAGAAAAAAGTCTATTGGCGAGCTAATAATGGAATTCTTTACGGCTCACCCAAATCAAAATTGGGATCATGGACCTGTTGTTGATTGGGTAGAAGATAAATATCTTAAACTGTATGCTAAAAAACCAAGAGACACTTGGCGAAATATAAGAAAACTACACGAGGAAGGGTTCTTAATTAAAGTTAAAAAGGGCATATATCGTTACGATCCTGATTTTGTAAAACAAAGAGAGATCGACGATTTTACAACAGAGCAAAAGGAAGAAATTTTAAAAAGAGACGGTTATAAATGTGTTGTCTGCGGACGCGGATTAGAAAATGGCGTTGAGTTGCATGTTGATCATATCAAACCAAAATATCTAGGTGGAAAATCTACTGTTGAAAACGGTCAAACACTTTGCGCTCAACATAATTTCATAAAAAAGACAATGAAACAAACAGAAACCGGTAAAAAAATGTTTATTCGCCTCTATGAACTAGCAAAAAGCGAAGGTAATGAAGAACTAAAAAAGTTTTGCGAAGATATCTTAGAAACCTACGAAAGACACAACATAAACGGTCATATAGAATGGAAAAAATAGTGGTGTGTTTTGGAAAAAATTAGAACTCATTTTGAACAAAATCCCGAATGATCGGCTCGCTTCGCTCGCCGCCTTTAACTTTTTTCCAATTGATCTATAACCTTAAATTTTTGCTCAACCTGTTCTCGCGGTTTCAAAATCGCAAATGATTGGTTGAGAAAATCTTCAAATGTTATATTTGGATTTTTAGAAACATATTGAGAAATTGAGGAAACGAATTCGGAAACCTTTTGGTCACTTCTTCGTTTTTGGAGGTCGGGGTGTTTCCAAAGTTTTTCGCCGATTACTTTTTGGTCATGTGTTATTTCCAATAACGGGGTTAAAGAATCCCACGCCTCTTGAAGTTTTTCTCTAGTCATTTTTTCTGTTTTTTCAATTTCTCTTTCTAAACTTTCTCTTATCATTTGAAAATCTTTTTCTTGAAGATTTGGACGCAATCTTTGCAAATCCGTCAAATCATAAGGGCGATTGGAATGTAATTTATGATAAGCGACAATGGCCGGCTGAGAAAGATTAATTTCTTTGCCGTTTGGAAGTTCTTTTTTAACTGGTTCAAAAAATTCTTTCGGCAAGATCGCGCCATTGTAAAATATAATTGTATTCCCTTCGGCGTCTTTGCTGTGAACATGTAAATCAACAAAATTAAACGGATCTTTTGTTTCTCTTTGTATTTTTCCGTCGGGTCCAATTTTACAAATTGATAAATCTGGTTTTTCCAGTGTTGTCAATTCTTCCATTGTTACTTTTCGCATCAATCGTTTTCCATTTTCGTCATAATTAACAAAAATTCCAAAACCTTGTCTTGCTAGTAATTCATATAATTTTGCCAAATCTTCTTGAAAAACGCTTATATCCAAATCTTTGTGGTCGCGTATTTGCTTATCCCAATAAAGAGAAATGTTTGTTGCACCATTAAGATACCATGGAAAATCGGCGGTTTCAAAAATTTCCGAAACTCGCTCAATTCTTTTTTTAAATCTTTCTTTTTGTCCCGGTGTTGGCTCTTTATATTCACCGACTTCATCAACTTCGCCGCCGCGAAATTCACCCCAAAATGGTCGCTCTTCAGTATGTGTTTCACTTTTGGGGGCAACTTCTGGAACTGGTTCAATGTTTTCGGAATTTTCTGTTTGCGACAGTGGAGTTTCAGGACTTTTCTTTTCGTCTTCTTGTTGGGCGGGTGGTTGCATAAATTTTGCTTCAAAATTTTCTGGCATAAAATTATATTAAATCTTTTGCATTTATATTAATAGTTTTAGCCACTTTTATGAAAATTGCGACGGCGAAAAAAGAAGCCCCGAGCGAGGCGACTAATTCAATATGGTGGACCCACCGGGAATTGAACCCGGAATTCGTCAATGCGAATGACGCGGTATACCGTTTACCTACAGGCCCAAAAATAGTTCAAAAAAACTTTTATCAATTGCTATTATATCAAAAAATAATATAAAAATAAGAAATTGCGGCAATTTTTGCTTATCTGCGACCTTAAATTCCAAATTATCTACTGCCTAAAAAACCAATACCGCCCCGAAGGAAATTAAAAGAAAGCCAACAAGAATTGCGCCAAGAGTTGGAATTTTAATTCCGGCCTCTGGAAGTGTCGCTTCGGTTGGCGTTGGCTCCTCAAGACTTGCCGCTACTGACCTTGTTGGTCTCGGAGTGGCGGGAGGATTGGTTGGCCCCTGGGCCAATCCCGAGACGGAAATTGTTACCCGACAACCGTTAGAAGAACGCCACTCGCCGCCGCTATCCATTATCTCAAGATAAGCCTGATAAGACCCCGCTTGTTCATAAGTATGACTTACTTCTTGAATATGATCGCTATTATACGATCCTGTTATTTCCTGTCTTCCGCCATCGCCAAAAATAAAACGATAACCCTTAATTCCATTGGGATCAACCCCCCTGCCTCTAAAAACAACATTTAAAGGAGAGCGGCCGCTAAGAGGACTGGCGGTTAAATAATCGCAATACGGCTCGCCCGGACCCGGAGTTGGTTCGGGCGTATTGGTAGCCGCCGGCGTATTGGTTGGTTGAGGAGTTGCTGTTGCGCTTGGCGCAATTGTTCCTGTTGCCGTCGGGGTTGGACTGGTGCTTGGGGTAATAGTAGCTGTCGGAGTAAGAGTGGAAGTTGGAATTGGAGTAGTTTGCGACTTTTCCCTAACGCCAAACCAAATTTCAATATCCGAGCAACCAAGATTAAAAGCGGAAACGTAACCGACAGTTGTCCCAAAACCTGAAAAACCGAAACGACTGCTTGCAGTTTCGTCTTTATTGTTAAGACAACTTGCCCCCCCGCCCCTGACATAAGCTTCCGTAACAACCCAATTGGCATTATTTAAAACCAATCTAAGTTTATATTTTCCAGAAACAATTAAAGGCGTTGAAAAACTACCCAAAGTTCCGCCGCAATCGCTAAGAGTCGCGCTGGCGCGACTCGGAAAACCGGAATCAGTTTCCTTCCCGTAATCGACGCGAAAAGAAACCGGACCAAATTCTTCTGTTTGCGAAACGCGATAGGGCGCTTCATTGCTGCGGTCATGATAAACGCGGCCTTTAATCTTGACTAAACAAGGAGTCGGAGTGGGAACGGTAAAATTCAGTTGACAAGCGCTATTAGGAGACGGAGGCGATGCGGGCAGGGTTGGTAAACTGGAAGCGCCGGGTTTAGATTCGGGGGCAGAAGGGGCAACCGGCCGTGTGCCCAACTGCGATATACGAATAACTGTCATTACCGAAATAACAGCTAACAAAACTGTTGACAAAATTATGCTAATTAACGCCAATTTCTTTTTCATTAATGCCAACCTCCGGCTGAATAAACATAAGCGGAAACTTGATACTCTCCAGTTTCGTCAAACGGAGCTATTCCTATGGTGTAACTTTTAGAAAGTTGCCCCCTCTCGATATATTCAACAACAACGTCGCGAGAAGGCTTAACAATCCTTAGAGCCGCTCGTTCAACTAAAACCGTATAGGCAGGACTGGAACTAACCACAAATGTTATAGTTTTCCCAACCGCAAAATCGGAAGAAGTCGCGGTTCTGCCAGAACTATTTTTAGCTTCCAAAGAAACGCAAGAAGCAAAAGGGGTGGCGGTGGTGACCGGCGTAACGGTAGCGATCGGGGTTAAAGTTGCGGTTGGAGTTAAAGTAAGAGTTGCGGTCGGGGTTAAAGTAAGAGTAGCGGTAACTGTAGGAATTGGAGAACTAGTTACAGTAGGGGTAAGCGTGGGTGTTGCTGAAGCGGTTGGAGTGGGAGTATTAACAGCCGTTGGAGTAGGCGTAAATGTTGGACAAGGATAACAAAACTTAAAACCAAAAACTGGATTGCTGCAGGAAACCCCAAGATCGCAAATATCAAACTGATAACAACCGCATTCAGCTTGAATATCCCACCAAATTTCTCCCAAACCATTACTATCAACGCTTAAATTCCGGCAATCTCGCCTAACCGCTGTTCCCCCGCTATAACTACAATCTCCCGCGCATCTTTCATCAGTAGAACATCCGTTGCATTTTATTAACTCAAAAAGATAAGTCCTTGTTCCCGCATTCCCTCTTTTGTCTGAATTAGGATTAAAACCCCAGTGTCCCCAAGTATGACCGGTGCCGTCGCCTTCGTTGTAATAAAATCCCTCAGGATTGCCAATATTGTCAGTCTTTATATCTTGACAAGTCATCTGAGGTACGCTTGCTTTCTTCTGTAAAATAAATTCGCCCGTTTTTGTTCTTTTTGTAAAATAAACAGCTAAAGCTGTTGAAAGAACGGCAAAAACAAAAACGGCAAAAATTATTAATGGTTTTCCTACAGTTTTAAAAGAAGGAGGAGGAATATCTGATTCCGAAACGCGAGAAGGAAGGAGCAGCGGGTTGTCAGAAGTTAAATTTCCTGATTTAAAAAAATCTTCCGCTGGTTTAGGGTTTGATGATAAATCGGGTGAATTTTTCGATGATTCTGGAGGAACAAAAAAAGGGTCAACAGGCGTATTTTCAAAATCTTTTATCGTTTCCTTTTTATCTTCTGGAGGGAAAGACGGGGCAGAATTATCATCCATAATTATTATGATAGAGGGTAATTAAACAAAGTGTCAAGAAGATCGAATAATTCCTTTATCTTGCGGGAGTGGATGTGGCCGATTGCGACCGTTGGTAAAACAACCAATCAAGTTGATTTATAAAACCATTGTTGTCAATATCAAAACGAGCGTCATATCTTTCTGGATTATTAACTCTATCGCCTCCAAAATGAGCCTCAAAATCATCGAGCGTAAACCCGCCGGACGCCGGAATTGTTGGCCTCGTAGTTGGCGACAAAACCGCGGGCGGAACTGTCGGTTGAGGAGAAGGGCTTACGGGCGTTTGAGCAGGCAAGGTGGTAAAGCTTTTTATCTCGCCCAGTCTTCTATCGCCAACTGCGACTTGATAATTATAAGTAGTTCCCGCCATTAAATAAGAAAGCCTTAAACGATGACTTTTAGTGGATGGAGTATCTTCCGGTTCTTTAACTTCCAAAAGAAGAGCCGGCGCGGCATCGCTGGCGCCGCTTTTTATTCCATAAGCAACTTTAACTTTGCATTCATCAACTGTGCTAAAAACTATCTCAACAGAGTTTGTCGTCCGGTTCTCATCGTGTAAACCAATTGGCGCGCAATCCTGACCGCTAGCTTTGGAAAAAAGCGAAGTAAACTGACTAACGCCAAGAATCCCCCCCGCCAAACCTAAAACCAAAATCCCCACCACAATTAAATTCTTATTAATGCCCTTATGTTTTTCTTGAGGAACAAAAACTCCCCCTCCCGACGGCGGAGACGGCGGTTGAAATCCCCCAGACGGAAATCCTGCCGAAACTTGTTGCCCGGCCGAACCAAGATTAGAATTAGAATCGGAAATCGGAGGCGTTCCGTTAGAAACAGCAATTGGCGGCATTTGACTCGTATTAAAATCCGTAATTGTCATACCTTAACCTTTAAATTTAAAAACAAAATAACTTCTAAAAAATCTCTATCTATTAAAAGATAATCGCTAAACCAAAAATTGTCAATAGAACGCCCGCTCCAAAGGTCGCAAAAGTGGGCAAAGTTACGCCAGAAACAGGAATTTTAGGAGTAGGCGTTGCGGTAGTAGTCGTGGCGCTAGCCGCGCTTTCGCCGCTGCCGGAAAAAGTATATGTTCCGTTTCTTGTCCCCGAACAATTGACAATGTCAGCAGCGTTGGCGTCAACAATATTTGTATCGTTTGTTTGGGCAGTGCAAACAAACGCAAGAGTGGACGACCCAGACTTCTTGCCTTTTAAGGTTAATGTCGCTACTTTTCCGCTTCCCGTTTTCGTCGCGAAAGGCTCGTTTGCTCCAAAATATCCCGGAATATAAAGAGTGCCGTTCCCGATAACGCCGGTTCCCTCGCTAAAAAAATCGCCCTTCTCAACCTTAACCACTTCCAAAATATCCGCGTCAAAAGTCATTTTAACATCCGCGCCGGCAACCGCTTTCCCGGCCGTATCTATATTAAGATCAACTGTAAATTCAGCGCCGACCGTTTTAGTCGCCGAAGAAGGATTAAGAGAAAAAGTCTGGGCGTTAATTTTAGAAGCAAATCGTCCCGAAAAAACGACTAATAAAACAAATGAAAAAACAAAAGACGCTAAATATTGAATATTTGGCGTTAAATATTGACTTCGGGCAGTTTTTCTCATCATTAATATAATATGATTGAAACAATATTTTATGTCAAGGCGGAAACACCTTAAAATAAAATTAAACAAGGTCTTAATAGACAACCACCTTTAAAACCCCTTGATCAAAAGAAATCTTCTTGCTGGTTCCGTTTTCCGCTAGAACGGTAGTTATCCCCTCGTCTTGAGTAACAATCGAAATTTCGCTTTCCCCTTTTGCTTTGGCTTTTATATTCAAACTTAATAATTTAATTTCTCCCCTTACAGGCAAGCCTCCGGCCTTTTCTTCCAAGAAGGTATAATAAATTATCCCTTTCTCTAAACTCCCGCGATCAGGAGATGTAAAAGAAAATAATTTAGGAAACGTAACTTTTGTAACTTCTACTATCTTTGGATCATATTTTAAAACGATATCAGCGCCGTCTAGGGAGAAACTTCTCTTTGGGGTTAAAACTAAATCAATTGTGGTCGACTCGCCTTTCTGCAACGTAACCCCCGAAGGAATAAACTTAAGTTTCGAGGAAGCCTCTTTAACTTCGGTAATCGTTGGAAGAGGAATAAACGGAATTGCAACTTCTTCTTTCTTTTGAATATTCTTTTCAGAAATTAAAACAACCGTTTGAAAAATTACCAAAAGACATAAAATCGGAATAAGCCAGCTTGAATATTCTTTTTTTTGTATAATATCGGAAACCTCTCGCCTAATAAATTCTTTTGGTTTTTTGAAGTTCTCTTTAGTTTTTTCCATTTTTTCTCCTTGTTTTAGCGTTTACTATTTAATAGCACGGATCCCATTTATTAACAAAGGCTTTCTTCAGCTCCTGAAGATCAACCACATTGCATATCTGATTTAAATCAATATCGCAAACTCTAAGACTATCAGCATCGGTTTTAGATAAACGGCTCTGAATCAAACCAAAATCAACCGAATTGGCAACGCCGTCTTGTCTCCAATTATCGTTTGGATTGGGAAGATCGCCCGCCTCCAAAATAAGCCCGGAAAAATCAAAATCGTTTCTTCCGGCCGCAAGCGTAATTCCCCATCTTTGAGCGCAATTGGCCGTCTGATTATTGACCGAAAATGTTCGGGCAATATGGCGAGGACCCTTAATCGTAATTTCATATTTATCTCTTGGAACAACATCGGTTAAAATTACATTGCCTGAATAAATTCCCTGATCGTTGGCGGTAACATTAACATCTGAAAATTCTTTCGAAGTTCCACCTTGATGACGAACGATAACTTTTACCTTTTGATCGGGTTTTTTATCAGTAATGGCCTGAAATTTAACCTTAAAATAGAGTTCGGGCGTACCGCCTGGAGGAGGAGTATTAGTCGGCCCGCCGGGAGTAACAGTTGGACCACCCGGCGTAACAGTTGGAGTAGGAGTACTAGGAGGCAATGCCGTATCACAATTAAAATAAACTTCAAATTCCAATCCTTCTTTGACAAAGTTATATCCAGTGCCAGATCCATCTGTTGAAACTGAAAATTTACAATTATCTTCTTGCCTGCAAACTACTATCCTGGTTAACCCTCCATCTGCCAGACGACCATTCGCTTTAACGCTAATAGTGGCAAATTTAAACCAACCACTCTTGCCGGAACTATTACTGCCGGAAATCGCAATACGATGATAAGAACTTGAAGAAGTACCGGTATTTTCAAGATCTTCAACGCTTCCCGTAAATCCAGAACTAGCATCAATCCGGCTTCCGCTAAGAACAAAGTCTGCTTTGCTAGGATCAATATTCAAAACCACTTTAGCGTATTTAAGAACTGAACCAGCGTTAAGATAAAGATCAAAAGATCTTGTATCATTATTCGTGCCACAGGCTTGCAAGACCATCGAGCTAGGCACTGTTGAAATAATAACTGTGCCTGTCGGTGCTGCCGTTGGGGTTACAGTTCGAGTAGGAGTTGCGGTTGCCGTTTGAGTTCGAGTAGGAGTTGCGGTTGCCGTTCGAGTCCGAGTAGGAGTTGCGGTTGCCGTTCGAGTCCGAGTAGGAGTTGCGGTTAAGGATGTACAGCTATCACCATAACAAAAAATCCCGCTCTGAGTACCACTGAAAGATATGGTAAGCGCATTACCAGATGAATCATAAGCGCTAAAATTAGAAAAAGAAAGCGTACCAGAAGCGCTAGTTTCTCCCGTTTTTCTTTTAAGAGTAAAGGTGGCAATAGAGATACCTGAACGCAGGGTCTCTTCCTCTCCTCCTCCTTTTGCACAAGTAATAGTAGCGCCCGAGGGAACCCCAACATTAAAAGCTCCGGAACACTGAAGATTAGCTATCTCGAAATCGTTAGTATTGTAATTAATAGTAAAACCCACAGCTCGAACAGTGGTCGAACCGTCGCCATTTAGTTCAACCGTAATATTTTTTCCACCAGCATCAACTTCTCCACTATTTGGATCAAAGTAATATGTTGCAGCGCCAGTTGCTCGGTGTTTAATAATTATCCTTTGACCAACAAAAAACAGTATTAAAAATAAAGAAATTAGAAGAACAGCCAGAATTATTAAACTTTTGGTTTTCTTTTGATCTATATCTGTTTCTATATTCATTTTATTGTTTCTTTCTAACTGATATTAAGTCTAGAGATGTTAAATTATTGTGTCAAGCCTTTTTAATTACCTCCCCCAATTCGCCGCCATTATGGCCAAGTCATCTCCTCCCACTCCTCCTGAACCATTTAGGTCAGGGGTTTGGCGAAGATTATTATTAGCAATAAAATTAGTAAGACCCTCTCCGCTTTTGCCCCATGCGGCAGCAAGGATAGCCAAATCGCCACCATTGATACTTCCATCACAATTTATGTCTCCTAAACTGCCCCTTGGACAAGAACCAGCAGTTGAACCTGGAGTTGAAGTCGCAGTAGGAACAACAGTAGGAATATTTTGAGCCAAACATTCAACACTCGCTCTTGGAGTTGGCGAAGAATTAAGTGGACCTGAATAAATATGAACCAAGGCCCGAGTGTCAATTCGAGTCCCTGTCGGCACTACGCCAGAAGATTGACAAACTATTGTTCCGCTTGCGCCGCCTCTAAATCCGCCCGGTGGGGGAGTTGCTCCCCCCACAACAGACATTCCCTGCCAAGAAGAAGGAGTCGGATTAACCGAACGCCATTGACAGGCAGTTCCTAAATAAAAGTCTCCACTATTCCTTCCATTAAATTGAAACGAAAGATTAGCTTTCCCCATCGGACCAATATTGGCATAATTTATCTGACAAAACGGAGAAATAACAGAAGCAGAGATAGCTCGAAAACAACGACTGCAATCCCCCTCCGCCCCATTTCTTCCGGTACAACTCACATGAGGATCACTCGTATCATAGCCGTTGCCATTTGAGTCGAAGTAGACTGTGACACCAGAAGCGACTTCATAAGTGTTATTAGCATTAAAGTCCGGAATTTGAGATAAAGTACAAGTACGGTCTCCAAAGGTTCCAGGATCGGCATCTACCACTTTGTTACTGGCGCTAAATTCGATCCAGTCCGTATCCCCGCTCTTTCGATAAAAGCAGGATGAGCCAAGTTTTAATAGCAGACTGTCAGTGTTATTCCCTTCGTAATGATAGGTAACACTCAGATCCCCACTCGCCCCAACTCCGGCACTGGTAATATTACAAACCGGGCGATTAATAGTTGCGTGAGTTCCGGAAACCGAGACAGTTCGGAAACAGGAACTACAGTCACCACTCGCCCCATTTCTTCCGGAACAACTCGAATAAAGTTCACCCCTATCATAGCTACCGTTACCATTTGAGTCAAAATAAACCATTACGCCAGCAGCAACTTCATAGGTTTTGGTTGCATTAAAATTGGGAATATTAATTGAACAGGTTGGAGCACTCACAGCGCCGGGTGAACCAGTAAACCTATTTTCAAACTCACGCCACTTGCCAAACTCATGCCACTCAGTTGTTCCCGCTTCTCTGTAAAAACAAGCAGAGCTGGTAAATAAACCCGGAACCTTATCATTATTACCTCTAAGACTATAAATAACACTTAATTGTCCGTCTTGGCCTAAAAATGCGGCAGTAATATTACACGCGGGTTTAGTTATTTCAAAATACCACCAATGAAGATCAACGAATCGCCCTAAACAATCAACCTCCACGATTCTACCCGGAGCCTTCGTCCCGGTATGACAATCAGTCCTGTCAGAGCAAAGAGTATAACCAACGACATAACCGGGAGGAGGTTCAGGCACGCTAACATTATATTTGCCCCTATCCAAATTATAAAAATAATAAGGGTTTTTATTCGAAGAATAAGAATCCATTACCACTCCAACCCTACTAACCTTTACTTCTTGTCCGGCAATAGTTGGATTATCCTCGGGGTGTTTAATTCCCTGAATAGTACAACTTGACGACGAAATAGTCGGAGTTATGGAAGGAGGACCTGCTATAGTTTCCGCCGGAAGAACTACAGCAGAGACGATAAGAACTCCCAAGCCAATAATTGAAAGACTAATCGATCCTTTTTGAAAATCAAAAACAAACTTTTTAATTTTTTGATTCACTTTGCTTTATATTAAATCAATCTTTAAACCAACTATACCATAATAGAAGCACTTTAAAAAGAAAGTCAAGAGGGTGTTAGTGGGATCTCTAAACGAGTTGGCACATGTTTACTAAAATTGTAAGCATGTACAAATTTAATCAAATACCATCAGAAGCCCAAATTAGAAAACACTTAAGAAGAATTGTCTTTGGCAAAAATATTT
>Ga0073932_1005908_pt1 | contig 12920 bp, 11 predicted proteins | sample DewCreD2012metaG_FD_76967 | JGI IMG/M metagenome (GOLD analysis project Ga0073932, IMG submission 76967) | Hot spring sediment bacterial and archeal communities from British Columbia, Canada, to study Microbial Dark Matter (Phase II) - Dewar... ... | reverse complement strand
TCGTCGCCGGCAAATTGGTCGGTTATGACGCCAACCGCAACCACCCCGACCGGGACGCCGCCTCCCGGCTTTCCGCCTATCTCCATTTCGGCCAGCTTTCCGCCCAGAGGCTGGCGCTCGAGGTCTCACAGTCCGACGCCCCCGACCCCGACCGCCGGGCATTCCTCGAACAACTCATCATCCGGCGCGAGCTCGCGGATAATTTCTGCCTGTACAACCCGGATTACGACCGGATCGGGGGATTCCCGGAGTGGTCCCGAAAGGCTCTGGACCGTCACCGTAATGACCCGAGAAGGCCGATTTACCGTCAGACGGAGTTGGAGTCCGCCTCCACCCATGACGACCTCTGGAACGCGGCCCAAAGGCAGATGGTCGAGACCGGATACATGCACGGCTACCTGCGCATGTACTGGGCGAAGAAAATCCTGGAGTGGAGCCCGCCTCCGGAAGAGGCCCTGGCCACGGCCATCCGCCTCAACGACCGCTACCAGTTGGATGGAAGGGACCCCAACGGGTACGTTGGCGTCGCTTGGAGCATCGGCGGGGTCCACGACCGGCCCTGGTTCGAGCGCCCTGTCTTCGGCAGCGTCCGCTATCTCAGCGGCCGCTCGATCGCACGGAAACTCGAAATCGGCAGTTATCTGGAGAGATGGGGGAACCGCCTTCAACGTCCGGGGGAGCGTCGTCGAAGCCATTGACTGGTATCTCCGGGCATTAACTCTCCCCGTCATTCATGATAAAATGAACCTTGGTAAGGCGTCCTGGCGCAGGCAGGCTCGAAGCCCCTGCTCCCGCCCCGCCGCCTGAAGCTACCCCCTCTTTCGCTTCGCAGGAGAACGAACATGGCCCAGACGGACAAAGTGCGCGTAAACCTGAAAAAGACGGTGGACGACAGCTACGACATCCACATCGGCCCGGACCTCTTCGGCCAGCTGGCGTCCAGTCTGCGTGAGCGCCCGCTCGGCGACCGCTACGTCGTCATCTCCGACGCCACGGTCTTGAAGCTGCACGGCAACCGGCTTACCGAAGCTTTGCGCAAGGCCGGGCTCAAGGTCGAGCGCATCGGGTTTCCCGCCGGCGAGGGCTCGAAATCGCGTAAGATGAAAGTCTTCCTCGAAGAGCACCTCGTCGGCCTCGGCCTAGGCCGCGACTGCTGCATTATCGCCTGCGGAGGGGGCGTCACCGGCGACCTCGCCGGCTTCACCGCCGCTACATACATGCGCGGAGTGCCTTGGGTCCAGGTCCCGACCACCATGCTCGCCATGGTCGACGCCTCGATCGGCGGCAAAACCGGCATCGACCTGCCCGAGGGCAAAAACCTGATCGGCGCCTTCCACCAGCCCGCCGCGGTCTGGATCGACGTCACCACCCTCGAGACCCTGCCCCGCCGCCACCTGGTCGCGGGCATGGCCGAGGTCGTCAAGCATGCGGTCATCCGCGACGCCAAGTTCTTCAAGTTGCTGGAGGAAAGGGCGGAGGCCGTGCTCGACGGAGACCCCGCCGCCCAGCGCGAGGTCATCAAGCACAGCTGCGCCATCAAGGCTGAGGTGGTGAGCGCGGACGAGAAGGAAACCGAACTCCGCCGCATCCTCAATTACGGTCACACCCTGGGGCATGCCTTCGAGTCGGTGAGTGGGTTCTCGCTCCTGCACGGCGAGGCGGTCAGCCTGGGGATGGCCAGCGAGGCCGCGCTGGCGGTGTCGATGGGGATCCTGCCGGCGGACGAGGCCGATCGCCAGAACTCGCTCCTCAAGAAGCTTGGGCTCCCGGTCAAGGCCTCGGTGGTCATGCGCGCCCTGCTCGGCCGTCCGCTCCGGCCCAAGGAAATCCTCGATTACACCCACACCGACAAAAAGGCCCGCCAGGGCATCACCGAGTACGTCCTGCCCGCCAAGATCGGCCAGATCAAAACCAATAAGAAAAAGGTCAGCACCGCCATCGAGGACAAGTCCATCCTCGACTTTTTGCGGAGGTCGAGCCTCTGAGTCCTTACACGGTTAGGGCCGCAGTTGAGGGCCTACTTCCAGTCTTTGATCAGTTCCTCCGCGATCTGCACCATGTTGACCGCCGAGCCTTTGCGCAGGTTGTCGGCGCTCACCCACAACTGTAAACCGCGCGCGTGTGACGGGTCCTGGCGGATGCGTCCGACCAGCGCCTCGGGCCGCGACATGCTCTCCACCGTGTCCGGGTATTCGTCGTTCGCCGGGTCGTCCAGCACCGCCACTCCCGGCGCATGGCGCAAGAGCTCCCGCGCCTCATCGGCCGAGGGCTCTTTTTCAAACTCGAGGTTGAGGGCGGAGCCAATCCCGCAGAAATAGGGCGCCTGCGCCGCGGTGGCCGCCACCTTGATTTCCGCCTTGAGCAGGCGGGGCAGGTCGGCCTCGAGGTCGGCCTCGGCCTCGGTCTCGTCGCCCGCGAACTCGCCCACCCGCGGGAACAGGTTGAAGGCGCTCTGCCGGCCGAAGAGCTGGCACGACAGCTCCTCCTGGTTGAACATTCCGATCGTCTGGTTCTGGTGCTCGGCCAGCCCGGCCCGGCCCGAAGACGCCGACCCGTAGACCGTGACCGCGACCACCCTTTTTAGGCTCCAGCGCTTGTGCAGCGGCGCGACCGTGAGCCCCGCCGCCACCGCCGCGGCCGAAGGGTTGACCACGATCCGTCGGCCCTCCCGCACGCCGGCCAGGTCACCAGGGTTCAGCTCCGGCGCCACCATCGGCACGCCCGGCGCGTCGCGGAAGGCCCGCGACGAGTCGATCACCACCGCGCCCGCCTTGACCGCGTTCTCGGCCAGGTCGCGGCTGATCATGGGGTGAGCGCAGAAGAAGACGATCTCGAGCCCCTGGCCGAAGTCGGCGGTAATCGGATCGACCCGGACCTCGTCGTCTTGGAATGGCACCTTCTCGCCCGCTGTATTCAGAGAGGCGAAGAGCTTGATCGACTCGACCGGAAAGCGGCGCGCCGCCAGCGCCTCGACCAATTCCGTGCCCACCATCCCGGTGGCCCCCACGACCCCGACATTAAATTTTTTTGTCATGCTCCCTACTTGATCAGGCCCTTCTGGCTGAGTTCCTTCATGCCCTTGTCGACGAGATCGACCACGCCTTCCTCCTCCGCCGCCCAGTCGAGGAACTTGGGCAGCCCGACCTCGAACGGAGTCTCGGCCTGGAAGCCCAGCACCTCGGCGGCCCGCCGGGTGTCGGCGTAGCAGTGGCGGATGTCGCCCGACCGAAACTTTTCATTGACCTCGGGTTCGAGGCTGCCGCCCAGCCCCTTGCGCACCGCGGCCTCCACGTCGAGCACACTGAGCTTGCGGCCGGTGCCCACGTTGGTCACCGCAACGCCCGTCCCGGTCCAGCGCAGGGCCGCCAGGTTGGCCCGCGCGATGTCGCCCACGTAGGTGAAGTCGCGCAACTGTTTGCCGTCCTCGAAAATCAGCGCCGGCCGCTTGTTGAGCACCCGCGAGGCCACGATGGCCAAAAGTCCGGTGTAGGGGTTGGACAGGGCCTGGCGCGCGCCGTAAACATTGAAGTAGCGCAGCGCCACCGTCGGGATGTTGTAGGCCAGGCCCACGGCGCAGGCCAGCTCCTCGGTGGTTTTCTTGCCAATGGCGTAGACCGAGGTGGAGGCCAGCGGCTTGTCCTCATCGGTCGGGACCGGCTCCAGCGTCTTGCCGCACTCGCAGTGGAAGTCCCACTCCCGGCGCTTGAGCTGGTCGTCGCTCCGCAGCCGCGGCGCCTTGAGCCCGTGCTCCGGGCAGCGGTAGCGGCCCTCCCCGTAGATCGACATCGACGACGCGACCACGAGCTTATTGATCTTGGCCCCGCCGTCGACGATGCCCTGGAGCAGCGCGGCGGTCACGCAGTCGTTGCCGTGGACATAGCGCTCGATTTCGTACATCGACTGGGCCACGCCGACCATGGCCGCCTGGTGACAGACCATGCTTACGCCGTCGAGGGCCCGCTTGAGGGCGGCGGGGTCGCGGACGTCGCCCCGGATGAACTCGACCTCCGGGTTGAGGTACTCGGGCGCGGTCTCGCGGCCGCCGTGTACCTGGGGCTCGAGGTTGTCGAGCGCGACCACCCGGTAACCCTCGGCCAGTAGGAGATCGGCGATGTGCGAGCCGATGAAACCGGCGCCGCCGGTGATCAGAACCTTTTCCATATCATCTCCTCTCGGACGCCGCATGGGCGGCGGTGTTTTTTTGCCGGCCGATCAGGTCAGGCCCTCAAACTTTTCCGGCCAGCGCCGGCGCAGGTCGGCGATGATCGCGTCGCCCATGGCTCGGCTGGTGCATTTTTCCTGGAAGAACTTGTGCCCACCCTCGGCGATCTTGCGTCGGAGTTCGGGGTCCGCGGCCAGGCGCTCGATAGCCTCGGCGAGCCGGTCGGGGTCGCCCATCGGGCTGAGCAGGGCGGTCTCGCCGTTGACGAGCCCGTCGCGGGAGGCGGGCGAGTCGCCGGTGATGAGCGGCTTGCGCATGGCCAGGGCCTCGTAGGCCTTGTAAGGGATGACGCGCGCGGCCTTGTCGGTGCGGCCGAATATACCCAGGCAGACGTCGGCCCGGGCGATCAGCTCGACCAGCTCGGCGTGCGAGATCCACTCGATGAACCTCACGTTGGTCAGGCCCGCGGCCTCCGCCCGCGCCCTCATCTCCGGGTAGAGCTGGCCCTTGCCGACAAAGGTGAAGCGGATGTCGGCCCGGTCTTTCAGCCGCGCGGCGGCGTCGAGCTGGACGTCGATGCCGTGGAGCGGGATGTACGAGCTGTAGCTGATCAGGTCGAGCACGCCGTCGTCTTCCGGCCAGTCGCGCGGGAAAAAGTTTTTCTCGTCGGTGCCGAGCGGGATGGAAAGGAAGTCGGCGCGGTCGAGATGGAACTCGCTGACGAAGTAATCGACGTGCTGCCAGGTGTCGAGCAACGAGAGGTCGGCGAGCTTGCACGACCAGCGGTCGATGAAGCGGAGGAGCTTGGCCCGGAAGGATCCCCGCGGATAAAGCCCGCGGTCCTCGACGATGGTGTCGTAGAGTGAATAGAAGGTGTCGAACACCACCGGCTTGCCCCGGAGCCAGGCCAGGAGCCGCGCCGGGAACATGTCGATGTGACCGATGTAGCCGACAAAGAGGAAGTCGTGGTCGGGCGCGCGTAGGTACTGGAGCCCGAGCCGGAAATAGGCGCGGAGGAAGGGAAGGGCCTGGCCGAGCAGACCGCCCGAGACTGCTGTCATCTTGTCCTCGTGGGTGGGAAAGATGTCGGTCTGGCAGTGGATGACCTCGACCCCGTTGGCCTTGAGGCCGGCGATGATCGCGTTGTTGCGCGCGTATTCCTCGCCCGTGCTGTAGGTCCCGAAATAACAGATTTTCAAAACGTTGGCCATCAGTCCACTTTTTAACTTTTCCCTTTTTACTTTTTACTTGGCTTCGCCATCCAGCCCAGTAATTTAGCGGCCTGGCGGGCGCCGGCCTTGACCTCCGCCCAACTGCCCGCCCGCAGCGCCCGCCGCGCCAGGTAACCGGGCCGGAAATAAAACATCCGGTGGGCCCGGCGGGCGATCTCGTCGAGCCGCTCGATCGTCCAGTAGCCGTCGAGGATCACCGGCCGACGCGAGCCGCGTTCGGCCGGACCGCGCGCGGGGGCTTCGTGGAGCCAGCCCTTCTCGACCGCCAGGTCGTAAAGCGGCGTGCCCGGCAGGGGCGAGAGGATGCCGAACTGGGCGTAGTCCGCGCCGATGGCGATGGCAAACCGCACGGTTTCGATTTCGTCCTCCATCGACTCGCCCGGGATGCCGAGGAGGAAATAGCCCAGGGTCCGGATCCCAGCCTCCCGCGTCAGCCGAAACGCCTCTCGCGCCTGCTCCAGCGTGATGTCCTTGCGCAGGAACTCGAGGCCCGCGGGGTGGGCGGTCTCGACCCCGTAGGCGATCAGCTCGCAGCCCGCCCGCCGCATCCAGCCCAGCGTCTCGGCGTCGGTCCGGTTCACCCGGCCCTCGCACTTCCACGTGATGATTATGCCACGATCGATTATGCCTTTGCAAATGGATATGACGCGGTTCCGGTCCAGGGTGAAGAGGTCATCATAGATTATAAGTCTCCGGACCCCGCGGTTCAAAACAATGTCCTCGATCTCGGCGAGGACGTTCTCGGGGGAGCGGGGACGGAAGGTGGCGCCGCAGACGCGCTTGTCGCAGAACACGCAGCGGTAGGGGCACCCGCGCGAGGTGATCATGGCCGTGACCGGGTCGTCGCCGAAAAGTGGGTGACGGTAAACCCCGGCGGGCAGAGAGGCCCGCTCCGGAAAGGGCAGGGCGTTCAGGTCGCGGACCCGCGGCCACCCGGCAGGGTCGGCGCGGCCGGGCCGGAGCACACCCGGCATGGGTTCATCCCGGCCTTCGGCCATCGCCGCCAGCAGGCGGGGCAGGGTTTCTTCGCCTTCCCCCAGCACCGCGGCGTCGATCAGCCCCGGCGCTTCATCGAAAACCCTCGACCCCACGGCCGAGACGTGGGGGCCGCCGAGGACGATGCGCGAGACGAAAGGCCGGGCCGTGCGGATGAGGTCCCAGGCCGCCTCCACCGTCGGCGTCATCGCGGTCACGCCCAGGACGTCCGGCGCGTGACGTTTAACTTCATCGGCCGCGGCGGCGGTAGTCAGATCGAGGGCGTCGGCGTCGAGAATCTCGGCCTCATGGCCCGCGGCCTTGAGGCTCGAGGCCAGGTAGCAGAGACCGAGCGGGGGGGTCGAGATTTTCGCGGCGACCGACTCCACCGGCGGGTTGACGAGCAAAACCTTCATTCGTCGGCCTCCAGTCGGGTCAAGCTGGCCAGGTCGAGGCGGGAGCGGAGGAGCTTGCGGATCAGCTCCGGTCCTCCGCAGTGCTGCCGTCGGATGGCGAGGTCGGCCGCGCGGCCGCGCCAGAAATCGCGGTAAGCCTCGTAGAGCGCGCGTAACGAGGCGAGCGTCGAACCGCCGCCAGCCTTGTCGTTATTACGGCCGCGCAGCATGGCCCACGCCAGTCCGGCATATCGGACCGCGGTCCAGAAGGGGCTGAGTGCGATCGCCCCTGCGGGGAAGTAGCGCAGCAGCACCCGGAGCCGGTTCTTCTCGACCAGGTAGATTTTGCGCGGGCTGACCACGCCCAGGGTCCCGCCGCCGCCCCGGTGGTATGCGCGGGCGCCATCGGCAAAGGCGCAGGAAAAGCCGAGCAGCCGGACCTTGAGGCTCAAGTCGGTGTCCTCGCTGTAGGCGAAGAAACTTTCGTCGAAGCCGCCGGCGGCGTTGAAGGCCGCGCGCCGGACCAGCATCGCCGCGCCGCTCGGCAGCACGACTTCCGGGTTCCTTACTTCCGCGTCGGGAAAGTAGTGGAAGGCCCCGCGGCTCATGCCGTCGGGCCAGAAGCGGACCCCGGCGTTGTCGAGCAGCTCGGTCCGCTCGGCGCGGAGCAGGCGCCCGGCGACGAGGCCCACGCCCGGGCCGGCGGCGGCCATCATCTCCTCGATCCAGCGCGGGTCGGCGACGGCGTCGTTGTTGAGGAGGGCGAGCCATTCGGCGGTCGCGGCGGCGGCGCCCAGGTTGTTGCCGCCGGCGAAGCCCAGGTTGGTCTCGGAGCGGATGATCCGGACCCGCTCGCCATAACGCTCGGTCACGGCGGCGGCGGTGCCGTCGGTCGAGCCGTTGTCGACGACGATGATTTCCGCCGGGCGGAGCGTCTGGGCCATCAGCGAGTCGAGGCACTCGAGCAGCAGCTCGCGCCGGTCCCAACTGACCACGACCACCGACACCGGCGCGGTCATGCCGGCCTCCGGGCCACGACCGAGCAGAAGTCGGAGGCGACCTCGCCGCGGGCCTCCAGGTTCTGTTCGGTCTCGATCAGGCGCAGGAGCAGGGCGTCGTCGGCGGGGTCGCCGGGCCGAAAGTTCCCGGCAATGCCGTCGAGCAGCATGTGGAGGATGGCGCCGCCGTAGTCGCGGCGGCGGACAATCTCGAAGCGTTCGGCGACCATCGGCAAGATTTCCTCGGAACGCGCTGCCTCGAAGGGCGAGTCGCGGCTGGAGTCGTCGAGCGGCCGGCGGTAGATCCGCGTCTTGTGGAAGAGTGGTCGGCGGAGGTCGCGGCGGAGCCGCCGGGGCAGGGCGGCGAGGATGTCGTTGATGATTTCGAGCTGGCGGTCGCGCCACTGGAAGAGCGACGGGCCGACGAACTCGTCGAAGACGAAGAGGCCGCCGGGCCGGAGGGCGTGCCGGACGGTGTCGAGCGCGTGGGGCAGGCCGGTGAAGTGGTGGAGGCTGGAGGCGGCGAAGGCGACGTCGAAGGACTCGGGTTCGAGGGTGATGGTGTTGATGTCGGCGCGGAGGAACTCGACGGAGTTCGGCAGCCGGGCGCGGGCGCGGTCGAGCGCGGGCCGGGAGATGTCGACGGAGAGGAAGCGGCGGCAGAGTCCGATGGCGAGGGCGTGGGCCTCGAGGTCGCCGGCCCCGCAGCCGAGGTTGAGGCCGCGGTCGAAGGACCCGAAGTCGCGGGCGAGGGCGTCGATCCAGTTGACGGCTGGGTCGCCGGAGACGCGGCGGTTGATGTAGGCCCGGACGAGCGGGTGGTCCTGCCAGGTGAGCAGGTTGCCGCCGGGACCGCTCCAGTGCTCGGCCTCGCGTTCGAGGTCGGAACGGCCGGAGAGGGCGCGGCGGGCGCGGCGAAGGGCCAGGTCCGCGGCGGAGGCCGCGCGCTCGAGCCGCCCGAGGGCGACGCGAGCGATCTTGCGCATCCGGGCGGCGGTCACGGAGCAAGCTCCCGGTAAAGGTCGACGAGCCGGTCGCCCTGGGCCGCGATGGAGAAGAGCCGTTGGGCGCGCTCGCGTCCGGCGGCGGAGAGCTCGGCGCGGCGGTCGGGGTGGTCGAGCAGGCGGCGGACGGCGGCGGCGAAGGAGCGGGCGAGTTCGCGGCGGTCGCCGGCGGGGCTGACGTACTCGGCGTGTTCGCCGAGGAGTTCGCGGTTGACCGGGAGATCGAAGGCCACGACCGGGAGCCCGGCGGCCATGTAGGTCAGGACCTTGCCGTTGGCCTCGGTGGGGGCGAGTTTGGGCGCGAGGGCGACGGCGCCGAGCCGGAGGTGGCGGGGTGCGTCGAGGTAGGGCATGCGGCCGGTGAAGGTGACGGAGCGGTCGAGGCCGAGCCGCCTCGATTCGGCGACGTAGGCAGCCTCCGGGTAGCCCATGAGGAGGAAGCGGGCGTCGGGGGAGAGGGACCGGGCGGCGTCGAGTAATATGTCCACGCCCTGGTAGTCGCTCATCACGCCGAGGTAAACGCAGACCGGCCGGCCGTCGTCGAGGCGCAGGGAGCGAGCGAGGTCGGGGTCCGGGGGGCCGGGCGAAAAGCGCTTCGGGTCGACGCCGTCGGGCAGACTGCGGGCGGGCAGGCCGCGACCGCGGAGGGCGTCAGCGAGCGGGGTCGAGCTGGTGAGGATCCGGTCGGCGGCGGAGTCGAGACGTCTTTCGAGGCCGGCGAAGGCTGCGGCCAAGGCGCCGCCGGGCCGGACGAACCCGTGCTGGAGGGATTCGCCGAGGAGCGATCCCTGGTAGTCGAAGACGAGCGGAAGCTTGAAGAGACGTTTGAGGACCGCGCCGATGAGCACGCCCTCATGGAGGTGGGCGTGGATGAGGTCGGGCCGGAAGGAGCGGACGAGGCGGACGGCGGCGGCGAGGACGGCGGCGTCCTGGGGGAGCCGGAGCCACGATGGCCCGGCCTCCGTGCGGCGGTAGGGCAACAGGGCGCGGGCGCGAGTCACGCTCACGCCGGGCGGGTCATCGCCCAGCGGGTAGGTGAGGATTTTGACCTCCACCCCGCGCCGGCCGAGTTCCGCCGCCTCCTCGAAGATGCGGACGTGGCAGCCCCGGTCGGAGAAGAACGGGGTGGGCGCGATCATCAGCACCCGCGTCATGGGCTTTTTTCCCGGATCTCCTTGATGACGTAGGTGGGCTTGTTCTGCGACTCGAAATAGGTGCGGATGGTGACCTCGCCGAGCAGCCCCAGCATCACCATCTGCATCCCGACGATCATGCAGAAGATCCCGAGGATGAGCAGCGGGTTGCCGGTCATGTCCACCCCCGAGAGCGCCTTCATCAGGCCCATGGCGGCCAAAGAGACGATGCCGAGGAAGTTGAAGAGGAGGGCGACCAGGCCGAACATGTGGAGCGGCCGGGTGAAATAGCCGAGGAAGAACTTGAGGGTGATGAGATCGAGGATGACGCTGACGGCTCGGCCCATGGTGTATTTCGACTCGCCGGTGGGCCGGGGGTGGTGGCGCACGGGGAGTTCGGCGATGGAGGCGCCCATCATGTGGGCGAGCACCGGGATCATGCGGTGCATCTCGCCGTAGAGGGAGATTTCGTCGAGGATCTCCTTGCGGTAGGCCTTGAGGGTGCAGCCGAAGTCGCGGAGGTTCACGCCAATGAAGGCGCGGATCAGCCGGTTGCCCAGGCGCGAGGGGATGATGCGGCGGATAAGCGGGTCCTGGCGTTCGTGCCGCCAGCCGCTGACCACGTCGAAGCCCTCCTCCAGCTTGGCGAGCAGGGCCGGGATGTCGGCGGGGTCGTTCTGACCGTCGCCGTCCATGCTCACGATCACCCCGCCGCGGGCGTGGTCGAACCCGGCGCGGAGGGCGGCGGTCTGGCCGAAGTTCCGCCGGAAGCGGATCACCCGGACCCGACCGTCGGACGCGGCAATGGCGTCGAGCACGGCGGCGGTCCCGTCGGCGCTGCCGTCATCAACCAGCAGCATCTCCCACGGCCGGGACTCGGCTTCGAGCACGGCCACGGTCGAGCGATAAACGGCCTCGATGTTCTCCCGCTCGTTGTAAACGGGGACCACCACCGACAGCCACGGCTTTGCTACGGCATGACCCATAAATGATTGGCGGGATAAAACCCTTTGATTATTATGATATTCGATCCCCGGTTTTTGTTCAAAAAAGGTGGGGCCGGTCTGAAGAATTATCCCGGGGTGTGGTAGTCTTAGAAAAAACAGCATCCTGAAAGTCGGCGGAAAAACGGGGGCAAGTAACTTTGGGCACGAATAAGGGAATGATTCTTCTGGTCCACGGCAGCCGCGATGAGGCCTGGATGGAGCCGTTCGAGGCGATGGCCGCCCGGGTGCGGGAGCGTTCGCCGGGCACGCGGGTCAAGATCGCCTGCCTCCAGTTCTGCTCGCCCGACGTGGAAGCGGCGGCGCGGGCCTTGGCCGCCGAGGGCGCGACCGAGATCAGCATCGTGCCGGTGTTTTTTTCGGCCTTGGGCCACGTGCTGCGTGACGTGCCGGCGGCGGTCGAGCGGGCGCGGGCGGATTTCCCGGCGGTTAAGATTGAAGTGGTCGGGACCCTGGGAGAGCAGCCCGAGGTAATGGAGGCCTTTGTGTCCGCCCTGGTCCGGATGGCGGGCGAATGAAATCCGGGCCGGGCTTATAAAACCTTGAACCACATCAAAAGCCCGATGATGACGAACAGACCGGCCGCGCCTTTTTCGATGTAGGCCAGCGGGATGATTTTGGTCAACCCCTCGCCGATCAGCGCGCCCAGAAGCGTGACCAGCGCCAGAGCCGCCACCGCCCCGATGAACACCGCGACCGGCTTGCCGGTCTTCGAGGTCATGGTGATCACCGCGAGTTGGGTCTTGTCGCCCAACTCGGCCACGAACAGCGCGGCGAACGTCGTCGCAAAAACTTTCCAGTCCACTTTGCGCCCCCCCTTTTCGACGGATTATGGCAGTATAGGGCCGATCCCGGCTCCGGACAATCCCGTCTCAAATGCCGAAAAAAGATATTGACATGCGAATCGAAATCAGCTAGGTTGAAGCCCGGACGAAAAGAGGGAAAAGGCCATGAAACTGATCATCGTGTCCGATCTCCATTTCGGCGACGTCGATTGCCGGTTCGATCTGGAAAGCTTTTTTCAGACGCTGGAGGAGGCCAAGGCCTTCAACCCCCCGCCGGATTTTTTGGTGCTGTTGGGGGACATCTTCGACTTTTCCGTGGGCACCTATCAGGAGGCTTTCACCAAGGCCCAACCTTTTTTCAAGGCGCTGGATGGCCGGGTCAAGGACATCATTTATGTGCCCGGCAACCACGACGGGGACTTCTGGCATCTGATCGACAACCAGATCAACGTGCTCAAGCCGATCGAGGGCGGCAAACCGCCCAAGCCTCTGATGATGACCAGCCCGGGGGTGTTGGTGGACGGGCCCGAGGGTTTTAACCTTTATTGGACCAAACCAGGCCTGATGAACTACCAGGAAGAAAGCCGGCGGCCCGACCGTTACGGCCTGTTCATCGATGCCCTGGTCTCGGGCGAGCGGATCAGCCAGACGCTCGATCGCCTCAAAGAGGGCAAGGGAGATAGGCCGCCGCGGTTTTGGGTGGCTTATCCCAACCTCTACCTGGTCACTCCGGACGAGACCATCCTCCTCACCCACGGGCACTACCTCGAGACTTGGTGGGCGTTGGGCGGCGAGGTGGTTTCGCGCCTGCTGCCCGAGTGCTTTTCCCGGGAAGAGATTGAAAATAGCAATTTGGAGATAAATGACGACGGTCTCCAACCTTCAATTTACGATATGGTCGGGTTCAATTATCCCCTCTCGCAGCTCGTGTGTTCGGGGATCGGCCAGGCTGGTCGGCTCTGTAAGTTTGCCAAGACGGTTCAGGCCCAGGCCAAGGAGAATGACACCTCGGTCATCGGCCGGATCATCAAAAAGTTGCCGGACGCCGCGGCCCGGTCATTCACCTCGCCGCGGGCGGGGACGTTGGACAAGCTGAAGTCCGGGGCGGTCAAGAACGTGGCGGCCGCGGTGGCCGGGGGGGTTAATTTAGTGGCGGGGCTGGCCCTGAAAAAACCCAAGTCGGCCCGCGGCCGGGAGTACATGTTCGATCAGCCGGAGGACGAGGACCGGCT
>Ga0073932_1005904_pt1 | contig 12927 bp, 11 predicted proteins | sample DewCreD2012metaG_FD_76967 | JGI IMG/M metagenome (GOLD analysis project Ga0073932, IMG submission 76967) | Hot spring sediment bacterial and archeal communities from British Columbia, Canada, to study Microbial Dark Matter (Phase II) - Dewar... ... | reverse complement strand
GACCAGATCTTCAACCCAGATAGGCTGCAGGAAAGTGGTCCCTTCTCCCGGTAGGAGGAATATCCCCGGCGACATACGCAGGAGTTGCGCCAGGGCGGTTGTGAACCGGTCTCCCTCGCCGAAGACGATGGCCGAACGGAAAATCGTACAGGGCACGCCACTCTGGAGGAGGAATCGTTCTGCGATCCCTTTCGCCTTGAGTATCGGGAATGCAGAGGCCCGGTCGGCTCCGAGGTGACTGAGATATAGAAGGCGCTGGACGCGCGCGTCGGCGGCGGCCCGGGCGACCACCTGGCTTCCTTCAATGTCTACTCCCTGAAAATCAGCCCGGGAACCGTCTTTTTCTGCACTCGCGAGATGGAAAACCGCTTCTACCCCGCGCATGGCCGCTCTTAATCCCCGCTCATCGGTTAATGTACAAATGACTACCTCTACCGGTACATTCAGCGGGAGCCTGGGAGAGCGCCGGGAAGGGCGAATGAGAAGCCGCACCTGATATCCCATCTCCACCAGATGGCGGATCAATGCCTTCCCGATGAAACCTGTACCGCCGGTTACCAGAATCATGCGGTTTCATTATAACAAAGGTGTCTTTGAAAGGGCAGTCTGGCACGATCCTTGCTACAAAATTGTAAGGTTTCGCATTCGGGAACCGAACTCCTCACCGATACAGAAGGAGCATTCGCATGGATCGCATGATTTCCCCGAAGAATCGCCTCGGTCTCCATTATCCGCCTGACGAACCTACCCGTGTGGCCGACCTGCAATGCTGGAAACCGCTCCTCGTTCAGGTTGGCGCGAGCTGGCTTGTTTTAGAAGCCGATGGTTCTCGCGCTATCCCCGAAGTGTTTCTGCGGGGTCTATTGGAAATTGGCGTCAGGCCGCTGCTTCACTTCAAGTTCCCCCTCGATCCAGCTCCCAGGGTGACAGAACTGCAGCCCCTCCTTCGGGCTTATTCGCGATGGGGAGTGCGCTATGCGGTGTTTTTCGATCGCCCAAACGCGAGCGCGTCGTGGCCTTCGGCGGCCTGGACACAGCATGATCTGGTGGAAAGATTCCTGGATCGCTTTTTGCCGCTTGCAGAGACCGCCTGGCAGGTGGGCATAATCCCCATGCTTCCGCCCCTGGAGCCAGGGGGAAGTTACTGGGATACGGCCTTCCTTCGCGCTGCTCTGCAGGGTGTGCTGCGCCGAAAGCCAGGATTGGTTCAGAATGGATTGGGTCTGAGCGCCTATGCCTGGTCATTCGGACGACCTGTCAGCTGGGGGTGGGGTGGCGCAGAACGCTGGCCTGATGCCCGACCCTATCTTACTCCTGAAGGGAGTCAGGATCAACGCGGGCTGGGGATTTTTGACTGGTACCGGGGAATTTCAAGATCGGCAGCAGGGTGTGAACTCCCGCTTTTCCTCTTTGAGGCGGGGTCGTCGGGTGAACGGGCTTCTTGCCCGGTCGAGCTGGCAGAAGCCATTGCGTGTCTCCTTCAGGGAGAGGCAGTGGCTGAAGCAGAAGCTCCTGAAGGGAAATTAACACCTTTCCCGGGGTGTGTTATGGGGGCGGCCCTTCGAATCGCCGGCCGCCCGCAAGATGAAGCCATACAGGCATGGGCGGCTGTTCTCCAAAAAATACACGACCGGGCAGTATTGGAGGGAGCGCCGGCAGGCCTGAATGGAGCTCACCCCATCCATCATTACCTGCTCCTGCCGGTATACGAATGGGGTGTTCCTGAATGGCATTTAGATGCCATTAAACCTTTCATCCGAAAATATCAGCCGACGGTTGGATTCTCGCTGGCCGAAGCCGCTCTGGCTGAATCGGTCACAGTGCTGGCCACCGAGGGAGAAATTCCCGAAAGCGCCCTCGATCAACTCCGATTTGCGGGATGTAAAGTAGAGCGAATTGAGGCCCGTGGCACAAGTCTTGCATCCTTACTGGCAGAGAGGTGAGCCGATGACTACCATGATCCCAACCAGACCCGTTCAGCATACCCCCCTGACGACGCGCCAGCCCTGTTTAAAGATCATCGGGCTTGGCGGCGGCGGTTCGAATGCGGTTAACCGCATGATCGAACTCGATCTCAAAGGCGCCGAATTTATAGCCGCAAACACAGATATGCAGGCCCTGCAACAAAGCCTGGCCCCAAAAAAGATTTGCCTGGGGCCGCGCACCACACGTGGCCTGGGGGCAGGCGGAAACCCCGCCGTTGGTGAGGCCGCCGCTGAAGAGAGTTTTCCTGCCCTTTGTGAAGTCCTGCGCGGCGCCGATATGGTCTTTCTTACCGCAGGGATGGGCGGCGGCACGGGCACGGGCTCCATCGCGGTGGCGGCCCGGGCGGCGCGTACGGTGGGGGCGGTAACCGTAGCGGTGGTGACGATGCCGTTCTCTTTTGAGATTGGCCGGCGGCAACGCAATGCCCGCGAAGGATTGGCGAAACTCCAGCCGCATGCCGATACGCTGATCACCGTGCCCAATGATCAGCTGCTTAAAATTGCCCCCCAGAATCTACCCCTGGATCTGGCCTTTCGTATGGCGGACGACGTCCTCCGCCAGGGGGTGCAGGGTATCTCTGAACTGATTACCCAGCCAGGGCTGATCAATGTGGATTTTGCTCACATCCGCCAGGTGATGCAAATGGGCGGAGGTTCGATGCTTTCCATCGGTATTGGGGAGGGCAACAGTAAAGCCCTCAAGGCGGTAGAACATGCCTTGAACCATCCCCTGCTGGATTCGATCAGTGTCGATTCGGCAACCGGGATTGTGGCTAACTTTACCGGCGGATCGGACTTGACCTTCATGGAACTGATGGAAGCCATGACCTATCTTCAGGAGAAAACACATGGGCGTGCCGATATTATTCCGGGGGTTATTGCCGATGACCGGATGCGGGATCGGGCTCAGGTTATTTTGATTATCACCGGATTGGGAGCCACTCCCCTGGTTACGTCTCCGGCTCCGGCGGCGCGGGTTACCGCTCCTGAGGCCAGCCGCCCGGTATCCTCTGTTCCCCAGGCCGCTTCTGAGCCTGCGGAAATGGCCGCTGTGGACCTTGACCTGCCTGCATTCATGCGGCGGCGGGTGCGCTAAAAAAGGGGAAGCCCGTATGGAGCGCTCATCTCTCGTGTCAGTTTGCAACCAGGTGTATCGGAAGTTCCCAGAAATGAGCGGGGTACAGCCGAAAGTTACAACCCGCCCTGATAATCAGTTCCTCCTGGTCTTCAAGACATCGGTAGCGGTTGCCGATGGACGAAGCCTTCCGCGGGCTGTGCGTGTGGTGGCCAGCGCGGAGGGGAAAATTCTCAAGATGACAACCTCTCACTAGGGGAGTGAAAGATATGAATCAACGATTATCCTATCGAGCTGAGTTGTTTGCCTGCCAGTTTGCCATTCAAACTTTATCGCTCGCTCGCCCGTTGCGGATGGCCTTGAAAAAGGGAAGGCTGAAGAAAATTCTTCAGGATTTGCCTGTCTGGCTTTCTACGCTGGCGGCAAGCGGGATTTGCGGGATGCTGGCCGGTTTTACACTTTACTGCATAGTAGTCTTGATGCGGTAACGGGTTATGAAACGAACCGTCTTCTGGGGATCGGCCGGATTGACTTTTCTGGTCTTTGCGTTGATTGGGTTTCTCCTTGCCTATCGCGCCGATTCTTTATCTCGATTACCGCTGGCCCGGAGAATTGCCCTTCAGGACCGTCAAAATAATTTCCTCCTCATTCATGTGGATGATATGAGGTCACAACAGCCTGTTCTGCTTTCGGTCTGGGTGATTTTGCGATATCGTTCGGAAAGCCAGACTGCACTCACTTTTTTGCGTTTGTTTCCTGATGCTGATGTGCCCCAGCGAGGACAGAAAGTAAGCCAGGCTTTTAGTCTTACAAACCAGGGAGAACCTGCCCCGGGTTTTCTCAGAAAGCTGGAAGAGCAGGGGGTGAAAACCTCGGCCTTCTTTGTGGTCGATGATGAAGGCATGGATCAAATTGGAGCCTGGGTTCAGGGCGCTTTGGGAAAAGTCAATACCTCAGACGATGCTGAAATTTTGCAGTGGGGATGTGCTGTGTTCAGCTCAGAATCGAAAATGAGCCTGCCCGACTTCAACTGGTTAACCTTTGCCAAGCACCTGCAAACGAACCTGGCTTTTGATGATTTGATGGCCGAATGGAGCAGCTTAATCACTTCTGTTTCCCCGCTTCGTTGTGAGCTAGCCAGCCAGTAATGAGTTCTATGGATAAAACGGACGCAACTCTGGATGAGGGGGGCATCCAGAGCTGCGTCGATTGTTATTATATCCATATTTTGGAGTTTGTGAAGAGTTTTTCCCGGGTTCTAATCCAACTCTTAATGAGACAGTCGCCCTCCATTTATGACGCCAATCAACCCGGGGCGTTGCGTTATCGGCGGAATACTCCTAACAGCAGGAGGATGCCGGTGGCGATGATGAAAATTGGGAAGAGAAGATTCCAGTCCAGGCCGGTGAGGGCGATCACTCCGACTATTCCAAAGATGGAGGTGGTCAGAAGGTTGCTGATGGCGGCCCATTGAAAGCCGTTGCCCGATGCCAGCAGCCGAAACGCCGTGACGATGCCTCCGAATGCCGGGATGAGGATAGCAATAGCCCACCAGTGAGGAAGGATTGCCGCCGGGTTGAAAATGCCGAGCTGATTTATAAGAAAGCCGACTCCAAGGAACAACACACCCAGACCGCTCCATCCAATCCAGGGACGATGAAGGCGGAGAGCCAGCGGGCGTTCGCGTTCGAAGCTTCCCGGAAGAGAGAATCCGTTGAGGAGTAAAATAATGCCGGGGACGATCACAACCAGAGGCCACCAGATGGCCCAATCCAGGTTGGCGAGGAACATGGCTGCAATCGTAAGGAGGAGCAAACTGCCATTCAGGCTGCCACGCACACTTTCGTTGATTCGTCCGGTGTTTTGATAGACCAGCCACCCGGTTGAAAGAGCGCCAAAAGCCGGGATGAGAAGAAACAGCGCCCACCAGTTTCGGAACTCAAAATTTGTAAAACGCTGTAACAGGAGCAAAAAACCGGCAAGAATAAGTATTAACCCGAAAAAGACGCGGTTTCGGCGGCGGCGATTTCCTGCATCAAACGAAAAAATGGGGTTGGTCATATACACCTCGAAGTAGATAATCCGGTGATCTTCTGAATGAATATACGTTTGATCTCCTTAAAAAGTTGTATCGGGTTGTTGCACATCATGTAGAATGAGATAAGTTTTTCCTCCTGAGGAGTCAGCATGGCAGAAGGCAAGGATGACACGACTTTCAAGGCAACCCGTCTGGATACTCTTGTGGGGGTCCTGTTGTTTCTACTCGCCAGCATTCTGTATCTCCGCACGCTGGCGCCCTCGTTGCTTCTGGGAGACAGCGCCGAGTTCCAGGCGCTCTCTTACACGCCGGGGTTGGCTCACGCCACGGGTTATCCGGTCTATTTGATTCTTGGCAGGCTTTTTGCCCTGCTCCCGTTCGAAAATGTAGCCTACCGGGTGAATTTATTTTCGGCCATCATGGCCTCTCTGACCCTGGTTTTCATGTTTGCCATTGGGCGAAGTCTCGGCGCGGGGAGGCTTGCAAGCCTTGCAGGGCCGGTGGCTTTGGGGGTCAGCTTTATTTTCTGGTGGCACGCGGTGATTGCGGAGGTATACACGGCAGGGGCGGCGTTTTTGGGTGCGATTGTGTGGCTGGTTCTTCAGTGGCAAGCTACCGGAAAAGCCCGTTTCTTATTCATTGCGGGTTTGCTCGGTGGATTGAGCCTGGGGGTGCATAATACCGTCATGCTTGTGGCGCCGGGGATTCTGGTTTTTTTAATCGTCACTCGATGCAATCAGAAGGGGTGGATTGGTGCGGCCGCTGGAGCGGCGGCAGGGGTATTGCTCTTTCTGGCGGCCTTTTTTGTTCTGGATTCTTACCAGACGCCAGCAACCTTTACCGAGGTGGTACGCCCTATGAACGATCTGTGGGGATACCGTTGGGCAGATTTTGATTCTCCCCTGCGGCGGTTTAAATATCTTTTCCTGGCCGCCCAGTGGCGCAGACAGATGTTCACCATGGCTCCTCCTGAGGTGGAGGCTCATATCCAGGGATACTTCGACCGGTTAACAGAGTGGTTTCCCTGGTCAGCGGTCATCCTGGCAATGGTGGGTTGGATCGCGTTATTTTTCCGTTCTTTCTGGGGGAAGAAAAACGGCTGGTCGGAAGGCCTTCTCCTCGGCCTGGGGTGGCTTGGGATGATGGCTTATATCGTTAACTACAATATTGGGGATATTGAGACGTTCTATATTTCCAGCTACGTCCCCCTGTTCAGCCTTACAGGGGTGGGGGTTTCCTGGCTGGGCGGTTTACTGGCAAAGGCTTTCAAAAAGCCCCAGGGAGGGGCGCTCGTTGCGGGGCTCATTAGCGTGCTGGCGGTGGCATTCGCTCTGTTGCCGTCCATCGATCGGGTGACAACGGCCTGGGAAGAAAAGCGCATCAGCTTTTTACTGGGGAGCGGTCAGGAATGGTATCCGTACCCGATCCAGTACCCACAATCGCCGTTGTGGACGGCGGAAAGTATCGTGGGGCACTTGCAGCCCGACGCCATCCTCTTTACAAGCTGGGATAAGCTGTACGGAGTATGGTACGCGGCCAGTGTCAACCATGGCCGAACCGACCTGCGTATTCATGAGATGTACCCCTTCGGAAGCGATGGAAAGCTTTCTCCGCAAACCCTGGAGTATCTGCGAACGAACCTGGGAAAGCACCCCGTCTACTTCACCCAAAAAGACCCGGCTTTGGAGCTGGGTCATCTGCGAATGGTAGACGGGGATATCCCACTGTTTCTGTTAGAACCCTGAGCTTTTCGGCAGGTCTGTCACTTAATCGCCCAGAATGGGTTTGGCGCGGAGCGCGTGACGGAGGTTGGAGGACTGCTGAATGCTGAGGAAAGCAGTAACCCCGTACCCTAACGCGTAGAGAAGCAGGAAGGGGACGATGTGCGGAGCTCGATGCAGGGCGATGGAGGCCGTCCCTAACCCATAGAGACAGAGGAACATTTCCCAGTAGGTGGCCTGGTCGAGAGGGAGAGCATAATCTGCGTGCTTCGCGTTGGCAGCCGCAAATTTGGGCGTTCGGACGAATGGACTCTGCCGCCCGGTGAAAGCTTCCCAGGCGGCGCGGGTAAGGGTAACGGACAGCCCGATGCTGATCAGGGAAAGTAATGGGTAATAGATCACAAAGTTTTTCCAATCGCGTCTCAGGGAGACCTGGGAATAGAAAATGGCGATGGGCGGGATGAAAGCCACCGCACTGAGAAACGCAAGGTTGATCGGAAGGTGGCCGTGGAGGTAGATGACCGGCAGAGAAAGCAGGAACGAGAACAACATCAAAGGGCCGGCCAGGTACATACTCAGGTGGACAAGGCCGCCCAGTTTGTGAAGGAATGGTCGACGTGAAGCGATGATTCTCCCGCCCAGTTTGATTAACGTCTGAAGAATGCCTTTGGCCCAGCGGAATTGCTGCTGTTTAAAGGCCAGAATCGTAGCGGGTAATTCGCCCGGTGCGGTGACATCGGGCCGGTAGACGATCTTCCAGCCCTTAAGTTGTGCGCGGTAGGACAGATCAGTGTCTTCAACGAGCGTGTCACTTTGCCACCCGCCAGCCTCTTCAATGCACTGTCGGCGCAGGATGCACCCTGAACCATTATTGTTCATTAACATCCCGCTGCGGCTGCGTGCGACCTGATCTACGGCAAAGTGCAGGTCTAGCCCCAAAGCGATGATCTGCGTGATGGCATTTTGATCACGGTTCAGGTGCTCCCAGCGCGCCTGAACAATGCCCACGCGGGGGTCTCTCAAAAATTCAGGCACCAGGCGTTTAAGAAAATCAGCCGGGGGGATGAAATCGGCGTCAAAGATGGCCACCAGATCGCCGGAAGCATGGTGTAACCCTTCGGCCAGCGCCCCAGCCTTAAAACCAGTTCGGTTGTTGCGGTGGAGATATTGAATGTTGACCCCGCGTTCACGATGAAAATTGACCCGCGCTTCAGCAATCAGGTTGGTCTGGTCGGTTGAATCGTCCAGCACCTGAATGATCAGACGGTCACGGGGGTAATCCAATGCGGTGGCAGAGTCGATGAGCCGCTCGACCACAAAGCGCTCGTTGTAGATGGGCAGTTGAACCAGCACTGACGGGTACTCGGACAGATCCGTCGTGGTTGGAATTTGCGGCGGCCTTCGATGGAAGATCGCCAGAATCAACAGAATCAAAATGTTCAGGCTGAAAAGCGCCAGAACAATGTTGAGCACTGCATAGACCCATGCCAGTTTATGAAAGATGGATAACCATGCCATAAGATCAAAACTCCTGCTGCCGAATTATACTTCAACAGGTAAGAGTTTCCACTGGTCGATAAGGTTAATCCGAATCAGTATATTACCCCACTTTAATATGAAATATATTAAAGGACTCTGGTAGAGACTGGCACGAAAAGGCGGGCAGGTCACAGAAGATTCCCTAAGTGATGAAGATTCATCAGGAAACGCAGGAAGCTATGAAAGCGAAATGGGGTACACTTGTATTTAATCCAGAAAGGAGGGTGTTGAAATGTCAATTGATGAAATCCGAGCGCGTATTAGAGCGAGTCTGTGGCAGGCTATTGCGCAAAGCGGGGTAGATTTATCGCCGCTGGGGGTGGAATCTCAAAACCGGTTGGTGGACACGATTACTGATAAGATGCTTCTGGTAATCAATGATTTTCTCGACGATGCAGGAGCTGCTTTACCCTCCCAGGTGGATTTAGAAGAAGAGGAGAAGATTCTGTGGGAGGGACGCCCGTTTCTATCGCTGGTTGAACGCTACGTGTTGACCAGTGAGCGAATTAAAGTAACCACCGGATTGCTGGGTAGAACGATTGAGAATTATGAGTTGATCCGCATTCAAGATATCGATGTGCAACAAAATGCCGGGGAACGGCTGATGGGAATCGGTGATGTGCGCATTCGAGGCGCAGACCCCTCGAACCCGGAACTGGTGATGCGTAATGTTCGCGATCCTCAGGCGGTATATGAGGTGCTGCGGCGGGCATGGCTGGAGGCGCGGCGAAAATATGGCCTGATTTTCCGGGAAGAAATGTGATTCCTTGAGGAAGGTTGAATGAAATGCTTTGACCCCCTTTACAATACGATGCCCAAGGTAGAGCTGCATTGCCACCTGGAAGGCTCGATCCGAACAACCACGCTCTATGAGATAGCCCGAGAAAGCGGGTTACCGTTGCCTGCCGAAAATGTGGATCAGTTAGAGCCCTTTGTGAGGGTGTATGAGCAGCGGGACGATTTACAGTCGGTGTTGAACGCCTTTGCCCTGGCACAAAACAGCTTTACGTCACCAGCCGCGGTGGAGCGGATTGCTTATGAGTTGTTTGAAGACGCTGCGCGGCAAAACATCCGTCTTTTGGAAGTTCGCTATTCTCCCGACTGGGCGTTCAGCCGTCACCAGTTGAATTGGGATGCCGCACTGGAGGGAATCTTGCGTGCCAGAGAACGCGCCCAGGCGCAGTGGGGAATGGCCATCGGGTTGATTGCCATTACGTCTCGCAGCCGGGGGGTTGAATCCTGTAAAAGAACTGTGGACTGGGCTATCCGTCACAGAGATGTACTGTGCGGGTTTGACCTGGCTGATGGAGAACGGGAGCACCCCATCGGGGAGTTTTCCCGAGAGGTGTTGCGAGTCAGAGACGCAGGCCTGAAAATTACGGTGCATAGCGGAGAAGATACCCCGGCCTCTTATGTGGTTGATACGATTCGGGGGGTTAATCCGGAGCGAATCGGGCACGGCATTCACATCATTGAGGACGACGCAGCCATAGAAATGGTGAAAGAACACGGAATCACGCTGGAAGTAAACCCCTGGAGCAATTACCTGACGCATTCTGTGCGGCGGATTGAAGATCACCCGCTCAAGCGGCTGTTTGATCGGGGGGTCAAAGTTACGATTAATTCAGATGATCCGGAATTATTGAACACCAATTTGAACAACGAATATCGCCTGGCGCATGAAGTGCTGGGTATGAGCCTGGAAGAGATTGCTACCTGCAACCGGTATGCCCTGGAGGCGTCTTTCTTGCCTGACGAGACGAAACGGGCGGTGATGGAGCAATGGTTTTCTTGAATTGGGGGAATCATCCTGAGTAACACCCGTAAATCTGCATCCGAGAAAATTTCTTCCATGAATTTTTGATCGTTTTCTCCATTAGAAAGCGATCCCGTTAAAAGAGGCTGGCCAGAGTTTTTCGGGCCGGCCTTTATATTCTGGCAGAGTGGGTCGTTTTTAGCCCATTTTTCTGAATTGTTAACGGACTTTTTATTCATTCTCATGCACTGAGTCGGTAAACTTCCCCTGGCTTGAAAGCGCATATTTTTCTTTGGGAGAAAGGAATGAAATTCAAAACCAGGCTTATCCTCTTTGTGATCATTTTATTGACTGTAACGGTTGGGTTAACGGCTACTTGGTTAACGGTTAATTCACAGAATGCGTTTTACGATCAGATGAAAGAAAACGGGAGGGTTATTGCATCTAACCTTGCTTCGGCTTCACGTTATGCGGCCAGCATACCCACAAAGGTAGACCGCCTGGTTGGTCAACAGATGGTTGCGCAGGCGCAAATTACGGCTCAATTAATCAAACTGGCCCAGGAGCTTCATTACACCCCCGACCAGACGAACGAAATTCTCCGGGAAATTACTACCAGGTCTGACCTTGAAGAATTTTGGATCACAGATGAACAAGGAGTGGTGGTTTTCAGCAATTTTGACGTGCCCTTTAAGTTCTCCGCGGACCCCAAAGAACAGCCTCAGGCGTACGTGTTTTATCAGCTTCTCAAACAGGATAATGGTGTGGTCATTCAGGATGCCATGCTGCGTGAGTTAGACGGGAAACCCTATAAATATGTGGGCGTTTCCGGTGTAGACCAGCCCCGGATTGTCCAGGTGGGGTACGAGGCTGCCTGTTTTGAGGAGCTTGACCGCGACCGAAACCTCAAACAGCTCATGGATGAGATGGTGAAGAATGAACACGAGGTCATGGCCATTGTTGTGAAAAGTTCAAAAGCCGAAATCCCGATTTTCGCCTCTGGCGGAGAGATTCAACTTGAAGATGCCACTGACCAAACGTGGCAGAGCGAGGTAGAAATAGCTCTGCAAACAGGGAAAGAACAATTTTACAAGGGAAATGGGTTTTTAAGAGTGACGGTCCCAACCCGCCTGACGGGTGACAATGTAGATGGGGCGATCTCGGTGTACCTCTCCACAGCCCGCATGGAAGGCGCGGCAAAACAGATGATCGGGTCGGCTGTGGTGGTTTCGGGGGTTGTTCTGGTCATTGGGGCAGTGCTGGCTTTCTTAATCTCCCAATCGATGACGAAACCTTTACAGTGGGTCACCCGGGCGGCGGAAGATCTGGCCAGAGGCGATCCTCAGCTTTCCAGCGTAGATTCGCGTGTCCTGGCTGAAATTATCAAGCGGAGTGATGAACTGGGTCTGGTTGGCAGGGCATTTCAGGAATTGGTGGAATATTTCAACGAGGTGGTTACCGCCGCCGGCCGGATTGCAAGCGGAGATCTGCGGGTGGCATTTTCTGTGCGTGGGGAGAAAGATAAATTAGGAATGGCCTTCCAGCAGATGATTACCCACCTGAGAGCAGCGGTTGAGAGTGTGGCGGTAAATTCTCGTCGGGTGAATGAAGCTTCGAATCATCTTGCAGTTGCCGCCGACCAGGCGCGTGAAGCCACGAACCAGATCGCCGTGGTCATCTCGCAGGTTGCGCGGGGAACCGCTGAGCAGACCGAGTCAGTAACCCGAACGGCCTTTTCCGTCGATCAGATGGCGAAAGCCATCGATGGAATTGCGCGAGGGGCTCAGGAACAGAACATGGCGGTCAATCGGGTTTCTGAAATTGGCAGTCTGATTAACCAGACCATCGAACGGGTATCAGGAAATGCTGAAGCGGTTGCCCGTAACTCGGCTGAGGCTTCTCTTTCGGCGAGGGAAGGCGCAACAACCGTCAACCTGACGATTGAAGGGATGCGGGCGATCCAATCCAAGGTAGGGCAGTCGGCGGATAAAGTGAAAGAGATGGGGAAACGCTCAGAGCAAATTGGGGTGATCGTTGAAACCATTGCAGATATCGCCTCGCAGACCAACCTGCTGGCATTGAACGCTGCCATCGAAGCGGCCCGGGCAGGAGAACAGGGTAAGGGATTCGCAGTGGTTGCGGATGAGGTACGCAAACTCGCGGAGCGTTCTGCCACTGCAACCCGCGAGATAGGGGAACTGGTTAGGGGGATTCAGGTTGCAGCCAGCGAAGCGGTCAATTCGATGGATGAAGGCGCTCGCGAGGTTGAGAGCGGTGTGGACCGCGCCAATGAAGCGGGTCAGGCGTTGGAGAACATTCTCAACAAATCAGAAGAGGTTTACCATCAGGCGACCCTGGCTTCGAACGCGGTGGAGGAAATGAAGCAAGCCATACGTGACCTGGTAAGCGCCACCGAAACGGTTGCAGCGGTTGTGGAGGAAAATACCGCTGCTACGGAAGAAGTATCTGCTGGGACGGGCGAAATTACCCGCTCCATGGAGAGCGTCGCCAGCATCAGTGAAGAAAACAGCGCAGCTGTGCAGGAAGTGAGCGCATCCACTGAAGAGATGAACGCCCAAATTGAAGAAGTGACCAACTCTGCCAGGAGCCTTTCGCAAATGGCCGATGAGTTGCAAAATGTGGTTGCCAGGTTTATGATCGAGTAAAACAGGCGATCAAAAATAATCGTGAGAAAGAACAGAGCTTGAGAAACATGCTCTGTTCTTTCTCAATTCATGAAAGTCAGGTTGATTACTGGCAGGAACAGGAATTAAAAAATAGACCCCTTGTGTGCTGAGACACTGCACATAAAG
>Ga0073932_1005898_pt1 | contig 12932 bp, 7 predicted proteins | sample DewCreD2012metaG_FD_76967 | JGI IMG/M metagenome (GOLD analysis project Ga0073932, IMG submission 76967) | Hot spring sediment bacterial and archeal communities from British Columbia, Canada, to study Microbial Dark Matter (Phase II) - Dewar... ... | reverse complement strand
GATATCAAGGTGGACCAGATCGACACCTCGGCGTTCACGCAGGACCGTTATCCCCGCTCGAACCACGCCTGGATCGTGGACTTCATGGTGGTCAAGGTCTTTCCGGATTATTCGCGCGAATCCTACGTTCACATCGCCCAGAAGGTGTTGAATCAGGACGGGATCAACGAACTCTCCGAAGTGCTCGTGCGGGCGCAGCGCGAATCCCTGGTCTTCATCCGCACGCTGAACCCCGACGGATCGAGCTATCAGCCGGAGAACGTGCATGACTTCAACCTGGCGCGTTCGGCCAGTTTCATGAAGGTCGGTCCGGGGTCGATTCTCGAACATGCCTATCTGGAACACCAGGATGCCGACGAGATCGAGCCCCAGCTCAACATGGGATTCAATTTCATGGCGCTCGATGCGCCGCGAGCCGTTTCCCGCTGGGTCGTCCTGCTGCCCAAGGACCTGCCCATCCGGATCCGAAAGGTCTGCCCGGAGGCGATCGAGGAGAAAGTGCTGCCGGGCCCCGACGGGTACACGGTCTACCAGTGGACGAACAAGCAGGTCGAAGGCATTCCCGTGGAGCCCTACATGCCCGGGGAGCGCGATCGCGAGACGATCCCGCTGGTGTTCATCGATTCGCCCGAGCGTCCGTTCCGCGCGACCGGTTGGCTGGCGCAGCGCCCGCGGTATTTCCTCCCGGAAGAGGCCGCGCGAAAGGCGCGCGAGCTGGCGGGCCAGTTGCCGGATCCGGCCCGGCGGTTCGCGGGGATCGTCGAATGGGTCCGCACCCACATCCAGCCCGGGCGCGAGGCGCGCACCCTGGACGACGTCTGGGCGTTGCGGTCGGGCAACGTCAATCAGATGGCCGATCTGGCCCTGGCCATGTGCCGCGCGGCGGACCTGCCGGTTCGCAGCGCGTTCGCGAACCGGGAGTATGTGCCGGGGCAACATTGGGTCGGAAAGAACGATCCGCGAGTCTGGGAGCCCAGAACCTTCGCGTCCTTCGGCAGCGGCGGACGGTTTCTGGTGCTGGAGTCCGAAAGCGGGACGGATGTCTGGATGCAGTTTGCCGGTCATCCGCAGTACACTCCGCCGGAAGCGTTCGTCGATCCCCAGCCGGGCGCCCTGGCCCTCTCGGTCGGGGATGAAGGACTGCGCGTGAAGCGGGTGCTGGCCGAGCTGTTGGGCCTTCAACCCATCGCTGCCACGTCCCGTATCACTCTCGACGAGGAAGGCGGGGCGATCGTTCGCGGGACGCTGCGGTTCCATGGCGCCCTGGCGGCCCAGTTGCGGCAGGTGCTGGCCGATCCGCGACGGGCTCGACCTTTTCAGCAGGGGATCGTTCAGCGGACCTGGCCCCGGATCGTGCCCGGCGAGATCCGTTTGCACGACCAGGCCGATATCCGCAAGCCGCTGCGTCTCGTGTTCGACGGCACGCTCGCCAATCACGCGGCGCCAGCGGGCCAGACCTTTTTCCTGCGGCCGTTCCCGCACCCCGCCACGCCCCTGCAGATGCAGGGCCCGGCGAAACGGGTCCACGACATGATCGTCAAGCCCGACATGGTCGACGACCTGAGCGAATGGAATGCGGCGTGGACGTACGAAGCTCCACCCGGCTTCGGCTGGGTCGAAATCCCCGACGATCTCTATCTCTGCACCGAGTTCGGTTTTTACCTGGCGGATTTCAATGTCACCGGACGGACGTTGACCTGCAACCGATCCTACCTCCTGCCGGCCCAGCGGATCGCCCCGGAGAAGTACGCGGAGTTCCAGGCCTTCCTGCGCGGCATCGCGGCGCTGGAACAGCAGCGCATCGCCTACGCGCGGCTCAACTACCCCGGCCTGATCGGTGCGCCGCAGCCGATCCTGAGCCTCGGTTATGCGAATCACGTCGGCGTGGAGGAACCGGAAAAGGCCGAATGACCGCGCGGCCGATGCACGGGCGTGTTCCACTCAGTACCGCGCCGCGGAAGTTCCCGACCCCGTGCGCCGCGGATGCGGGCCCGGATCGAGGCGCGAGCGAGGAGCCTATCCGGTGGAGATCTGTGACGAGCGAGCAACAAAGAGCCGGGCCCCGCAGGCGCTGCGCCATGGGTCTGGAACTTCCGCGGCGCGGTACTCAGCGCGGGGTGGTCGGGAACGGTTTGTCGTTCGGAGGCAAGGTCATGCGTTTTTCGTCGAAAGTGTGCGGTCCAAACAGGGAAAACTGCACACGCAGGTTTCGATGTTCGCCAACCGGTATTCGCTCGAGGACGCACTGAAACTTTTCGGTGCGCTTCCCGAGGCCGGCGCGCGGATGCCGCAGCCCTGACTAACGCACCAGAACGACGGCGTACGCCGGAACTTCGGCGCAGACAAAGGACGCCTGCTGGGCCGTCTCGCTGTGGCTGAAGGAAAGCGCACGCGGCTTCTGGCCGGGGGCGAAAAGCAGCACGTCCTGCGGCGGCTGTTCGCAGCGCAGCGACACTTCGAGCCCTCGAACCGCGGACGAGGACGACGCGACGAGGTGGATCGTCTGTGCGCCGGACGGAAGGCGGTGGTGCGTGACGACGAACGATCCGGCCTGCGCGGCGACGCACAGCGGTTGTTCGCCAAGGGCGAAACGCAGCGCGTCGGCCAGGGCGGGTTCGTTTTTTACGCAGGGGACGTAGGCGACACGGCCTTGGCCGAAGGGCAGCTGGACGGCCGCCGGGTGCGTGCCGCCCAGGCACTCGGCCAAGGCCGCCGTGGCGCGCGGGCGTCGCCACGCATCGCAGCGCCCGGTCAGCCCGGTGACCAGCAGTCCGCCGCCGGCTTCCGCGTAACGCTTCAGGGCGCTTGCCGCCCCGTCACTCAGACACTCCGCCTCCGGGACGATGACGCAGGCGTACGACGGAAGAGATTCCTCCTGGCCGGGAACGAGCAGGGCGTAGGCGAGGTGGCGTTCCAGCAGGAACCGTTCGATGGCGGCCAGACCGGCGTGCGGCTCGTTCGCGTTCAGGGCCAGACTGCGGGCGTCGCAGTAAACGGCGATGGGGGCGACTTCGGTCGCGCCGTCGAAAAGCGCCTCGCGACGATCCCGGTAGAACGCCACATGCGCGCGACCGGCATCGTCGGCCTCCGCGCTGGCGCACACCGGGTTCCGCGGATGGTGGGCCAGCACTTCGGCGCGCAGACCGCCGGCCTCCTCCGTGCCGGCGGCGTACGGCAGGCAGGCGAGGACGCCGAAGCACCGGGCGATCTTGAGCGCGTGGATCCGGTCGGCGGCCGTGCAGGAATCGCCGCCGCAGGGAAGGGCGGCCATGTCGAGCAGCGGCAGCAACTCGGAAAAGTCGATGCCGGCTTCCCGGGCGGCGCGCTCGGTGGTTCGCAGCACGTCCGCGCCCACCGCGCATTCGCCGTTCTGACGTTCGATGGCTTTCGAAAGACGGCCCACGAAACGGCCCAAAGTGCGGGCTTTGAAGAGCAGCCACTCCTGCTCGTGCGGCGCGGTCAACCGCTCGGGCGTCAAGCCGTGGGCCGCGCGGTAGAGCGGCGGGCGGAGGTGCGCGAAGTTGTGATGGCCGAAGCGTTCCAGCCCGGCGGCGCGCGTTTCGTCGGATTGCGGACCGTACTGCTCGCGCAGCCGCTCGCGGAACGCGGAGACGCAAAGCGGACAGCGGCAGGCGTCGGGTTCCGGGTTGTAGCACACGTCCTGCAGCACGACCAGGTCGGCTCCGGCTTCGACGGCGCGCAGGCAGACCTTCTCGATGTAGCGTTGATACCCCTCGGACTGGAAACAGGGCTTCACGCGGACGCCCGGAACGGGCGCCGGCAGCACGCACGGCTGCCCGTCGGCGTTCACCTGCAGCCAATTGTGGGCTTCGGAATCCTCGGCCAGAAGCGTTTCCGGCACGAGCGCCCCGACCGTGACCCGCAGACCGACCCGCAGATTCCGCGCATGGGCGCGTTTCGCCAGTTCGGCCGCGCGTTCCAGGGTCTCCGCCTCGAACTCGAGGCCGTAACCCTTGAAAAAAGGGATGCCCAGCATGGTGACGCCCGCGGCGCAGAGGCGATCGAGGTGCGCATCGGTCCAAGTTTCCGCCTCGCGCGCCTCCCAGCCGGCCGGGACGCCGCCCGCGTACTTGGCCTGGTAATGCGGATCGGCCAACTGGGCGGCCAGGACGCCGGAGGCCAGCAGCCATTCGGGTTTTCGTTTCAACGCCAAAGCCATGCGTGAGTCGATCCTTTCGCGTAGCGAACCGGGTGAAAGCGAAGAAAGCGTACTCTAGGCGGCTTCCGCGCAAACGCAAGAAACAAGGAGGTCGCGGATGCGTTCCCCGACAAGCTCCGGGCCGGAGGATAGGACGCTTCTCGACAGGATGGACGGAATGGGCGATGCTCCGCCCTGCGCCCTGGGGCATTCGTCGGCAGGGGAACCGAAACGAAACGCTCCCGGAATCGCCGGATCGGCGTGCCTGGCAAGCCAGGGACCCGGGCGGTCGATCCTTCCGCTGTGGGCCCAGGTGTGCGCGGCGCAAGCCCGGCCAGGTGCGGGGCGTTTCGTCACACGCGGGCCAGCGCCTGCTCCAGATCGGCCATCAGGTCTTCCACGTGCTCGATGCCGACCGAGATGCGGATCATGTTCTCGGTGATTCCGCAACGACGGCGGACGTCCTCGGGCATCGAGAGGTGCGTCATCGTCCACGGGTGCTCGATCAGCGATTCGACGCCTCCAAGCGATTCGGCCAGGGTATGGAGCCTGACGGCGCCGAGCAGGCGGAAGGCTTCCGCCTGGCCGCCCTTGACACGGAACGAGAAGGTCCCGCCAAACCCCTTCATCTGTTTCAGCGCCAGTGCGTGCTGCGGATGGCTTTCCAGGCCCGGGTGCAGGACGCACTCGATCTTCGGGTGCCGTTCCAGCCAGCGTGCGATGGCCAGGGCATTGCGGTTGTGGGCTTCCATGCGCACGGGCAGCGTCTTGATGCCGCGCAGGACCAGGAAACAGTCCCACGGCGATTGACACGAACCCAGGGCGTTCTGCAGGAAACCGATCCGCTCGCCCAGCTCCGGATCCTTGACGATCGCCGCGCCGCCGACCACGTCCGAATGGCCGTTGATGTACTTGGTCGTCGAATGGATGACGATGTCCACGCCGAATTCGAGCGGGCGCTGGAAGCAGGGCGACAAGAAGGTGTTGTCGCAGACCGTCCAAACCCTGCGTTCGCGCGCGATCTGCGCCACGGCCCCCAGGTCGACCAGGTTCATGAGCGGGTTGGTGGGCGTTTCGATCCAGATCAGCCGCGTGGCCGGCTGGATGGCCGCGCGGAGCGCATTCAGGTCGCGCAGGTTCACGTACTGGATCCGCAGCCCATGCCGTTCGCCCAGCGTCTGCAGCAGCCGATACGTCCCGCCGTACAGATCGTCGTGAACGATCAGGTGGTCGCCAGCATGGAAGAGCTGCAGCACGGTCGCTTCGGCCGCCATCCCGGTGCCGAAGGCGAAGCCCCGCGTGCCGCCTTCCAGCTGCGCGAGACAGTTTTCCAGGGCCTTGCGCGTGGGATTGCCGCTGCGCGTGTAATCGAACGGCCCGGGTTGTCCGACGCCCTTGAACGCGAAGGTGCTGGTCTGGTAGATCGGCGTCATGACCGCGCCGAATGCGGGGTCGGGTCCTTGTCCGGCGTGGATGACCTGGGTCTCGAACCGCATGACATGCTCCTCGGTTGGAAAAACGTCGTCGAAAGGACAGGGCCGTATGAACAGCGAATGTAGCGGTCGGCCTCTTCTTATCCATGAGAAATCCGAAAAATCATAGTTGTTTAATAGGAAATTGGCGCGAGCTACCTGCGGCGCTTCAGCTCGTCGGCGTAGGCCCGGGCGCGCTGCGCGATATCCTCGTCGTCGGACAGTTCCGCCGCCCGCTGCGCAAGCCGCGCGGCCTCCTCCAGCTGGCCGGCCTCGTGGAGCGCCACGGCGAGGGTGTCGAGGTAGTTGCCGTTTTCCTCCCCGGTAAGCTGCACGGCCTTCCGGGCCCAGACCAGGGCGCGCTGGGGATCGCGCACCTCCGGGGCTTCCGTGCTGACCAGGAACCAGGCCGCGTTGTTCAGCACCAGCGGGTCATCGGGGTGCGCGGCGACCGCCTCCTCGTACGTCTTCAGGGCGTCGGCAGGACGCTCCCGCTGCATGCGGCCGGCCGCTTCCAGCAACGCGGAGCGCGAGGTCGGTTCGTGAAGAAGCTTTCCGAGCTCGACGGACACCTCCTGCCTGCCGAGGACCTTTTGCGCGAAGCGGAGCACCAGTTCGGCCCGGGGCGAACCGGCGATCTTCGCCGGCACGGCCAACAAACGCCCGAAAAGACCGTCGGCGTCGTGCCCGAACCCCTCGACCGCCAGCCACTCCTCGCCGTCGCGCAGCCCGCATTCCAGCGTGCTCGGGTCGCCGGCGCCGTGGTTGAAGGTGGAGTAGCGTTCCCCGGCCGCTCCCGTCAACCAGACCTCGCGGATCTCGACGCGCGCCGCATCCGAAGGCGAGCGCGTGGCGTGGAATTCCAGCTTCAGCGGCGGCCCGAACGCCCGCTCGTCGATGCCCTCACGCAGCCCGATCTCCGGCTGCCGGTCGGCTCCGAAGAGTACCAGCACCGGGTCTTCGTCCTCGGCCTCCCGATCGAGCGGATTGAAATAGCTCAGTGTCAGGCAGGAAATCCGGTGCGGTCCCGTGAAGGCGAGCGCGGTCTGGCCCGTCGAGGCGTCGAAAAGGTATCCGGTTTTTCGATGCTCCAGCGAGACGGAAACCACGAACCCCGGCCGGGTATCGACGACCAGCTGGGCGAAGGGGCCGGCATGCGGAGAACAGCGGAGCGACGGCGGGGGACCGGCGAGTTCCAGGCGGAACAGCCTGCCGTCCAAGGGCAGGAACTGCTGCAGAAACACGGGTGCGTCGTTCCCCCATTGCAGCAGGTCGCAACCGCCATCCGGATGCTTCGCGAGCGTTTCGTCGAAGCGGCCGTTGCAGTTGGCGTCCAGCAGGCGGAAGCGCGCGGGAACTTCGCGCGTCTCCAGCGCCGTCAGGCTGGACACGTGGAGGCACGTTTGCTCCGCATCCTCGGAAACGGTCACCGACAGGCGGTAGTTCTGCGGTTCGTCCCCCAGGCGCATCGTCACGATGGCCGGCTGTCCGGGCCGGACGAGTGGACGGTCCCGGTCATCGAAGACCCCGTCGTCGTTCCGATCGATGCGGATGCGGTTCGCCGGCTCCAGCCGGAAGCGGAGCCTGCCGGACGGCAGGGCGAAAGGCATCTCGCCGCAGCGCTCCGCATCCAGCCAGACGCATTCGGGCGTCACGTGCTCGTGCGGCTCGCTCAGCGCCACCCACCGGAGCGGGAACGTTTCGCCCTGGACCGCCTCCTCTCCCGCCGCCGAACAGGCCAGCAGGGCCAGCGCGAGGGCATGGCACGGTCGTTTCATCTGCAGCGCGCCTTACTCGATCTTCGGTTCGGGCTCGCCTTCCAGGAGGATCCTTACGCTCGGCGGAAGCTTTTCCTCGTAGCCCAGGCCCTTGATCAGACGGAGCTGCTCCCCAGTCCTGGCGTCCTGCAGGATCGCGATCTGGATCGGCGTGCGACGCGCCACCGGCCGCTCCACCCATTTGGGCTTCCGGGCTTCGTCGAGGGCCGGGACCGTGATCGTCTCGCCATTCTCGGCCGTGGTCGTCACCAGCACCGGTTCCTTGATCTTTTCGACCTCGAAACGGGTGGCGGTTCGGACGCCGACCAGCACCCAGGCGGTATCGAACTCGCGGGTTTTGTTCGCCGTCCCCGTCCGAAGGATCGCCTTGCCCTTGATCGGCTGGCCGACCAGGGCCTCGAAGCTGCCTTCGCCCCATCCCCCCGCTTCCGCATCCCAGATCCGGACGCCCAAGTGGACGCTGTAGCCGACCTGCGGCTCGCTGGCGGCAGGGATTTCGCCGGTCACGAAGTTGAAGCGCAGTTGGAGACTTGCCGGAATCGTCACCTTCGAGACCGGCGACCAAGGACTGGCATACCACACCGCATCCCCTTCGCCCCGGATTCGCTCGATATGGTCCGGCACCACCGCTTTCGCTTCCTTGCCGTCCTTGAGGACCGTCGGGGCAGGGCCCCGCGCGATCAACCGTGCACGGTAATAATAGGTCGCATGGGCGTCCACGCTGCGATCGTCGAACCGTCGCGTTCCCTGGGTGTCGACCGGGTTGTTTCTGGCGACCGCCGGCGTCGCGGGGATCTGTCGCCGGGCACTGCGGGCCGTGGTCCCGGCCTTCTCGTCCGTCGCGACCTCCGCCTTGCGCAACGGCTCCGCCGACTTCGCGGCGGCCGGGGTGGCGCCCACATCGAAGACATGGACCAGCGTGTCGAACCGGTCCGGCGCCGATCCGCGCTGCACCTCGATCCGCACCGGCGTGAAGTACGGAAGCTTCTCCGGCATGACGCATTCGATCGCCACCGCCCCCGGCTGCGCGGTCGCGCGTAGTCCTTCGAAGGCCGGCAACGGGACCTCGACCTGATCTTTCGCCGCGGAGGTCGCTGCGGCTGGCGTTTCGGTCTTCGCCGGCTCGGCAATCGGGCCCGGGGTCTTGCTCATCAGCGATTCCATGACTTTCCGCTTCGTCGCCAGCGTTTCGAAGCCTTCCGGCAGATGCCGCATCAGCACACCCACCTGGCTGGCCTCGTCCAGCGCGGCCACGGCGTCCTTCCATTCATGGGCTTCCGCATGCCGGTTCATCCGCGCGACCGCGGCGTTGTACTTTTCCAAGCGCGCCTGCTCGGCGGAATCGTCGCTGGCAGGGGCCGTGACCGCGCCCTTCCGGATCGGCTCCGGAGTCGTGGCCGGCGCCGTTGGCTCAGGAGACGTTGCCTTCTTCGGCTCCGCGGCAGGGCTCTTGAGCGTCGGTTTCTCCTGACCCGAAGCGGTCCGATCCTCGGGTGTTCTCTTGCCGAGCCCGATGAAAACGATCGCCACCAGACAGGCGGCGATCCCGATCCCGATCAGCCACCCCCAAGGCGATGGCGGTTCGGAAGGCGAGACCGGCCCTGTGCTGGCGCCTGTGCCCACGGGAACCGTCGCCGCGGCGGTTGGGGCGGCGCCGGCTTGGGCCGCCGCAGCGCCTGTCTTGGCCTCTTCCTTCGGCGCGGATGTCTCCGGAGCGGCTGAAGCGGTCGGCAATGGCGGCGGGACCGCGGAAGCCGGTGCCGGTGGTGGCGCCGGCGGCGTCGGAACGGAAGCGGGGACCGCGCCGGCGTCAGGAGCGGTCCCCTTCGCCGCCTGGTCCTCCTTCATCTGCGCGGCCTGCTCGTCCGTGATCTCGGGGATTCTCCGACCGACCACGATGGGGACGGGCGTTCCGTCGTCGGCCGGGGCGTCGGGCCTGGGCGGCGGTGGCGGTTCCCCGTAGACCGAATCCAGGACGAACTGGGCGCCGCACTTTTTGCATCCCAGTTTCTTTCCCAGCGAACTGTCGGGTAGAAAGTAGGGTTTGGAGCACTGCGGGCAGATGACTGACAGGGCCATTGCGGTTCCTCCAGTCGGTATGGGCTTCAGGTCGTTGAGGCCTATTGTACATCAAAGTCGAAAGAAGGCGCGATGTTTTCGGTCCGAGGGATGCCTTACAATTTTCGGGCGGCGGAAATCAGGTCAAGGTAAAAGAGGACGGCGTCCGTATCGATGCGGTGCCGGTCGGCCAGTTCAACGACCTTCGGCGGCGGTTCCGAATCGGAAAGAGCGAACGTGGCCTCGAGCGCGCGGCCGAGCTGTCGAAGCTCCGCCGTCGAGACGACCTTTTCGTCGATCAGCCTGCGGTAGGCGTCGGCGTCCAGCAACTCGCGGTCGGGCGCGCGGCCGCGTTGCTCGAGCGACAGGCTTTTGCGGAAACGCAAGGCTTCCTCGAGACGCGCGCAGAAGGCGCTGGTTCGCCACTGGGCCTGCTTCAACGCGCGCTCCGCCCCGGCGCAGCGGACGGCCCAGCGGAGGGCGGGGAGGAGGTCGGCGATCAGCACCCAACCAGCGAACACGAGGGCCAGGGCCAGCACCGCAAGACCGAAGACCTTGAACTCGGAAGGCAACCGGCGGAGCGCCAGCCCGACCACCAGCCCTGCGCCGGCGATCAACGACCGGGAGAAGGCGCGGAAATAGACCGCATAGGCGGCGCGGCGGATTCCGGAAACCAGTTCGCCGGCGCCATGGCGAAAGGCCTCGCCCATGCCGGCATCGGGTTTCCGGCGCGCCAGAACGATCGGCGCTCCGGCGCTCAACGCCTCGGCCAGCATCTGGGGGTCGGCCGGGTCGGGCACCAGCCAGTGGGAGCCTTCCGAGGTGGGCAAACACCAGCAACGCGCGGCGTTCGACTCGTTCATGGCTTGCCGTTCGCAGGCGTCCGCTCGTCCGGTTTCAGCCCCAACGCTTCGAGAAGACGTTCGGCGTCGAGGGGGTTGAATTGCGTCGAGTTGACCTCGATTTCGCCCAGGCGGAGGCCTTCCAGCGCTTGGCGGGCGAAGTAGTAGCGTGCGCCGGGCCGTTCGTACGCCTTGGAGAGCAGCGCGGTGCCCTGCGCCGTGGCGTTGGCCTTGAGAAAATCGGCCTGCGCGATCTTCTGGCGCCGGCTCGACTCGGCTTTGGCCGCGAGCGTTTCGGCGGCGAGCTGCGCGTCCTGGAGCGTCTGCGAGATCTTGCGCTCGGTGTCCGCCGTCAGGTTGGAGATCTCCTGCCGCTTGCTTTCGTCAATGCGCTTCACCTCGGCCGCCGCGTTGCTCTTGATCAATTCGGCAGCGGTCTGCGCCGCGGCCATCTGGCCTTTGGCCATCTCGAGCAGCTTCAACTGGCCGGCCAGCTGTTTCTGCAGCAACTGCGCTTCGAACTTCGGATCGTAGACGATGTTGCGCAGCAGCAGGTGCCGGATCTCGATGCCGTAGGGGCGAAGCTGCTCGTCCATCGCGCGCTGCGCCTCCTGCGCCTTTTCCGTGCGGATCTTCGGATTGAAGAAATCCTCGGTCCTGAGCTGCGCCAGGATCTCGTTGGCGTACTTGTTGAGCGTGTTGCGGGCCAGCGTGTTGACGTGCTCCTCGTCGCGGAAGTGCAGCGCCGCCTCGTGACACTTCCCCGGTTGGATGCGCAGCATGACCGAAATGTCGACCGTGGTCGTGTACTGGTCGCTGCCGCGTACCTGGAGCGTCTCCTTGAGGTTCGTCCAGGTGATGTCCCAGAGGCGAACGATGTGGAAACCCGGGATCCGGAGGACGTAGCCCGGATCGAAGTCGCGCTTCTCGACGCCCTCCGCCGTCATCTGGGTGCGCACCCCGACACGGTCGGCCGGGATCTTGATGGTGCAGGTCCACAGGAAAAAGAGCACCAGTGCGCCCGCGCCCAGGAGCCCCACCGCGAGGCAACCGAACTTCGAGAGGTGCAGGCGGGAACGCCCGTATGGCGTCTCAGCGGCCATCTTCCAACCCTCCCTGCTTCCCCACGCCCGGCGCCGGCAAAATCCCCTCGTAGCGTTGCACCCGCTCCGAAGGCGCGTACGGCCGCGCACGGAGGGTGAGGTTCTTATAGAGATTGACCAGGGCCTCTTGGACCAGGCCTCGCCCGCCTTTCTCGTAGGCGTTCAGAAGCGTCTCCAAGGATTCGGCCTTGCGCTTGCCCTCCGCCAGGATCGCAGCCGCCTCCTGCTCGGCCTTGGCCAGCGCGATCTCGCCTTCCTTTTCCAGCTTGTAGGCGTTCTCCTGCGCCTTGAGCAGGATGCGTTTGGCGTCGCCTTCCGCCGCCAGGAGCTGTTTGTCCAGGTCGCCCTGGAGCTGCGCGAGCGCGTTCTGTTTGTCGCGCGTCGCCTCCGCCACGCGACGCTTGCCCTCCTCGCGCGCCGCGTCCTGGTAGTCCTTCTGGTTGGCCAGGATCTGGTCGGCCTCCTTGCGCTCCCGGATGATGCGGTCGTATTCCGTCGCGAACGTGAAATTCTGCGCCGTGACCGAAATGACCTGGATGCCCATGGGATCGAGCCGGTCGGCCAGCGCCTGCTGGGCCTTTTTCAGACTGGCCGCGCGCGGAAGCGCCTCGGCGATCTCCAGCGTCGAAAGCGTGCCGAACTGATCCCGAAGTTCCGCCCGCGTCAGCGCGCGCAGGATGTCTTCGATGTTCTCCTCGTCGCCCAGCTCGCGGTAGGCCTGAAAGGCCATCGACGAACGAAGCTGATAGACCACCTCGACATCCACCTCGACATTGCTGCCGTCGTTGGTCTTGATGTTGATCTGCGCGCCCTTGGGATGCTCGGTATTGCGCTGTCCGCGCGTGAGGTAGAGCACCCGCTGACCCTTGTCCACCTTGTAGACCGAACTGAGACCGAAAGGCAGGTGAAAGACCATCCCGCCCTGTTCCTGCAGGGTCACCCCGCCGCTCAGGTTGTTCACGATGATGGCCACTTCGGTGTTGCCCACCATCGTCGTGCTGGTGAAGGCGCCGACGACCAGCAACAGGAGCAGAAGGCCTATGCCGATCAGGAAAAGCAGCATGCGACCGCCGTACTCCGCCCAGAAACCGCCGCCGCGTCCAAGCATGGAACCCCCTCCCTGCCCCCGTTCCGCACGGATGGACGAATGCAAGCGTACCCCCGATAACCGGCGCGACGAGGAGTGTCAAGACGGTCATGCGACAGTCACGGGCGGTCGCTGGTGCATGGCCGGCGTTGCCGCCAGCGAATCGTCGCCGCGATCGTTGCGTGATCCTCCGCGGCCGACAAACGGTTGCGAACTGTGTTCGGCGCGGAAATCGTGCGACCGGGGATGTTCGATCCCGCGCTAAAATACGTCTTTTTTGCGTGGATTCGCGGATAATCGACAGTATAGGTTCGGCGTCGTCGAGGGACAAGGACAGCTGAGGTGCGGTCATGAACCCGAAGTCCAACGCGCTGGAGATCATCCGCTTCGGAAAGCCCGAGCGGGTCATGGAAGGTCCTCCGTCGCATGGCGT
>Ga0073932_1005895_pt1 | contig 12936 bp, 12 predicted proteins | sample DewCreD2012metaG_FD_76967 | JGI IMG/M metagenome (GOLD analysis project Ga0073932, IMG submission 76967) | Hot spring sediment bacterial and archeal communities from British Columbia, Canada, to study Microbial Dark Matter (Phase II) - Dewar... ... | reverse complement strand
CTGAAACTTGAACTGGGAGTTGTGCCGCCTTCTGCTTGCTGTCATTCAACTAACCCTCCACGTGCCTGCTCGATATCACTTTTTCTTACTTAGCACGTGGTCCAGTTTTTGGGGCTCATTATAGCCGAGCGTGAAACTCCTGCTGGGCCGCCTTTTCATGGCGTGCCCCCTGACCTGGAAACCCTACCGGGATCGAGGACATCGTCGCCTGGATGCCCGGACCTACGACACCAAATGCACGACTTGTATCTGGGGCTGCCGGATGCCGGTGGAAATGATCATCGACCAGTGGAATCCGTCAAAAAAACAGTACCGGTTCGAAACCTTCTGCTACGGCCCCAAAAGCTGCTCCTTTTACCGGCCCGGGCCCGCGCGGAAAGTTCCGGGTCGAAAGGGTATGTCCTACACTGAGGAGGATTGGGTCGACGAAGATGCCACTGCCCACAGAGGGCCGGATGAATGATGATGAGAACGCCCGATGGCCCAAAAAAACCGGCCGAGCGGCAATTGGGTAACGAGTCGGCCCGAGGAAAGGGGTTGATTTTTGCGACAGGTTTGCGACACAACTTGCGACAAACTCACGACTCGACTTGCGACGCCTCTCTTTGGTGAGGTGGGTGGGAAAATGGGCTTGTCAGGATTTCCGGCCTGCCTGGGGCCACATGTTCTTTGATAGATCATTGAATCACAACGGTTTTCGGTTAACGTCCGGAGAACGAGAACGGTTATGAAGAGGGTTGCGCACGGGGAGCCAGAAATCAAAAAGGCCATTTTCCGGCAGGGAAGTGGCCTTTTCTGCTTGGTAGGCCTGGTTCGTGACTGCCATTAAATCAAAGGGTCTTCGGTAATTTCTCCTGGGTAGACCCCCGGCTTTGCCGGGGGACTCCCAGAGTTTGACGGTTCCGGGAGTAAGCTTTTCTGAAGATTCAACAACATGCGCTTGGAAAAAGGTCTCATAAAGCCAAGTTCATGCTGATAGGCATTGTGAGGTTCCGGCTCGGTTTTCTTCTTGCATCACACCATGAGCTAGCCTCCAATACCGCCTGGTGGGCGAAATACTTCCGAGCCCCTTTGAGGGGCTCCCGAATTCTCAAGCCTCCGGTTTTGCCGGAGGTATCTGACTACAACATCGGCGGCCTGCTTAGGTGTTGAGGTTGTTTGTCTTGAGGAACGCTTCCACCGTGTTGAATGCATTGAGGAACAATGGACTGCCGGAGAAGGACAGCGGACTCACCGGCCCGATGGTCATGAAGGAATACTGCCGGCTCTTCATATCGAACGCCGAGTGTGGGTCGCGGAAGAGCTGGTAAAGGTCCAGCGCCGTTCCTGTTGAGCCCACCAACTGCCGGAGCGACTGAAACTCCTGGCCCAGCCCCAGCCCGAAGCCGAAAAAGAAAATGCGGAGCTGCTGAAGGATCTCGGAGTGCAGGCTCGAGAGCGTCTGGCTGATGAAGAGCCAGCCGAGTCCGTATTTGCGAGTGGTCCGTGCCGCATCGATCAGAACGGACCGGACACCCCGCGCGGCATCGTTGTCCCCGGGCAGCTCGCGCGGAGCCAGTCGGTGCGCCTCATCGATGACCACCAACGTGTTGAGGCTCTGATTGTCCTTGTAGAAAGACTCCGCCGTCTGGGCCAGCCCGTCGAGGAGTCGCTTGATCACCAGGGACTGGATCTTGTCGTTCCAGAAGAGATCATGAGCCTGCTCCTTGGAAAGATCAATGACCAGGATGGGTCGGTGGGTTCGCTTGAACCCGTCGGAGTTCTCAAGATGGAGCAGCCAGTTGAGCGCCTTGTTGATGCTCCTGGCCCCATTTCGATCTCCACGAAACAGCTCGGCAACAGGCCTCCAGTACTCTGCAAAGAACTCCTCTCGATCGGCCTCCTTCAATGCGGAATCGAACCGGACGCGCGGCGCTTCGCTGCGATAGAAGATCTTTTGAACCTTGTCATCCTCGAGAATGGTCCAGGCCATATCGAAAGCCTTACGCAGGTGCAGGTCGACGAGCTTGACCTTTTGCTTTTGCAGCTTATCCGACAGGATGCCGCACGCCAGCTCGCGGTTTTCCCCCTTGGGGATGGTCAGGCGCTCGAAAAACTGCGATTCAAACAAGATTTGCTCGAACAACTCCCAGCGATCGAGAACCAGGTTGCGCACGGTCAGGACAACGGGCTGTTTGCCCAGCTTCCTGGCGACGCCCCCGACGGGCAGCGGGAATTCGCCGCCCGGGCCGGCCTGGCTCATGTCACGGGCAAACTCACCCTGGGGGTCTATCACCAGCAGCGCCATTTGGGGGTATCGGGCGTAGGCGAGGAGGATCATCTTGGCCAGGACCGACTTCCCGGAGCCGGTTTTGCCGAAAATCCCAAGATGGTAGGCCTCGCCGGCCCCATCCTTGCCGCGTCCGAAATGTTTGAACCAGAGGGGAAGTCTGGGCTTGGACCCATACACATGACCCAGGTAAAAGATCTGATCCCGGTAAGGATGGAGGAGCTCATCCAGAGCTTCATCCGTCACGAGGTGGATGGGCGTTCCAGTCGAAGGCACGGTACCCAGAATGCTCGGCTCGTAACCGGCCGCTCCCCCCTCACGGAAGACAGCGCTGATGACCATCTGACCGAGGTGGGTGTCCTGCCGCTCACTGACGGCATCCACTCGGCCCCGCTGACGGATGAGGCTGCGCATGGTTGGGTCCTCGTGCCAGATGTTGCGCAGCTGGATTTCGGTGATCTGGCCGAGGGCGTAGTGGGGGCTCGCGTCCTGCGAAAACCGGAAGAGTGCGAGCTCGCCGACGAGCTTACGGGTTACGGCTGAACCCAGAATATCCAGGGAGAGCTGTGAAGTGGAGGATGGTGATCCGACGACCCCAAGTCTTTCCGTAACATCCACGATCTTGTCGAGCTCACCCGATGGCATCCGTTACCTCCCTGAGTCGCTGCGATACCCGTGCATTGCGAAGAAGACCTCACCGATGTTCCCGGCATATTTCTCGGAAATCCGCTGAGTCGTGACCTGACGAAAGGCCGGCAGAGCACGGGCAAGCGCCTTGACCGTGCGGTCGGCCAGGTAGATGGGGTACGGCTCGAGCATCGATGCGGTCGCACATTGATGCTTCAGCCCTTGAACCACAGCGGCGAGGCGGTGGGCATTCCGGGCGATGCTCTCGGCTACCTCCACCCGCAGAGCGGGCAGCCAATCGTGCGGCTTGTAATAAAACACATGCACACGGCAAAGGGCCTCGATTGCATCACCGGCGAGCGTCTCGATTCCGGCCCTGACCGCTTCAGGCAACCGTGTGGCATTGATGTGCCATGGCTGCCCCGGCTGTTCCAGGAGTCGGGGCTTCGTCAACTCGCCCGGATTAAGCAACAGCGTCAACATCCCGCGGTCATCGAACCCATCCGGCCACCCGACCTCCTTCCCGATCTCCCGACGGGTGCTGTATTTGGGAAGGGCGACATACTGCTTGTCGGAGCGCTCGCTTCGGACAATGGCTCGGTAGGCCTCCAGGTATCGTGGGCTCTGATCGATCAGCTCCCTTGAACATCGAAGCCGGGTGGTCTCCGGCGCCTTGTTGAGTCCCTGATTGAAGTAAATGACCGGCAGGGTGAGGGTACCGTCCAGCATCACCAGGTCGTGCGGAGCGGCAGTGGCCAGGCAAAGCTCCTCCCCCAGCATCACCGTCCGCAGCACGGTGGCTGTGTCCTCGAGATGCGGCTCCGCCGCCAGAAAGGTCCGATGGTGAGGTTGCTCCCAGTGGCGCTTCTCAGACGGTGGCGTGAGCCCCTCGACGGCGACGGCCGCGGCGGCTGCCAGATCCGTGGTCAGAAGGCGTTCGATGGCATAGGAGCCATCGGCAGCGCAGGTCGTAGGCAGAGGAGGGTAGCCGAGCGTCGATTCTGAAGTCACAATCCCCGACTCCAGAAAACGCTTCCGAAGGGTCTCGCGATCTTCCCTGACTTTCTGGAATTCGGCCAGAAGCCCCTCGGCGACGGTCTCGCCTTGGCTGAGGACTTCTTCCACCAGGGCGGCTGGAAGATCCGCAAACGGAGTCTGATCGCTAGTCATGGCGACATCCACCCTTCCGGGGCCACAGTCGATAATGTACGCGACGGTACTCCCGGTACGCCGGCATCCGCTCCGCCCGACCGAGAAGCCATCGCTCCTTGAACACCTCCGAAAGCTCTGAAACCGGCCAGTCGTGAAAACAGGGCTCCTCGACTTCACCCTTCAAGAAACGGAGGGCATCGTGCCCCAGTGGCGCCGCAAAGATCTCCCGCCGGATGCCGTGGTAGATGAGGTCTGCCGAAAGACCGAGCCGCGATAGACACTTGCGGATGACTTCCCGCTTGTTTCGGAAGCCGGTCCCCCAGGCAGTCTGCTTTGCAGTAGGTGTGCAGTGCTTCTGCACGTAGGCCCGCATGTCGCTATACACGCCGTTTGAAAAATGGAACTCTCCCGACCCCTGTGTAAACCCCAGGCTGGTCCAATACTGTCGGCCGTTGATGCGAATCCGATTGTAAATGGAAGAACGGCCCAGGGCGGAGGTCGTGGTCACCAGCGCCAGGTACGGAGGCCGGGTTTCCTTCCTGATCAAGGATTGCTTCCCACTGTATTTGTTCCGAAACGCCTCCCGGACCTCGTTGCTGCACACGAGCATGGCGATGAGCTTCCCACCCAGCAGGAAGGAGTAAGGCGGGACAGCCCCCAGCACATAGGCATCCATGAGATGATACAGATTCCGCGCCTTGTTCTCCTTGTCCCATCCAATCCAGCGATCGCGCGCCTGCATGGCGTAGACCGGGTCTCCCAAGCCGAACAGCCCAATCAGCTTGTCATTGCTCTCATCGATCACGAGAAACCGGAGCCTTCGCCCATAGCCGGCCGAAACTGGGATGCTCCAGTGCAGGCAGGCATAGCGGAAAAGCAGCTCATGCTCGGACTCGGGCTCGACGACCACGAGCTTCGGCCGGACGGCCTCAGGAGTTACTTCGCTGCCATCGGCAATGAATTGAACAAGCCGATCTTCATATGGCCGGACCCCCGGACCGGATCGTTCCAGCTTCTTCCGCACAGCGAGCTCGTTCAGAGCACGGTAGTCGTCCTTCGACGGGTCCCGCGGCATCTGGATTGAGCCGTTTTCCACCCTGTAGCCCTGACTCCGCATGGCCTCGATAATGGCTGATTTCAATAACTCTGCCGATGGAAGATTCATGACGGTGGATATTCCCCGGATAGCTACTTCAAAATCCCCCACTTGTGGCCGGGTCAAAATCCCCCGGCGACAGTAGAGGGAACAGCCTACCAATAGTGTGTACAGAGGTCCATGCTTAATCCTTTTTCATCCGGAAGATCTGGCAGGCGTGCTCGGTCCTCTTTTGGGTCAGGTGGAAACAGACCATGGTGGTATCGAGGGTGCTGTGCCCCATGGTTATTTGGACAATTCGCGGGCTCACCCCGTCCTCCCGAGCCTGCAGGCGGAGATAATATAAGGATTCTTATCTTTCGTCATCCCCCACAGCTGTTTCGCGGTTCAGTTCACCTCGACTTTCTGCGTCGCCTACGGGACGCGAAAAGTCTGCTCGTTGCACAGCTTGACAAAGGGCACGCGACGATGGGATAAGGTCAACGCGAAAGAAAGGAGGACTCGTCATGAGGGACTCGGATGGCAGTCGCAGTTGCCCGAACATGATCCAGGAACCGACTCAAGAAACACCCGAAGACCCTGGAGTGCGACGCTTGCGCTACGCGACTCGTGACATGAACGGTCGGCGCTGCCTCCGAGGATAGCCCACCGGTTCACCTCCGGCCGCGTGGCGCTCCCGTCGTGGCCGAAACGGAGGTGGACCATGAAGAACAAGAATCCGCTCCTCGTCCCCGAGCTGCGCGAGATACTCGCCGCCGGACATTCAAAAGCCCTTCGAAATTTCTGTGAATCTGGACACCCCGCCGTTATCGCGGAATTCATATCCGCCCTGTCCAGCCGAGATGCATGGACTGTGCTGTGGCATGTGGACACCCCACTCCGCTCCGAGATTTTCAGCCACCTGGATGAAGATCTGCAGGTGGAAATCGTCGGAGGCCTCCGCCGGGAGGAGGTTGCCCTGCTGTTGGCCGACATGTCTCCGGATGATCGGGCCGACTTGTTCAAGCAATTGCCTGAAGACCTCCGGGAGTCCGTCCTGCCGGCGCTGGCCCGGGCCGAAAGGGAGGATATTCGCCGTTTGTCGGCGTACACGGAGGGCACCGCCGGTGCGGTCATGACCTCCGACTATGCCACTTTGTCCCCGCAACTGACGGCCTCGCAGGCCATCGAGCGCCTGAGGGAAGCAGCGCCCGACAAGGAAACGATCTATTACGCCTATGTGGTGGACGAAGGCCGGAAAATCCTTGGATTCGTGTCGCTCAAGGACCTGATCGTGGCCCGTCGGGACACACGGGTTGGTGACATCATGCATCCCGAGGTCATCTTTGCCCGAGTTGAGGATGACCAGGAAGACGTGGCTCGAAAAATTCAAAAATACGACCTGATCGCACTTCCGGTGCTCAACGGAGATGACGTCATAGTGGGCATCGTTACTTTCGACGATATCCAGGATATCCTGGAGGATGAGGCCACCGAGGATTTCCACGGCATGGGCGCCATCTCTCACAAGGCACCTCCCGGACTTGGAGACATCAACATGCGGGATGCCGGCATCCTCCTGCTGGTTCGAAGAAGGTTGCCCTGGCTCCTCGTCCTGGTGTTCATGAATATCTTCTCCGGTGCGGGGATTGCTTACTTTGAGGACACGATCCAGGCGGCGGTGGCACTCGTCTTTTTCCTCCCGTTGCTCGTTGACAGCGGTGGAAACGCCGGAAGCCAGGCGGCGACACTCATGGTACGCGCCCTGGCCACCGGCAGGGCCAAGCTCTCCGACTGGTTCCTTTTGCTTGGCAAGGAGGTTCTCGTCGCCGGGCTCTTGGGGTTGAGCATGGGGGTGGCTGTGTCTTTGGTTGGTGTATTCAGTGCCGGTCCAGAGATCGCCTTGGTGGTATCCATAACCATGGTCTGCACGGTTCTGTTCGGCAGCCTGGTGGGAATGTCTCTGCCGTTTCTCCTGAGCAGGTTGCGCATGGATCCCGCCACGGCGAGTGCCCCATTGATCACATCCATTGCGGATATCGGTGGCATATTCATCTACTTCAGCATTGCCACGTATGCGCTCAGCGATATGCTCCGCGCGGCTGGGGCTGCCTGAGGAAGGGCGCGCGATGTTGGCCAGTGCGGCTCTGATCACCGTCATGGACATCAAGGGTTTGCTGATCCATTTCATCACAGCCAAGCTGCGAGGGGCATATGGCGGCATCGGCGGCCAATCGGTGATCCTGTTTCGACGGGACAGCCGGGGGCCTTTCTCCCCCAGCCCCGTGTTGACATCCCGGCGCCGAAACGCTTGAAGGTGAAGCCAATCGCTCGACTGAGGTCGAGCCTGTTACAGCGCTCATTTTCAATCAGTGCCGGTGATGACTGAGGCCACGAAGGTGTGGACGCGTCCGCGCGGATGACCTGCGTGGCCTTTTTTTGTTGCATGTAAAGGGAAGGAAGGAATGTTGAAACCATGGGTCAAGACTTCATGGCTTGCGGGAGCGCTCGTTATGCTCCTGGCCCCGTGCGCCACTGCCCTAGCGGGGAGGGAGGCTGACAAATCGAGTGTGCCGAAGGGCAGCTACCACCTGGTGGGAGTCGGTCCGGGCGATGGGAACTTCATGACCCCCAGGGCCGTGAGCGTGCTCCGGGAGGCGGACATTGCCCTTTGCAGCGCACAGACCCGGGAGATGCTTGCGTCTTACGTGCCATTTGAAGGCAAGCCCGCCGCGGGAATGCCGGTGAAGGTGACCTACGCGCGGTATGAGCCTCCGGAAGGCGCGGGAGCCGCTCCCCAGCAGCCCGCGCAACAGGCTCGGGCGGCCAAGAGCGGCAAGGCGGAAGGGGCCGCAAAGGCCGAGGAGGGCCACCGGGGGGGCGGCATGCGCTATCCGGTGGAAACCGAGACCGACGCGCAGGGGCAGGCGGTTATCCCCGTGGATCGCGATGGCTACTGGATGATCGCCGTCTCGCACAAGCCGGCCTACCCCGATCCTGAAACCTGCGACGAGTACATGTACAACCACGCCTTCACCTTCCAGGTGAAATGAGCCCACGCGTATTGGAAGCTTCCGACATGGCCGAGACCGAAAACGGATTGAAAAAGACGCTGCGTCCAGTGGATGCGGTCATGATCGTGGTGGGCAACGTCGTTGGGGTGGGGATCTTCACCACGACGGGATTCATCGCCGGGGACCTCCCCGATGCGCGGCTCATCATGGCCGTCTGGCTCTTCGGGGGGCTCCTCACCCTGTTCGGGGCCCTCTCCTACGGAGAGCTCGGGGCGGCCTTTCCGAGGGCCGGCGGAGACTACGTCTACCTGAGGGAGGCCTACGGGCCGCTGGCCGGTTTCCTGGTCGGATGGGTGGGGTTTTTCATCATCAACCCCGGCTCCATTGCGGCCCTTGCCCTGGGCTTCGTCGAATACCTGCTGCCCCTCACCGTCCGTGACCCGGGGGCCGTTTCCCCCACCGCGGCCAAGGCCGTCGCCGTTTCGGTCATCCTGCTCTTCACGGTTGTCAACCTGCTGAGCGTCCGGTGGGCAAGCCGGGCCCAGAACCTGGTCTGCGGCCTGAGCCTGCTCACCATGATCCTCATGCTCGGCGCGGGCTTCCTCTGGGGAACCGGGAATTGGGGACACTTTCACGCCCGCTCCGATTCCGCCTCCGTCGGGGACCTTTTCGGCCCGGCCATGATTTCGGTTTTCTTCACTTACAGCGGATGGTTTGTTTCAGCCTACGTGGCCAGCGAGATGAAGGAGCCCCAGAAGACCCTGCCCCTCTCTCTCATTGCCGGCAGTATCCTCGTGACACTGCTCTACACAGGTATGAATCTGTTTTACATCTATGCACTGCCCGTTTCGGAGATGAAGGGTGGTGGATGTCGCGAGGCGCGCCTGTGAAGCCCTGCTGGGAAGCGAAGCCTCCATCCTGGTCTCGGTCATGATCCTGTTCGCCATCCTGGGCAGCCTAAATTCCGTCATCCTGACGGCCCCCCGCATCACTTTCGCCATGGCGGGCGACGGCCTCTTTCCCGTCGTCCTCGGTGCGGTGCATCCCAGGACCAGGACGCCTCATTGGGCCATCGCGGTGCAGGCCCTGGTTTCCTGCCTCATGGTGATGGCGGGAAGCTTCTACCAGCTCCTGTCGTACACCGTGTTTTTCATGCTCCTGAGCTCCATCGCCACGGCGGCGGGGGTCTTCGTCCTCAGGCTCCGGAGACCTGAATTGAAACGGCCCTACCGGGTCCGGGGATACCCGGTCACGACCCTCATTTTCGTGTGCAGCTACGCCTGGATCGCGGTGCGCATCTTCCTCCACGATCCTCGAAACGCCGCCATCGGCCTGCTCATCACCCTGACCGGCATCCCCTTCTTTCTGATCTGGAACCGGTCGCGGCGGAAGGCCGGCTCGCCCGCGTCGCGCACGGTGATTCCCCTGCTGGTGGGCCTGGTGGCGATGCCCGGCATGGCCGCGGCCCACGGGGTGTTTCACCAGGTCACCCGGGGCGAGGCAGTGCTGGTCACTGCCGAATATGACGACGGCGACCCCATGAGCTGCGCCGAGGTCAAGATCCACCCGCCGGGAGAGGGCAAGATCGCGCAACAGACCGGGCGCACGGACAGGAACGGCTGCTTTGCCTTCGTTCCCGACGTCCAGGGGCAGTGGAGGGTCACCATCGACGGCTGCATGGGCCACGCGGTCGAGGCGACCGTTACGGTGGACGAAGCCTTCAAAGTGCGGTGAGAGGACGGGGACCGATGAAGTCTCTCCAGATGGCAGGGCATCGCCGTGGGCGTCGGCGTCATCTTCGGCTTGCTGGGGCTCATTTACGGGCGGTGGATGAGGAACCGGGCACGACCTTCAACCCCTTAGCTCTCAAGCTCCCCGGGGCTCATCGGCCCATTCCTCAGCCACCGCCGGGGTTTCGGCCCGCTGCTCCCAGGCGAGGCCGAGAAAGACGAACCCCAGGGCGCAGGCCGTGATGCACAATCCCGGCGGCAGGTACCAGTTCCAGAGGCCGTTGGCGAACCCTCCCCGCTGGAAGGCGAAGTGCATGATCCTGCCCCAGCTCGGGCGAAGGGGGTCCCCCAGCCCCATGAAGCTCAGGGCCGCCTCGCTCAGCATGGCGCCCGCGATGCCGAGGACGAGCTTGGCCGAAACGATTCCGGAGACATTGGGCAGGACGTGGAGGAGCACGATGCGGCCCCGCGTGAGTCCCAGCGCCTTCAGGGCCTCCACGAAGGGGGCGTCCCGGAGCTGGATCACACGTGCCCGCACGGCCCGCGCCGTCGAGCACCAGCCGATGAGGGCGATGACCAGGATGATGTTGCCCATGCCGGGGCCGAGGAGGGTGGTGAGGAGGACCATCAAGGGCAGCATGGGGATGAGCAGCGCCACATCGATGACGGCCGAGAGGACTTCCGCCCGGACACCCCTGGCATAGCCCGCCAGAAGCCCTACGCCGGTCCCGAGAATGGCGGCGACGGCCCCGGCCCCGAGACCCACCATGAGGGACACGGGGGCCGCCTCGACCAGCAGCCGCAGCAGGTCGTAGCCCATGTCGTCGGTCCCCAGGGGATGCTGCCGGGACGGGGGTTGAAGGGGCAGGCTCCTCGGCCCCCCGCCTCCGCTCTCCGTCAGGATCCCCAGGACGGCCATGGCCGCAAAGCAAAGCAGCAGCGCCGTCCCGGCCCGGCTGGCGCCCTTCCCCCGCCCTCCGTTCCGATCCCTCACCCGGCCTTCATTGCTCATGTTCGAACCCTCGGGTCCAGGAGCCCCGAAACCGCGCCCACCAGCACGTTGAGGCCCATCACCACCAGCGTCAGAACGAGAAGGGCGCCCTGGAGCACCGGGTAGTCCCGATGCAGGGCCGCATGCAGGATCAGGGACCCCATGCCGTTGATGGAAAAGACGACCTCCACCAGGACCGCCCCGGAAACTACGAAGCCCAGGTGCAGGGCCGTCAGGTGCAGCAGCGGCAGGCAAGCGTTCCGGAAGACGTGAACGAATGGGACGCGCCACGGCTCCACCCCCCTGGCCCGGGCATAGAGCACATAGGGCTCATGGCGGGCGGCCGATACCGAGCCCCGCATGACCAGGAGTTTGGCCGCCGAGGAGGCCGCGGTCAGCACCGCGACGGGCAGGGCGAGATGCCGCAGAACGCCGGCCATAAACTCCATTCGCGATCCCCCCGTCCCTCCGAGGGGAGCCAGGCCCCCCAGGGGAAGCCAGCCCAGACGATGGCTGAACAGATCGAGCAGGACCATGGCCGTGAGGAAGGCGGGCATGGCATATCCCAGGATGGCCAGGGATGTGACCGCGAGGTCCAGGGGCGAGCCGCGTCTCCAGCCCGCCAGGGTCCCGAGCAGGGCGGCGGCCAGGGTGGAAAGGAAAACCGCCGGAAGCAGAAGGCAAAGGGTCCGGCCCAGGTGCTCCCCGACGAGGGAGGCCACGTCGCGGCGATGGTGAAAGGAGGTCCCCAGGCGCACCGCCCCCAATTCCCTCCAGTAGCGGACGAACTGCTCCCCCAGGGACCGGTCGAGACCGTACTCCTTCCTCAGCTCCTCGTGGGTCTTCTGACTGAGGGTCACCGATTCGGGACCCAGGAGCATGAGCACGGGGTCACCGGGCATGAGCCGGGGCAGGGCGAAATTCAGGCTGAGCACCAGGAACAGGCACAGCCCCAGCCTCGTCAGCCGCACCGCCCCTCTCATGGCGCTTCCCTGATGCTGAACCACGACTCTTCCCAGAGGATCCCGTACATGGGACTCACCTTCCACCCCTCGATGCGGCCGCGGCACGGCTGGATCATGACGTCCCAGTAAAGGGGGATGGCCGGCAGCTCCCGGGCATAGTAACGCTGCAGCTCGCCCGCCGCCTTCCGGTACTCCCCGGCGTCCAGAACCCGGTTCATGTGGTCCACGATGGAAGTGAATTCGGCGTCGTCGCTGAGGGACCAGCCGATGTTGCGCCGGTCGAAGTAACCCGAACCGCACCCCGCCCACATCATCATGCCCCAGGGGGTCGTCCGCGTGAGCATGGCCATGTGCGAACGGTCCTGGTCGCTGATGGTCCGAAAGAGGGCCATGTCCACCGGGCGGAGCTTCAACGTGACGCCGACGGCCCGGAAGTACTCCTGGAGCAGCTGAGCCAGCCGCAGGTTGCCGGCCGTGTCCACCCGGAGGACCAGCTCGATTTCCAGGGGGCGCCCGTCTTTTTCTCGAATCCCGTCCCCGTCCGCATCCACGTATCCCAGCCCTTCCAGGAGGCGGACGGCTTCGTCGCTGTCCTTCGCCAGGGGATCGGTTTCGACGAAGTCCGGGCTCCCACGCGGCACGAACCCACCGTTGGGCGTCGAGCCGTAGCCGGCGGCAAAGAGGGTCAGAATCTCCCGGTAATCGATGGCCAGGGCCAGGGCCCGCCGCATCTCCCTTCGATCCAGGGGCGGCTGCTGGACGTTGAAAAAAAGGGAGGCCGGCACCCCGGTGTTCTCCAGGAGGTGGATGCGGATGCCGGCGTCCTTGAGCAGAGGGGGAACGTGGAACGGCGCGATCCCAGCGGCATAGAGATACGGCAGGTCGATCTCGCCGTTGCGCAGGGCCATGATCATGGTGTCCGCATTCTTGAAGAAGCGGAAGATGACCCGCTTCACGTTGGGAGCACCCCGCCGGTACTTCTCGAAGGCTTTGAGCTCGAGAATGCCGGCTGCGGCGTCGAACCGGTCGAAGACGAAGGGACCGGAGCCGATGGCCGCCGCGGCCCCCGTGAGGGACTTCGGGTCCTCCACCGACTGGAAGACATGTGCCGGG
>Ga0073932_1005894_pt1 | contig 12940 bp, 10 predicted proteins | sample DewCreD2012metaG_FD_76967 | JGI IMG/M metagenome (GOLD analysis project Ga0073932, IMG submission 76967) | Hot spring sediment bacterial and archeal communities from British Columbia, Canada, to study Microbial Dark Matter (Phase II) - Dewar... ... | reverse complement strand
GCGATCGGCCGCGGATCCCGGCAGCCCTGGCAGGCCTTGATGCGGGCGCTGGCCGAGCGGCCCCAGGTCTGGTGCAAGCTTTCCGGGCTGGCGACCGAGGCCGATCTCCGTTCGTGGACCGAAGGGCAGCTTGCACCGTACCTGGACGCGGCATTGGAGGCCTTCGGGGCGCGGCGGCTGATGTTCGGCAGCGACTGGCCGGTCTGTCTGGCGGCCTGTTCGTATCGGCGCTGGCATGGCATCGTGTGTGATTTTGTGGGCCGTCTTTCGACGAGCGAGCAGGAGGCGATCATGGGCGGCAACGCGCTGGCGGCGTATGGGATGGCGGAGGCGGTCCACCGTTCTCCACAAGCGGGCTCCGCCGAACCGTCCCGAAACAGGTTCGCCGCGGCACGGCAGCGCTGATCACGGGTTAAGAAGCGGCCGCAAGGTTCAGGAAGGAAGGCGTACCATGCAAGCATTTCGCATCACGGAGCCCGGCAAGACGGAGATCGTCGATCTGCCCCGGCCGGAGCCGGCCGAGGGGGAGGTTCTCCTGCGGGTGCGCAAGGTCGGTTTTTGCGGGTCGGACCTGTCCACCTTCAAGGGCCTCAATCCGCTCGTCTCCTATCCGCGCATACCGGGGCACGAAATGGCGGCGACCGTGGAGGCGGTGGGCGGCGGCGTACCGGACCGCATCCAGCCGGGCGCGGATGTCACCGTCATTCCGTACACGCACTGCGGGACCTGCAGTTCCTGTCGTCACGGGCGGTTCAATGCCTGCCGTTTCAACCGCACGCTGGGCGTCCAGCGCGACGGAGCGATGGCCCGATACCTGACGGTGCCCTGGCAGAAGGTCTGTCCCGCGCCGGGGTTGTCGTTGACGGAACTGGCGCTGATCGAGCCGTTGACGGTGGGGTTCCATGCGGCGGACCGGGGCGAGGTGAGCGACAGCGATACGGTGATGGTCTTCGGATGCGGGATGATCGGCCTGGGCGCCGTGGCGCGGGCGGCGAATCGGGGGGCGAGCGTCATCGCCGTGGACATCGACGACGGGAAACTGGACACCGCGCGCCGTGTCGGCGCCGCGCACGGCGTGAACTCGAAGACGGGCGACCTCCACGCCGAAATCGAAAAGATCACCGACGGGCAGCAACCCGATGTGGCGATCGAAGCCGCGGGTCTGCCGAGCACCTGCCGGTCGGCGGTGGACGAAGTCGCGTTCGCCGGTCGTGTCGTCTGCATCGGCTACACGAAGGAAGAAACGGCGTTCGCCACGCGGCTCTTCGTCCAGAAGGAATTGGACATCCGCGGTTCGCGGAACGCCACGCCGCTGGACTTCGAGACCGTGGGCGGCTTCCTGCGTAAACGGACGTTTCCGCTCAGCCGGGTGCTGACGTGCGAAGTCGCCCTGCAGGAGGCCGGCCAGGCGTTGGCCGACTGGGCGGCGCGTCCGACCGACGTGACCAAGATTCTCGTCGACCTCGATCGCCTTTCCTGATTTTTGGCTGAACCTTCCTCTCCCGCCTGCGATGGATCGTCTGGCAGGTCGGCTGAGCGGAAGGAGGATGGCCATGAGTCGGAAACTGCCCCTGATCGCACCCGAGGAGTTCGGCGAAGACGAAGTGCCCGAACCTTCGGCCTTCGACACCCTCGCCGAAACCACCGGCGCGATGCCCTGGTGGATCGTTTCGGGCGCCTTTCACGGACTGCTGCTGCTGCTGGTCACGCTGATCGGCATGACGCTGGTCTGTCCGACCGCTCCGGACACGGTCGTCACCACGATTCTCGAGAAACGCGCGCCCCAGGAACCGCCGGAGCCGGTCCGGTACGATGCGGTGCAGACCTCCTTCGCGATCGCAAGCGAGCTGCCGCCGATGGACCATACGATGATCGTGCACGACGAGGTCGAGGTCGACAAACGGACCGAAACGGCGGACGACAGGGACGACGAGAAGTGCAAGGGGGAAAGCCTGGACCGGATCTCGGATGTGGCGTTCAGCGGGACCGGCTTCTCGGCCAGCCTTGGGTTGAGTGGCGCACCGGCCGGCGCCTACGGGCATCGAAGCGAGTCGGGACGCCGGCGACGGACGGCGGAGAACGGCGGGGACAGGCGCACCGACGATGGATTCAAGGCGGCCCTGCGCTGGCTGGCACGGCACCAGGAACCGGACGGACATTGGGACACGCTCAAGTACGGCGCTTCAGTCAAGACCGATACGGCCTGCACCGGGCTTGCGCTCCTTACGTTCCTCGGCTCCGGACACACCGAAAAGGTGGGCACGTATCGGGACAACGTGCGTCGCGCGGTGGCCTGGCTGAAATCCAGGCAGAACGCCGACGGCCTGGTTTTCGACTCGACGGATGCCGGCGGTCACCGGGGCGTCGGCTACCCGCACGCGATCGCGGGCATGGCGTTGGCCGAAGCGGCCGGGATGGCCCGGGTGGGCGACACGGTTCAGGCGGCCCAACGCGCCATCGACTACACGACGAAGGTTCACCAGCAGGGCGAAGGCTACGAACGACTGGGTTTCCGCTACCAGCCCAAACAAGCCGGGGACCTGTCGGTGACCGGTTGGTACGTGATGCAGCTCAAGTCGGCCAAGGTATCCGGGCTGAAAGTGGACGTGTCGGCCTTCGATGGCGCCATCCGGTTTCTGGACAGCGTCGAGAAGAAGGGCGCCGGCGGCGACCGGGGCTACGGGCCGGCCTCGATCTACTGGTATCAGCCGACCGACGAACACGGACACTCGGCGCATCGGCTGACGGCCATCGGGACGCTCTGCCGGCAGTTTCTCGGCTGGAAAGAGGCCGAACTGGCGCCGAGCGTGGAATGGTTCGTCGACAAGGGCGGCGTGCCGGACGGTTGGGGCGAAGGGAAGACGGACCTGTACTACTGGTATTACGGTTCGCTCTGCACCTTCCAGCAGGGCGGAGAGGTGTGGAAGCGCTGGAACGCGGGGATGAAAAAGACGCTCTGCGACAACCAGCGCGTGGGCGGCGACGAGGACGGTTCGTGGGACCCCGTGGGCGACTACGCGAACGAGTGGGGTCGCGTGGGCCAGACCGCGCTGGCGTGTCTCTGCCTGGAAGTCTACTTCCGCATCCTGCCCGTCTACCGCTGACGGACGGTCGGACCGGCAAATCGTGCCCGCAAGTGTCGTCGGTCGTCCGGATTCCACGCTGCCGACCGACCTTGATGACGATCGCGGGCACGATTTCCCGGAGGTCGCCGGTCAACGTCTCACGCGTGGCGCCGAGTCAGCGCCGCACCGCCCAGCAGCAGCGCGACGCCCAACGCCAGCAACACGATTTCCCATAAGGCGCTGCCGTGACCGGACGGGGTCAGGCCGAGACCGAAAATCAGTGCCAAGATAAACGCCAAGGCACCCAGCACCTGAAGTGTCTTCCCCATCGCCGCACGCATGCCCGCATTCTGGCGGCGAAGCGCCAGCCTGTCGAGCGCGTTTGACCGGCGAAAAAATTAGGAAGGCGGGTGCCTCGACCCGCCTTCCCCAAACCATCGAATACATAGTTTCCCGCGCAAAATAGGTCCTCGATAAAACGGCTTCTCGATCGTTTCGGGATCCCTTACGATGCCGCGCGCAACGCCGACGCGAGCGCCTTCGCCTGCTCGCTCAATACCGTGCGGATAGACTGCGCATACGCGCCGCCCAGCTCCTTCGAAATGACCGTTCGAGACAACGGCAGGTACGTGCTGCGCGCAGAGAGGCCCTTCAACCACGCCTGCGCCTCATATCTCCGTGCAAAGGGTCCCGCCAACACGAGGTCACCCACCGCGACATAGTAGCCTCGCGTGGGCCTTCCCCGAAGCGGGAGGTAAGTCCCCGAACAAATCTCCGGCGTTCCAGTCTTCATGACACCCCTCCTTGAAAGTGGTTGAAAGCTTGACGTCTGCTGAGACGAGAGAATGCATACGCACGGTTTGTGCCAATTAAGCAGATAGGTGCAACATATTTTAACGGCAGAAGGTAACGACTTATTCGATCTGCACGCTTGTATCCTTGCCGATAAAGACCGTTATTGCCCTTCCGACTCGCTTCTCTGTAACGCGTTGGCCCTGAAACGGTTGCGCCTAGCCATAAGAAGAGTAATCGGCTATCAGATTGCTTATGGCGGTCACCGGTTGCCTTCGATCTCCTTGCGGTATGCGTCCTTGTACAGCCCGATCTCCTCGAAGGGGATCGGCTGGAAGCTCAGACGCGCGTGAAGCGCCGCATCGGGCTTGACGCGGAAGTCGCCCTTCGCGGGATCGACGAAGCCGGGGTTGGCCGCGATGACCCAGTTATCCATCAACTCGTTCCGGCCGCCGTCGCGCAGCAGGAACTGGTCGCACTCCAGCACCACGTTGCGCCAGATATGGTTCCGGTCGGTGCCTTCCCAGAGAGTGGCCAGTTCGGGATAGCGCGTCGCGTACGGCGGCTCGGCCGGCTTGACCTCCGCGAGGTGGCCTTTGGCGTGACCCTCTAGGAACTGTTTCCATCGGCCCGCGCCCCACGCCGAGAAACTCACCGCCGCCTTGCAGTTCGCGAAGAGGTTGTTCTCGACCCAGTTGTCCTTGCCGCCGTGGATCTGCACCCCGCCGAAACCGCCGTCCGCGCAGCGCTGGAAGATGTTCCCGTAGATGTACGTGCCGCTGATCGCGTCGTCCAAGCGGATGCCGGCCTGGCCGCAGCCCAGGCCGTTGCCCATGTCGTGCCAGTGGTTGTATCGGTAGACGTTGCCCCGGTAGGTCGGATTGCCCCACATGTCCGCGCCGCCCTGGTCGTCCGACTCCAGCAGCACCGTGTGGACCCGGTTGTACTCGATCTGGTGATCGTTCCCCTCGATCCGCATCGCGCTGCTGGCCGAGTCGTGGAAGAGGTTGTGCGCGATCCGGTTGCCCACGCCGTTCAGCAGCACGCAGGGCGTGTAGGTGTGGTCGATGCGGGAGACGTGGTGGATGTGGCAATTCTCGATGAAATGGCCGCCGGGGTCGAGCGTCTTTCGGTCGCCGCCCGCGACGCGGCACCCGCCGCGCCCCAGCATGCTCACCTCGCAGCTCAGCAGTCCGTGCCGGCGGCCGCCTTCGATCGTCACGCCGTCGCCGGCGAACCGGCGGATCGTGCAGCCGGCCAGCAGGCAGGCCTCGCCGTCCTGGATGCGGATGCCGTCGCCGCGGCCGTTCTCCCACGTCAAACGCTCGAAGAGCACATGCGAGACGCCTTCCAGTTCCAGGACGGGTTTCTCGAGGACGGAGACCTCGACGAGCGCCTTGGCCGGATCGGACGGCGGATAAACGTACAGGATGCCGCTCGCACGGTCGAGGTACCACTCGCCCGGACAATCGATTTCCGAAAGCAGGTTCACGGCGCAGTAGCGCTGGCCTTTGCGGTAGCCGTACGTGTGGAACGGTTCGGCGAGCGCGATCTCCTTCTTCTCGGTATCGAGCCTGGCGACCTTCTCGTACGAATCGGCCCAGTCCCAGAACCAGTAGCCGTAGAGCCAGAGGTCCTTCTCTTCCTTCCAGCGGCTTGCGCGATCCTCCGCGTACCTGAACACTCCCTTCCTGCTCCCTTTCAACCCGTGGATCTGGTGGCCGTCGGGCGCCAGGACGTCCGCGATGTGGACGTAGCCCTCGTTGGGCCAGCGCGAAAAGGGCAGCACTTGGCCATCGAAGAAGACCTCCAGCATCGGGTGCGTCTTGAAGCCGCGGCCGCTGGAGAAGCCGCCCGGTTCGAAAGTCCCCAGGTCCGCGATCCCCTGTGCCTTCAGGTCCGTCTGCAGGACCTTGCCGCGCGCCTCGTCGGGGAGGCGCTGGAGGATGGCCTCGTCCGTCACCGGCTTGAAGCCAGTCACGCGCGCGCCGGCATTGAAGCGCGGGGTTTCGTCGTCCGCGGCGCGGTAGACGACCGGCGCCTGCGCCGTGCCGGAGTCCTCGGCTGTCAGCTTGAAGGTCTCGCGCGTCGCGTATTCGCCGCCGCGGACGATGACGGCCACGCCGCCGGGCGGGAGGCCGCCAGCCTGTTTGAGCTTGCGGATCTCGTCGCGGGCGCGGGCCATCGTGGCGAAGGGGCTCTCCTGCTCGCCCGTGTTGGCGTCCTTGCCGTCGGGGGCGACGTACAGCGTCTTGCCCGGTGCGGGCCGCGGCGGAAGGGGCGTGCGGCTGGCCAGCGGGTCGTGGGCTGGTCGGCCCGCCTGAAGGCGTTCGACCTCGGCCAGACGGTCGGCGGCTTCGAGGGCGTGGTAGCGCGAGCCGTTCGGGATCGACGCGACCTTCTCGTAGGCGGCCTTCGCCGCGGCGTAGTCCCTGCCCATCACGCAGGCGCGGCCGGCGCAGAGCTGCGCAAGGCTGCGCCAGGGTGGCGGCGCGTCGTTGGCGTCGGCGATCTTGGCGTACTCGGCCAGCGCTTCTTTGTACTTGCCTTCGACGGCCAGAGCGTGGCCCAAGCTCAGGCGTAGGGAGAGGCGGTCGTCCCGGTTCAGTTCCGGCAGGGCGAGAAGCTTCTCGAAGACCGTCCGCGGCAGCGCGGAACCGGCGCCGTCGCGGACGAGCTGCAGCAACCGTTCGATCGTCTGCCTGTTTTGCGCGGTGGGGAGGTCCTTGGATTCCAGCACCGCGGCGTAGACCGCTGCCGCCTGAGGGTTCTTCCCCTGCTTGCGCAACAGGTCGCCCTGACGCAGCCGGAACGCCGCCGCCATTTCGCGATGGAGGTTCTTCGTGGAAGCCAGCTCGGCGAAGGTCCGCTCCGCCAGGGCCAGGTCCTTGCGCTCTGCCGCGGCGTTGGCTTCGGCTAGCTGCTTCAGGAGTTTATCGGAAAGCTGCGTGTGGAAGTACGCGTCACGGAAGACCTCCTCGGCGGAGAGCGCACGGTTGTAGAAGACGAACTCGTCCACGTCCTGCACGACAGAGCCGACGCCGGCGTTGGCGAACCCGATGCGGAGTTCGTCGCCCTGGGTGTAGGGATCCTTGAAGATGCCCGTCGCCGCCAGGTCGCCGTTCAGGTAGAGGCGCATCGTCTGTCCGTCCCAGGTGGCGGCCAGGTGGAGCCAGGCGCCGTCCGGGACGGGGTCAGTGTCGATGCCTTCCGAGTGCGAGGGTTGCGGGCGGCCGATCTCGAAGCGGATCTGGCGGGAGGGGTAGGAGGTGAAGAGACGCCAGCCGTCCCAGTAGCCGTTGCCGACGGCCACGAACATGCCGTTGGTCGTCCCGCTGTTGCCGCGTTGCGCGCCCTGGCCGATCTTGCGGAGCCACAGCACGGCCGTGAAGGCCTTGTCGGCGACGGCGGGCGGCTTGGCGGCGAGGCAACCCTGGTCGATCCGGACCGCCTTCTTCTCCGGCCAGCGGCCTTCGACGAGCCGGAAGGGATCCTTGGGGTGGGCCTTGAAGACCAGCGGTTCGTTGCGGTCGCTGGCGAGGTTGGGGACGGGCGAGGCCGCGTCCTTCAGGTCGTCGAAGGCGTAGTAGCGCAGGACCGAGGCGTCTTTGGCGAGGGTCTCGCGGCGTTTCAGCCAGTCCTGGTAGGTCGCGCCGCCCTCGCCGGCCATGGCGGCCGAGACCAGAAGGCATGCGACCAGGCAGACGAATGCAGGTTGCGCCATGGCTCAACTCCTCCGCTTATGCCTGTGCGGCTCCGCGTATGAAGATGAATACCCCGCAAGGCGTCGGACTGGGGCGTTCGGCGCCGAAACGCGGGCGTTTCGCAGATCACTTTCTCGATTCGAGAATCAGGTTGCGGAAGCGGGCGAAGAGGTAGAAGCTGTCGTGCGGTCCGGGACTGGCTTCGGGGTGGTATTGGACCGAGAAGGCCGGTAGGCTCTTGTGGCGCAGGCCTTCCACGGTCTGGTCGTTCAGGTTCATGTGACTCGTTTCGACATCCGCCGGCAGGGTCTTGGGGTCGACGGCGAAGCCGTGATTCTGGCTGGTGATCTCGACCTTGTTCGTCGCCTGGTCCAGTACCGGATGGTTGGCGCCGCGGTGGCCGAACTTGAGTTTGTATGTTTTTGCGCCCAGGCCCAGTCCCATGAGCTGGTGTCCCAGGCAGATGCCGAAGAGCGGAACGTTGCCGAGCAGACCGCGGACCATTTCGGGCGCACCCTTCACTGCCGCCGGGTCGCCGGGGCCGTTCGAAAGAAACACGCCCTCGGGATTCCATTTCAGGATGCTCTCGGCGGTCGTCGTCGACGGCACCACCACGACTTCGGCGCCGACTTCCTGCAGACAGCGCAGGATGTTCTGTTTGATGCCGAAATCGACGGCCACGACACGGAATTCGTTTTTTCTGACGTCGAGGCTTTTTTTCGCGCCGTGCGTTTCGGGCCGGCCGAAACCGTCCACAAAACCGCCGTGCCATTCGTAGGCCTTGGAACAGGTGACCTTGGAGGCGAGGTCCAGGCCCTCCATCCGGGGATGCGCGCGTGCGCGGTCGACCAGGTCCGCATCGGAAAGCCTGTGGCTGGCCTCGCTGCAGGCCAGCCAGCCGTTCAGGACGCCGCCCACGCGCAGCTTGCGGGTCAAGGCGCGCGTGTCGATCTCTTCCAGTCCCGGCACGCCGGCTTTTTCCAGGTAGCTGTTCAAGTCTTCGTGGCTGCGGTAGTTGCTGTGCAGCGCGCTGAGTTCGCGGACCAGGAAACCTTCCACCTGCGGTCTGGCCGATTCGACATCCTCGCGATTGGTTCCGTAATTTCCGATCAGCGGATAGGTCATCGTGACGATCTGCCCGCAATAGGACGGATCGGTAACGATCTCCTGATAACCCATCATCGACGTATTGAAGACGACTTCGCCGCCGTGATCGACGGCCGCGCCGAACGCATGTCCGTGGTAGACGGTTCCGTCTTCGAGGGCCAGGCGGCCAGGGCGTGGCTGAGCGTTTTTCACGGCGTCCGACATCCTTTCGACAGGGGGGCCGACGAACGGAACGGAGCCTCCCTCTTTTAACCGACCGGCAAGGGCCATGCAACGACCGCGGGACAGGGCAACCGGCGAGCTGCCGCTGCGCGCGGTATTGTCGACTGGACTCCGCACACGTTCTCTGGGATAGTTCTTCTGGGGTGTCTGCGTTGCGCCCGATGCAAGAGGAGAAAACCGGCCGTGTCCAGGATTCCGCGCTGGAGCGTGCTGTGCGCTCTGTGGCTGTACGCGGCCGGATGCGCCTGGAGCTGCAACACGCCCGTCTACCGCTATGCCCTCGAGCACTGGGATCCCTCGCCATACCTGCTGATCGTCTGCCACCAGGGGGCCAAGTCCCCTGCGCAGGAGCGCCTCGACGAACTGCTCGCGCCGGCCGACGACGGCCCCGTCTCCAACCTCGAATGCCACCACCTCGACCTTGCGCGGAAGGACGACCCGCTCCGCAAGCAGCTCGAAGAGGCCTTGGGAAAAACCATCGAGGAACTTGTTCCCGCCGCCGACGAACCGCAGGTCCTGCTCCTGTGGCCCTTCGCCCACGGTCGGAGGAACGGCGTCCTCTGGTCGGGACCGCTCAAGGACCTCGACCTTAAGGCCCTCGTCGATTCGCCCTTCCGGCACGACCTCGCGCGCGGCCTTCTGCAGGGGCAGGCGAGCGTCTGGCTTTTCGTGGAAAGCGGCGACGCTGCGGCCGACCGGAAGGCCGAGCAGGTCCTTCGCGATACCTTGAAGAAGATGGAACGGGAGATCGAGCTGCCGCCGCAGGAGGTGGACCCTGCGCTGATCCAGCAGGAGGAGGCGCACGACGCGCCGCAGGAGCCGGCGAGGCCGACCTTCGGGCTCCTCAAGCTCAAACCCGGCGCGCCGGAGGAGCGGATGTTCGAGAAGCTGCTGCGGCTCGAAGAGCTTTGGAAGGAGAAGAAGGCGCCCCTCGCTTTTCCCGTCTACGGCCGCGGCCGGGTGCTGGCCGCGCTGGCGGACGAGGAAATCGATCCCGAGTGGATTTCCGAGATCTGCGTCTTCGTGTCCGGTCCTTGTTCCTGCCAGGTCAAGGCGGGGAATCCCGGCTACGATCTTTTGATGACCGTGGACTGGCTTGCGGGGTTGGCTGGTGGAGCGGAGTTGGAGAAGGCGCTGCCGCCGCTGGTCAGTCCGACCGGGCTGGCGGCGGCCGCGAAGGTCGCCGCGGAGGGAACGCCCCCGGATGCCCCGCTCGAACCGGTCCTTTCGGATGTTCCGGCAAGGGCCATTTGCGATGGCCCGTTATCGGGCGTTTTGACGAACGCCTTGGTCGTCGTGGTCGTCCTGGTGGCGGTCGTCCTGGCGGTGGGCTTCCTGATTCGGGCGCGCCGTTCCTGACGCGTGGGCCCGAGAGGGCCGGTTTTCGGAGGTACGCTACGGAGGGCTCATGTCTGTCGGGCGTCTGATCCTCAAGGAAATCCTGCATCGCAAGGGGCATTTCCTTCTCAGCCTCCTGGCCGTGGCCGCCGCCGTGGCCAGCCTGGTCGGTTCCGTCACGCTCCTCGAGGTTCATCGTCGCCGCACCGAGCGGTTGCTGGCCGAAAAGCGCGCCGAGGTCGAGGCGCAGGCGGAGCGGATGAACGACGAGATCCGCAAGAGCATGAAGAAGCTTGGCTTCAACATCCTCATTCTTCCCAAGGACCAGAACCTGCACGAGGTGTACGAGAAGGGCTTCGCCGAGAAGACGATGCCCGAGGACTATGTCCGGCGGCTTGCCGAATCGGACATCGCCGTGATCAACCACGTCCTTCCGAGCCTGATCCGGAAGGTCGAGTGGTCCGAGCAGCGGCGCACGATCCTGCTGGCAGGGACGCGCGGCGAGGTCAAGGTGCGCAATCTCGCCGAAAAGAAGCCGATCCTCGAAGCGGTGCCCAGGGGCAAGGCGGTGCTGGGGGCCGAGCTGCACCGGCAGCTGGGTATCCGGCCCGGCGCGTCGATCCGCCTGCTGGGCCGCGAGTTCGAGGTGCTGAAGTGCCTTCCCGAGCGCGGGAATCAGGACGACATCACGGTCTGGATCGACCTGGCCGAGGCGCAGGAGCTGCTGGACCTGAAGGGGCGCATCAACGCCATCTATGCGTTGGAGTGCAACTGCCAGACGGTGGATCGCCTCGGCGAGGTTCGCAGCGAAGTCGCCAGGCTCCTGCCGGAGACGCAGGTCACCGAGTTCCAGTCGCAGGCCGTGGCGCGTGCGGAGGCGCGCAACCTTGCCTGGCGGAACGGCATGGAGTCGCTTGCCGCGGAGAAGAAGCACCGGGAGGAGATGCAGCGCGAGCGCGAGCGTCTGGCCGGGTGGCTGGTCCCGCTGATCCTGGCCGTCAGCGCGCTCTGGATCGCCCTGCTGGCTTACGGAAACGTGAGGGCGCGCGTCAGCGAGATCGGGATACTCCGTGCGCTGGGCGTCCGCAATGCCCGCATCCTCTGGCTCTTCCTGGGCAAGGCGCTGGTCATCGGGATCGTCGGGGCGTTGGTGGGCTATCCGCTGGGTTTTGCGTGCGGCTGCATCTGGTCGGGCGGGGCGGGCGAGGCGGCGAGCCTCTTCGACGCCGGGTTGCTGGGCCTGAGCCTGACGGTCGCGCCGCTGCTGGCTCTCGGGGCGAGCTGGATTCCCGCGCAGATCGCCGCGAGGCTGGATCCGGCCACGGTTCTGGGGGACGCATGAGCATGGCCGTGTTGAAGCTGTCCGGCATACGCAAGACCTACGCCGGTCCGCAGGGCCCGGTGGAAGTGTTGAAGGGTGTCGATCTGGCGGTCGAGGCCGGCGAATTCGTGGCGCTGCGCGGGCCGAGCGGCTCGGGCAAATCCACCCTGCTCTGGATCGCCGGGACGCTGATGACGCCCGATGCCGGAACCGTGGAACTCGCCGGGCAGGACGTCTATGCGCTCTCGCCCGAACGCCGCGCCAGGGAGCGCGCGGCGAAGATCGGTTTCGTCTTCCAGCAGTTCCACCTGGTGCCGTACCTGACGGTGCGCGAGAACGTGATGGCGCCGGCCCTGGCCGAGGGCGCCGACGGCCTGGGGGAGCTGGCCGCCCGAGCGGATGAATCGATCCGCCGGTTGGGCCTCGAGCCGCGCCGCGAGCATCTTTCGGTGCAGTTGAGTTCCGGCGAGCGTCAGCGCGTGGCGCTGGCCCGCGCGCTCCTGCGGCGTCCACGGCTGCTGCTGGCCGACGAGCCGACGGGGAACCTGGATGGCGAGAACGCGCGGGGCGTGCTCGAGGAACTGGCCCGCTTCGCCCAGGCTGGCGGCGCCGTGCTCCTGGTGACGCACAGCGAACAGGCCGCCGCCGCCGCGCAGCGGACGCTCAGCGTGACGGATGGCCGCCTTGCTCCGGCCGCTTCTTCGAACGAACCCTGTTCTTCCGCTGCGCGTTAGTAGGCGCGGCACGGAGCCTTTCCGCACCACGCCCGCGGTTCAACCCGAACCGAACCGCGCCCCGATGCCTTCAGCGGCGCGGCTTGACCAGGTCCGACAGGCGGATGCGCTGGAGTTCGCGGTTCATCGCGCGGTTCACCGCTGTCCAGAGCGGCAGGGTCGGACACCTGGTCGAACGCGGACAACACCGGGGATTCGGGATGCAGGGCACGAGCGCGTGCGAGCGTTCCAGGGCCGCGTAGACCTCGCTCATCCGGATCCTGCCCGGCGGACGCGAGAGCGCATAACCGCCTTTGGAGCCTGCGTGCGCGACGACCAATCCGGCGGTGCGCAGCGGCATCATGATCTGTTCGAGGTATTTCACCGAGACGCCCTCGCGACGCGCGATGACGGTCAGCGAAATGGCCGGCGACGGGTAGCTCCGCGCCAGCACGCAGAGCGCCCGGGCGCCGTAACGAACGCGAGTGGACAGCTTCATCTCACGGCCCTCCAATTCATGGCAAACTACTGGGTGTTCGGTGGAGCGCAAGGGTCCTCTTGGGTGCTTTGTCGTTTTGCTTAAAGTTTTGGCTTGCTAAAGACGATAAAGCGTATGGGGGGAGTAATTGCAGAAGGAAATCCGTATGGCCAACGCATCCGAGGTGGTAACGCGTCGTC
>Ga0073932_1005893_pt1 | contig 12942 bp, 14 predicted proteins | sample DewCreD2012metaG_FD_76967 | JGI IMG/M metagenome (GOLD analysis project Ga0073932, IMG submission 76967) | Hot spring sediment bacterial and archeal communities from British Columbia, Canada, to study Microbial Dark Matter (Phase II) - Dewar... ... | reverse complement strand
TATTTGTTTCGGCTCACTGTGGCCGGAATGGAAGTGGATTACGCGTTTTTGCGATCGCAATTGGAACGCATGGTGCGCAGCCTGAGCGTAAGCGTGAAGGAGGGCACCAAATGAAGCACGCGAGAAGGGCCGTCTTTGCGGTTTGTTTACGCCACGGGTATTCTGTTTTGGCCGGTGCCAAGTTCTGCCGGCCCGTGTTTTCCAGCGTGGATTTGGGTAGACGAAGTGGCACGGTACACGGCGGGCCGTAGCCCCCTGCTTGACGTGGCAGTCGTCCGAGCAAGTTTCGAGGTGGCCGCGAAGCCGGATGTCAACGTGGATCCGCGTCTGCAGCTAGCGATCGCTGGGCAGGAATCAGGGTTTGGTACGAGGGGTCCTTGTCCCGCCGTGAACAATGCCTGGGGAGTACTGCAAGGCGGCAGGTGTCGTCCGTTTCGCACCTGGGTCGAGGCGACGCGGTGGGTCACTGCCTTCCTTGGGCGCTGCTACGTGAACTTCGTGACCGGCAACTGTAGGGTCAACACCCGCCCTCGCCGGACCATCGCAGAAATCGGCGAGCTGTGGTGTCAATCGGGCTGTGGGAATTGGGTTGCCAACGTGACGGGGTTTTACGAATCGTACAAGGGCAACGCTGGCGATCTACTTTACCGCGGTACGTGCTGCGGGGACTGTAATCGCAACGGGGCGGTGGACATCGCGGATCTCGTGTACCTTGTTAACTTGGCCGTGCTGTACAATGTTCCTTTCTGCCCGAAGGCTGAGATGTACGTTCCAGATCAGGAGATTACCGTCGACGAGATCATCACCGCGATCAACGAAGCACAGTGGGGCTGTCTATGACTTCCATGCGGAGCAATCGGTGTTCTCCTTGTAAAATCGAGAGTTGGGGCCTCGGCGGAGGTGCTGTCCGGCTGGCTCTATTAGTGGTAGCCATTTACGGCGTAGTGACGCTGCCGCTTGCGAGAGCAGGCGCAAAAACTATGGTGCATCCCACCTGGCGGTTCGAAATCTGGTATCCCGACGATTGGGGCAGCCGCTGCCCGGAGGCGTCGGATCCGAAAGCTTCGGAGTCGGTTTGCACCGCAAGTACGGAACACTTCACTCGTTTAACAGAAGCTAGTCCGCATGGTGGAGACGATGCCGGCGAGGTCTGGATCAGCGTGGGGGTGGCTCCAGCAGAGTCGGTCAGCGGGTGCGTGGAGATGTTGGCGGTGTACCCAACCGAGCATCCAACTTGGCAGGAAAAGGTGATCGGGGGGCGGAAGGTATTGGCGGTGCGTACGGTGGGTGGAGGCTACCTGGACTTCCCTCCGCATTTCAGGGAAGCGGTTTGCTTCGAGGAGCGGGGGAAGCTCGTCCAGATAGTCATTGCGGGCTATATCGAGCCCACACCGCAATTTCGCGAATACTTGGCAATCTTCGAGCGAGCGGTTGCGAGTTTTCGCTGGCTCGATGCAACGCCAGGGGCCCACGACGGGTCTTCACGCACTACTCCCCAGTTGCCGGTTCGCACGCCCGGGGCTCGTTAACGCAGCCTCTGCGCCCCGCCGAGCCCGCTCCCAGTCGCCAGCTGACGCACAACATCGCCTTGCCGTTCGATGCATGTTGTTGTGTGAGCTCCGCGCCGAATCGTGCTGGCTTGAAAGATTCTATTCAGCCCGGGAGGTACGGTCGGTCTGCGTGGTGTGTTTGCTTATGAGTTGCTCGGTGCCTTGCGATGGGTTTGGCGGTCACCTGAGTTTCGCAGGTGGGCTCCTGAATGGCTCATGTGGGCACCACTGGAGGGGCTGACAACTTCCTCTTCGAGCGGCTGAGAGCCACAGCCGACTGGCAAAGCCGTTGCGCTCTTGTCGAGTTGCCACGGCTCGCATGCGAAGCGTTCCTGGGATCGCGGCTTGACTCTCTCCGCGCGTCGGAGTAGCGCCGGTGCTGCATGGCGAGGACGAGCGTTGCGGCACTGATTGCTGGCTTGGCGTTGTTGTGGGCTGGTTGTGGCGACAATGAAATTGGTCGGCAAGAAACGGCGTCCCCGGTGCCGACAGCAACGTCAACCCAGGTGCCGCCGACTGAGGAGCCGACCTGGGTCCCTCCGACTCCTCTCCCACCGGTTACTTTGACGCTGAACTCGGTCACGGTTCCTGCGGGCGAGGCATTCGAGGCGTGCGCGAGTGTGCCGGATAACAATGGGCAGATCGCGGGCCTGCAGTTGGACTTGTTGTTCGACCCGACCTGTTTGAGTCCGGAAGTGTCCGTGGACGATCAGGCGGCCTGTACCGTGAATCCGGAAACCGAAAGGGGAACGTTCCAGAACCGGATCCTGAGGCCAGGTGCGATGCGCGTGCTGTTGGTGAGCCTGGACAATGTTGTGCCGATTCCGGCACATGTGACTCGCGTATTTTGCTGCCGCTACCGCACCGCGCGCGAGGCGGGTGGCCGTACCTGTTACTTGAATGCGACCAACATCATCTTCTCCGACCCATTTGGGCGACGGTTGCCAACGCAAGCCACGCCGGGAAAGATCTCGGTCGGGTCGCCCCTCACGCCGACACCGGAGCCTGCAACTCCTACGCTGGTTTCGACGCCGACGTCAACCGCGACAACCATGCCCCAACCCGCGCGGCTGCTCTACGAATTGGATCCACAGGACCCGCGGAATCCATTTCCGAGCGACCGGCTCGTAGGCCCGGATGGGCGGCTCAACGTCCCCTCGGGCTACTTGCGCATTCGGTTGCCGGACACACCGCAATTCGCCACCGCACGCTCGTACGCTGAAGAAGTGGCGCGACAGCTCCGCATGCTCGATGGATTTTCCACGTTCGCGCCGATCCGAATTCCATTCGATCGCCCGGTCGTTGTGGACGAGGGGATCTTCCCGCGTGGGATCTGGGTCCTGAAGTACGATGACTTGTCCGGACCACCCGTACCGATCACCGCTCAGTATTACCCACCAGACGAGGTTCTCGAAGTGGCACCCGTGGTACCACTCGAGCCGAGGACCACCTACGCGGTGATCGTTACCGACAGCGTCACAGATGTCGCCGGGTTTCGGGTACGTCCTTCAGAAGCGTTTCGTCGGCTCCTGGCCGGCGAAAATCTAGACCCGGACACGGCGCGTTGGCGCAAGCGGCTCTTACCGCTGTGGGATTTTCTCGAGCGAAGCTACGGCATTTCGCGCAACCGTTTGGTGCTCACAGATCTCTTCACGACGCAGAGCACGTTTCATGACCTCTTGGCCATTCGGCAGCGGTTGGACTCAGGTGACCTCGTCCCCGGTTTGCCCGTGTTGGACCGACCTTTGGGCGATTTGCAGACCGGCTTCTTTCCCGAAGGTACGGCTGGCTATTCGGGGCTGATGGGGGCTCCCTCCGCGCCGAATGTCGCCGCAGTTGCCATTGGTTATTTCGAGTCGTTCGATTTTCGCGATCGCCCTAATGGGGCCTTCGACCCGCAGAGAATCACCGGTGCGGTGAATCCGACGACGAACAAGGTGGACTTTTACATGGTCTTTCCCAAAGCCGAGCGCCCACCAAACGGCTACCCAGTGGCTATTTTTGGGCATGGCCTTGGCGGCTCGGGGCGCGATGTGACGCAGATTGCGCGGACGAATTTGCAAATTCCCATGGTGGGCATCGCGATCTCCGCCTTGCAGCACGGTCGTCGCGGCAACGTGACGAACTTTTTCAACTTGCAGAACATCGCCACGACGCGGGAATATTTCCGTCAAACCATCGCCGACTTCTTGCAGCTCGCGCGCATGATTCGGAATGCCCACGCTGCGGGGATTCCGCCGTTCGACCAAATCGACCCCGAGCGGATTCACTACATCGGAGGATCGCTCGGGGGAATCATGGGCACCATGTTCATGGCAATCGAGTCGCAAGTCCGGGTTGGTATGCTGAGCGTTCCCGGAGGCGGTTTACCGAATATTTTGGCTTCCCGTGACATCGGGCAACTACTCGAGCCGCTCTTGGGCATCACCATTGGGATTGCGCCGGATAGCCCGTACTTTGCCCCTTTCCTTCACCGCTTTCAGCAGACTGCGCAATGGGCGATGGACCCGGCGGACCCAATCAACTACGCGCCGTACGTGATCGCTCCTGGCCGGCAGCTTCCTGGAGCACCGCCAAAGCGAATCCTCATGCACGAGGGAATCATCGACTCCGTCGTCCCCAACCGGACCACAGAAGATCTCGCGCTTGCAATGCAGCTACCAAACCTGAACGTGTCGCGTGGATGTTTATCGGCAGCGGGCTGCAGTGGGATCTGGCGTTTCGTGATGACAGAATATGGGCACGGTGAGTTCGACGGACACGGGGTCACCGTGGATGTGCCCGAGGCGACCAGGCAAGCATTTGCGTTCCTTCTCAGCGACGGAACGTACATCCCTGACGCGATCCCAGGAGCAGTGATCGATCTAGACATGCTTCCATCTCCAGAAGCTGAGATCTGGCTGGACGCCGCGAACTGGTGAGCGAACTCAAGGGCGAGCGTCACCATGGCTACGGCGGCTGATTTCTTGAGCCAAACAGCTCAAGAGTTCATTGCGAAGCAACACGTGTTTTTTGTCGCCACAGCGCCTTTGGCTGCGGAAGGGCACGTCAATGTGTCGCCCAAAGGACTCGATACGTTCCGTGTGCTCGACAGTCGCACCGTTGCGTACCTCGATCTCACTGGAAGCGGGGCGGAAACCATTGCGCATCTGAGGGAAAACGGTCGCATCGTGTTGATGTTTTGTGCGTTCGAAGGGCGACCCAAGATTCTGCGCGTGAATGGCCGGGGCGAAGTCATCGACCCAGAACATCCCGACTTCGCTGCGCTTTCCGGAAGTTTTCCACCGCTTCCTGGAGTGCGGGCAATCATCCGGGTGCAGGTCACGCGCGTAGCCGAGTCGTGTGGCTACGGGGTGCCGCTTTACCAATTCGTGGGTGAACGGAAGCAGCTCACAGAATGGGCGCTACGAAAAGGGCCGCAGGGCCTGCACGACTATCGCCTGCGCAACAACCAAAGAAGCCTTGACGGCTTGCCCGCATTGGTCCGCGCGGGAGAAGAAGAAAAGGAAATTCGACAACGAAGCGATGCGGGCGAGGCTAGGCGTCGCTCATCGCAAGGCGATTGATGAGGCGGATGCACATTTGTGCATGCAGGGCGGGATTCGTGGCGACAATTTGTTCGCCAAACAAGTCCAACGCATGCCCTCGGAACGTGCTCACCATGCCGCCGGCCTCCGTCACGATCAGACTGCCAGCGGCCACGTCCCAGGCATGCAGCCGCCACTCCCAGAATCCGTCGTAGCGCCCAGCGGCGACCCAGCAGAGGTCCAGCGCAGCCGAACCGAACCGGCGCACGTCTTGCGCGGCTTCGACGAAGTCGCGCAAGAAGCCCACGTAATACGCAGCTCGCGCCTGCCGGTCGTACGGAAAGCCGGTGGCGAGGAGGGCGCGCTCGATGGAACCGGTGCTGGATACGCGGATTGCATGCCCGTCGAGCGAGGCGCCATGGCCGCGCCGGGCCACGAAGAGTTCGTTACGCATCGGGTCGAATACCACGCCGACCTCCACCTGCGTTCCGTACGCAAATGCGATGGAAACGGCGAAGTGCGGCACGCCGTGCACGAAATTGACCGTCCCGTCGAGCGGATCGACGTACCACGCGGGTTGGCCTGGCTCTGGGATCGCAGCGGCGGTCCTGGCGCTTGCTTCCTCAGCTACGATCGCGTGGTCGGGAAAACGCTTGCGGATGGTCTCCAAGATGAGAGCTTCAGCGTCACGATCGGTTGCGGTGACGAGATCGACCGGTCCTTTGTACTGCACTTGCCGAGCGGAGTGCCAAGCCCGGCGGATCAGTTCGCCTGCTGCACGCGCCGCATCCACAGCCGTTTGCGTGACCCAATCGATCGTGTCGTTCGTCATTCGCCGTACTTCGAAGCCTTTGTGCCCACGTCGAGGGGTCCTGGGCTAGCAAGCCCGCCTGCGTGCACGCAACCCGTTGCGATGGGGGCGAGGAAAAGTCTGCGTGACGCCCTCCGAGGGCATGCCAAGTCCTCCGGTCTAGTTGCCTGTTTGGTGTAGACAAAGAGAAGAACCGTGGGGTAAGAGGTTTTTGGCTTGCGGAGGGTGCAGCGAATGCAAGAAGCGGGGAAGCGGGTTTCTGCAAAAGACCAGGAGCGACTTCAATATGCCGTGGGTGGAAAGCCCGTCGATCTCGACCGAAGTTTATTGGGGCCGCAGTCGGTCACCTGGCGCGTGAACCGCGAGGCCGTGTTACTTGCCGGTGGTGGTTGCGCGTTGTTGCTGCAGGTAGCGCACCCGTTGGTGGCAGCCGGAGTAGCGGAACACAGCAACTTTCGAGAACGGCCGCTGGATCGACTGTATCGCACGCTCGACCTGATGCTGCGGATTACGTTCGCGCCCGCGCGTGACGCCATTCGCGCGGTTCGCGAGATCGAGCGGCGGCACGCACGCGTGCGCGGGCGGCTCAGCGAAACTGCCGGACCGTTTCCCAAAGGCACGCCGTACGATGCCAACGACCCGCACCTGATGTTGTGGGTACACGCCACACTCGTCGATACGGCGCTGCGCGTGTTCGAGATGTTTCTCCGACCTTTGACCGAGGAGGAGCGCGACCGGTATTACCAAGAGTCGACCATCGTGGCTCGTATCTTGGGAATTCCGAACGACTTGGTCCCTAAAACCCGAGTACAGTTCGAGCGTTACTATCGCCACATGTTGGCGAGCGACTCATTGGCTGTAAGCCACGAGAGTCGCGAAATCGCTGCGGCGATCTTGAACCCGACCCAGCCACTGTGGCTGCGAGGCGTGATGCCTCCAGTGCGTTTGCTCACGACCGGCTTGCTGCCCGAGCCCCTGCGGCAGCGCTATGGACTGTCGTGGCCAACATGGGAAGAGCAGGTGTTTCGAGCGGCCGTGTTGGCAACTCAGCTTGCCATTCCCTGCCTGCCCAGCGCGGTGCGGTTTTTTCCGCACGCGCGCGAGGCATGGAGGCGCGAAGCGACCAGCACCCTTCGGGGAACACCAGCGGCGAGCCGCGCTGCAGTTGTGTGAGCCGAAATTTACGAGCGTGCCATTGGCCGCGCCGGTTGCGGATCAGGTTCACGGCTGTGGCTGCGTGTCCAACGTGAACGCCTTACCGGACGCGGTGCATCGACCCGGGCGCTAGGCGCTCCCGGGAGCGCCACCCCCGAGCAGGCCGCCATCCTTGCACGCTCGTTTGCCGCGTGGAGTGGGCGTTTCTAACACATCGTTCCTCCGGTCCGGGCTTACCGGTGAGAAGCCGGTTGAAGTACACCCTTGCCATTCGCTCGCGATGGCGGACGGCAGGTGTTCGGACGCTCGTGTGCCGCCAGGCCGCGTGCACGAGTACGCTGGCGTTCGATTCGGAGGCTTGTGTCCGGCCGAAGGGTCTGGACGTGGCGCGCCAAGGCCAGGGAAACTGCACACAGAGGGCGGACGGGTCGCCCGCGAAGGCGAAAAACAGAGTTCGGAACAGAAACACGAATTGTTTGCTTGCAAGGCACAGCAGGGTTGCGTAAAGCCGGAGACATGGCGGGGTCTCGACCAAGCGTGCGCCAGATCAAAGACGTCTTTTACGAGACGCGAGTGTTGATGGGTCGGGAGTACACCGTGCGCCGTTTTGCCAAGGAAGTTCTTGGCGGCGTGATCGATCCCGTCATGCTCAGCTACATCGAAAAGGGGAAGCGCTTTCCCAGTGAAGCGCTCGTACGTCGGTTGGCCGCCATTCGCGGGCAAGATCCCCACGAACTCCTCGCATTGTTGTGGCGCGACCGCATGTTGCATGCCTTCGGCAAGGAGCTTCGCCGCGTGCTCGCCGCGCCGCGGGCTGTGGAAGGCGTATCGGATGCCGAGCTAGCCGTGCGGGTGAGCCAAGCAATTGCTGCGCTTCCCGACGATGGCAGTTGGATCTCGCTAGCCAAGTGGCGAAAGGGATTCGCTGCGGCTGCTAGGCGCCGAAAGCAGGCGCAGTCTCCGCGGGCGAGCGCCACCGGTGTGGAGGCCAAGGTCGAATCCTTGCTGCGCGAGCGCGGGATCGTCGAGGTTCGGGGCCAGCGCGTGCGCCGAATTGCCCGCCACTACGTTGCCCAGGACCGTGAAGAGCAAGTGGCGCTCGCGATGGAGTTTTGCACCCTGTTTGCCAAGGCATTGTTGGACAAACTGGTGTTGGCGGGTCAAAACACAGGCACCTACCTGCGCAATCATTTCTTGCACATCGAATCGTCCCGCATGGAAGAGTTTCGCCAGCGACTCGACCATGCTTTGCGTACGTTGGCCGAGGAATTTGCAGCCGACCAATCGCCGGACACGCGTTTTTTCAACGTGCTGGTTGCAGCGACGGCGATTTAATGCGGAGGCCTTATGTGGCGCTTGCGTTTGGCAGTTCTCCTGTACGTTGCTTGGACTATTGGTTTCGTTGGTTGCGGTGGTGGGAGTGGTTCGAGCGGTTTTGATGCGATTGCTTCAGAAAATGCAGCCATCGAAACGGCCCTTGCGACTGGGCGATGCGTGCGCTCTGGCCAGGTGAACTTGCTGGTCTGCCCACTCGCACCGGATCTGCCAGAGAACGCCGCCGGCGGTCCGGTGGTCCGCTCTCCCGAGGGGGTCACGCTCGACTGCGCTCCGGCTACCGGGGTTTGCACGGGCGAAGTGCAACTGGAGTTCGCCGAGGCCGGTTCGGGAACCGTGGGTGTATTGGGGCTGCGCAAAGTTGGAAGCGATGGGCCGTGGCAAATCTTGGGTCCCATTGGTGCAGCAGCAACGCCCGCACCGGTTTCTGTGGGATTTACGGTTTCCGCCTTGGATGCGGGCGGAGCGCTTGCGCCTGGCGACTTGGTTCAGGTTGCCTTGTTGCTCTTCCGTCAACCGGTGACCGGGTTGCCGCGGACAACACCGACCTTATCCGCAACGGGCGCGTACGCGGCGTTTGTCGCGGCACCTACGCAAACAAGTGCGTCAGGCGATCCGCCGCCTCGGTGAGGGCGTTTTCTGTGGCTCATGGTCGGGGTTGTTGTTGGGTGACGCAGTGAATAGCGCCTAAACCCCAAACCAGATCGCGAGCATAAATCCCGACAACACGCCGCTCAGGAAACATCTGCTGAAGGATTTCCAGAGCGACACGGTCTTGAGGCACGCGAAATGTCGGTACCAGGACAACGGTGTTTCCAACGTAAAAGTTGGCATAGCTCGCAGGGAGTTGCTGGCCTTCGTGAAACACCGGGTCTGGCATAGGCAACCGAACGACCTCCAGCGGCTCGCCGTCCTGGTCTCGCATGTGGCGCAGTCGCGCGAGATTGTCGGCCAGCAACTCGTAATCCGGGGACGATCGATCTTCCGTGGAAACTACCACCACGCGGCGCGGAGAGACAAAGCGTGCCAGGTCGTCGACATGCCCGTCGGTGTCGTCGCCGGCGATTCCTTGGCCGAGCCACAAGACCTGGCGAACGCCTAGATAGTCGCGCAGTTTGCGTTCGATTTCTTCTCGCGTGAGTGTGGGGTTCCGATTCGGATTGAGAAGACAACTTTCCGTCGTCAGGAGGCTTCCGCAACCATTTACGTCAATGGAGCCGCCTTCGAGAACGATGCCGGGTTGTGCCACGGGAACCCCAAGCAGCTCGGCAACGCGGCTTGGTACTGCGTTGTCGAGGTCCCACGGCGCGTACTTTCCGCCCCAGGCATTGTACTCCCAATCGACAATCGCGGATTTCCGCTCGCGGCGATTAACGACGAACAGAGGGCCATGATCTCTCGCCCACGCGTCGTTGGTCGGGACAGGAAAAAAGCGCACTCGGTCCAAAGACACACGCTCCCGCATCAGGAGTTGGCGTGCGGCAGCTTCCATTTCCGCGCTGCCCACAAGGATGCGGACTTCTTCCGAAGCCACCAAGGCTCGAACGATCTCGACCCAAACGAGCGGGATCCGATCGAATAACCCCGGCCAGGACTCTTCCTTGTGGGGCCAGGAAAGCCAGGTTGCTTCGTGTGGTTCCCACTCGGCGGGCATCGTGTAGCCGAGCCGTGCGGGGAGATCCGGCAAGAGCTGCATCTTCACTGAGGCTCTTCGTCTAGGTATCGCTTCAGGAGGCCGGAGTACACGTCTACACGGCGGTCGCGCAGGAAGGGCCAATTCCGGCGAGTGTCCTCGATCGTCGCCCGCGACAAGTCGGCAAGCAAAAGCTCTTCGCGGTCGTGGCTTGCTTGGGCAAGTAACCGGCCGAACGGGTCGCAGACAAAAGATCCACCCCAAAACTCCAGGCTGCCTTCCATCCCCACGTGGTTGCACGCAACGACGAACATCCCGTTGGCAATGGCGTGGCCGCGCTGGACAGTTTGCCACGCTGTGTACTGGTCGACTCCGTGCTCAGCCTTTTCGGATGGATGCCAGCCAATTGCAGTCGGATAAAAGACCACTTCTGCACCGGCAAGCGCAGCGAGCCGCGCAGCTTCCGGAAACCACTGATCCCAGCACACCAACACGCTGACCTTCCAACCGCGCAGGGAGAGCACACGTACCCCGAGGTCGCCCGGCGTAAAGAAGTACTTTTCGAAATACAGCGGATCGTGGGGGATGTGGAGCTTGCGGTATACACCACACAATTGGCCATCGGCTTCGAACACCACAGCAGTGTTGTGGTACAAGCCCGGGGCGCGGCGCTCGAAGACCGACCCGATTACGGCCACTTGGGCTGCCGCAGCCGCGCGCCCGAGGGCATCCGTCGTGCTCCCCGGGATCGGCTCGGCCAAATCGAACAAAGCCGGATCTTCTCGTTGGCAGAAGTACTGAGTGCAGAAGAGCTCAGGCAGGCACACGATGCGCGCACCTTGCTCGCCCGCAGCGCGAATGAATTCCACAGCTCTGCGAAGGTTCTCTTCTCGGTCTTCGCCACAACGCATTTGCACCGCGGCAATGCGAAGCGTGTCTGGGGCGAAACGTGCCATGGTGGGGGTGCGATTAAACAGCACCATGTACGAATGCAAGCGAGTTGCGCCGGACGGGCAGGGACACGGTGCAGAATGTGGCCGCCAGGTTGGACGCGGCTCCAACATCCAAGGTTTCGAAAAGGAGTTCGAGGGGGGTGCGCCTGCCGGCCTTCAACACGTGCGCGCGGCCGCGGTCACTTAGCTGCGATGCACTCAACTTCTACCCGGGCTCCCATGGCCAGGCCGGCAGCAGCGAAGGCGCTTCGAGCCGGGTAACGGCCAAGGAAATACGATTTGTATACCTCGTTAAAGGCAGCCCATTCGGAGATGTCCGCCAACATCACCGTACAGCGAACGACGTTTTCCAGCGCGTAGCCGTGAGCTTGGAGAACGGCTTTGATGTTCTCCATTACTTGCCTCGCTTCACCCTCGATCCCGCCGGGCGCGAGTTTCCCCGCTTCGGGGACGATCCCAATTTTCCCGGACAGATAAAGCGTATTCCCCACGCGCACGGCTTCCGAAAAGGGGAGATCCTTCGGCAGTACTTGGCCGGAGTCGAGGAACTGTATGTTGACCCGATTTGGGCCGGGTGCGCACCCGATGCCTGAGGCTGCAACAACGAGCAAAAGTACGACCCTGAAAACGCCCGCCATGGGGGCTCCTCCTTGTGTTGCGCTGGGTTGTCCCAACTCGTGCAGCCCCTCAGGAGCCCGATGCGTCGATCGATGCAGAAGGACGAACTTGCCGCTTCGCGAGGATTCACACCACGATGCGGTTGCGACGGGGGCGGGCGTCGAGGCTTAAGCTTCCCGGGCCGTTCCCGACGAGGCCAAGGAGTCCTCCCAAGATCGCGAGATTTTTCAGAAACTGGATCGTCTGGTCTTGGGTTTGCGCGACAACCAAACTCGTGTGGTACACGATGGTGACGACCACCAACCAGGCTGCAATGACGGCCGCGACAACCCGTGTCCGGTATCCAATGGCAAGCGCGATTCCCCCAACCACCTCGATAAGAATGGTGGCGATGAGAGCGACCTCTGGAAAAGGTACACGATGATTGGCCATGTCTTCGGCTACACTCGCAAACGCCGGGATTTTGTGCAGTCCGGAGAGCAAAAAAATCATTGCCAGTAGCAGCCTGCCAACCAGAGCCACCAAAGCCATGGTCCACCTCCTTCCCGGTCGTGAGCGTGCGTACTTTGACGCGGTCGATCGCGGTTTGCAAGGAATCGAGACTTGTTTTGCGCGCGAAGCCAAGGCGGGGGATCGGTTTGCGAGGGCCCTCCGGCTGCGTTATGGGCTCTCGCCAACGCTCTGATGAGTTCCACCGCGGGTTTCGTGTTGGGCGTGCTGATTTGCGCCCTGGCTTGGTCTACTGGGGTGGCGGGAGAGCCCGCGCACCAGGTGGTGCCCGAAGGAGCTGCCGCCGTGGTCAATGGTGCACCGATCCCAAGGACGGCAGTGCGGGAAATTGTGGCCGGCGTGGCTGCTGTGCATGGTGACGCGCAGGACCCTTCACGGCGAGAAGAGTGGGAGCGGTCGGCGCTCGAGTCGCTGATCGATTTCGAACTCTTGTACCAAGAGGCGAAGCGGCAGGGCGTTTCGGTCAGTGGCGAGGACGTAGATCGGGAAATCGCTCGCGCCAAGCAAAAATTCGCAAGCGAACGAGACTACGAGAAGGCCCTGTCCGAGCGGGGTTGGACAGTTGCTGGTGTTCGCGCGGATACCGAACGGTCCCTCGTGGTGCAGCGTTTCTTGGAGGGTGTGCTGTGGAAAAACGTGCGTGTGCCTCCAGAACAAGTGGAAGAGTTCTACAATCGGCACCGGGAGGAGTTTCGCCACCCGGCCCAGGTGCGCCTACGGCATACGTTCGTTCCGATCGCAGGGAATTCTGCGGCCGCCTGGGCCGATGCAGAACGCCGAGCGCAGGAATTGCGCCAACAATGGATGATGCGCGCGAGCGGAAACCAGCAAGAGAACCCAACCGAGATCT
>Ga0073932_1005887_pt1 | contig 12957 bp, 8 predicted proteins | sample DewCreD2012metaG_FD_76967 | JGI IMG/M metagenome (GOLD analysis project Ga0073932, IMG submission 76967) | Hot spring sediment bacterial and archeal communities from British Columbia, Canada, to study Microbial Dark Matter (Phase II) - Dewar... ... | reverse complement strand
TGGCCGGGCTGGCCGGGCTGGCGTTGGGCTGGTTGCTCAACGCCACAGGGGTTTGCCCCAACGTCAAACGCATCTGGACGCCGACCTGGGTGCTGTTCAGCGGCGGGTGGTGTTTTCTGTTGCTGGCCGCGTTTCATTACCTGACCGAGGTGCGCGGCTGGCGGGCGTGGGCATTGCCGCTGGTGGTGCTGGGCGCCAACTCCATCGCCGCCTATTTCATCGCTCACGTGCCCGCCGGCTTCATCGAAAGCTCGCTGCGCACCCATGTGGGCGAGGGCCTGTTCTTGCTGCTGGGCGCGCCGTACAAGCCGCTGCTGTTTGGCGGCGCAACCCTGCTGATCGAGTGGGGCATCCTGTTCTGGATGTACCGGCGCAAGATTTTCCTCAAAATCTGAGCAGCCGGGAAGCTTGTCGGTGCTGCCGCAGGTTGGAAGCCTGCTCGACGCCACAGGCAAGATGCCTGTGCTACCTCATCGGCTGGGAGCCTGCGTCACGAGACCCGGTGGTCCGACCCGGCTGTGCGCTCGCAGGCGGCTCGCTGCGCCGTCGGGTCACGGTAACCGCCCGAACTTTTTCTCCAGCTCGCGGTAGTTGATCTCCACCAGCGTCGGGCGGCCGTGCGGACAGGTGTAGGGCATGGCGCAGCGGCGCAGGGCCTCCAGCAGTTTCACCAATTCCGGTCCGCTCAGCGGGTCGTGGGCCTTGACCGCGTGGCGGCAAACGGTCTTGGCCACGGTCTGTTCCCCCAGCCGCAGACTGTTGACCTCGCGGCCGGCGGCTTTCAGCTCATCCAGCAGGTCCAGCACGAAGCGGCGGGCATCGCCCACGCGCACAAACGGCGGCAGGGCGTCCAGCAGAAAGGTGCGCTCGCCAAACTCGCTCAACCCCACGCCCAGCCGGGTCAGCGCCGGCAACTGTTCCCGCAGGAACGCCGCATCGCGCGGCGCCAGCTCGACCGTCGCCGGCAACAGCAGCTTCTGCGAGGGCGACCGATCGCCCCGCTCCAGCCGCTCCAACACCTGCTCGAACAACACCCGCTCGTGCGCCGCGTGTTGGTCCATCAAGACCAACCCGCGATCCGATTCCAGCAACACGTAGAGCCGACCCACCACACCGATGAGGCGCAGCGGGACATCCAGCAGCGGGGTGGGAGCCGACGCAACCGCAGGCCGGGCGGTCGAGGCTGTGGCAGCGCTCGCGTCCTGAGACGCGGTTTCCGGGGCATTCGCGTCGGAAGGCCGGAGCGCCGGTGGCCCGCCGTCCAGGACCGGGGGGCGAGCTACCTCCGTTGGCTGCTGGCCGCTTGGCGCGGGCATAGGCGGCGCGGCACCGCCGGCCGGGGCGAAACCCATTCGGAGCGCCGGCTGCATCGGGCGCGGCGACGGCTCGACCAAGTCGGCAGGTGGGAGGCCGGTCGGGAGGTTCGGAAGCGCGCGCTGTTCGTCGGTCTTGGCGGCCGCTGGCGGCGGGTCGGAGTCCGGCCTGCGGCCTTCGCGCGGTTGCGGCCGCGCCGCCGCATGGAAAGTCAGCAGGGTCTGCCGCACGGCTTGCATCACCAGCCGCCGCACCTCGAACTCGCGATGGAACTTCACCTCGCGTTTGGCCGGATGGATGTTCACGTCCACGAGCGCCGGGTCCAGCTCCAGAAACAGGCAGCAGACCGGGTAGCGGCCTTTCATCAGGGCGGTGTGGTAGCCCTCCAGCAGCGCAAAGTTCAGCCCGCGGTTTTCCACCGGCCGCCGGTTCACAAACAGATGCTGGTCCTCCCGCGTGGCGCGCGACACCCCCGGCGCGCCCATGAACCCCCACAGACGCAGCAGCGAAGCCGACGCGCCGAACGGCTCGGACGCTTCAGGCCCGGCCTCGATCGGCGCGGCAAAATCCACCGCCAGGAAGCGGCTTTCATCCCCGTAAAGGGCGCGGAGGCGCTCCCGCAGGGCGGCCAGCCGCGCGGGCACATCCGGGCCGGTCTTGAGGGCCGGCAGTTGCCAGACCAACCGACCGTCCTTGTGAAACACAAAAGCCACTTCCGGAAAGGCCAGCGCCGCGAGCACCAGGTAGTGCTGAATGTGCGCCGCCTCGGTCTCCTCGCTGCGCATGAACTTGCGGCGCGCGGGCAGGTTGAAGAACAGTTGGCGCACCTCGACGCTCGTGCCCGGCGCGCTGCCCGCGCTGCGCACCTCCAGCAGCTTGCCTCCGGCCACACAGAGTTGCGTGCCTTCCACAGCGCCGCCCTCGCGCTCGCGGGTCGTCAGCGTAAAGCGGCTGACACTGGCGATGCTCGGCAACGCCTCGCCGCGGAAGCCCAGTGTGGCAATGGCCGCCAGGTCCTCCGCCCGCTGAATCTTGCTGGTGGCGTGCCGCTCCAGGCTCAACAGCGCATCGTCCCGGCTCATGCCAATGCCGTCATCAGTCACGCGGATGAGGCTGCGCCCGCCCGCCTGAATCTCCACCGCGATCTGCCGCGCCCCGGCGTCCAGGGCGTTTTCGACCAGCTCCTTAACGACGCTGGCAGGGCGCTCGATCACTTCGCCAGCGGCGATCTGGTTGGCGACCTGTTCGGGCAGGAGGCGGATGCGGTTCATGCGAGTGGCGGCGTGGCGCAGAAACACGGCCGGTGGCGCGGCTTGGCGGAGTTCCTGTTGCCCTTCACGTGGCGTGTTTGGCGCGTCCGACGGCCCGCCCGCCTTACCCAGTCCGGGCCTGAGTTTGCCCCGGCTGCGCCACGGGCAGGCTGAAGGCGAAGATCGCGCCCCGCCCCGGCTCGATGCGCGCCCAAATCCGGCCGTCGTGGTCCTCGATGATCTTCTTGCAGATGGCCAGCCCCAAACCGGTGCCGCAGGTCTTGCCGTGGGTGGCAAAAGGCTCGAAGAGCCGATCCGCTACCTCCGGCGGCAGGCCAGGGCCGGTGTCCTCCACTTCGGTCGTTACGCTGCCCGGCTCGCTGGCAAAACGCAGTCGGAGGCGGCCGCCGCCGGGCATGGCGTCGGCGGCGTTGTGGGCCAGATTGTGCAGCACGCGACTCAGTCGCCGCGGGTCCAGCCGCACCAGGACGGCGGGCGGGGCGTTTTCCAGTTCAAGCTGGACACTGCGCAGTTCCAGGTCTGCGCGCAGCTCCGCCGCGGTCTGCGTGATGAACGCGGCGTAGTCGGTCGGCGACAGGTCGTCGTCAGCCGAGCGGCCCTGGGTGTAATCCAGGACGGCATTGACCAGGTCGGTGATGCGCACGACCTGGCGGCGGATGCGCTCTCGCGCCTGCTGCCGTTGGGCTGGCGTGGCGGTGTCCAGCGCCGTCAGCTCGGCGGTCAGGCTGATGGTGTTGAGCGGATTCTTGAGGTCATGGATGACCGAGCGCGCGAACCAGCCCACCGTGGCCAGCCGCTCCGCGTGCAGCAAATCCGCCAGGTAGTGGCGGTTGAACTCGCGCAACCGCTGACTGATCTCTCGCAACAGGCTCAGGGCCAGCTCGGGCGACAGGCGCACGGCGGCCAGCAACGCCTCGCGTGGGATGAAATCCGCCGTCGTGTCCCGCGCCGCCACCGCGTCGGCCGACCGCGGCTGGTCCTCGATGACCGCCATTTCCCCAAACAACTCGCCCGGCCCCAGTCGGGAAAACACCTGCCGCGGGTTGGCGCCGAGCTGCCCGGCAATCTCCACCAGCCCCTCGCGCACCACGTAAACCCCGTCGCCCGGGTCGCCCTGCCGGAAGATTAGGCTGCCCGCCGGATACCGGCGCGGCTGCGCGGCTGCCGCCAGAACGGCCAGCGTCGGCGCCGGCAAAGCGGCAAAGCAGGGGCTGTCCGCCAGTGTTCCCATGCCGCCATTGTATCGCCACACCCCGGCCCGTAAAGCCCGGCAAAATCCCGCCAACTGCCGCCCGGCGCATCAGGTCGAAATGGACCGCCTGCTGAGGACAACCCCGGTTTGTCTTCAACGACCCGGGTCGCAGACCCGACGTGCCGCCGGCCAGCAATCCTCCCTGCAACGGAACGGCCGAAAACGCCGGAGAATCCGGTTGACGATGCTGCGCCCGGCTCTCAAATTGCCAGCATGAAACCGGTCGGGCAAAGTTTTCTCTTTGGACATCCCACTTTGTCCCGATGCTACTGTTCAGCGACATAGCACGCACATGAGTTCGCCGCGCACAGGACGGCTGGTGGGAGCGGTTGGTTTTTTTGCCCCCACGCTCCTCATGGGCGCTGACCGGTTGCTCGCGCTTGCATCTGCGCAGGCTCACTTGCCAGGCGGACTCCTTTACGTCGCAATTATCGTAGCAGCGAGTCTCTCCGCATCAATCGTCCTTACAATGCCAGTGCCGTGGTGGCGTAGGCTGGTCTTCGTGATTGGGGTTTGCTGTTTGCTCGTCATGCAGGTTTTGCTCCTCGGAGTCTTTGCACTGATGACCGGAGGTTTGGAGGGCATACAATGAGAACGCCGAACCAGCCGGCTGCACCGAACGCCGGGATCACCTCTCGGTTGACAATCGGACACCATCGGCCTGGCGTCGGTGAGCCGGGACGTTAGGCCACTTACGCCCCATGCGATTTCGACACTCTGCAGGTTTTGGAAAACGGATCGAGTTCTGGATTATCGGCCAGATGCTCAAGGAGGGTTTGGACGTTTACATCCCGCTTGTGGACGACAACGCGATTGACGCTGTCATTCGCCGGAAAGACGGCACTTTCGTTGAGGTGCAGATCAAGGCACGCTCGAAGGATGTGGCCGAGGGTGACGCGGCACTATTCGCCGCGATTCCACACCATGGGCGCTCGAACTACTGGTTTGTGTTTTACTCCAAGCGGCTTCACACGATGTGGATTATGAGTTCCGCGGAGTTCCTCGCAGAGGCAGTCCAGAACAAGAACGGCAAGAACGCCGGACTATGGAGCATCTGGTTCAACGGCAAGCGACGCAACAAGGAGACAGGCACGCTTGAGGAACACATTTACCCCAATTTCAGAGGTATGTTGCGACTGATTTCAGAAGAATTACAGAGACGGTGGCCTAACACTCCCAAGGAATGTAGCGAACGCGGGGGCGAGAAGGGCTGGAGGGTTTGATTGGGTTGAAGCGGTCCGTGGAACCGGTTGCCGCTCCCGCGTTCAACCCACGAGTGGAGGGACGCGTTCCACCGCGTCCGCATGATGGAGGGACGCCTTCCACGGCGTCCCCGGCGGGCCGGGGTGGAACCCGGCCCTCCATGTCTTCCCACCCCGCTTTGCATGATGGCGGGCGGTTGATTTCAGACTGCAGAAGGTCGCCATCAATCTGGCGTTTCCGACGGCTGATCGCAGAGCGTTCGGCGGCTTCGCGCGGCGCAGGCAGAATCGTCGTTGAGGGCTTCGCCCGCCCGGCGGCGAGTGAGTATCTCGATCGGTGCGGCTTGGCGGCTGTGCGTGCGGCCGCTGCAGGCCTGCACGGTGGTTTGTCGAGAGCCCCGATCCGAGGCCTGCGCCCCGTCCTGGAGGGCGCCCCCCAAGCCGCGCCCGGCGTGGCCGGCCCGGGCATTCCAAGCTTGCCTGTCCCGGCCCCGGGCGAGCATGATTCGACATGGCAGCGACCAAGACGCACCCAGTGGATGGCCAATTCTACCTGACGGCCGACGAGTTTTTCGCCGCTCACAGCACGCTGGCGCTGACGTATGACGACGTGACGTTGGCGACGCAGTATTCGGAGATTCTACCCAGAGACACGCAATTGGAGACCAAACTGGCCGAGGGCCTGACGCTGAACATCCCGATCGTGTCGGCCGACATGGACACGGTCACCGAGTCGCGGATGGCCATCGCCATGGCGCTAAACGGCGGCCTGGGGTTGTTGCACTACAACATGACCGAGCGCCAGCAGCTCTCGGAGGTCAGTCGCGTGAAGTTCCATGTCCCGGGCATGATCCAAGAGCCGATCAAAGTCTCGCCCGAGCAACGGGTCGGGGACGTCGTGCAGATGGTCGAGGCACACCGCTACGGTTTTAACACGTTCCCGGTCGTGGACAGCCAGGGCCGCTTGGTGGGGCTGTTGTCCGGCCACGTGGTCAAGCCACGCTACGCCAGCCGCGCCGTGGCCGAGGTGATGACGCCCCGGGCGCAGGTGCATACCATCCAGAAAAAGGACCTGGGCCGCGACCCGATTGCGCGGGCGGACAAGTTCTTCACCGAGCACCCGGGGATTCACAAGCTGCTGGTGGTGGACGAGCAGGACAAGCTGCGCGGCCTGTTTACCATGAACGATGTCGAGCGCATCCAGCAGGAGCGCCGCGCGCAGTTCAAGCCGGCCCGCGATGCCCAGTTCCGGCTGGTCTGCGGCGCCGCCGTCAGCGCCACGCGTAACGCCTTTGGCGAGCTGGAGCGGGAGCGCACCCTCGGCCACGTGGGCGCGCTGGTGGATCGGGGGGTGGACTGCGTGGCGGTTTCCACCGCGCATGGCTACAGCCGCGGTGTGGGAGACACCGTGCGGATGCTTCGGGACGCTTTCCCCAAACTGCCCATCATCGCCGGCAACGTGACCACAGCCGCTGGCGTCGAGTATCTGGCCGACTGCGGCGCCAATGTGATCAAAGTGGGCCAGGGACCGGGTTCGATCTGCACCACGCGGGTGGTGGCCGGGGTGGGGGTGCCGCAACTGACTGCGTTGTATGTCTGCAGCCGGGCCGCGGCCAAGAAGCGGGTTACCCTGCTGGCTGATGGCGGCATCACCAAGAGCGGCGACATCGTCAAGGCCCTGACCCTGGCCGACGCCGTGGTTTGCGGCGGCCTGTTTGCGGGCTGCGACGAGTCGCCCGGCGAGGTCATCGAGGTGGCGGGCAAGCTCTACAAGCAGTACCGCGGCATGGGCAGTCTGGCGGCCATGAAGGCCGGCTCGGCCGCCCGCTACGGGCACACGCCCAACCCGACCCAGAAGCTGGCTGCCGAGGGCATCGAGGCGCTGAAGGAGGCGGTGGGGTCGGTGGACCGCGTGCTGGCGCAACTGATCGGCGGCATTCAGAGCGGCATGGGCTACCTGGGCGCGGCAAACCTGGCCCAACTCCGTCAAAACGCGCGCTACATCCGCGTCACCGCCGCCGGCATGAAGGAAGCCGCCCCTCACGACGTGGTCGAGCTGAAGACTGCGCATTGACCGGCCGCGGTTTGCCTTGCGCGTCGGCGCTCAGCCGGCAGTCGGGCTGGGCTGCGCAGGCTCTCCGAGCGGCGGGCGGTGGGTCGGGCAGCACCGCGCGTGCGTCCGGTGGCGCGCCCCGTTGCGCGCGCCCGTCCGCGGGCCGATCTACTCCAGCGAAGGCACGTCAAATCCGTAGCGTTGGCAGAAGGCGTCGGCCGGCGCGCGAATCTCAACCGGTCGGTGCGTAAACGGGTCCAAGTAGGCCAGCCGTATGGCCCGCAGGGCCAAACCTTGGGGATGCGGTTGAGGCCCGTAGAGCGAATCGCCCAGCACGGGGCAACCGCTGGCCGCCAAGTGGACACGAATTTGATGCGTGCGCCCGGTTTGAGGCCGCACTTCCAAGAGGCTGCGGCCATGTTGGGTTTGCAGCCGGCGGAAGCGCGTCTCGGCCGGCTTGCCGTGTCGGGTGTCCACGCGCACTCGGCCGGGCCGGCCCGGTTCGGGGCTCAGGGGCAACCGGCACGTCCAACTGGCCCGGCCGGGGGCGGGACTTACGACGGCCAGATAGGTCTTTTCGACCCGGCGACTCTCGAACAGCGCCGAGTAAGGGCCGATGGCACCCGGGCTTTTGACGAACAACAACACGCCGGTGGTCTCGGCGTCCAAGCGATGCACGAACCGGAGGAATTTCAGCCCGCGCGAACGCGCCCAGTGGTCGCCGGCGCCCATCGAGGAGAGCAGCGCCGCCAACAGGTTGCGTCCGGTCCGCTGCCAGGTGGGCGGCACGACCAGCCAACCGGCCGGCTTGTCAATGACCAACACGGCGCGATCCTCGTACAGGACGGGGATCGGGTCCAGCCCGGGCAGCGTGATGTCAGGAGTGCGGCGCACGGGACCAGCATAGCGCCCACGGGCGGGCAGGCAAAGGCAAGCCGGGCCGGGTCTCAAGCGGGGGTGGCCACCGGCTCGCCGTAAAGCGTGAACGAGCCGGCGCGCCTGACCCACACGTCCACCAACCGACCGCGCAGCGCGGCCGGGCCTTCGAAGACGACGATTTTGCCGCAGCGAGTGCGGCCCATCAGACGGGCCGGGTTTTTCTTGCTTGGCCCTTCGACCAGCACCTGGACCTGTTGCCCGATGAGCGCCTCGTAGTTGCGTCGGGCCAGCGTGTCCACCAGCGCCAGCGCCCGGGCGTGGCGTTCTTCAATGACCGGGCGAGGCAGCGCCCCGGGCATGGTGGCGGCCGGTGTGCCCTCCCGCGGCGAGTATTTGAAGATAAAGGCGTTGTCAAAACACGCCTCGCGGCAAAGCGACAAGGTATCCTCGAAGTCCGCCTCGGTCTCGCCGGGGAAGCCCACGATCAGATCGGTGGTCAGGCCCAGGCGCGGCTGGACGGCGCGCAACTTGTGCGCCAGCTCCAAGAAACGGGCGCGGGTGTAGCCGCGCCGCATCAGGCGCAGGACGCGGTCACTGCCGCTTTGCACCGGGATGTGGGCGTGCTCGGCCAGTTTGGGCAGTCGCCCGTAGGCAGCGATCAGGTCCTCGCCGTAGCCCTTTGGGTGCGGGGCGGTAAAGCGGATGCGCTCCAGCCCGTCCAGCGCGTGAATGGCCTCCAGCAACTGGACGAAGGCCGACTTGCCGTCGCGCCTCGGGATCTGCCCGCGGCCGTAACTGGTCACGATCTGGCCCAGCAATGTGATCTCTTTTACACCATCGGCCACCAACTGGCGGCACTCGTCCAGGATGTCATCCGGACTGCGGCTGCGCTCCGGCCCACGGGTGGTGGGCACGATGCAGAAGGCGCAGCGCTGGTTGCACCCTTGCATGATGCTGACGTAGGCGGTGACTGCTCGGGGGCCGTTGCCCGACCCGAGGTGCTCCCGCAGCACGGTGGCGGCCGTTGGCTCTTTGGACACGTCCACGACGCGTTCACGCTGGCCGGCCAGCAACTCCTGGAGATAGACGTCAGCCCGGTGCAACTGGTGCGTGCCCAGCACCAGGTCCACGTCCGGCAATCCATCCAACAAGGCCTGGCCGCGCCGTTGCGCCATGCATCCCAAAAACCCCAGCAGCGCGGGCTGGCGACGGCGCCGATTCTCGGCCACCAGCGCGGCCATCTTGTTGAGCGCGGTCTGCTCGGCGTGGTCGCGCACGCTGCAGGTGTTCAGCAGGATGACGTCGGCGTCCGCCTCCGATGACGCCAAGGTGTAGCCGCGGGCCAGGAGGCGCGCCGCGAGGGCCTCGCTGTCGCGCTCGTTCATCTGGCAGCCGTAGGTCTTGATGTAAACGCTGGGCATCGTTGCGGGGCTGCCGGGGCAAGGTCCCGGTGGCCGCGGACCGGAGTGGGGCGGGCGGGAGATGGCCACGGAGCTAAGGCCCGTGCCGCGGCGTGGACGGGGCTGCAACCCTCTGCGCCCCGGCGGCGGCTAGCCGATGAAGGCCGCGTGCACGGCCCGAACGGCCGCCTCGGCTCGGGCCAGATCAATCACCACCGAGATCTTGATCTCGCTGGTGGAGATCATGTCAATGTTCACGCCCGCCCGGGCCAGCGCCTCGAACATCTTGCCCGCCACGCCGGTGTGGCTTTTCATGCCCACGCCCACGATGGACAGCTTGCCGACCGCCTCGTTGGCGATGACATCTCGGAATCCGACTTCGGCCTTCAGGCTGTCAATCACCTTGCGCGCCTTGGCCAGGTCCGCCTTCTCGACGGTGAACGAGATGTCGGTTTGGGGCGTGTCGGTGCCATGGCTGACGTTTTGGACGATCATGTCCACGTTGATGGCCGCGCCGCCCAGCGCCTTGAAAATGCGGGCCGCCACGCCCGGGCGGTCGGGCACGGCCACGAGCGTCAGCTTGGCCTGGTTCTTGTCGAGGGCGACGCCGCGCACCACGATGCCTTCCATGCTCTTGGTTTCTTCTTTCACGATCGTTCCGGGGTTGTCGTTCAAGCTGGAGCGGACTTCAAACACCACGCCAAACTTCTTGGCGAATTCGACCGACCGGCTTTGCATCACCTTGGCGCCCAGGCTGGCCAGTTCCAGCATCTCGTCGTAGGCAATCTGGTCCAGCTTCTGCGCGTTGGGTACCAGGCGCGGGTCGGCCGTGTAAACACCGTCCACGTCGGTGTAGATCTGGCACAGATCGGCCTTGAGGGCCGCCGCCAGCGCAATGGCGGTCAGGTCTGACCCGCCGCGACCCAGCGTCGTGATTTCCCCCTCGGCCGTCTCGCCCTGGAATCCAGCCACAATGACCACGCTGCCGGCGTCCAACAGAGCGTGCACGGCCCGGGGCGTGATGTTGTGAATCTTGGCCTTGGTGTGGACGCCGTCGGTCACAATGCCCGCTTGCGCCCCGGTCAGGGACACGGCCGGGACGCCGAGGGCGTGCAGGGCGATGGCCGTGAGCGCGATGGTCTGCTGCTCGCCAGTGGCCAGGAGCATGTCCATCTCCCGCTCGCTGGGCAGCGGGGCGATTTCCTTGGCGAGCTTGATGAGGCTGTCGGTCACGCCGCTCATGGCCGAGACCACCACCACCAGCCGGTCGCCCCGCCGGTGGTATTCGGCCACCCGTCGGGCGACGCTCTTGATGCGTTCGGTGTTCGCCACCGATGTGCCGCCGTATTTCTGAACAATGAGTGCCATCTGCCGTTCTCATTCCGACCCGGTTTGCGGGCCGCACGCTTCCACCTTGCCGCAACCAGCGCCTGGAAATCAATTCTCAACCGGCCACCAGGGCTTGAACAGGCGCGTCTGGACGGACCGACCTCGTGTGTTGTGGGACGAGCCTCCGGCTTGTGCCGACACTGGCAACCTTCCAGGTTGCCGTCCCAGCCGGAGCGGAGGTGTGGCAAAACCGCAAGCCAGAGGCCGGCTGCGCTGGCAGAGGCGTCCCATCAAGATGGCCCGGCTCGCGCGCTGGCACGGCCAGGACGCGCACCGGGTCAGGCGGCCGCGGCCAGTGGCGGCGATTGCTTCCGGGAGGTCAAAGGCAAGGCCCAACGGCCCGAACCGGTGCGGCCTTGCCCCGGGCGTGGCAGCGCTACTGCCGTGGCCCGGCCGGGCCGATGTAGCGCCGGGCCACGACGACGTTGTCGAAATACACGACGTTGGTCCGGTTGGTGGTCCAACGGTCGGTGACGTAGGATTCCAGCGTCAAGGCGTTGGCCTGGAGGATGGGGGTTTTGCGCCAGTTGATGCCGCGCCAGTGCCCAAGCAACTTGCCGTCAATCCAGAACGCCTGCTCGCCGTCAAGCTGGCCGGGCGTGTTGTGTTGGAGCATGAACTCCGCGCAAATCCAGCGGTCTTTCGGTATGGCTTCCTGGGGTTCGGCTTGAAACGAGTTGCCCCAATACTTGCCATCGGGCGAGACCTTCATCTCGTGCCAGTAACTGTAGAAGTTCCACTTGCCCGGGGCCGGCCAGCGTCCCCAGTTGCCCCACGGCTCCAGCGCCGTCGAAAACCGCTCGTCCCCGCGTGGCCGTTCGCCCGCCCCGCCAAAGCCACTCCACTTCTCGCCGCCCCGCCGCCCCTTGTTGGCCCGCAGCGTCACGAAATGATGCACGTAGTCACAGCCGGGATCGAACCGCACATAGAACCGAATGAACAGCCGGTCCGCCGACTCGAACCATTTGGTCAGGCCGCCGCCGTGGTTTTCGCCCAAGCGCGCCTCGACCCGCACACATTGTTGTCCGCATGCCGCGCCACGCGCCGGGACCAGACTCAACACCCGCCGTTCCGGGGCCGTCCGCTCGTCCCAGCGCGCCCCCAGCGTGGCGGTTTCAAAATCGTCCGCGAAGATCACCGCCGGGTCGGCGGCAATACCGGCGTCAGCTTGGAATCGGGCGGCCAGTCCCGGACCTTCGGGCAACAGCCGGCTCGAGGCCAGATTGGGGAAACGATCCTGGGCTGAAAGGCCGGTCGCGCCGGCCCATGCCAGCGCCATCAGCGCCAGCGGGAAGGTAACACGCTTGTTCACGGGTTTGATCCGGCCCGCCGGAGTGGCGTTGTCCGCCGGCACCGCCGGGCTGGAGCCAGTTGTCGGATTTGAACCGACGACCGTCCGATTACAAATCGGGTGCTCTACCACTGAGCTAAACTGGCTACTGGCCTCGCACTGCGGCAGCCGCGCTCCCGGTCGGAGTCACAGGTTGTATAGCACTTCGGCGCGCCGGGTCAAGCCACCCGCCGGCCCGACGAGCGGGCGCAGTCTGGTTGAGCCAGCATGCGGCTGGGTGATCGTCTGCGGTCGCAGATCCGGCAAGAGACCGCTCCTGCCTGGGCAGCAAACTTGGAAGGGTGCCACCCCGCCACAAGCTGGACACGCTGTCGGCCCGACATTCGCCGGGGCCGTCCGGCTGCGCCCAGGACGTCCAGGCTGGTGGTCAGCGCGTGGCCGGTTGCTTTTCCGGCAGTGCATAACCGCTGTTTGGATGCGTGCCGGGTTGGGTGATGCCCTTGCGGGCGGCCAACTCCGGAGGTTCGAGCGTCGCGCCCTGATCCCGGGTTCGCCGAATCCAATCCTCCAGCGCCCGGCGCAGCCGCTCCAGCGCGGGCCGGTGCGCGGGCGAGTCGGCCAGGTTGTTGACCTCGTGCGGGTCGGCCAGCAGGTCGTACAACTCCTCGGCCGGCATGGTGGGGGCACAGAGGAATGCCTGTGCCGGCGTCAACCGGCCGGCGGCGTGCAGTTCCTTGAGCAGATTCCAGACAGGGTAGGAGCGTTCCTTGTAGGCGTTGGCCTGGAGGAAAGGCCGGTCCGGGGTGAAATTGCGGATGTAGCGGTAGCGGGAGTCGCGCACGGTGCGGAAGCGGAACACGGTCTCATCGCACCGGTCGCGGGCGCCAAAGACATAGGTGCGCGGCG
>Ga0073932_1005885_pt1 | contig 12959 bp, 9 predicted proteins | sample DewCreD2012metaG_FD_76967 | JGI IMG/M metagenome (GOLD analysis project Ga0073932, IMG submission 76967) | Hot spring sediment bacterial and archeal communities from British Columbia, Canada, to study Microbial Dark Matter (Phase II) - Dewar... ... | reverse complement strand
GCCGCGTGCACGCCGCGCACCCACGAGCCCCTCTTTCAGGAGACCATCCGGGAGGCGGGCCTCAACAAATATCTCTTCGAGCTGGCCAATATCCGCGACCAGGACTCCTGGGTGCACCAGGCCGAGCCCGAGAAGGCCACGGAAAAGGCCAAAGATCTCGTTCGGATGGCCGTGGCCAAGGTGGCGCTCCTCGAGCCCATCGAGAAGCTCGAGGTCGAGCTCAACCACGACGCTCTCGTCATCGGCGGCGGCGTGGCCGGCATGAATGCGGCCCTCAACCTGGCCGACCAGGGCTTCAAGACCACCATCGTGGAGAAGAAGAATATCCTTGGCGGACACGCGCTCAAGGTCAAGCACTCGTGGAAGGGCGAGGACATCGGGGCTTATGTGAAGGACCTTGCCGAGCGCGTCCAGAAGCACGACAAGATCGAAGTGCTGCTCAACTCGAGTGTCACGGCGGTCTCGGGCTTCGTGGGCAACTTCTTCAGCACCGTCAGGACCAACGGCTCCGAGCGGGAAGTGCCGCACGGCGTCGTGGTGCTTGCTACGGGTGCCCACTCCCTCACCCCCGAGGAATACCTGTACGGTCAGAGCGATCGGGTCACCAAATGGCACGATCTGGAAGCGATGTTCGAGCAGGAGCCCCAGAAGCTCCAGGCGGCCGAGGCGGTAGCCTTCATCCAGTGTGTCGGCTCCCGGGAGCCCCAGCGGCCTTACTGCTCGAAGATCTGCTGCACGGCGTCCCTGCAGCAGGCCATCGAGTGCAAGACCAAGAACGAGAACCTGGATGTCTTCATCCTTTACAGGGACATGAGGGCATTCGGGCAGCGCGAGGAGCTCTACCGCAAGGCCCGCGAGCTCGGCGTCATTTTCGTTCGGTACTCCCTTGATAACAAGCCTGTGGTGGAGAAGGCGACGGTCAACGGCAAGGAGAAGATCCGAATCACCGTCACCGACCATATCCTTGGACGCCCCGTGGCCCTCGATGTGGACTATCTGAATCTTGCCACGGCGCTGATCTCCAAGGACCAGGAGGAGCTCGCCAAGTTTTTCAAGGTACCTCTGAACGCCGACGGCTTCTTCCTCGAAGCTCACATGAAGCTGCGCCCGGTGGATTTCGCAACCGACGGCGTGTTCGTGGCCGGTCTCGCCCACTATCCGAAGCCCATTGAGGAGTCCATCGCGCAGGCCCAGGCCGCGGCGTCCCGCGCCGCAAATGTGCTGACTCAGGCCAAGGTCGAGGTCGAGCCCATCGTTTCGGTGGTGGACCAGGAGACCTGCATCGGCTGCGGCCTGTGCGAGGCGTCCTGCCCCTTCAGCGCCATTCGCCTCGTCAAGATCCACGGCAAGGGATACCGCGCCGAGAACATCTCGGCGTCGTGCAAGGGGTGTGGCATCTGCGCGGCGGCCTGCCCACAGCAGGCCATCGACATGAAGCATTTCCGCGACAAACAGATCCTTGCGGCCATTCACGCCGGGGGCCAGAAGTAGCCTCCCGCAGGGCATGAAGCCAGACCATCGGGTGCGGCGGCCGCGCGGGCGACTGGAGGTTTCCGGACCCCGCACCTGAGCCTCTTACATTTCACAGGGAGAGATTGCCGATGAGTGAAGCGTTTGAACCGAAGATTCTGGCGTTCTTGTGCAACTGGTGTGCCTATGCGGGGGCGGACCTGGCGGGGGTGTCCCGGTTCCAGTATCCTTCCAGCATCCGGGTCATTCGGACCATGTGCTCGGGTCGCGTGGACCCCACTTATGTCATCGAGGGCCTGAAAAGCGGCTTTGACCAGGTTTCGGTCTTTGGGTGACACATCGGAGACTGCCATTACCTGGATGGTAATGTATACGCCTCCAAGAGGATGGAGTTAGTCGAGCGGCTCCTGGACTTCTCGGGAATCGGGCGCGAGCGCATGGCCCTGCGCTGGGTCAGCGCCGCCGAGGGCCAGCTCTTCGCCAACATCGTGAGCGAACTGACCGAGGCCACCAAGGCCCTCGGGCCCTTCGACGCCAGCCGATACACCATGCAGCTGGCCGCCATCGAGCGTGTCATCCGCGCTCCGCGCATGCGTTGGCTCACGGGCGTGGACCTCCATGTCACCGAAAAGGTCAACGTATACGGCGACAAGATCGACCCGGGCGAGTATCGCCGGATCGCCGAGCAGGCCATGCAGGACGAATATCACAAGGCATTGATCCTCGAGTCCCTGAAGGAGGGCCCCCTCTCGGTTCGCGAAATGGCGGCCAGGACGGGGATCCCGGTTTACACGGTGTCTCTGAAGCTGAACGACCTGGAGCGGCGGGGAGATGCCGAGCTCAAGGGCTTCGAGGGCACAACGGCCAAGTTTGTGAGACTGGCGGCTTAACCGGTCTCTCGGTGGGCGCCTTCATCCCGGGGCTCCAACCGATTCAAGGCAGAACGACAGCGGTTAGCTTTCAGCTGTTATCAAAAGAGGAAACCATATGGCAGCACAACAGGCAAACAAGAAAAAGGGGGCCGCCATGGTCGTCGGTGCTGGAGTCGCCGGGATGCAGGCGTCTCTGGACCTGGCCAACTCCGGCTACCTGGTCTACCTGGTGGACAAGTCGCCCACCATCGGCGGCATCATGGCTCAGCTGGACAAGACTTTTCCCACCAATGACTGCGCCATGTGCATCATCTCGCCCAAGCTGGTGGAGGTTGGCCGTCACCTCAACATCGACATCGTCACCAACAGCGAGATCGACGCCATCGAGGGCGAGGCCGGGAACTTCACGGTGACGCTCAAGTCGCAGCCGCGCTACATCGACCTGGCGGCCTGCACGGCCTGCGGCCAGTGCCGTTCCGTCTGCCCCGCCACGGCGGTGAACGAATTCAACGAGCGGCTGGACCTGCGGGAAGCCACCTACATGCGCTATCCACAGGCCATTCCTCGGGGTTTCGCCATCGACCGGAGCGTGTGCATCGGCTGCGGTCTCTGCGAAAAGGTCTGCCTGGCCGAGGCCATCCACTACGACGACCAGCCCAAGACTCAGCAGATCGAGGTGGGCTCCGTCATCCTGGCTCCGGGAAACGACGTGTTCGACCCGGGCCGGTTCGACACTTACAACTACATCAATTTCCCCAACGTGGTCACGAGCCTCGAGTTCGAGCGCATCCTGAGCGCCTCGGGCCCCTACCGCGGTCACCTCATGCGCCCCTACGACCGCGAAGAGCCCAAAAAGATCGCCTGGCTCCAGTGCGTCGGCTCCCGGAACATCAACGCCTGCGACAACTCCTACTGTTCGGCCGTCTGCTGCATGTACGCCATCAAGGAAGCCGTCATCGCCAAGGAGCACGCGCACCATGGGCTCGACACGGCCATTTTCTTCATGGACATGCGGACGTACGGGAAGGAATTCGAGCAGTATTACAACCGGGCCCAGGAGCATGGGGTCCGGTTCATTCGGTCGAGGGTGCACTCCATCGAGCCCGAGGGCGACTGCGATCTCCGCCTGAGCTACACCGACGAGAAGGGCAATCAGCATGAGGAAGTCTTCGACATGGTGGTGCTCTCGGTGGGCTTCGAGGTGGGTCAGCAGACCATCGAGATGGCAAAAAAGCTCGGGATCGACCTCAACAAGCACAACTTCGCCGCCACCGACGGCTTCATGCCCGTGGCGACCAGCCGTCCCGGCATCTACGTCTGCGGTACTCTCCAGGGCCCCAAGGACATTCCCCAGTCGGTCATGGAAGCCTCGGGAGCGGCGGCGGGCACGGGAGCGCTGCTGAGCGAATCCCGATACACGCTGACCCGCACCAGGGAGCTGCCTCCCGAGCGCGACGTGAGCGGGGAGGAGCCCAGGATCGGTGTCTTCGTGTGCAACTGCGGCATCAACATCGGCGGGTTCGTAGATGTCCCGGCGGTGCGCGAGTATGCCCGGACTCTGCCTCACGTGGTCCATGTGGAGGACAACCTCTTCACCTGCTCCCAGGACACGCAGGTCCGAATGGGAGAGGTCATCAAGGAGAAGGGCATCAACCGCATGGTGGTGGCGGCCTGCACGCCCCTCACCCACGAGGCCCTGTTCCGCGAGACGCTCCTCGATATCGGCCTCAACAAGTATCTTTTCGACATGGCCAACATCCGCAACCAGGATTCCTGGGTGCACATGAACGACAAGGAAAAGGCCACCGACAAGGCCAAGGACCTGGTGCGCATGGCGGTGGCCCGTTCGGCCCTTCTCAAGCCTCTCCAGGAGAAGAAGGTCGAGATCAAGCAGAGCGGGCTCGTTGTCGGCGGCGGTATCGCGGGCATGAACGCGGCCCTGAACCTGGCCCAGCAGGGCTACGACGTCGCCATCGTCGAGAAAGGCATGGAGCTCGGCGGCCTGGCCCGGCTGGTATCGCACACCATCGAAGGGCTCGAGGTTCAGCCGTATATCGAGAAACTCATCGCCGACGTCACCTCCAACGAGCGCATCAAGGTCTTCACCAACGCCAAGGTGGCACTTTTCAAAGGATACAAGGGCAATTTCACCACCAAGGTGCTGACCATGGCCGACATGAAGGAGCACACCATTCAGCACGGTGTGGCCATTGTGGCCACGGGCGCCCAGGAGTACAAGCCCAAGGAATACGGGTACGGAGAGGAAGGGGTCATGACCCAGCTCGAGCTGGATCATCTCCTGCACCACAAGGGAAACGGCAAAGACCCATCCAAGTGGGAGCGGGTGGTGATGATCCAGTGCGTTGGCTCCCGAAACGAGGAGAACCCCAACTGCAGCCGCATCTGCTGCCAGAGCGCCGTCAAGCATGCCCTCCAGATCAAGGAGCTGAACCCCGAAACCGATGTCTACATCCTCTACCGCGACATGAGAATGTACGGCATGCTGGAGGATTATTACACCGAGGCCCGGCGCAAGGGCATCGTGTTCTCGAGGTTTGACCTCGACCACCCCCCCGAGGTGACCCGCAACGGCGGCGGCCTTGAGGTGACTTTTACGGACCACGTACTCCAGCGCCCCGTCAAGATGCAGGCCGACGCCGTGGTGCTGAGCGCCGCCACGCTGGCCGCCGAGACCGACGAACTGGCGACTCAGCTGAAGGTTCCGCGGAACGCCTTCGGCTATTTCATCGAGGCCCACGCCAAGCTGCGGCCGGTGGATTTCTCCTCGGAGGGCATCTACCTCTGCGGTACGGCCCATGCCCCCAAGCTCATCAGCGAAACCATCACCCAGGCGCTGGCTGCCGCATCCCGGGCCACTTCGTTCCTGGCCGGGAAATACCTGAGCGTGGGCGGAGCCGTGGCCCATGTGGACCAGTCCAAGTGCGCAGCCTGCCTGGTCTGCGTCATGAGCTGTCCTTACGGGATTCCCCAGATCAACGAGAACAATGTTTCCGAAATCAACGAGGCCCTCTGCCAGGGATGCGGTGTGTGCGTTTCTGAGTGTCCGGCCAAGGTGATCCAGCTGTCCCATTACGAAGACGACCAGATATTGGAGAATGTCGAGGCCTTATTGGAAGGAGTCATGTGATGGAAGATTTCGAACCGATCGTTGTTGCGTTTTGCTGCAGCTACTGAGCGTATTCCGCAGCGGACCTGGCAGGTTCCATGAGGTTGAGTTACCCGACCAATGTGCGGATTGTGAAGCTCCCCTGCAGCGGCCGCGTGGATATCATCCACATCATGAAGGCCTTGGAGAACGGAGCGGACGGCGTTTACGTAGCGGGATGCCTGGAGGGCGACTGCCATTACCAGGTTGGAAACTTAAGGGCGAAGAAGCGGGTGGCCTACGTGAAGGAAATACTGGACAAAATCGGCGTGGGGAGTGATCGGGTGGCCATGTATAATCTCTCCGCCGGACAGGGGCCAAGGTTTGCCGAGATCGCCCGGGAGTTCACCGAAATCATTCGCAAGCTGGGGCCCAGTCCCCTGAGGACAGCCAAGAAGAAGGCCGCCTAGCGGCTAACGGAGGAAATGCATGATCATCGCCAAAATGAAACCGATCGAGGAGATCATCGACGAAGTCAAGGATCACAAGAAGGTCCTGGTGGCGGGCTGCGACGGCTGCGTGACCGTCTGCGAGGCGGGAGGTTTGAAGGAGGCGCAGATCCTGGCCTCGGCCCTTCGCATGTACTTCAGGCAGGCGGGCCAGGACGCGGTGGTGGATGAAATCAGCATGACGCGCCAGTGCGACCATCCCTACGTGGATGCCGTCGCCGACACCGTGGCCAATTACGACGCCGTGGTGTCCATGGCCTGCGGGGCCGGGATCCAGTTCCTGGCCGAGACCTATCGGGGCAAGCCCATCCTGCCGGGCGTCAACACCTGCTTCATCGGAGTCACCGAAGCGAAAGGCGAGTGGGCCGAGCGTTGTCAGGCCTGCGGCGACTGCCTGCTGGCCTCCACGGGCGGCATCTGCCCCATCGCCCGTTGCTCCAAGCGCATGTCCAACGGACCCTGCGGCGGGTCGGCCAGCGGCAAATGTGAAGTGAGCAAGGAAACCGACTGCGGCTGGCATCTCATCTACGAAAGACTGAAAGAGCTCGGCCAGCTGGATCGCTTTGAAAAACCCATGGATCCCAAGGACTGGGCCAAGAGTCGTGACGGTGGACCCCGCAAGATCGTCAAGGAGGTTTCGCAGATATGAGCGCCAACGGAACCATGAGTCGACTGGAAAAAGTACTCAAGGCGGGACACCTGGCCGTCACGTCCGAATGCGGCCCCCCCCGGGACTGCAACGCCCATGTGGTGGAGGAGAAGGCCAGACTCATCGGCAACCACGTGGACGCCATCAACGTGACCGACAACCAGACCGCCGTGGTGCGCATGTGCAGCTTGGCCTCGTGCATTCGCATCAAGCAGATGGGCTTCGAGCCGGTGCTCCAGATGGTGACCCGCGACCGGAACCGCATCGCGGCCCAGGCTGACATTCTCGGCGCCGCGTCCTTCGGCATCAACACCATGTTGTGCCTGACGGGAGACCATCAGAGCTTCGGGGACCATCCCAACGCCGCCAACGTCTTCGACCTGGACTCCACCCAGCTCCTCCAGACCGTGAGGCTCATGTGCGACGAGGGGAAGCTCCTCAGTGGCCATGAAATGAAGGTCAAGCCCAGCATGTTCGTGGGGGCCGCCGAAAACCCCTTCGCCGATCCGTTCGAGATCCGCGTCCCGAGGCTGGCCAAGAAAGTGGCCGCCGGTGCCCAGTTCATCCAGACCCAGTGCATTTACAACATGCCCAAGTTCAAGCAGTGGATGCAGGGAATCTGCGACCGCGGTCTCGATGAAAAGGTTGCCATCCTGGCGGGTCTGACTCCCATGAAGGGCGTGGGTATGGCCAAGTACATGAAAAACCGGGTCCCCGGCATGGATGTACCCGACGAGATCATCAAGCGTCTCCAGGGCGTTCCCAAGGAAAACCAGGCCGAGGAAGGCATCAAGATTCTGCTCGAGCAGATCGAGGAGCTCAAGACCGTCAAGGGAGTCAAAGGTTTCCACATCATGGCCATCGAGTGGGAGGAAAAGGTCCCGGAGATCGTCGAGCGCGCCGGTCTCTACCCGAGGCCTCAGGTCTAGTGACACAGGAGGCGGACATCGCCGTTTCCATCGAATGTCCGCGCTGCGGGGGAGTGAAGCCCCCCGTCGTGGAACGCTGAAGATCGAAAGCCGGGCCGCTGCACCTCAGCGAGCTCGGCTTTTTCCACTTCATGGGCCGGCTTTCCATCAGACCCTGCTGGGAGGCACATCCCCCCTGTACCCGTTGAGGATTGAATCTGACGTCAATGCCACCTGCAGGGGCGAAGCATCCTTCGCCCCTGCAGGTCCACGGAATGAATCTTTTCACCCTCGACGAGCTTGTAGTTTCTACTTCGATCTACAAAGCTCGCTGAGATTGAAAAGCATCTCCTGTGGGGGGTGATTTCAAATCCCCATCCTTTGGGTGGGGATCTTTACGTTCAAACAATGATTTCAGTAAAGAATGGCTTGAAAGTTCCTCTTAGTTCATCGCATTGCCGGGAACACGAAGGCTCTCTCGCGGAATGGTATGGAAACGAGCTTGATGTCGTAAAGGGATTCGAGAAAATGAAGGTCCCAGGCGCTCCGCCCTTCCCCCGCCGTCCGAGTGCGCCCGTCCTTCAGGAAGATGAAGTGGTCTCCGTAGAGGAAGGCCAGGTTGGGGTCGTGCAGGACCGCCACCACCGTGAGGTCGGAGGCGACCAGCGACTGGAGCAGGCGGAGGAGCCGGGCCTGGTTGATGAAATCCAGGTGTGACGTGGGCTCGTCCAACAGAATGATCCTCGGCTCCTGGGCCAGGACCCTGGCGATCATGACCAGCTGCTGCTCACCGCCCGAAAGCTCCGTGTACGGACGCCGGGCCAGGTGGAGCATCCCCACCCGCTCCATGGCCTCGCGGGCCATGCGGCGGTCCGCCTCCCTCGGCAGCAGCATGACGGAGCTCGCCCGGCCCGTCAACACCACGTCTTCCACCGAAAAGGGGAATACGGCGCGATGCTGCTGGGGCAGGTAGCCCACGACGCCCGCCCGCCGGCGGCTCGTCATGCGCCGACCGTCCTCCCCGAAGTATTCAACCCGGCCCTTCCCGCAGTCGGCGATGCCCGCCATGACCCGGAGCAGGGTCGACTTGCCGCTCCCGTTCCGACCCAGCAGCACCGAGAGCTTCCCCCTCGGGATCTCGAGGCTCACATCGTCCAGCACCAAATGGGCGCCGTAGCGGAACACGACGTGCTCCACGCGAACGGCCGTCCCTAAATCTCCCATCCTATCCTCGCGCGTTTGAGGAGGTAAACGAAGAACGGCCCGCCCAGGAGAGTCGTGAAGACGCCCACGGGCAGCTCGAAGGAGGTCAGGCTCCTCGAGCAGTTGTCCACCAGCAGCAGGAATGCGCCGCCTAATGCGAAGGCGGCGGGCATCGACCGGGTGTTGTCGGGTCCGATCAGCATGCGCACCATGTGGGGCACCACGAGCCCCACCAAGCTGATGACGCCGGCCACGGCCACCGAGGCCGAGGCGGCCAGGGTGGCCGGGAGCAGCACCAGCAGCTTTTCCCGCTCGGGGTTCAGGCCCACGGACCGGGTCTCCTCATCCCCCAGGGCCAGGACGTTCATGCGCCACCTCAGGAGAAAGAGCCACGCGCAGCTGAAAAGGATCAGGGGGGCCGACGAACGCACCTTCGCCCACGAGGCGTTGTGGAGATTCCCCATGGTCCAGTGAACGATGGTCTGGAGTTTGAACGGATCCGTCAGGAACTGGAGGATGGTGAGGAGCGAGGTGAACATGCCCGACACGATGACACCGGAAAGCACGAGGGAAATGGTGGAGACCCGGCGGTGCGTTCGAGCCAGGAGGTAGCTCAACCCCACGGCCGTGAGGCCGAAAAGGAACGCCGCAGGCTGCAGGGGCAGCCAGGGGGTCGTCAGGGCCAGGGCCGCCCCGAAGGCCCCGCCCGACGAGAGCCCCAGGAGATAGGGGCAGACGAGGGGATTGCGGAAGAGGGCCTGCAGTCCCGTTCCGGCCGCGGCCAGGGCCCCGCCGATCAGGAAGGTGAGCAGCACTCGGGGGAGTCTCACATCCAACAGAATGGTCCTGGCGAGCCTGTCGTTGACGTCGGCCGCGGGAGCCAGGCCCAAGGTGTTGGCGGCCAGCCAGGAAGCCGCGTCGCGCGCGGTCAGCGTTTCGCTCGGGCCCACCAGGAGAGAAAGCACCAGGACCGGCAGCGGCAAAAGGTACAGGACCCAGTGCAGGCAGGAGGACCTCGAGGCTTCAGCCCGGCTCATGACGGGAATTCCTCCCGAAGACCAGGGCGGTCCGGCCTCGGTGCCCGCAAAATGCCCGCGGTCGCATTCATCGACCGGCACCGGAGAAGACCGCGATACGCCGGGAAAAGCTCCCGATTCCCGGTTTCCGGTTCCTGGTTGAAACCCCTTCTCATGGTTTCGAATGCCCGGAAGGAGCCGTCAGGGGCTGCCGGGACGAAGGCCATTTGCTTCCATAGAGCCGAGAAAAAACCCGATGCATTTCCCTTTCCAGGTCCAGGTCCCGGAAGATTTCCGGGTGGCTCCATTTGGCCACCATCCAAGCGGCCAGCTGATATTTCAACGTCCACAGGTCGCACGCGAACACCCCCGGAAGCTCGTGCACCCTCCCGCTTCGCACGGCGGACACCCCCTTCCACGCGGAAAGAGCCATTATGTCCCCGGGATCCCGGAGCTCGTTGGTCCACATGACGATGAGCTCCGGGTCCCATTCGATGATGCGCTCGATGCTCACCACCAGGTGCTCCTGGTCGATGGCCCGGCAGACGTTGACCCCGCCGGCGAGCCGGATGAGCTCGTCCACGGTGGATCCGGCACCCGAGGTTTCGAGCTCTCCCTGGGCCCACATGAAGTAGACCCGGGGTCGACGGGGCGCCGAACCCGTTTTCAGCTGCAGGTCGCGAATCTCGCCCTCGGTGAAGGCGATGAGCTCCTCGGCCCGCTCCCGGGTTCCCGTGAGATCGCCCAGAGCCAGCATCTCCCGGTGGATATCCTCGAAGCTCCGGATGAAGACCCCGTAGACTGGGATCCCCCTCTCCTCCATGGCCCGGATGGACTCTTCCTGGTGCGCCCAGATGATGACCAGATCCGGTTCCAGAGCCACGACCCGCTCAAGGTTCACGAAATCCCAGTTGCCCGGTGTCGGGAGCGCTTTGTCCGCGATGCGTCGGTCCATGGCGGCATAGTGCGGGTAAACCTCGCCCTGGTAAACATTGGTCGAAACGGCCACCACGCGATGTTCGGCCCCCAGCATGTAAAGTCCGCTCAGGGCGCTCTCGATGAGGCAGACGATGCGGCCGGCCGGCCTGTGGAGGGTTATGGTCTTTCCGCGGAAGTCCGTCACGGAGACGCCTCCTTGCGGAACCGCTTCCGCCGCTGCAGCATGGCCCGGCGACGGCGGAAGCGCGGAGAACAGCCACAGCGCGAGGAGCCAGGGGAACATCTTGCCGGCCGTCATGCGAGACTCCTCCGCCCGGCTCCGTCGTCCATTGCAGACGGCACCCTAAAAGACAAACTTCAAACCTCCCGAGGCCGAAAAGCCCGGATCCCTGAACTGCCAGGGCATCACGTACTTCTTGTTGGTGATGTTGTAAAGATCGATGTAGGCGTCCAGCTTGTGAGTCTCAGCCTTGACCAGGGTCTTTTCGACCTTGGCATTGAGCAGCTCATACGAGTCGAACTCATTTCGGCCCGACCTGGACGTGCTGTCGTAGATGGTCCCCGCCACGTGGAGCCACACGGCCGCCGTGAAATCGTGCGGGAGAAACAACTGGACCCCGACGTTGCCCATGTGCTCGGGGACAAAGGGGATTTCTACGCCGTCCTGGTCCGGGTTTTCGTCGTTTTGTACCTCGGAGTCGGTGTAGGTATAGTTAGCGAAGGCCTGAAGCCACGGACAGAAGGTGTACTTGGCCTCCACCTCGACGCCGTAAGCCCGCGTCTCACCGGCGTTGATGTCCCTGGACTGGGACGGATCCTGGCTCACCACGACCTGGACGATCTGGTCTTCCACACGGTTGTAGAAGCCCCGCACTCCGAAGTACCAGTCGGGGGCCGGTTGAAAGTCCACACCCAAATCCTCTCCCAGCCCGCTTTCGGACTCCAAGCTCGGATTAGGCAGACGGCCGTTCCTCCCCGGGACCCCGAGGTCCGCCTCGCTGATGGTCCCCCCGATGGACATGATCCCCGGGGCCACGAAGCTCGTGCCGGCGTTGGCATAGATGGAGAGCATCTCCATGGGGTTGTAGCGTACCCCCGCGCTCCAGAGGAGTTTATCCCACGACTTGCCGTCGATGTCGGGCACATTGCCGCCCACCAATTCATATTCGTGCTTCATGTAATTGTACCTGGCGCCCGCCCTGAAGATCCAGTCCCTCCAGGCCAGCTGCTCCTGCAGAAATATGCCGCTCTGGTAGGCGGCGGCGTCGTTGAGGGTGATCCTCTCGCCCGGCTCGGTGAAGGTCACGTAGTCGGCGTATTGGAAATCGGTCCCGAACGTCAGGGTTCCACCGCCAGCGTGCTTGAACGTCAGTGTGACATCCCCGGGCACGATCCACTGGTTGACCCCGTTCCGGGACGCAAGCTCCAGGTCCCTCGGGAAGTTATCCTCCTCCCAATTGCGGTCGTAGTTGCGGTAGCCGGCCTTGGCCTGGAGCCCCAGGGAATCGCTGAACGCAATGTTGTAGCCCGCGTTCACCGTCGTGTACTGGTGGTCGAATCCGCGGTTGGGTCGGCCCACATCCCCGCTGTGCCAGGTGTTGTGCACGAAGATCGAGAGCTTGTGGTCCTTCAGCTCGTCGAAGTACAGCGTGCCCTGGCCGTACAGCCTCCCCTTGGTGTACTCCGGGTCGTCGATCATGTTCAGCCACGACGGGTCCGTGCCGTAGTTGGTGTAGTCGGAGTACTCGTACTGCCCTCCCACGAAGAAATGCAGAGGCCCCACGCGGTTCTGGTGATAGGCCCTGCCGTTGAACGTGTTGTAGGACCCGTAATCCGCCGCGAGCTTCGTCATGGGGCTCTCGATGCGGTCCTTGAGGATGAAGTTGATGGTTCCAGCAAGGGGTGCCTGGTTCCCGGCGAAATCCATGAAGAGGTAGTTCGGATAAAGTACCGAAGCCGGTCCCCGCTGGATCTCGATGCGCTGGAAAGCCCAGGGATCCAGGCTCTGAGGATCCACAAACAGGTCGATGGGCAGACCGTTCAGCATGTAGGTGTTGTACTTGTGTCCAAGCCCACCCACCGAGCCCCAGTTGGCGTCGTTGCGGGAGAGCACGTTGACGAAGTTCCCAGGTTCGAACGTGAGCAGCTCGGAAATGTTCCGCTTGCCGCTCACATAGAATTCGATCTCCTCCTGGGTGATGACATCCACCTTCTGGGTGATTTGCTCCTGTGCCTTCGGCGTTTTGGTCGCCGTCACCACGATGCAGCCCAGCTCGTCCACATAGGT
>Ga0073932_1005884_pt1 | contig 12960 bp, 10 predicted proteins | sample DewCreD2012metaG_FD_76967 | JGI IMG/M metagenome (GOLD analysis project Ga0073932, IMG submission 76967) | Hot spring sediment bacterial and archeal communities from British Columbia, Canada, to study Microbial Dark Matter (Phase II) - Dewar... ... | reverse complement strand
TTGAATATTTTGGGAATGTCCATGGCAAAGCTCTCCTTTGACCCCGGGCAGGCGGGGGCTGTTGAAAAACTCAAAGAGCCGCACGAAGGCGCGAACGAAGCAAAAATGGGGACCGGGAACGCGGCGGGTTTCCGCGCGCCTGTGCCCGTTTTTTGCGGCCGCCCGGCTTTATCATCAGCTCCATGGTTCGGTATTATAGCAAACCCAAAAAGAGATTGGGAAACGCGCCGCGGTTACAGCCCGTGCCTGTCCCGCAGGATGGCGGAGAGTTCTCGCACGAACGCGAAGGCTTTTTCCACGGTTTTTTCGCGATCCGGGTTCACCAGGCAGCAGGTGGCGGGAGAGATGAGGCTGCTGTTCAGCAACTGCTCCTCGTCCACGCCCCGCCCGCCGAGGATGGACCAGACATTCTCGAGGCGCGCGCACAGCGAGTCCAGGTCCTCTTTGCCGAACGCTTCGAAGCCCGTGGGCACGATGCCCCAGGCGATGGTTCCGCCTCGCTCCAGAAAGCGCTTCACGGCCGGGGCGAACGAGGCGATGACTTCGGCGTTGGTGTACACATCCATGGATGCGATGTCCAAGTCCAGGCCAAGCAGAAAATCCCAGTCGGGGTTGCCGCAGAGGTGGATGCCGCGGGGCCGGTCCACGGAGGCGAAGAATGCGTCCAGTTCGACGCGCGCCTGGGTCTCGTTGTAGCCAGCCATTGACGAGAACAGGTATTGCAGGCCCGGCTCGTCCACGAACATGAAGGCGTTGGGATTCATGGCCTTGAGGCGTTCGAGCTGCACATTGATGCGCCGGGCCATGAAGTCGAACATCACGGGCCGCACGGTGTCGTCGAACAGGATCGGACGCCCGTCCTGGTCCAGGACATTGAACCCGAAGCTGATGGGGCCTTCGAGCTGGCCACGGATTGCGGGCCGGTCCCGCAGGTCCATGGCCAGAAACTTGTGATAGACCGGGGAGTAGCTCTGGCTCACATCGAAAAACGCGGGGTTGTCCCACTGCGCCATGGCGTTTTCGTATTCCACGATGAACTTGTCCATGGAAAATCCGAGTTTGCGCTGCTCCGTGTCCAGCACGATGCCGGGGAAATTCTCGGCCGCCTGCACATACATGTCTTCGTAATAGCTGAAGTTCGGCAACTGGGGCCAGAACGGGACATCCAGGGACAGGGCCAGTTCGAGCGCGGCGTCCGGGTCCGTGTGCGGCATCACCGCCATGGCCGTTGTGAGCAGTTTTCCGGGAATGGGCATGCGCGCCTCCTCTTTGCTTTCCTTGCGCCGTGTTTACTATATAATAACGGCGGACTGTGGAACGCCGCGCGAACCATGCGAAATCCGCGCGGCAAAGGATTTGACGAGCCATGACCAACAACCCGCTGTGCAGCTGCTGTGTGCGCGACTGCAAACAGCCCCGATCCGTGTCCGTGGTGTCCTGCCCGGCGTTCGAGCCTGCGGACTAGAACCTGGAGCTGTTCGACCTCAAGGGCAACATCCGCGCGCGCAGCGTGGAGACCAGGCCAAGCGAGCGCAAACCCGCGGAACGCAAACCCGGCCCGGGCGGGAAATAAACCATCTCGAAACATGATCATATTAATAAAGCGCGCGCCGTGTGCGCGGGAAGCGGACGGCATTTGCAATGGCGGATGTGAAGCGCCCCGTGGTTGTGCTGGACATTGACGGACTGAAGCGGGAGCTGTTCTACAACATGCTCGCCGACGGCCGCCTGCCCGGATTCGAGCGGCTCGTGGGGCGCGGCGCGTGGGTGCGCCACGGCGTCACGGTGATTCCCTCGGAAACCCTGCCCGCGCAGACCTCGCTGTTCACGGGCCTTCTCGTGAAAAACCACGGCATCGTGAGCAACGGGTGGCTGGAGCGCGATGCGAAACCCCCGTTCATGATTGACTTCACCCGAGCCGACGCCGCGGCCATGGTGTACGGCTACCGCCTCGTGGGCCTGCCCACCCTGCTGTTGCCGGACAGTGACACTGACGGACTGGTGAATCTTGCCATGGCGCCCGGCGCGCTCACCATGTACGAGCGCGCATCGCGCGCCGGGCTGCGCAGCATTGTGGTTTTCAGCCAGATCAGCCGCGGCGCTTCGGTCTGGGTGCGCCCCTCGCGCCCGGACATGGTGTACTTCGCTTTGAGCACCAGGGCGAAGCTCGACTACGCGCGCATGGACCGCAAAACCTGGGGCACCATCAAAAAAACGCTCAAGGAGCACGGGCTGCCGGATCTGCTGACCCTGTATTTCTGCGGCCTGGACGCCTGGGGCCATCATACCGAAGACCTGGGCCAGGATGTGTATCTGGAACAGACGCTGGACCCGATCATGGACGAGCTGGCGCGCCTGTTCGAGGCCCGCGGATGGCTGGACCGCACGCGTTTCGCGCTGTGCTCGGACCACGGGCACTCGTGGCTGGACCGCAGGCTGCGCATCGGGCACGACGCGCTGGCGCGCGCCCTGGCCGGATGCGGCCGCACCGCGGCGGCGCATGCGCCCCTGCCCGCAAAAGCCGATGCGTATCTCAACATCATCGGCGGCTGCGCGCATGTGCATCTGCGGCGCCGCGGAACCGCGGACTGGAGCGAGCCGCCGGATCTGGAGGCGGACCTGCTGCCCGCGGCGCGCGCCCTGGCCGCTCTGGGCGCGGACAGCGCGAAGACACCCCCGGCCGGACCGCCAGGCGCGCTCTTCTCCCTCATCCTTGTGCGTCCCGCGCCGGGCCAGGAATACTGCGTGTTCCATGACAACAAGCTCATTCCCCTGGAAAAATATTTCTGGAACCGGCTCGGCCAGACGCCCAACGCATTCCAGAACATCTACGGGCTGAATTGCGGCCGCAGCGGCGACATCGTGCTGTTCAGCGACTTCGTGCGCGGCTGTTACTTCGCCGACGAAGATGTGCCGCGCAGCCACGGCAGCCTGGCGCCGGACGACATGGGAATCCCCATCATTTTCTCCGGTCCGGGCATTCCGCACCGCATCATTGATCAGGCGAGCATCGTGGACATCGCGCCCACGATCCTGTCCCTTCTGGGCGTGGATTTCTCCGGGTGCGACGGCCGCGCGCTTGCCGTCAGTGATTCCCCCGGAGCTTTGCGATAGAATATGCCCATGACAGAACCGGAACACTCGAACAGCCCGGCGTCCGGGACATGCGCTCCACCGGCGCCCGCGCGGCTGGCCATGACCGTGGCGCGCACCGCTCTGTTCTCCCTGCTCGCCGCTTCCGCCTTCATCATAATCTTCGGCAGCCACACGGCTCGCATCGGGTTTCTGGACTTGAGACTGTCCGTGCGCCCCATGCCGCACGGCCCAGGCGTCACCGAGTTCGTGTTCCGCCCCCTGGGCCGCATCTTTGCGGACACCCACAAATTTCCGGCTCGGCTCACTTTGTCCGTGGAACGCATTGACGAAGACATCATTCTGGACCTGGCGCGCGGGCGCATGACCTACCATGAACTCACGGCACAGGCCATGGAGAAAAGCGGACCTTTCTTTCTGGCTTTTGGCAAAAAGATTCTGACGCTGGGCGTGTGCGGGGGAATCTTCGGAGCGGCGCTGTCGTTTCTGTTCGTGCCGTGCGCGCGGGAGCGTCTTGTGCTTGTGCTGCTGCGGCGCGTGGCGCTCGGCTCGGTGATCGGCGGCGGGTTCTTCGGCCTGCTCCTGTCCGGCGGGCTACTGTACGGAATTTTCTTCACCTTTGATCCGTCCGCGTTCCGCAACCCGCGCTACGAGGGGCTTGTGGCGCGCGCGCCAGACGCCGCTGCTGTGATTCAAAAAGGCGTGGGCGCATCCAACATCCTCGCCGACCAGATGCTCATGCTCTCGCGCAACATGTCCGAGTTCTTCCTCGCCCTGAACAGGATTCAGAAATCCTCGCGCATCGAGGGCGCGCCCATCCGCATCCTGCATGTGTCGGACATGCACAACAACCCGCTGTCCGTGGTGTTCATGCGCGCGCTCGTCACGCGCCTCGAACCGGATGTGATTCTGGACACCGGCGACCTCACCGACCACGGCTCGCCCGAGGAACTGGAATTCATCGCCGGCATCCGCGGGTTCGACATCCCCTACTACGCCATCACCGGCAACCACGACTCCGAGGATGTGCGCCAGCGCCTGGAGCAGGATTTCGGAATCAAGGTTCTCGAAGGCGAGGAAGTCACGGTCAAGGGGCTGCGCATCATGGGGTTCGGCGACCCCAAGGCGCGGGAGCATTTCCCCAAAACCGCGGTCATGGACGCGCCCGGCCTGCAGGCCCTGGCACGGCAGGTCCGCGAAACCCTCAAAGGCATGAGGCGCAGGCCGCATGTGCTCATGATCCACGATCCCGTGGCCTCGCGGCAACTGCTCGGCGAAGCCCCGCTCATCCTCTCGGGTCACACGCACAACGCCGTGATCCAGAAGCGCAAGGGCACTGTTTACATCAACGCGGGCACCACGGGCGCGTCCGGCGTGCGTTATTTCAAGAACAACGAAAAGCCGTTTTACTCCATGGCCGTGATAGATGTGACCCTGGGCATCGAGATGCGTGTGGAGCGCGTGGCCATGCTCTACGCGGACACCATGGAAAGCGACCTGGGCATATATGTGAAACAGTTTGAATGAGGGGAAGACCGGCGCAGTCGGCGTGGCGAAATTTCTGCTGATCAACTACGAATACCCGCCACTTGGCGGAGGCGCGGGCACGGCCACGCGCGAGATCGCGCGCGCCCTGGCGCGGCAGGGACATGCCGCGGCCGTTGTCACCACCCAATTCAAGGGCCAGCCCGCGGTTGAGGACGACGGCGGCGCGGCCGTTTACCGCCTGCCCGCGCGCCGCCGCGCGCAGAGCACAAGCGCGCCCGCCGAAATGCTGTCGTTCCTGGCGTCCGCCCTGCGCCGGGCGCCCGGCATCGCGAACGAGTTCCAGCCGCACGCGGCGATCTGTTTTTTTTCCATCCCCAGCGGAGTGGCCGGGCTGTGGCTCAAGAAAAAGCTCGGTCTGCCCTACATAGTGTCCCTGCGCGGGGGCGATGTGCCCGGATTCATGCCCGGCGCCATGGCCGCAACGCACGCGCTCACCATGCCGGTCACCCGCATGGTCTGGCGCAACGCCGCCGCGGTGACCGCCAATTCCGAAAACCTCAAGCAGCTCGCCCTGCGGACCATGCCGGACCTGGACATCCCCGTCATCCCGAACGGCGTGGACACGGAGAAATTTCATCCGGTTGCGGATCGGGAACAATCGAACACGGCGCGGACCGCGCTGTTCACCGGGCGGCTCAACGAGCAGAAGGGCCTGGACATCCTGGTCCGCGCCCTGGGCCGCGCGCACGCGGACCTGCCCGCCGGGTTCCGCATGATCCTCGCCGGGGGCGGCCCGGAACAGGAACGGCTCCAGACCCTGGCCCGCGCCCATCGCGTGGACGGCATTGTGGAATTCCGCGGATGGGTGAACCCGGCGGACATCCCCGGCGTATACCGGGAGGCGGACTTCTTCGTGCTGCCATCGCGGGACGAAGGCATGCCCAACGCGGCGCTCGAGGCCCTGGCCAGCGGGCTGCCCGTTGTCATGACGCGCATACCCGGAAGCGAAGCGCTGGTGCGGAACGCAGAGAACGGAGCGCTGCTGCCCCGCGCGGCCGGGGGCGGGCCGGACGAAGAGGCGCTCGCGCAAGCGCTCCGCCGGTTCGCGGCCCTGCCCCCCGAAGAGCACGCGCGCATGGCCGCCGCCGCCCGCGCGCAGGCCATGAGGTTCTCCTGGGACAGCGCGGCGAACGCCATGGCTCGTCTGTGTGAACAGCGCATGCAACACGCTCAATCTTAAAATAAGGTTAAGCATGGTCTTTCCCGGCCGATACTAATTAACGGGGACATCACCGCATGGCATTGAAAGTACTGTTCATCAATCCGCCCTGGTACAGGCTACAGGGCCTCATGTCCACTTATCCGCCCATGGGATCTCTTTACATCGCCGCCGTGCTCGAGCGGGATGGATTCGACTGTTGCGTATGGAACGCGGATTATTCAAGCAAGCCTCTCAAAGTGTCCGAAGGCTCCTCTGCAACCACAACCGCGGAGATGACCCGGAAATTTCAGGAATACAAAGATCTTCTTAATGATCTGAACAAGCCGGTCTGGCGGGAAGTCAGAACCGTCATACAGGAAGAGAAACCCGATGTGGTGGGGCTGCTGTGTTACACCACATCGGTGCAATCCGTGTTGAACACCGCCGCCATCGCGCGGCAGGTGAATCCCGAATGCGCCATTGTATGCGGCGGACCTCACGCAACTGTGCGTCCCGAAGATTTGCTTTCAGACAATTCCGCAGTGAACTTCGTGATCCGCGGCGAAGGCGAAACCGCAATGCTGCGCTTCATGAGAACTCTGCGCGACGGTGGAGATCCTTCCGGAGTTCCGGGACTCGTGTTCCGGAACGGCGCCGGCCTTGTCTCCAATGAGCGCGCCGAGTGTTTCGAAGACACGGCCGCGCTGCCCGTGCCGGCCAAGCATCTGCTCCGCCATGCGGACCGTCTGCCGGCCGTGGTGTTTCAGCCAATCTTCTCCTCGCGCGGTTGTCCCGCGAAATGCATTTATTGCAGTTCCTTTCACATCTTCGGCAGGAAACCCAGGGCCATTCCCGTTGAAACCGTGATTGAAGAAATCGAACTGCTCAAGAAAAAATTCCATGTGCATCATTTCTTCATCTGCGACGACACCTTCGCCAGCGAGCGGGAACACACCATGACGCTGCTCCGGGAAATCGTCCGCCGCAGGCTCAACATCACATGGGGCTGCCAGACGCGCGGCGAAAAACTTGATGAAGACCTTGTGCGCGCGATGAAAAAAGCGGGCTGCACCCAGGTGTCCATAGGCGTGGAAACCGGTTCTCCGCGCATCCGCAAGCTCATCAAAAAAGGCAACACTAACGAAGATGTGGAACGCGCCGTGGCGCTGCTCAAAAAATACCGCATTGAAGTCGCGGCTTTCTTCATGTTCGGATTCCCCACGGAGACTCGCGAAGACATCGAGCAGACCGTCGCATTCATGAAAAAGCTCGATCCGTATGTGGCGCACTGCAACATAGCCACCCCGGACCCGGGAACGGAATTCATGGAAATGGCGCGCGCGCAGAACCTCATGCCCGCCACCATCACGGACTGGAGCATGCATTATCACCAGAGTCCGGACATGTTCATCACCGATCAATTCACGCCCGAAGAAAAGCTGGAACTGATCACGAACCTTCAAAAGGTTTTCGACGCGCACAACAAGCGCAAGGCGCGGCTGGATCTGGTCAAACGCGCGCCGCTGTATGCGCGCATCATACTGAAGGAAAAACTCTACAGGCATCCCGCATATTTGATTGGCAAATTGCGGGATCTCACCTGACGCCCGAAAAAAAAGGAGCACATGGGACTGCGCGAACGCTGGAACAGGGTGGCTGCGGACATTGCCGGCAGCCCCGCGTACTGGACCCTGACCGCGACCAATGCGGGGATGCGGCGCGCGCTGGACCCGGCGCTGGCGGCTCTGCCGCCGGGGATCGCCCTCGATGCGGGCGCCGGGGGGCTGGCCTTCAGGCAACTGATTGCGGCCCGGCCCGGTATTCATTACATTTCCTGCGATGTTGCGCTTTCGCATCCTGACTTGGACTTTCTGGCCGACGGATGCGCCCTCCCCGTGCGCACTGCCGCCGCGGACACCGTGATTTGTTCAGCCGTGATTGAACATGTGCCGGACACAGCCGCGCTTCTCGGGGAACTGCGCCGCGCGCTGCGCCCCGGCGGACGCCTTGTGCTCACGGTTCCGCACTTCCATTACATCCATGACGAGCCTCACGACTATTACCGTTTCACGGAGTTCGGCATCCGCCTCGTGCTGGAGCGGGCCGGGTTTTGCGTGGACACCGTCACGCCCGTTGGCGGGCTGGCGGCGTTCTTGTCAACGCTGGCGTCCAACGCTTTCTTGGGGCTGTGCGCCAGCCCGGGCTTTGTGCGCGCGGCGGCGCTCGCCGCAAACCGCGCCTTCGTCGCCATGAGCGCCGCTCTGGATCGCGCCACGGGCGGAGGGGGGAAATTCGCCATCGGCTATGTGGTGTCCGCGCGGGCCGGCGTCCCGGAGGCCGCTTCATGAATGTCGGCCTGTTCGGTCCATTCGATCTCTCCCGCAGGGACGGCAATACGATTCGCATATTGATGCAGGCCCGCGGACTGCTCGAAAACGGGTTCCGGGATTTCACCTTGTTCGGATACGAGGCGTGCCCGGATCTTGATGTCACACAGCGCGTGGTGGGAAAAAAATTGTTCCCGAAGAAATTCCCCTACCGGCAAAAACTGCCGCCTCTCGGCGTCAGCCTCGCGCATGCGCATCACTACCATGGCGCCATGCTGGTGCGCGAACCCTATATCGTGGACATGCCCAGCTTCACCATGCTGCAAACCGACGCCATGTACCGCGTCACCGGCGCCCCGCTCAAGAGAATCTTTATGCGCCGCGTTTTCAATCCCCTTGTCCAGATTCCCACCGAGTCGCGCGTGATCCGCAACGCGCGCCATGTGATCGCCGCATCGGAAAACATCAAGCGTCACATTCTGGAAACTCTGCCCGGCGTATCCACGCCCATCACAGTAATTACCAATTCCATTGACCCGCGCGCGTACGAACCGTCCCCTTGCCATGACTTGCGCGTGGGGTTGTCGTCGTCGGATTTTGAGGATACCATTGACTCGCAGTGCCTGGAGTTCGCCGCGCAGATAGCAAAGCGCGCTCCCGATGTCGAGTTTCTGGTTGCAGGCCCCATGGGCGCGGCCAAAAAGGCTTTGCTTGAAACCATGCCAAACATGAAGGCTCTCGGGAGGCTTCCCTTCGAAGACTACCGCCGTTTCCTGCGCGACATTTCCGTGTTCCTCATGCCATACGGCAATTACGATTATGGCGGATCCAAGTTCAAGCTGCTGGAGGCGGGCGCGTGCGGGCTGGCCGTGGCGTCCACCCGCGCCGGCGCCATCGGCTTCGAGCCGCAGGATGTATTGCTGATCGAGGACACTCCGGACGCGCTGGCCGAAAAGATCCGCTCTCTTAAAACCCCGGCTCTGCGGCGCGAGCGGGGCATGGCCCTGCGCCGCGAAATCGAATCCCGGCACGACTATCTCAAGGAAGCCGAAAAGCTGATCGCCGTGTACGAAGAGGCCGCATCGTGAAAGTCGCCTTTCTGAATCCGCCCCGCGTGATGGAGCGTCTGACCGATGACTTCGCGATCTCATACAATGTGTCGCGGTTCAGCCGCGGCGTGGACATCGTGTATGGCGTGACGCCGCCCACGGAGCTGGCCATTCTCGCCGCGGCTGTGAAGAAAAAGCACGAGGTCGCGTTCTGCGACGCCAACGCGCACAATATGTTCGCCCACGAAGTCTGCGAATGGCTCCGCGCCCAGCGCCCGGATTTCCTGGTCGTTCGCGGAGGCGACGCCACACTCACGGCTGATGTGATGTTTTATCATTACGCGGAAGCCATGGGGATTCGCGCCGTGCTCTGGGAAGACACGCTCAACCCGCTCTATTCTCAAAGGCTCATGAGCGACTTCCGGCTCAAGCGCGTGCTGTATGGCGAGCCGGAGCGCAAAATATTCGAGATACTCGACGGGGCCGAAGGCCTGGTGGGCGGCGACATCATTCCGGACATGGACACCCTGCCCCAGCCCCTCATGGACGCTCTTCCCATGGAGCGCTATGTCAAGGAAGGCCGCCGCAACTGGTATTCATTCCTGCAGCGCGGCTGCGGGTGGGGCGCCTGCGCTTTTTGTCTCATTGCTCCGTCCGACATCACGCACCGGATGCGCAGCATTCCGCACATCAAACAAGAGCTTGACATGCTGAAACAGCGCGGCGTGGAGACCATCTATTTCTGGGATCCGCAGATCAACCCGAGCCGGGAGCGCGTGCGCGCATTGTGCGATCTGTTTGCGCAGTATCCGTTCAAGTGGGAAGCATGGGCGCGGGTGGACATCATGGACAATGAACTTGCGGCCGCAATGAAACGCAGCGGATGCTTCCGGCTCCATCTTGGCGTGGAAAACGGCGACGACCATGTTCTCAAAAGCATCAACAAAGGCACAACCGCAGACATGATCCGCAAAGCGTTCCGCGCGCTTCGGGCGCACGGCATCGAGCGGGCCGCCTACTTCTGCATGGGAACGCCGGAGGAGTCGGAAGACAGCTTCCGCCGGACCATGAGCCTGATACGAGAGATTAAACCCACAACCATCGTGCCCGCAAGCTACCGCCCGTTCCCCAATGTGCCGCTCACGGACCAGGCGCGGCAGGCGGGCATGCTGGTGCAGGACCATTACGATCTGGCCCTTGACAGCGACTGCTTCGGCACGGCCGCTGCAACGCGCACCAGGCACATGAGCGCCGCGCAACTCTCGAAATGGATGGACCGCATGCACGCGCTGTCCACGCGGATCGCTCTGCGCTCCTACGCTTTCAAACCGTCCGTCTGGAAACCCTATGCGCGCATTTTCATGGTGCGCGCAATCCGCAACCGGCTGGTCCGCCGCCGAACGCCTCACGGACAATGACCCCATGACGGTAAACCCCAGAACAATACGCGCCGGTCTGCGCACACTGCTCAAAAGCGGTGTTATAGGCGACGCGCCCATCCACTTGCAGATCGAGCCGTCAAGCTACTGCAATTACCGCTGCCTTATGTGCGATCGCCGCGCCATCCCCAACCCCTCGCACATGCCGGTCGCGAAATTCCGCGCCATCATAGAGCAATGCCGGCCATTCTTCGTAACACTTAGCGGCTATGGAGAACCCCTGCTGCACCCGGACCTTCCGGAAATGATCCGCCTGGTAAAGGAAAAGGGCGCGGGCGTGAACACCACAACAAACGGGTTTCTGCTGGGACGGCGCGCGCAGGAACTTGTGGACTCCGGGCTGGACACAATCAACATTTCACTGGATGCGGCAACCGCGGACAGCTACAGCCGCATCAGGCGCAACAGCCATTTCGACAAGGTCATTTCAAATATCGGCAAGCTGCGGGCCGCGAGGGGCGGCCGCAGCGCGCCGCACATGCGCGCCACATTCGTCATCCAGAGGCACAACCTTGATGAATTGATTCCATTTCTGGATCTCGCGCGGAACGCGGGCTTCGACGCCGTGCTGTTCCAGCCGCTGCTTCTGTTTGACATGGAAGATGCGCTGTATTCGGAACTTGCCGGAGATGTAGACGAAACCGCACTGCGCGAAGCTCTTGAAAAAGCCAGAACGCACGCGCGCCGCCTGGGCATGCCAGGCAACCTTGACCGGCTGATTCAACGCCTCGATGATTTCCTCGCTGTGCAGTATCGCAAACACGAGCGGCCGGTGTTGCTGAAACAATGCGCCAAACCATGGTTCAGCGCCTACATCTCCGTGGAGGGCGACCTGCGCCCTTGCTGCAGTTTCGCGCCCATCGCCATGCGGTTCGGAAATGTGTTTGAGACGGACATCCTGGAAATCATGAATGGCGCCAGGGCCAGGGAATTCCGCAAACGGCTCAAGCAGGGCCGGCCGCCGCACAGCCTCTGCTCACGGTGCGTGCCTGAATCCCTGTGGGACCTCATGCGCACGACATCGTTCTGACCGGTGACATTCAGCCGGACGGCTTTTTCCTGAACACCAGAATAATGGGAGTCTGCCAGTGAAATAACCTGCCAAGGGCCAACAGCGCGGGAGTCAGCCCCATCCGTTTCGCCACGCGCACCATGCGCTTGAGCCGCCCGAGTTCCGCCCACTCCGAGAACTGTTCCGAACGCAATCTTTCAGCCCAGATCCCATAGCCCCAGTCCAGAATCTCGATGTCGCGGCCATGCGGCTTGAGCCAGCGCTTGAGGCGGCCCACCGTCACAAAATGCAAGGTGTCGAGATACGCTGGAGACCGTTTGAAAAGCCGCACATAGAGCCGGGCAATAAAATGCGGCATGTGGGGGATCCAGAAAATGCCGTAATGCCCTTCCCAAAAAGAACCGTAGTTGGGGACGAGAATAAAACCGGTTCCGCCGGGTTTCAGGGTTCTTACGGCTTCGGCAAGAACCCTGCCCGGATCCTGCACATGTTCCAAAACATTGAAGGAAAACACCACATCGAAAGTATTGTCCGGGAAAGGAAGCTCCTCTCCCACGGCGTCGCACAGGCAAACGGGCGCGCCATGATGCTTGAAAAACGCACACGCCAGATTGATGTTGGCGGGGAAATCTTCTCCGCCCGGCTCCACGCCTGCAGGGATGGCGCCGAAGTCACGGGCCGCGCTCAAAAGTTGCGCGCCGCATCCGGATCCGATCTCCAGCGCCCGCTTTCCCGCAAGCCCTCCCGGCGTTGCGTTGTTCACAAGCGCAAGCTGTTCCCGCGCCCGGTCCAGACTCATGAATTCCCGGCATATCCTCTCAATGTCGGCGTCATGATGAAATATGCCTTCAAAATATTTGGCTGTTGCAGTGAAAAAGTTTTGAAACGCGGCATCCAGATCCTGCCCGTCATGGCGAATCCGGCCCTGGAACTCTGTCACAGATCGAGCCTTTCTCCAACTGGTTTTTCAAATGCCATTTCGAGCAGATTCCCCCGCCCAAGCAGCACATTGATCGCTTCGAACGGCGCGCCCGCCGCAAGCAGCAACGGGCTGGCATTGCTGATGCGCAATCCTAAACTCTTTCCGGGCCAGCCATGATTCACGACAATGGAAAAATTCCAAGCCATTGGCCCGAATGTGAACTGAAACCGTTTTCCCATCAAGGTGAAGCCCGCGCCGGCTGCAAGCCGCGCCAGGGTTTCCGGAGTGAAATGCCACAAGTGCCGCGGGAGGTGATACCCCCACCAAAAACGGCCGAAAACGCCGCGATCCAGCGCCTCCAGGTTCGGTGTTTCCGTAAGCAGCATGCCTCCTGGCTTGAGGATACGGAAAATTTCGCGCAAAAGCGCG
>Ga0073932_1005883_pt1 | contig 12962 bp, 11 predicted proteins | sample DewCreD2012metaG_FD_76967 | JGI IMG/M metagenome (GOLD analysis project Ga0073932, IMG submission 76967) | Hot spring sediment bacterial and archeal communities from British Columbia, Canada, to study Microbial Dark Matter (Phase II) - Dewar... ... | reverse complement strand
CCAGTTGTGGAGGCTGCAATGGCAGAGCACTCCAAGAAAGATATCCAAAATACGACTCCGATGGGTTGAGGCTACTTACCAGTGGTCAGAACCCATCACGTAAACTCGGAACAAAGTCAAAAATTAAATACGAAAGAAGAGGGGTTATTCTGATTTTTCGATATGCTGTCTCCTGTATTCTGTCTTCTGTTTTCTAATATTTGACCATGAAACACGCCTTTGTCGGCATCGGCTCAAACCTCGGGGACAGGCGCAAGAACTGTGTCGAGGCGGTCGAAAGACTGAAAGAGGTCCGGGGATGCGAGCTCATCCAATGCTCTCGCTGGTACTTGACCAGCCCTGTGGGCATGCAAGACCAGAACCGGTTCGTGAACGGCGTTGCACGACTGGATGTGAAAATCTCGGCCAGGGAGCTTCTGGACCGGCTCCTGTCCATTGAAGCTGCGATGGGGAGAGTGAGGAGCGAAAAATGGGGACCGAGGATCATGGATCTGGATGTATTGCTCTACGGGACGGACATCCTGGAAGAAGCCGACCTGAAGATTCCTCATCCTGAAATGCACCGGCGTCGGTTTGTGCTCGTGCCTCTGGCTGAGGTGGCCCCTGACGTGATTCACCCTGTTTTAAACAAGAGGGTTTTCGAGCTTCTTGAAGAACTTGAAGAAGATGACCAAGAGGTCACCCTTTTGGATTAAAGGTTGATGGATTCGTAAAGAGTCGCGCGGAGTGAATCTGTCATTTCGACCGCAGGGAGAAATCTGACTCGCCTTGGCGAGTCATCCTGAGCAAAGCGAAGGATCTGTTATTCATGGACAGATCCCTCTCTTTGTTCGGGACAACGCTCCGCGTTGGATTTCTCGCTTCGCTCGAAATGACATGAAAATGGGACTTTTTACGAAGCCGTCAAGGTTGCGCTTATGCGATTTATCATTTATCTGGTGCTCGCTTATGTCGCCTACAGGCTGGTGAAAGCCATCATCAAGCCGAAGGACAAGATTTCCCGCGGCGAGAACGGCGGGGTCATTGATGAGATGGTTCAGGATCCCCAGTGCAAGATGTACATCCCGCGCCGGGAAGCGATTGAGAAGTCCATCAATGGAAAGATCTATCATTTTTGCAGCCAGGCATGCGCCGCCAAGTTCTCGCAGGAGGGAAAAAGACAGCGAGGGAATAATTGAGGAATTCTGGAATTGAGGGATTGAGGAATTGCCAAATTCCAGAATTCCTCAATTCCAGAATCCCCTAATCCCAGGATTTTCGGATGTGGTAATAACTTGATATATTGAACGGTTATGGGTATAATACCGGGCAAAACATTTTAGACACAGCCCCTGAGTCTGAGAGCTGATTGGAGGCTTCGTGAAATTCTTCGTAGATACAGCGAACATTGAAGAGATCAAGAAAGCGAAGGAACTCGGCCTTCTGGACGGCGTCACCACCAATCCGACCCTCGCCGCAAAGGAGAAGAGAGAATTCAAGGGGCTCATCGAGGAGATCTGCGGTCTGGTGGAGGGCCCGGTCAATGCAGAGGTCGTGAGCACGGATGCCCAAGGCATGCTTGCCGAAGCCAGGGAGCTTCGCAAAATCGCGGAAAACATCGTGATCAAAATCCCTCTGATCAAAGAGGGTTTGAAGGCCGTGAAGCAGCTGTCTGCTGATGGAATCAAGACCAATGTCACTCTTTGCTTCACGGCTGTTCAGGCATTGATGGCTGCCAAAGCCGGCGCCGCCTACATCAGTCCCTTTGTCGGGAGGCTGGACGACATCAGCAGTCGCGGCATGGACCTGGTGGAGGAGATCGGAACGATTTACGCCAACTACGGTTATGAGACGGAAATCATCGTGGCCAGCATCAGGAACCCGGTCCATGTTCTGGATGCCGCTCTCATGGGCGCGGACATCGCCACCATGCCTTACAAGGTGATGGAGCAATTGATCAGTCACCCTCTGACCGACATCGGTCTGGAGAAGTTTCTGGCGGACTGGAGGAAGATGGAAAAACCGTGAGACTCGCGGGCCGCATCATTTTCTGTGGACTGATTGCCGGGTTCCTTCTCGGTCTGTGTCGCCCGGCCTGGGCGGACATTTACCGGTTCAGGGACGAGAGAGGGGTATGGCATTTCAGCAACATCAAGAGTGATCCCCGGTACAGAGTCTACATACGCACTTACGACGGCTCCAAGCCGGTGACCCAGTACATCCAGGATTACGACGACATCATCCACAAGGCGTCAAAGAGGTACGGCGTCGATGTCTCCTTGATCAAGGCGGTGATCAAAGCGGAATCGGATTTCAACCAGCACGCCGTATCCAACAAGGGGGCCCAGGGCCTCATGCAGCTCATGCCCGGAACAGCGGACGCAATGGATGTGGAGGACCCCTTTGATGCCAAGGACAACATCCACGGCGGCACCCGTTATCTGAGCCTCATGCTGGAAAGATTCAAGAATGACATGCGGCTGGCTCTTGCGGCGTACAATGCAGGCCCTGAAAGAGTTGCCGAATACCGAGGGGTTCCTCCTTATCAGGAGACGAGGACCTTCATTGATCGCGTGCTGAGTTACTACAGGCATTACAATTCCAGCTCAAAATAAAACCCCCTTTTGTCCCACCCAGTCCTTTTTCTTCTGCCAGGTATGATGAACTCGTAGAAGTCCCTTTCAACCCTGTTTGTCCTTCGATACCTCTGGACGAACGGTTTCGGCCGATCTCGAGTCCAGTATCTGACGTTCATGGTGAGGGTGAACGCGACTTTTTACGAAGCCGTCAAGTATCAAAAAATGCTACTTTCTTTCTTCTTCTTTATTGTGTTATATGGTGAGTGGAACTCACGGCCCAGGCATGAGCTTTGCCGCTGCATGATTGAACCCATGGACACAAATTCACCTCGTCGAGTCATACTCAACTTGCCCAATTCTCTGAGCCTTCTAAGGTTGGCCAGTCTCCCCGTGATCTTGGTTTGCCTTAGTTTTGAGGGAAAATTCGCCAGTTTCCTGGCCGCTCTTTTTTTCGGCTCGGCCTTTGTGACAGACTTCCTGGATGGCTACTTTGCCAGGAGATACGGCGCCGTGACCGTGGCGGGCAAACTGCTCGACCCTCTTGCCGACAAAATCCTTGTGATTGTGACCATGATCATGTTGATCCCTCTGGGACGCATCCCGGCGTGGATCGTGATGCTGATCGTGGTGAGAGAACTGGCGGTGACGGGGCTGAGGAGCATCGCTGTGGCGGAAGGGGTTGTGATTCAGGCAAGGGCTCTGGGCAAATACAAAACCGTGTTTCAATGCTCGGCGACCATCGCTCTGTGCCTTCACTATGAGTACTTCGGCGTTGATCTCCATGTCGTGGGCATCAGCTTGCTGGCAATCGCTCTGTTCTTTACTCTGTGGTCTGGATGGTCCTATTTCCGCGATTTCTACGGGAAGTTTTTCTCCTCCTGATTTTTTGTTGACAAAGCCCCTTGAACCTATAGAATGGTTTTCATCGAGCGGGAATAGCTCAGTTGGTAGAGCCCCACGTTGCCAACGTGGTTGTCGCGGGTTCGAGCCCCGTTTCCCGCTCCATTGAATCTTGACAGGATTTACAGGATACAAAAGGATCTCTTGTATGTGTTTTATGGGATCCGCCTTTATCTTTTCACACCAGGCTTTTTTTGGAATCTGATGTGGTGTCTCCCTGAAGCCTTTACAACTCTGTCATTTCGAGCGAAGGCGAGAAATCTTATCGTTCAGAGGAGTTAAAAGATCTCTCCCCTCCGGTCGAGATGACAAGAAATGGTCGAGGGACTATACAAGTGTAATCACTTGGAGATAAGCCCAAGGAAAGCTTAGGGGAGGAAAAGGGAGCAAGAGGGGTTTTCTAAAAAAAATCAAGTTTATCCTGTTTATCCTGTCGGACTCTTGGAGTAAGGGAGCCGTTGTTTTTGCTTACTGCTCACTGCTCACTGATTACCGATTACTGACTTTGGGCGGCATAGCCAAGTGGCTAAGGCAGCGGTCTGCAAAACCGTTATTCTCCGGTTCGAATCCGGATGCCGCCTCCAGCAAACCAGGAAGGTCAGCCTGCAAGGCTGACCTTTTTTGCTGCGCCGGGGTGGGGCAAGAATTGCTCTGTCTATCTCAATGGTCGATGCCCGCCATTCCGCCGTGTTCCCAATCGACCTTCTCGATCTCCTTTGCCGCTTCCTCAAGCGAGTGAATCACCTCATCGAGGTCCATCTCAAAGGTCGACTCTGCTGGTTCTTGTTTTTTAATGGTTGCTGAAGCCTGCTTCTTCATTTCAAACCTCCTTCCAAAACACTCGCTTTTTCCGAACCCGAGACATGGTTATGCAAGAAGCATGCTACAAAGGCATTTTTCCGAATTTCATTGAATTATTAGGCAGTTATTAGCAAAAGAAAGAGTTTTGAATGGAGAAAAGATTTCCACTTTTGTGGGAAATAAAATGCCATTTTACGGCAAGGGATTACACATTTTGTTTCCCCATACAAGCGAAAAGAAGACAGGATTGACAGGATCAACAAGATTTTTGCTTTTTGGTTTTTTCAAAAAATTAATCCTGAAAATCCTGCGTGCCTCGCTGAAGCCTCGGCGTAGGCCGGTAAGTCCTGCCAAACCGTTTTTTATCCTGTTTTTTTCGTGATGAAGCGCTTGCGTCGCAGGACTTCATATTCACCTGAAAAAGTGTCGTCCAACTCTTGAATCAGAAACCTGAGATAGGAGAATTTCTCGGCAACCTGCTTGTTTCCGGATGGTTTCAGATCTTTCTCCAGGTCATTGACCGTTGCCTTCAATTCGTCCACTATGTCAAACTCCGTGTCGGTGACCGTGCTTGAGCTGTAATCTTCGGACATGGCTTTATTCCTTTCAAATACCCCTTCACAGCTCCTCTCCCCTCCCCTGGCGGGATGGGACAAAGGGGAGGGGGAGGTGGATTTTGGATTGTCGGACAGCCTGTGCTCACCCCCTTTGATAGTAGGGGCAGGGGGGATTTTCATTCAAAAAGCCTATAATATTTCGGCGAATTTGTCCATGGATTTGTATTTCCTCTTATCCCTGTCGCTTCCTCTTGTCGCCTGTCCGCCTCCGGCGGCGAATCAACTTCGGGAGGAGAGGGGCTGGAGGAGGCGATCCGAGAACCGGCTTTGAGCTGTAATTAAAACAAATGATTTGACTTTAATTTGCTTAGTCGCTACAATACATAGTTAATTATTTGTGTATTAGACTTATCTGTGTGAGTAGAGGGAGTGGTCTAGTTTTTGCTTTGCTCTTTTCTTCATGAACACATGCCCATCTGGTATATTGCCTCGGCATTTGCTTGTCATCTCGACCGGAGGGAGAGATCTGACCCGTCTCGGCGAGTCATCCTGAGCAAAGCGAAGGATCTGTTTTTTACGGGTAGATCCCTCTCTATGTTCGGGACAATGCTGCGCATTGGATTTCTCTCCCGCTTTTCGAGCGGGATCGAAATGACAAACTTCCAGAGATATCACTAAGGCACTACACCGGCAATGGGGCATTCGGGATGGGAATTACGCCAAAGCATGAAGCCATGAACGCCCCGGCGGTGCCAGGGGCCTGCCGGTAACAACGAGGGTCAGCCAGCGGTAAAAAAGGAGAAGGGTATCCATGAGGAAAGACACGAAATATTCACGCTTCTTTCTTGGTTTGGTTTGGATGGCCGTGGTTTCTTGCGCTCTGTTTTTTGCGAGCGGGTGCGCGAGCAAGGAAGAAAAAAAGGCGAAGCATTTTGAAAGGGCAAAGGAATACATCGCCAAGAACGAACTCAAAAAAGCGGTCATCGAGCTCAAGAACGTGGTTCAGCTGGATCCCAAAGACGATGCCGCCTATGTGGAGTTGGGGGAAGCCCACCTGAAGCTGAAAGAGCCCAGGGAAGCTTTTCAGGCTTACACCAGGGCGGTCTCGGCGAACCCGGACAATCTCAAGGCTCAGCTCAAATTGGGCCAGATGCTGCTGCTGGGGAGACAGACGGATGAAGCGAAAAAGAAGGCCGAGCTGATTCTCGCCAAGACCCCGGACAACGTGGAAGCCCTGAGTCTTCTTTCCGGGGTCCAGGTCCAAGAAAGAGATCTGGATGGAGCGATCAAGACGCTGGAAAAGGCGGCATCCTTGAACCCCAAGCACTTCAACACGCAGCTTTCCCTCGGCCGGCTTCTTCTGCTCAAAGGCGAACCCTCCAAAGCAGAACAAGCCTACCTCAGAGCCATAGAGGTGGATCCCTCTTCAGGGGTTCCTTATATCGAGCTGTCGCGCATCTACGCCGGCAAAGGGGAATGGGAAAAGGCTGAAGGGGAGCTGAAAAAGATGATCCAGGCCGCGGGCTCCACCTATGAAACCCTTCACGTGCTCGCTCTTTTTTATGAGAGCCGGAAGAACTATGAGCTGGCGGAAAAAACATATCTTCAGGCCGTGGAGGCGGCGCCCCAGGGAGATGTCACGCCCCTGATGAACCTGGCAGGCTACTATGCCCGGATGAAGTCCTATGACCGAGCCCTGGAAGCCATGCACAAGGCGGCGGACATCAAGAAGGATGATCCGAACGTGCTTGTCAACATGGCGGAACTTCATTTTGACTTCAACAAGGTGAAGGAAGCGGAGGGCACAATCGACAAAGTTCTGGAGAAAGAAAAGGGTCACGTGGACGCCAACCTTCTGAAGGCGCGGATTCTTCTTGCGAGAAGAGATTTCGGGAATGCCCTTGAGAGGTTGGATCTCGTGGTCAGGGAAAGCCCTCGAAATGCCATGGCCCACTACTTCAGGGGATTGTCCCACATGGGAAAAGGCGATCCCAAAATGGGGCAGCAGGATCTTCTTAAAGCGGTGGAGCTGAATCCGGGGCTTTTGGAAGCGAGGCTCATTCTCGCGGAGTTGTACCTCAATGAGCGGAATGCCGATCTGGCCCGGCAGCAGATCGATGCCTCGGTGAAAATCGCCCCTCGAAACAACCGTGTCCTGATGCACCAGGGGAGCCTGAAGGTGCTTGAAAGAGACTTGAAAGGGGCTGAGGAGATCTACGGCAGGATTATCCAGGCGGATGCGGATTACACCCCGGCCTACATTCAACTGGGGCTCATTTACAACCTCACGAACCGTCAGCCCGACGCCCTGAAAACTTTCAACAAAGCCCTGGAACTCAATCCCAACCAGACGGAAGCCCTGGCGCTGGTTGTGGGGCTCCATGTTCGGGAGAAAAAATTCGACGAAGCCATGAAGGCCTGTGAGGATCACAAGAAGAAGGTCGCGGATTCGCCGGCAAGCCTTGCCCTCATCGAGTACCTGGAGGGGAACATCTTTCTGGCAAAGCAGGACTCCAAGGCTGCGCAGGATCGGTTCAAAAAGGCGATTGAGATTGAGCCCAACAATCCCGCCCCCTATGTCGCCTTGGCTGAGATTTATGCCAGGGAAAAGCGCTTTGATGAGGCCATCAAGGAATACGAGAGCGTGATCGCCAAGAACCCCAAGTACCTTGCAGGGTACATGGCCATTGGAACCATTTACGATCTCAAGGGAGACGGCCGGAAAGCGGAAACCTACTATCGACAGGCGCTCGAGATCAAGAGGGACTTTGGCCCGGCGGCCAACAACCTGGCCTGGAACCTCGCAGAGAGGGGAGGCAACATCGACGAAGCCCTGACCTATGCACAAATCGCAAAGGAGCAGCTTCCCAACAGTTCGGCCGTCATGGACACCCTGGGCTATATCTATTACCTCAAGGGCAGTTACCTGAACGCCATCGCCGAGTTCCAGGACAGCCTTGCCAGGGACCCGGGCAATGCGGTGATCCATTATCACATGGGTCTTGCCAAGTACAAAAACAACGACAAGACCAAGGCCAAGGAACACCTTGAAAAGGCCTTACAGCTGGACCCGAATTTCAAGGGAGCCGAGGAAGCCCGGAAGCTGTTGAAGGAAATCACGCAATAGAAAAGAAGAAGACAGAATACAGTAGAAGAGAGAAGACAGAATACAGTAGACAGAATACAGAAGTATAAAAGCCAAAAAAGAACACAGAACTAAAGAGACAAAAGACCGGAGGAGGAAACACGAAACAAAGTTCAACAGGTACAATGCCTTTGTGGCCGGTTTGATTTCTTCTATTCTGTGTTCTCACTTTTTACGTTTTCTTCTGTGACCTATATTCTGACTTCTGTATTCTTGTTCTTTGATTTTCGTTCTGTCTTCTGACCACTGTCTACTTTATTCTGGTTTTCTCGGTTTTCATTCTGTCTTCTGTCTCCTGTATTCTGTATTCTTGTTTTTATTGAATGAAAAATTTTCCTTTCAAGATACTGTTTTTATGCATTTTTCTGCCCCCTGTTTGCTACATCCTGACCCTCAACGGGCTGGAGAGCTACCTCGGCAAGCGGGAAACGGAAAAAGTGCTGGACCTGATGATCCAGGATCAGCAAGCGCTCTATGAAGGGCGGCACACGATCAAGGCGGAAATCAATAGGAATATCGGGCGCTATCTGAGCAATGACTTTAAACATAAGATCGGGATCGAGACGGAGATCCTGGTCAAAACCAGAGGCGACCGCATCCTCTATCCCTCCCAGACAAAACTGGAGCTGCCTTCTCCATTGCGGGAAGGGGGAGGATTTGCGGACGCTGGAGTGGAATCACTCCGGTACACGGAGGTGGCCTCAGAGAACTACAGGGTGCTCCAAGAGGGCTTGGTCCTTGACCTGAAACTGAAGATCCGTCAAAATACATGGTTGTCCAACAGCATTCTCATCGTTTATATCTTTATTGCTCTGGTCGTCCTGCAGGCCTTTGTGAGAAAGGGCATCCGCAAGGCGGAGAAAGAGGAGGAAGATCAGAAGACGCTTGTTCAGAGCCTCCTGGACCGGCTCAAAGACGCTGAAGGGAAAATGAAGGAGGCTGAGGTCCGACAGAGCGAATACGCGGAGAGAATCAAAGCTCTCAGGAAAGATAAAGAGCAATTGACTCGGGATGTGGATGGACTCCTCGAGGAACTGGAAAGCCAGGAAGCCGGCCTCAAGGAACAGGCTCGCGTCAAGGAGGGAATGGCCGCCCAGGTCGCTCAGCTCCAGGACGAGCTGGACCGTTTGGCCCAGCAGTCCAGGAAGATCAAAAAGACGGTGGAGGCCACGAAAAAGCGCTTTGGGGTGCTCTACCGGAATCTTCTGTTCACGGATCGGGCTCTGGAGGGTTATCTGGCCCTCACCGATGAGTTCCAGCTCAAGGCAGAGGAGACGATCCACAGACTGAACGAGGATGAATCGGCGGTCACGGTAAAGCGCAAGGTTTTCGGCAAAGGCGGCAAGATGGATTTTCTCGAGGTTCCCTTTGCCTATTCGGGAAGACTCTACTATCGGAAGGACTCACAGGCCAGGAAACAGATCGTGGCCATCGGCACCAAGAACACGCAGGAGAAGGATCTCACGTATCTTGAGAACATCAAGTGAGAAGACAGAATACAGAAGACAGTAGACAGAATGAAAAACCAAAACATAAAACCAATCACGAAAACACGAAAGAGGAGGGGGGTTAAATAAAAAACATTGCCTTTTTTCGTGCTTTCCGATTTTCGTTTCGTGCTTTTGTGATTGGATTTTCTCTTTGGTTTTTTGACTTGGGTTGACAACGGACAATGGACAACTGACCACGGACAACAGTGAGCAGTGGGTGGCACGGACAAGCTGATGTTGTTTGGCCGTGGGAGTCCACGAGCTGCGGCAGACACGGGTGAACGGTGAACAGTGAACGGACAACGGATAACGGTGAACTAAATCATGGCTGACTCAAAAAAGATCTTTATCATCGAGGATGACGCGGACGTTCTGTCCATCATGGTGAAGCACCTCGAGCACGAGGGCTACGAGGTCATCACCGCCGTGGACGGGATGGAGGGGCTGAAGAAGCTCGAAACCGAAACCTACGACCTCGTGATCACGGATATTGTGATGCCCTACGTGAGCGGGGTCGGGGTCGTGAGCGCGATCAAGGAGAAGAAGCCCCACATTCCGGTCATTGCCATCACGGGCTATGGCAAGGAGCCTGAGGCGGCTGCAATGGAGAAAAAGGCGGATCTTGTTTTGGCCAAGCCCGTGAGGATGTCGTTGCTGAAGGATCACATTGAAACCTTGCTGACCCGCACCAAAAAGGAGAAGACCCCATGAGCAAGCTCTTTGTCTTGAGCGGACCCGAGAAGGGGTTGACCCATGACCTCAAGGAAGAGGTCATTTTTGTGGGGCGTGCGCCGGACAACCATGTCCGGCTCAAGGAGAGGCACGTCTCCCGCAGGCATCTCAAAATACTTCGAAAAGGGGGCAGGTATTTCATCGAAGACCTGCGAAGCACCAACGGCACCTACATCCGGGATAAACAGATCGTCCCCGGCAAGGTGTTTGAGGTGAAAGAAGGGGTGCCCATTGGTGTGGGCAATGTTTTCCTCTCCCTCGGCAAGGAATACAGACGGGATGTCACGTCGCTTCAGAAATTCGTTGATCCCACGAGCCCTCTCAACGACACGACCGAGATGGACCGGCCTAAGACCTCCCTCCGGAATCTCGAGTTGATTTACAGCGTCTCCAAGATGCTCATGCAGTCCCTGGATTTGAACGAAGTTTTCGAGAAGATCCTGGATCACATTTTCGAACTGCTCAAGCGAATCGACCGGGGAGCCATCCTGCTGGTGGATTCGCAATCAGGCAAGATCACCCGGGTGATTTCGAGGTCGAAAGACGACGCCAAGCATGCGGCGCGGCCTTACAGCCGCACGATCGTCAACAAGGTGCTCAAAGAAGGCAAAGCGGTCATGATGTCCAACACCATGAGAGAGGACAAAGAAGAGCGTTCCGAGAGCATGGAGATCATGAAAATCAAGTCTGTCATGTGCGTGCCTCTCATGAGCAAGTCCAAAATTCGAGGGGCGATCTATGTGGACTCCGTCAGCAAGCCCTACGGCTTTCGAAAAGAGGATCTGTCCCTGCTCTCGGCGCTGAGCAGCCCGGCGGCCATTGCCATGGAGAACGCGACCCTTTATTCGAATCTCGAAAGTTTGGTGGAGGAGCGGACCAGGGTCCTCATGGAAACCCAGGAAAAACTGCGCGAGAGCGAGGCTCGCTTCAAGGCCGTTTTTGATCACATGAGCAGCGGCGTGGCCGTGTTCCGGCCCGTGAAGGACGGTGACGATTTCGTGTTTCTCGATGCGAACCGGGCTCTTCTGAGAATTGAGAAAATTCACGAAAAAGAAAAGGTCAAGGACAAGACGCTTTTTGAAGTGCTGCCCTTCTACCGGAATTCAGATATCCTCGAGAAGTTCCAAAGGGTCTGGAAAAGCGGAAAACCGGAGAGCGGAGCCGTCACCTTCCAGGACGGGGAGGAGATTACAGGCTGGAGGGATTACTATATCTACCGGCTCCCTTCCATGGAGATTGTGGCGATCTTTGATGATGTGACGGAAAAGAAGCGGGGAGAAAGGGAGCAGAGGGCCTTGCAGGAGCAGCTCCTGGTGTCCCAGAAGATGGAGTCCATCGGCGCCTTTGCAGGCGGCATTGCCCACAATTTCAGGAACATTCTCCAGGCGATCTCAGGCAACACGGAGTACCTCGAACTGGTGTGCGGAGAAAAACCGGACATTGCAGACCTCACGACCAACATCTACGACTCCGTGGAAAAGGGCGTGGACCTCATCAACAACCTCCTCCATTTCTCCAGAAAGGGCGGGGAGTACAAGATGGCGGTGGTCGACCTGGCCGACGTGATCAAGCAAACCCATGAAATCATCGCGAGGGTCCTGAACAGGAACATCGAAATCGTGCTCAATCTGGACAAGGATCTCTTCGTGAGGGGCAACCGGTCGCTTCTGAGCCAGGTCTTCATGAATCTTTACAGCAATGCGAACGATGCGATGCCGAATGGAGGCAAACTGACGGTTGAGGCGAAAAAGAAGGGGAACAGGGTCATGGCCGTGGTGACCGACACAGGGGTGGGCATGGATGAGCCCACCATGGAGAAGATCTTTGACCCCTTCTTCACCCTGAAAGAAGTGGGCAAGGGCACCGGCCTGGGCCTTTCAAGCGTGCATGGGATCGTTGAGGAGCACAAAGGGACGATCTCGGTGTTCTCGAAACCGGGCAAGGGGGCCACTTTTAAAATCTTCTTCCCCTATGAGGAGCCGGGAGCGGCCGAACCGGTGGAGTCCTCAAGAGAGATCATTCCCGGGAAGGGCGAAAAGATCTTGATCGTTGATGACGAAAAGCCCGCTCTGGAGGCTTTGGCGGCCATTTGCAGGAAACTCGGGTACGAGCCGATTGCCGTGGAGAAGCCTTTGGACGCCCTGGAGAACTATGACGGGTGGAACCCGGACGTGGTGCTCATGGACCGGGGCATGCCCAAGATGGACGGGATGACGTGTGCCAGGAAAATCGTGGAAAAAGATCCTGGGGCGAAGATCATCATCGTGTCCGGTTACGAGGAAAGCGGGGCCAACGGCATTGATGAGAGCGCCAAGCGCCTGATCAAAGGCTACATCACCAAGCCCTGCGGCATGGGCGACCTGAGCCAGGCCATCTCCCGGGCGCTAGCCACGTGAAAACAGCGCAGGGCATAGAGCAGAGAGCATAGAGCCGAATAATAAACCAAGATTCACCACGGAGCCACAGAGAACACGGAGAAGAATTAGACAGGATCAACAGGATCAACAGGATAACAAAGCATTCGCTCAAGATAGGCGGGGGAGGCAAGGATTTCACAAGCCAAGTCAGCTTGTCTTTTGAAATCGCTGGCCTCCCCGCCGCCCCCGATGCCTCAGCATCGTGTGCTCCGCTTCGCGTAGGATCATGAGCGAACACGCAGGAAGGGCGGGCTTCCTCAGACAGGATCTACCTGCCCGGGGAAGGTTAGGGGATCTTTCTCTGTACTACTAATGTGCAATTTCTTGAAATTCTGTTAAGTAAATTGCCTGTTTTGTTTTTG
>Ga0073932_1005875_pt1 | contig 12984 bp, 7 predicted proteins | sample DewCreD2012metaG_FD_76967 | JGI IMG/M metagenome (GOLD analysis project Ga0073932, IMG submission 76967) | Hot spring sediment bacterial and archeal communities from British Columbia, Canada, to study Microbial Dark Matter (Phase II) - Dewar... ... | reverse complement strand
GGTTCTGCCCTCTTCTTCGTGTTCTTTGTGCTCTTCGTGGTTCTGCCCTTGGTGGTTCTGCCCTCTTCTTCGTGTTCTTTGTGCCCTTCGTGGTTCTGCCCTTGGTGGTTCTGCCCTCTTCTTCGTGTTCTTTGTGCCCTTCGTGGTTCTGCTCTTCGTGGTTCTCCTGCCTCGTTGACGCTGCCTGAACGCTCAACTTACAATCGACCGTTTGTAGCCCATACGCAAATGGCGGGGCCTTGCGTAGGTCTTGCCGCGTGGGGGGCGGTATTTTGGGAAGCGCCGGCCATGGCACATCTGGTTGTCTTGAAAGGGCCTAATCCCGGCCAGCAGATTTCGCTCAGCAAGGCGAAACAGATTCTAGGGCGGCACCCGGATTGCGACATTGTGCTGGATCTGGGCTCGGTGAGCCGGCAGCATGCGCAGATCATTGAGGCCAACGGGCAGTACTTTGTCGAGGATTTGAACAGCCGCAATGGCACGTATGTCAACGGGGTGCTGATCCAGGGCCGGCAGCAGTTGAACGACAACGATCGCTTGAAGATCTGCGACGTGCTGTTTTCGTTCCGCAATCCGGTGGTGGAACCGGAGCCAGTGGAATTGCCGGGGACGGTGACGGCGGTGTTCGAGGATGACGATGCGGGCCGGCCGCCCTCGACGATCACCTCCACTTTGGACGTGAAGTCGAGCAGCATTGGGTTGCGGGTATCGGTGAATCCGGAGGTGAAGCTCCAAGCGGTGCTGGAGATCAGCCGGAATCTGAGCACGGCGTTGGGGTTGGAGCCGGTGCTGCGGAAGATCCTGGATAGTTTGTTCATCATCTTCGTGCAGGCGGATCGAGGATTTGTGGTGTTGCAGGACGCGGGGACGGGGCGGCTGGTGCCGCGGGCGGTGAAGCATCGGCGTGCGGGTGCGGAGGACACGGTGCGGATCAGCCGCACGATCTGCCGGCAGGTGATGGAGACCAAGCAGGCGGTGCTGTCGGCCGATGCGGCCAGTGACGAGCGGTTTGATTCCAGCCAGAGCATTGCCGACGTGCGGATTCGCTCGATGATGTGTGCACCCTTGCTGGACAGCGAGGGCCGTGCGCTGGGGGTGTTGCAAATCGACACGCTCGACCAGCGCAGCCGTTTTACTCAGGAGGATCTGGATGTATTGGCGGCGGTGGCCGGCCAGGCCGCCTTTGCCGTCGATGCGGCACATCTTCACGAGGCGGCCATCGAGAAGCGCGAGCTGGAGCGGGACCTGGAACTTGCCTTCCGCGTGCAGAAGAGTTTTCTGCCCGCCGGGCAGCCTGAGATCCCAGGCTACAGGTTCTTCGACTTTTACGAGCCGGCCAAGGCCATTGGCGGAGACTACTACGACTACATCCGTCTTCCCAATGACCGGCTGGCCGTGGTGCTGGCCGACGTGGCGGGCAAAGGCGTGCCGGCCGCCTTGCTGATGGCCAAGCTTTCGGCTGAGGCACGCGTGGCGCTGGCCACGTGTCCGAAGCCGGGCGAGGCAATCAGCCAACTGAACAACGTGTTCAGTGAAGTGCTTGAGGAGCGGTTCATCACCATGGTGGCCTGTGTGCTGGATCCGGCGCGGCACGAGGTGGTGCTGGTAAATGCGGGCCACATGCCGCCTTTCTTGCGCCGGCACCAAGGGCAGGTGTGGCCCGTGGGGGAGGACGCAGCGGGCGTGGTGCTTGGTGCCGTGCCGGGCTTTGAGTACGAGGAGTTCCGCGTGCCGCTGGAGAGGGGAGACTGCCTGGTGGTGTTCACCGACGGCATCAGCGAGGCCATGAACGACGCCGGGGAGCTATATGGTTTGGAGCGGCTGCGCGGCCAGCTTTCGGTGCAGGTGTCGAGCGTGGCGGCTTTGGGAGACGCCTTGCTGGAGGACGTGACCGAGTTTGTGGGGCAGCGCGCGCAGAGCGACGACATGTGCTTGCTTTGCTTCGGCCGCGAGGGGTAGGGAAAGAGCGGGCCGCCGCAGGCCTGCTACGGAGAGTATCGCGGGCAGCGTGCGCGGCGGCGGGAGAGTTCGGGCGTGCGGGACGAGCGGCCGCCGTGGGCCGGAGAGATGCCGTGGAACTAGGAGGGCAGTTCCTGGTTCAAACGGGCGAGGACATCGAGTGCCGGCCGGGGCTTGCCGGTGGGGTCGATCAGGCCTGCGTGGGGCAGTTCGTGCGGGCCGGCATCGGTAAGCTGGTTCCAGGTGATGCTCTGCACGTAGGACTTTGCCAGCAGCAGCTCGTACAGCTCCTGTGCCCACTCGGCCTGGGTTTGCGCGTTCCAGCCGGGGCGGGTTGCCGGCAGCGGCTGGCATTTGCGCCGCGCGTGGGGGTCGGGCGATTCGTCGGCAGGGACGGTGAGAAACACGTGCAGTGGCAGGCCGAGCAGGCTCCACAGATCGATCAGCCGGTTCAGCTCGAGGCGGTCGCGCAAAGAGGAGCCGCAGGGGTAATAACCCAGGTTCAATTCGAGGCCGATGCCGCCCAGGCTGATTCCGGCGCGAACCAGGGCATCGGCGAAGTGGAGGGGGGAGAGTTCGTGGCCGCTACGGCCCATGTATTCTGCCCAGGGCTGATCGAACCGCACGACGACGGGCGTGTGCGGGTCGGTACGGTGGGCGGCATCTACGGCGCGGGCTGTGAGCCGCAGGCAGTCTTCTTCGGAGAGGGCAAGGCCGTGGGGGGCGTTCACGCGTGCGGCGACGTGCCAGAGGTCGACCTTGCCGCGGTATCGGTTGACAGCCGTCTCCACGTAATCGATCACACAGCAGGAGAGGTTGTCGAAGTCTCCTTCCCACAGCCAGAGCCAGTCTGGCACCCCCAGTTCGTCGAGCTGGATCAGAGGACCTGCGTGCAGCCGCAGGCCTGCCGCGGCACACCACTGGACCTGGCTATCGAACACGTCCCACTGGTAGCCGCCTTCACGCTGTTCGACGTCGCGCCACACCAGCGCCACATTGGCGGCGCGGGAGCAACTGGCAGCAAGCGACTGCATTTCCTGAGACAGCGGCTGGGCGGGCAGCCGCACCGACAGCAGCAAGGGCAGCCGCCCCCAGTGTCGGATGCGCAGTGCCAGCGACTGTTTCGCAAATGCCGCGACCAACGTTTCTCCCGCAGCCAGTGCCTCCACAATCGCCTGCTCGGCATGCACGGCCGCAGCGGCAGGATCGTCCTGGCGTGTGGCAGCCTGCGAGAAGTGCGCCTGCGCACGTTGCAGCCGCTGCTCAAACTCCGGGGGAATCGCCAGTCCCTCGGCTGCCCACGCGGCCGCCTGATTGCGCACCTGGTTCAGCTTGCCGCGGGCCAACTCCACGACCGCGTGGTAGGGCCGCTTCCGTACCATCAAGGTGGCCGTGCACAGCGTCAGCTCGCCGTGCCCATTCACCGACCAGGGAATGTAGACCTTGCCCGAATCGGAAACGTCGCGCTCAATGACCAATTCCGTCCCGCACCAGCGCACCCGGCACGGCCACGGTACCTGATCGTAGCCTGCCATGTAGACCCGATCCGCAGCATGTGCGCCCAACCGTTCCGGAGAAGGAACCAGAATACGTAGACCGCCGACAGGCATGCACGTCTCACTGCATGGAGGCCGTACCGATTGCCGGAACCAGGGTCCCTGGGGTGCCGCAGGTGCTTGCCAGCCTCGACTTCCGGGAGTCTACTGTAGTCCCGCGGGACATTCAAGCAAATGGCACTTTTCGCAGGACTTACATGGACCTCAGCCTGCCTGGCCCCATTCGCAATGACGAACCCGACGGACCGCGTTTCACTCGTTCTGGCGAGGTGGATGCGCTGCGTGCTTGCTGCCAGGCAAGGGGGAACCCGCAGCATGGCAGGGGGAGGCGTGTCTCAGGCTCCCAGGAGAGTTCGCCCAGGTGTGCAGCGGTCCCTGCCGGCGAGGAGAGATCGTCTCTCGGTCCTCGCTGGGCACGGGAGAAGGGGGTGCCTGGCCACGCAGCTCTGGTTCGAGCCGGAAGACGCGCCGCTTGCTGTCCCCACCGCGGCAAGGCCAGAGCACGGCTGGGCGCGGGATGGAAGGCGAAACGCGCGTGCAGCGGCCACGTACTGGTAGCAGCCCTGAAGCGTTTCGCAGACCCTAGTAACCGCACGTGATATACTGGCCTATGGACGCACCCTCCGATCAGGTGGTCGTGGAGACATCGCTGGGCAGTCTTGCTGCGCGTCGCGGCAAGGTGCGAGACATTTACGACCTGGGCGAGCGCCTGCTGCTGATCGCCACCGACCGGATCAGCGCGTTCGACTGGGTGTTGCCGACGCCCATCCCCGGCAAGGGGATCACCCTCACGCAGCTTAGCCGATTCTGGTTCGACTTTTTGGGGGAGCCGAACCACCTGATCACCACTGATGCGCGGCAGATTGCCGAGGCGCTGGGGTTGGCAGAGTTTCCCTATCCGCAGCGGAGCATGCTGGTCCACAAGACGCGGGTAGTGCCGATTGAGTGCGTGGTGCGGGGCTATCTGGCCGGTTCCGGGTGGCAGGAGTACGTGCGGCAGGGGACGGTGTGCGGGGAGCGGCTGCCGGCCGGGCTGAGGCAGGGGGAGCGGCTGCCTGAGCCGATCTTCACCCCGGCCACCAAGGCTGATTCCGGGCACGACGAGAACATTAGCTTTGCGGAGATGTGCCGCCGGGTGGGCGAGGGACTGGCCAAGGAGTTGCGCCGCCGCAGTCTTGAGGTGTACCGCCGGGGGGCGGAACACGCGCAGCGCCACGGGATCTTGATTGCCGACACGAAGCTGGAATGGGGCATCTACCCGCCGCATGATCCGCAGGGCCGGCTGCTGCTGATCGACGAGGTGCTCACGCCAGATAGCTCGCGCTTCTGGCCCGCTGCCGACTACCGCCCAGGAAGCAATCCGCCATCGTTCGACAAGCAATATGTCCGCGACTGGCTGGAACAATCGGGCTGGGACAAGAACAGTCCTCCGCCTGCACTTCCGCCCCAGGTCGTCGAACGCACCGCCGCCAAGTACCAGCAGGCCTGGCGGATCCTCACGGGCCAGGGTTGCCCGGAGACGACGCCTTGAACTCTGCCGCCAGCCGCTCGGCAAGCGTGCGAAAAGTCGCCGCCTCCGCAACAGGCAAGCTTGCCAGCTCCTGATGCGCACACACCACATTCCACTTGAAGGACGCGGAATCGGTGTCGCTCTCAAGCATGCAGCAGCCCCCGCTGGATTCCTCCCCCCGCTCTACCTGCGGAAAGTAATGCTGCATGCCCATCTGCCCCAGTAAACGGCGGCAGGCAGGGGAGGGTTCCACCAGAGCGAATTCTCCCCCAGCTTGCTCGCGCATCAGCCGGTTCAGCAGCAGCAGCGTGCCTAAAAACGTACTATCAAAATACGTACATTCCCGCAAGTCGAACAGCAGCCGCCGTGCACCGTGCGCCAGCGCCTGCTCGGCCTTGCGGCGCATGGCCGCGCAGTGACACATTGTTCCCCGCCCTGTCACACGGAACAGCAGGGTGTCTTTGTACTCGTGGACGAATATCTGTGCGGGGCCGTTGGCCATCCGGCAATGTTCTCCACGCCCCTGGACCCTCCACAGCCTTGGGCAACAGCACCCAGGGCCGGCCGCGCGGGCCGGAGCAGTACCTCCGCATCCAACCGGACTTTCTTACTTTAGCCAACCAACGCCTTTTGTGCCACAGGGCCGCAACCCTGGGGCGCCAGACACGGCGAAGACGTTGGCTCCCTCGGCCGGCGGTTTTCCGGGAGATAGCGTTCCTGGCGGGCTTAGCTTGCGCGCAGCAGCGCCCGCCCATGCAACCGCCGGGCACGTGGCGGCGCAGACCGACCACGGCGCACGCGCGGAGGCAAGGGCATGCATCGGGGACGCCGGCTACTCAGGCTTTGGCCAGCGCAGGTGCTTGTGCAGGAACTCGAAGGTACCTACCCCGTTGATGGTGTGCGGGCCATCGAAGAACTCGATCTCTGCCCGCTGGGGGATCTTCAGGTCTGCGTACAGCAGCCGCACCTTGGCAAACTCGTAGGCCACCCACTCGTCCGGCGCCACACCATCGCGATGCCCTCGCTCGACCATGAACGGCCTGGGGCAAATCAGCCCTGCCATCTCGGCGTAATTGAACGTGTTGCCCAGGTCGAACTCGAAGATTTCGTACTCCCCCGATCCCACGTAGCTGTAGGACGAGCGGGAGGAGGTGTTCTTCCAGATCCACTCGTTGAAGTCGGCGGAGCAGATCGAGAGGCAATACTGCTCGATAATTGCCGGCACGCGCATGGCCGTCTTACCGCCGTAGGAGAGGCCATAGAAGGCGATCCGCTCGGGATCGACCATGGGCAGGCTGGACAGCCAGTTGAGCGCCTGCTGATGCTGGGGCACGATGATGGAGAACAACGTCTTGCGCAGCGGGTTGCCCTTGCGATTGAAGGTGCGGAAGCGGTCCTGAAAGATGTAGGGGTTCTGGGGCGAGTAGGTGATGAAGCCTCGTTGAGCGAGGCGTGCGGCGAACATGTGATAGGCGGGGTTATCGTGATGGATATCGGCCACGTCTTGCGGCCGGCCTTCGAGGCCATGCTGGCAGACGACGACGGGCCGCCGTTCGCCCGGCTCGATGTCCTTGGGCAGGAGCAGGATGCCATAGGCGATGACGTTGGGGAACACGTCCATCACCACCTCGTAGCCGGCGTATGCGGGCTCATCATAGACCTTTCGCGTGCGTACCGCGGGCGGCCGTAGCGGCTGGTCGAAGCGGCCGATAACCTCGTCGTAGAAAAAGCGGCGATACTCAGCCGTGGTTTCCTGCCAGCGTTCGACGCTGCGGCTCTGGCGGTCGGCTTTGGCCCACAGGGCGCGGCGGGAGTACTCGCCTTCGCGCATCAGGTGCTGGGTGAACTCGACGAGTTCGTCGAGCTGCCGCTTCACGCGCACGGCCGCATTCGTCTCAGGCGCCAGGGCGGTGGGAGAGGCTCCCGGCTCGGCCAGCGGGGCGCCCGGGACCAGGGCTGCCAGCAGCGCCTGCAAGGCTGCAGCCGAGCCTGGCGGTCCCTGGCCCTCCTGGCTCGAAACCAGGGTGAGGAAAGACTGCTGCGGCCCGCTGCGCAGCGCTCCCTGCTCGACCAGGCTGCGCGCACGCTCGCACTCGGCGGCCACGCTTTCCCACGCGGCCGTTCGCAACCGGCCGGGTGCAGCGCCGCCGCGGCCGTCTCGCGGCGGCGGCGGCCCGTCCACCTCCGGACCGCGGCAGTGCTCCACCACCAGCCGCCGGGGGGCGATCATGCTGGCCAGCTCCGCATCGCCAAATTCGTCCAGCAGCGCAAACACGTTGCGGTAGATCGGCTCCTGCCACAAATTCTGCCGACTCTCGAAATACCCGCTGACCAGCGCTCCATCGATCCGCTCGTCGATCGCCGCCGCATAAAGTGCCAGCAACCCCCCTTCGCCATAGCCCGCAATGCCCACCGGCCGAGCCGGTGCCTCCTGCTTCATGGCATCCACCAAGGCAAATACCTTTTGCACTTCGTAGCCGATCACGTGTCGGCCCATCTCGAAGGCCTGCCGGTAGATGAACTCCCGATGCGGCTGATTCGTGGGCCGCGCGCCCCCCGCTGCGCGCGAAAACGTATCGTCCCGGTCGATCAGTACCGGCACGACCACACGGCAGCCGCTCTCCGCGAGGCGACGCGCGAACTGCCCCTCGGCTGCCAGCCCCGGCGCCACTCCCGCCAGCATTTCGGGCGTCTGATCGGCATCCGGCAGGGCAATCACATCGGCGATGGCCTCCCGGCCGGTGGGAACGAGCAACAGTCCCTCGCCCGTCACGCGGATGCCATAGCTGCCGTGGGCCGCATCCGCCAAAGGCTCCAACGGCCAGGCGGGAGATGCCATCTCGAAACGCCCCGCCCCTCCCTCGGCCAGCATGCCCCGATGCGGCACTGCCCGCATTACCCCCCAGCGAACCCGGTACACCTCGTAACCCTCGCCACGCCCGACCAGCGCAGGCTGGCTCAATGTCCCTACCAGCTCCAGCTCCACCCGCGGCTCTCTTTGATCCACCGCACCAATGATCCGCGCTAGATGCGCGCGGTTGGCGGCGATCGACCGTGCGTAGGCCTCCGGCGAGCTGTAGTCTCGCGACCAGTGCCGCGCTCGCCGCTCGACCGATGCGGCAATCTCGTCCAGCAAGAACTGGTCGATGCCTGAAACCATCTGCGAGGCGATGTCTCCCTCGAGCAAGAGACGGTCGGTGCCAGGCAACACGTCGGGCACGGCCTCTGCCGCACCGCACAGGCCCCTTAACACCGCCCCGCTCAGGCCCAGGGCCAACCACACATGGCGCAACATGGCAGTTCCTCCAGAGAGTCGTGCAGTCCCTCCTGATCCACGCCCCCGCCCGCGGCGAAGGGCCGTAGCGGCTGCGATGCCGCGCCGCCAAGGCAGCAACGACCAGTAAGGCCCTCCTGCCAATGCGGCGCACGCTTCCAGCACGTCGCTATCGGGGTGCGCGAGGCTTCCTGTTGGAGACGGGGGCCTCTCGCCGCGGCGCGGCCCTACCGGCCTCGCCCACGCAGGGCGTAACCTCTGGCCCACTATAGCCTGCTCAGGGCAGACCGCAAGCGCCGCCTGAGAAACGGCGGTACTGCCGGCGCTGGCGCCGGGCCCGAGGGCAACTGAAGGCTGGCGTCACTCTGGCGGCCGCAACGCCAGCGTGTAGATGAAATACACCAGCACAATGATCGCCGCGGCCAGGGTCCACTCTTGCGGGCCGCACCGTGAGGTGATCTCGTGCAATCGCTCCAGAAGTGGCATGCATCTCGACCTTGCGGGCAGCCCCCTCGGCCCGCAATACAAACGTACTTCATGTTCCGCCCCTTTGGGGGCCGAATCTTCCGCCCCTGGCGAGCTGGCCGAGGCGAGGCGGCTTGGCCGCTAGGCCGTCTCCAGCCGCCCCAGCAGCCCCTTGCCCAGGCCGTTACTTTGGGCCACACTCGGCCCATGCACGCGCCGTGGGAATTCTGGATCGACGTGGGCGGCACCTTCACCGACTGCATCGGCCGCCGCCCTGATGGGGTGTTGGTGCGCCACAAACTGCTCTCCAGCGGAATCACCCCGGGCACGGTGGCGGCAGGCTCGGACGCCTGGCGGATTGTCGATGACGCACGCCGCACCGACCCCCCCCAATTCTGGAATGGCTTCGAACTCCGCCTGCTGGACCAGGCCGGAAACATCGCGGCCACCAGCCGCGTCGCACACTTCGACCCGCAACAGGGTACGCTGCACCTGGCCGCGCCGCTCCCCTCCGCACCCAGCCCAGGACAACGCTATGAGCTATGCTGCGGCCTGGAAGCCCCCGTGATCGGTATCCGCTGGCTGCTGGCTTGCCCGCTGGAGCAAGACCTGCCGCCCTGCTCGGTGCGTCTGGGGACTACCCGCGGCACCAATGCCTTGCTCACCCGCCGTGGCGCCCGCACCGCGCTGGTGATCACCAAGGGGTTTGCCGATGCCTTGCACATCGGCTACCAGAATCGGCCGCGCCTGTTTGATCTAGACATCTGCAAGCCCCAGCCGCTGTTCGAGGCGGTGATCGAGGCAGATGAACGCCTGGCCGCAGACGGTACGGTGCTGCGGCCGCTCGATGAAGCCGCACTGGCGCGCGAACTGGCGGCCTTGCGGCGGCGCGGCATCGAATCGCTGGCCATCTGCCTGTTGCATGCCGCACGCTATCCGCGCCACGAGCAACTGGCTGCGCGGCTGGCGCAGCAGGCGGGGTTTGAAGAGATCAGTGTCAGCCACGCGATCGCTCCGATGGTCAAGCTGGTGACGCGGGCCGAGACCACGGTGTTGGATGCCTATTTGAACCCGGTGTTGCGGGCATACGTGGCCTCGCTGCGGGGGGCGTTGGGGGCGAGTCGGCTGCGGTTGATGACCTCCGCTGGGGGGCTGGCGGCGGCCGAGCAGTTCACGGGCAAGGACAGCATCCTCTCGGGGCCGGCGGGAGGGGTGGTGGGGTTCTCTCGCGTGGCGCAGGCGGCGGGCTTTGAGCGGGCGATTGGCTTCGACATGGGGGGCACGAGCACCGATGTGGCCCGCTTCGACGGCCGCTTCGATCTGGAGTATGAGACGGAAAAGGCGGGCGTGCGGATTGCCGCTGCCGTGCTGGCGATCGAAACCGTGGCCGCCGGCGGCGGATCGATCTGCCGGTTCGACGGGGTGAAGCTGGCGGTTGGCCCCGACAGTGCCGGGGCCGATCCCGGCCCGGCCTGTTATGGCCGGGGGGGGCCGCTGGCGTTGACCGACGTGAACCTCCATCTGGGCAAGATCCGGCCCGAGTTCTTCCCCATCCCTCTGGATCCGGCGGCGGCCGAGAGCCGCTTGCACGCGCTGGCAGAGGAAGTGGCAGCGGCCACGGGCCGCCGCATGACGCTCTCTGAGTTGTGCGAGGGACTGTTGCGGGTGGCCAACACCAACATGGTCCGTGCCATCCAGCGCGTGTCGCTCGCCAAGGGGTACCATCCGCGAGACTACGTGCTGGTGGCCTTTGGGGGGGCAGCCGGGCAGCATGCCTGCGCGGTGGCGAGGGAGCTGGGTATCGAGCGCGTCCTCTGCCATGCAGACGCCGGTTTGCTGAGCGCCTACGGCATGGGCATGGCCGACGTGGTCCGCCACCGCGCGCAGGGCATCTACCGTCCGTTGCACGAAGGAACGTTGCAGGAACTGGAGGCCGAGTTTGCACGCCTGGCAGACGAGGCCGTGGCGGAGTTGGCGGCAGAGGGTTTTGGCCGCCAGCAGATCACCATCCATCGGCTGCTCGATCTACGGTACCGGGGGCTAGAGAGCTGGATCACCATTCCGGAGCCGTCCGGACAAGCCATGCCCGACGCGAACTGCCTCGCCGTCGCGTATGCGCGGGAGTATGAGCGGCAGCATCACGAACGCTATGGCTACCATCACGCTGGCCGGCCCATCGAGCTGGTGGCGCTGCGCATCGAGGCCGTCGGGCTGGCCGCACACCGCCCCCCCCCTTCGCAGCGGGTGGTACGCCGCACGCTGGCAGCGGCATCCACTGCCAGGGTGTGGTTCGTGGGACGCTCCTGGCAGGCGGCCCTCTACCGCCGCGCGGAGTTGCAACCAGGAGACGTGCTGCACGGGCCGGCGATCGTCAACGACGGCTTCTCGACCACGGTGATCGATCCGGGCTGGCAAGGGGTGGTTTACTCCGGCGGCGAGCTGGTGCTGGAATATGTGCCGCCTGCCGTCACACGCCGTGTTGAGACGGGCAAAGGGGCCGCCGCGGGACTTGCCGTAAGTGGCTCGCGCCTGGCAGGAGCAAGCGAGCGTTGGCCGACCGTGGCCGAGCCAACTGACCCCAGGGCAACTGACGTTGGCACAACTGACGCTGGCACAACGGAGGCAGGTGCAACGGACGCTGGGGGAAGTCACGCTGGGGGAAGTCACGCCCGAGCAGCCGACACTGGGGGAACAGAGGCGGCGCCCACTGAGGCGGGCGTGAGCCAGTTTCAACCGCCCCCGGATGGCGATGATGCGGCGGGGGCTGGTGCGGGAGGGCCTGGTACAGGACGGCCTATGGTGCCTGAGCCGATGCTGCAAGGGCCGCCTGTGGATGGCGGGCCGGACCCCGTGTGGCTGGAGGTATTCAATCATCATTTCGCCGCCATCGCCGAGCAGATGGGCATCACGCTCCGCAACACCGCCAGCAGCGTCAATGTCAAGGAGCGGCTCGATTTTAGTTGCGCCCTGTTCACAGCGCGCGGCGAGCTGGTGGTGAACGCTCCGCACATACCCGTCCACCTCGGTGCCATGGGCGAGACGGTCCGGCAGGTACTGCGAGACCATCCTGGCCTCTCCCCGGGAGATGTGGTGGTGACGAACGACCCCTACCATGGCGGTTCGCACCTGCCGGATGTCACCGTGGTCACGCCTGTGCATGATCCCGCCAGCGGACGCCTGCTGTTTTTCACCGCCAGCCGAGCACACCATGCCGAACTGGGCGGGATCGTGCCGGGATCGATGCCCCCCTTTTCTCGCTCGCTGGCGGAAGAGGGAGTGCTGATTCGCAACTTCAAGCTTGTGGAGGCCGGCCGCTCCCGCTTTGACGAACTGCGTGCCCTGCTGGAGGGACCGCCCTATCCCTCCCGAGCCGTGGCAGACAACCTGGCGGATATTCGGGCCCAGCTTGCTGCCAATCGCCAGGGCGCACGCGACTTGCAACGGCTCATCGGGCGCTACGGCCTGGCAGCGGTGGAAGCGTACATGGGCTATATCCAGCAGGCTGCTGAAACCAAGGTGCGCCAGGCACTGCGGCGGCTCGCCGGCGGCACCCGCGAATTCGTGGACTACCTCGACGACGGCTCGGCCATCTGCCTTCGGCTCACCTTGCATGCAGACCGGGCCGTTTTCGACTTCAGCGGCAGCGCCAACGTCCATCCCGGCAACTTGAACGCCAACCGGGCAATCGTTACCGCGGCCATCCTCTACTGCTTGCGCTGCCTGCTGCAAGAAGACATACCCCTCAACGAAGGCGTGCTGACGCCCGTCGAGCTGATCCTGCCAGAGGGACTATTGAATCCTCCTCCAGGCCCCACGCCCGAGACCAGCCCGGCCGTGGTGGGCGGCAACGTCGAAACCTCCCAGCGGATCGTGGACGTGATCCTCGGCGCCCTGGGCCTGGCGGCCGCCAGCCAGGGCACGATGAACAACCTGCTCTTCGGAGATGGCAGCTTCGGCTACTACGAGACCATCTGCGGCGGCGCCGGCGCCACGCCCCACCGCCCAGGAGCCGACGCCGTGCATACCCACATGACCAACACCCGTCTGACCGACGTGGAAGTGCTCGAAATGCGCTACCCGGTCCGCGTGTGAGAGTTCTGCATTCGCCGCGGCTCCGGCGGCAGCGGAAGGCATCGAGGAGGAGATGGCGTGGTGCGGCAGCTCGAATTCTTGAAGCCATTGACCGTCTCCCTGCTGTCGCAGCGGCGGGGACCCTATCC
>Ga0073932_1005874_pt1 | contig 12987 bp, 8 predicted proteins | sample DewCreD2012metaG_FD_76967 | JGI IMG/M metagenome (GOLD analysis project Ga0073932, IMG submission 76967) | Hot spring sediment bacterial and archeal communities from British Columbia, Canada, to study Microbial Dark Matter (Phase II) - Dewar... ... | reverse complement strand
TGGTAACCGCCCGAATGACCGCATTCAGACCCGGGCAATCGCCGCCGCCCGTAAGCACCCCGAGCCGCCTGATCTTGCATGTGCCAGACATGTTGCCTCCGTCAGTGCAGGCGCCGCAGTGGCGCACTCCTGTCGGCCAGTCCGCCCTCATGGCGCTGTTATCCCTGTACGCCAGCGCCAAGAGATTACCAGGAATTCGGCGAGAGTCTAATGCTGTCCGTCGCCCGTTGTCCTTTGCTCGATAGTACTTTGGGGAAACCGGCCCGACAATATACGCCCTGCTATGTCAGGCTATGGCTGGCTTTTCGGAAGGGGGTGCCCGGGCGAACCGCTGCAACTGGCCCGCGCCAGGACTGCTTTCGCATCCGGGTAATGCTAATTGGGCGCTCGCCCGACGCCAACAAAACGGGCCGCCAGGCGTGCACCCGGCGGCCTGCTGCGTTCCTGTTCACAAACAAGGACCCCTATTGCTTGCCCTTGGGAGGCACGATATTCAGCGCCTCCATACGCCGGTACAGTCTGCTTCGGCTGATTCCCATGAGCTTCGCCGCCAGGTTCCGCCGGCCGCGCGCCCTGCGCAGGGCCGCCAGTATGGCACGGCGTTCGGCGTGCTCGAGTATCTCGTCCAGGCTCGTCGCCGGGATGGTTTCGTCGATCCCGGGCAAAGCCAGTTCTTCACCACGAATTGTCCCGGGCAGGTCTTCCGCTCGCAGGGTGTCACCTTTGCCCAGTGCGTAGGTGGATTCTACGGCGTGCTGCAGTTCGCGAACGTTGCCCGGCCAGTCATACGCCAGCAGCAATGACCACGCCCGCGGTGCAATGTGCTTGACATGCCGCTGGCCCATCCGGTTGCAGCGCTCGATGAAGTGTTGCACCAGCAAGGGAATGTCCTCGGTGCGCTCGCGCAGCGCCGGCAGGTTGATGTGAATCACGTTGATCGCATAGAGCAACTCCGCCCGCAGCGATCCGTCGTACATGGCCACGTCGGCACTGTGCCGCGTCGAAGCGATCAGTCGGAAGTCCGGCACCTTCTTCTCGGTCCCGTCTGGGGTCGCACCGGGCGCACGATTCTGGATGGCCTGCGCGAGCATCAACTGCAACCTCGCAGGAAGCGCATCGACATCCTGGAGGAACAATGTACCGCCGGCCGCCTCGTTCACCCAGCCCGTCGGTGCCGTGCGCGAGTGACTCGGCGAGCCGAACAGGGTCTGCTCGAGCGCATTGGGCTCGATCGCGGAGCACGACCCGGTGACGAACGGTTGGCTCTGGCGGGGGCTGTGGAAGTGAATCATCTTGGCCAGCGTCGTCTTGCCGGTGCCCGGCTCGCCCGCGATCAGCACCGGCAGGTCGCTCTGGCAGGCTGCGCGGGCCTTGTCGAGCGCCGCCTGCATCGGCTCGCTGCTGGCGATGATCTGGTCGAACCCGTACTTCTGCGTCAGTTCGGCCTGGTACTGCTGGAGCTGCTTGCGGATCGCTTCGGCCGACTCGCGGATCTCGTCCTCGCGGTGCTTGGTCTGGTTGATGTCGCGCATCACCGCCATCACCATTTCGAGGTGGCCGGCGGCGTCTTTCAGAGGCGTGAAGACCACTTCCGCCCACGTTCGGCGGCCGTCCTTGCGCTTCAGGAGCACCCGCTGCCGCGCGCTACCGAGCGTGCCGTCGAAGATCTGGCTGCCGACGCAGTTCTTGCCGGTCAGCGGCCGGCCTTGCTCGTCCTGGCACTGGAAGAGCTGATAGCAGAAGGTGCTTTCCCCCATGACCTCCTCGCGCGCATAGCCCAGCATGCGCTCGCAGGCCTTGTTGTAGAAGATGACGTTTCTGTTGCTATTTAGGATTATGACCCCGTCGAGTGCTTCTTGGAGGCTGTCCATCAGCGCCTCAGGGGTCAGCCGAACGTTTGTCAGCAAACTGGATGCCATGGAAGGGTGCTCCTGTACATGCAGGGTTTTGCGCGTTTCATATCTGGCGCATTCTCATGTACTGCGCACCAATGCTAGGATAGTGAAAAATCGGTTGTCAATGCAAATCCTTTGGACAACAAGAGGCAAGAACTACACGCTACCGGGTGAGGCATGCGCGTTACCTCATGGCGTATTTATACAACGAGTGTCGCGTATGCTGCAACATCTGTAAGCATACAAACTTATATTCTAGGCGCGTTTCACGGTCCGGCAAATGGAGAAGGCGTATCAGATCGCTGGCAGGACAAGTGCGCCACAAGTTCGAGGCGCATAAATAGGGGAGGTCCCCAATGCCAGTACACTCAAAGGCTTACGACTGGCTCATTTGTCCCGAACACGCGCAGACCCGCAGTCAACGAGTTCGCCGGCAATGCAGACGAGAGAGGCTGTCGCCTCGCCTGCCAACAGGCTTGCCACAGGATCCTGGATATCGGACCTTGGCAGAACAAAGCCTACCAGGTCTGCGTGCATGCCCGGTGCGATCCGGCCGATCCGGTCGGCCAGCCCAAGTGCAGCCGCTCCGTGTACCGTTGCCATTTTCAGCAGTACCTGGGGCGGAAGGTCTGGCATCTCGGCCAGCAGCCAACAGATCTCCGCCAGGACGCTCAGGGGCTGCGTCTCATGGCTGTTGTGGCTCGCCCCGCTATCGGTGCCGACTGCGACCATCAGACCTGCTGCCAGCATCTGGCGGACCGGGTGTAATGCGTGCCCGAAGAAACGGTGCGAACGGGGACAGTAGACAATTGTCGGCCGATGCTTTGTCGGAATGTGGCACAATTGCTCCCAGTCGTCGGCATGATTCATGTGTATCAACGCAGCCGGGAAGCCCGCCCCCAGCCCGGCCGTAACCGCGTATTCTGCTGGTCCCAAGCCCGGTGATACCGGCGGTCTGCAGAAGAACCTTGCGTGCCAGTCTGTGATCCGCCCGGTGCCGCGCCGCAGCCATTCAGTCTCTTCGCGCGTCTCCGCCAGGTGCATCGCCAGCGGCAGGTGTCGCTCGCATGCCAGTTCTACGCAGTCCCGCAGGTCCTTCCGTGTTACCGTGTAAGGCGCATGCGGGCTGACTGCCGGATATAGCAGGGGATCATCCGCTGGAAGGGCTTCCAGCCGTTGCCGCAGTTGCGCCACGTCCGCCGGTGGCGACAGCGCGCCGGATATCAGCTCGACGTAGCATACCTTTCGAATCCGCTTGGCTGCCAGGGCCTCCGGCAGCCACGCCGCGCGGGAGACGTCGCCCACGCACGTCGTGCCGGCCGCCAGCATCGAGCTTACCGCCGCAGAGATGGCGGCCCGCTCCCTTTCGACGGCATCCGGCTGCAATCGAAGTGCAACCAGTTCGCCCAGCCACGTCCACAGATCCCCCGCTGGCAGGGCCCCATGATACGCGCTCAACTCGAGATGGCAGTGCGCATTGACCAGGCCGGGCAGCAGCACGGCCTGACCCAGTCGCACTCGCCGCCCGATCAGCGGCACATCGTCAGCCGACCCCGCGGCGACAATCAAGCCCTTGTCCACCGCGACGCGACCATTGCGGACCACCGGCCCGTTCATCGTGACGAGCCAATCGGCCTCCAGGGTCATCGGTTCGGGAGTGTGCTGCTTGCCTGGCATCGTACTGTTGCGGTTCACTCTAATACCGTGTAATAGCAGTCCCGCTTCTTCGGCTGCCAGCCGGCATCCGCAATCAACCGGCGGATCAGCGCCTCGTCCAGCCGGTAGGTAACGCCAGCCGAACGGACGACATTCTCCTCCATCATGACCGAGCCCATGTCGTTGGCCCCGAAGAACAGCGCCAGTTGTCCGATCTTCGGGCCCATCGTCACCCACGAGGCCTGCAGGTTCGGGACGTTGTCCAGGTAGACCCGCGCTAAGGCAAGCATTTTCAGGTATTCGTGCGCCCCCGCCAGGCACAGGTGCTGGCCGTCCGGCTCAGTGGGCGCCGGGGTCAGGCCCCTTTCACAACCCGTTGTGCTACACGGCTCCGCCTCCGAGTCCGGAAGACACTCCGGCTCCCCGCGGACGTCTCGGGGGCCGGTCCGTTTGCCTTCCCGTATCCTCGCCACCCGCCCCAGCGGCGTGTTGTCCGGCTGGAAGGGCCAGAGGATGAACGCGGTGAACCCGCCGGTCTGGTCCTGCAACTGGCGAATGCGGTCAAAATGCTCGATCCGTTCGGGGATCGTCTCCATGTGGCCGAACATCATCGTCGCAGTCGTCCGCATCCCCACCCCGTGTGCCGCCCGCATCACGTCCAGCCACTGGTCCGTCATGCACTTGTTCGGGCTGATCTTCTGACGCACCCGGTCCACCAGGATTTCCGCCCCGCCGCCGGGAATCGTCGCCAGTCCCGCCTCCTGCAACGTCAGCAGCAGGTCGCGCAGCGGCATGCGCGTTTTCCGGTGAAGCGACCAGATCTCCGGGGGGCTGAAGGCATGGATGTGTATCTGGGGCCAGTGGCTCTTGATGAACCGCAGCAGGTCGAGGTACCACTGCAGCGGCAATACCTCCAGAGGTACGATCCCGCCTTGCATCAGGATCTGCGTCCCGCCGATGTCCGCCAGTTCCTGGATCTTGGCACCCAGTTGCTCGAGCGTCAGCACGTACCCCCTGGGATCACCCGGCGGCGCCTTGAAGTTGCAGAACGTGCAGAACGACGTGCAGATGTTTGAGTAGTTGATGTTTCGATCGACAACGTACGTGCGGTACGACTCCGGGTGCAGCCGCGTGCATACGTCGAACGCCATCTGCCCCAGCTCATGGATGCTCTTGGTCCGGTAGAACTGCAGGGCCTGCTCCGGCGAAACCCGTTCCCTGACCGCCCTGCGTAATGGAGTACCCGGATCGACCTCAGCGGCGCCCATGCGAAAGCGCCTCCACCGGCTGAAGCAGCCCGAACTCCGCCGCCATGTCCAGGAACGTCTGCAACCCCCGCAGGCTCGCCTCGTCCAGCCGGTACTTCATGTACCGCGTGAGATACTCCTCCGCCACGGGCAACGGCCAGCCCCGCTCCGCGCCATACAGCGTCGCCAGCCGCCGGGCATCTGCACAGCCTCGATCCCGCGCGTCGTTAAGCAGCGGACCCACCGTCTCCGTGTCAACGCCCTTTCTCGCCACCCACACGGCGAATACGAACGGCAGCCCCGTCAGGTCTTTCCACAACTGCCCGAAGTCCACCTGGTGCGGCCACGGCTCGCGCCACTGAGCGATGACCTTGTCGCCGATCAGCAGCACCGCCTCCGCTTGCCGGGCCGTTTCCATCGAGCACAGCGGCTCGATGCGGATCTGGCGGTTGTAGGCCCTCTGCCACAGTACGCGAGCCAGCATCACAGAGGTATGCGAATCGGTGTCGGCGTACAGAACACTGACATTCTCGGGCCGGCACCGGCAGAAAACCCGAACGGTCAGAGTCGTGCCGTCCGACGCGATGCAGCCGTCGGGCACGATGACCGTATCCTCGGCCGAGGTCGCCCAATCGACCACCGGCACCAGTGCCGCATCGGCCTGCCCGCTTCGCAGCCGGTCGATCAGGCGCGAGGGCACGTCGACCTCCACCTCCAGGCCCGGCCGGTCCAGCAGGTAGTGAATCAGCGGCTTGGTGTTGAAGAACGATACCGCAGCGATCTTCAGCGGTGTTGCTGACATACCGAATCTCCGGGAGCGATTGTGCCGCCGGCCGGCCTGCGATGCAAGACGGCCGCAAGTTGGCGCCGCGCCCCATGTTCATGCATTCTATCGGTGAAGTCCGCCAGGCAGACCCGGTCGAGCGCCATTTTCACCGGGATTGAAAGCTGGATGGAGTCCCTACGCCAAGACTTCGAAGTGTGTGGCACACTCAAGCCTGGCTGCAACAGGGCGGTCGCACTCAGGTGGACTTCACCGGCCAGCCTTGAGGGTGTGCTGTTGTCAGCCTTACGTGGGAGCAATGTCGTCTAGCTCCCGCAGCACAGTCGGTACGCATCCGGCCGGCGTTCCGCCCAAATGTCAGTGCCCTGCGCAACGAGCTTGCTGGCTGCCTGCGCCAGGTCCAGATCGACAACCAATGCTTGGACCGCGGTCTGCCGCGCCAGCAGTTCCCCACCTGGAGCAATCGCCGCGCAATCCTCCTGCGCCGCCGCCACCACGAACACGCGATTCTCAACCGCCCGTACCCGCAGGGTAGCCGGATCGTTCCGCGATCCGAACACGCAGAGTACCTGCGCGCCCTCCAGGGCCAGAAGCCTCGGCAGTGCGAACGACTGCGCCTGCCTCGACGTGATGCAGCCGATACTTGCCCCGGCCGCCTCGACAAGCAAGCCGCTCCGGATTGCCGTGACCAGCTGCACGCCGGCCGTCTTCGCCGCCCGCTGCGCCGTCGCGGCCTGGCTCCTGTCCGCCACCAGCGCCAGAGCTGCCTGCACACCCTGACTGGCCAGCGAACGCAACAGGCTCTCGGCCTTTGTCGCATCAGCCAGTTCGCCGGTGAGTCTGCCGCCCAGCAGTGCCACACGCACTGGCGGGGCACCCGCCGGCGGTACCACGGGCCGCGCCTCCAGCAGCCGGTGGACCGTCGCATCGACCAGCACGAGCGGCCTGGCCGCCATGCGGACCCGCGTCGTCAGCAGGGCCGGTTTATCCGTCGGCGCCTTGGCCAGGACCTCCCCTTCGCCCGACACGATCAGGCTCATCCCGCAGAACCGCGCGTCGTCCGACTCCTGCCCGAACTTGTTCGCGCAGACCATCGGCAGCCCGAACTCAATCGCTCGTCCCGGCACCAGGAAATCCGGCTGCGGATTGTAGTATTCACCCGGCTTGCTCGCCGCATTCACCCAGGCCGTCGGCATTGCCAATAGACCGGCATGCTGCGCCGCATGCGACGCGAAGACCTCGGGCGAGCGTCCCTCCGCACAGACCAGCATGCCGATCCGCCCTAGGTCCGTCGCCGCAGGCCGCACCTCGCGCCCCGGCTCGTACCACTCATGCTCCCGGTCCCACAGAAACGTCTTGAAGTGCCTGGCAACCACACGCCCGGCCGGGTCATACAGCACCGCCGCATCGTAGAGGCGATCCTGCTCTTCGTGCACGAGCCCGGTAACGATGTGAATCCGGTGCCGCTGCGCCAGCCGCCCGAAGAACTCCTCCACCTGGGAACCGCGCAGAATATCGGCCTGCCGATACCGCTGCTTGCTGCCCAGCCAGTAACACGGGTAGCAGCATTCCGGCAGGACCACCACTTGTGCGTCAGCCCGGCTGGCGGCGGCTACCGCCTGCTCGATGTCCACAAGACTCTGGCCGGCTTGCTCGAGCGGCCGGGCGGGCAATTGGGCGGCCGCCACCTGGATTGTCTTCGTCTCAGTTGCCATGACTGTCAGATCCTAGAAAGGCCATCTTTGCGTTGCAAGCCGGACCCGGCGGCCCTACAATCGCCGGTGTGAGGGCACCATGATCCAGACCATCCTCGCTGTCTTGAACCTTCCGCTGCTCGTCATCAGCGCCGCTGACATGCCCCCGGAACTCAGGAGCGCCTATCGCCTGTTGCTTCTGACAGCCGGCACGCTCCTTGGCGTGTTCGTACTTACGATCCTTTTGCTTCGATCACTGCGTCGCTATCGTCAGACCTTCCTGGGCAAGCCTCGCAAGCCCACGCCCAACGACGACCTCTGGTCCCAATACCGTCTGCCGAAAGAGCTCGAAGAGGACAAGCCGTCGGACCAGTCGCCCGACAGCAAGTAGCGCTAGCGTTGTCCCCGCAGGCACTCCCGCCCCGCCACAGTCTCAGTCGTTGCCGCCACTCGCTACTGCCATCGCTGCTGTTTCACTTTGTCAGCCCGTCACGTGGTCACTTTGTCAGGCCGTTTGTACGCCGCCCGGACCCTCTCATCCGTCGCGGCGGCGATGACAAACTGTTCGAGGTCCTGCCAGGCCCACACCTCACGGGGCACCCGGTTGCCCTTGTTGTCCACCACCTCCGCGCCGTAGCAGTCCACCAGGACCTTCGTGGCGAACCGGTCGCACATGGCTTCCTTCTGGCGAAGGTTCCGCCCTGCCTGCTTGACCAGCCAGTGATAGAACTCGTGCAGGAAGACATACAGCACCAGTTGGTACGCATCCTGCACGATCACATAGTGACATGGCCGCACCCAATACCGCCCGCGCGTCTTCGCCCGAGCGATCCTGGCGGGCAGCTTGTACGGATACCGCACATGCCGCCCCAGGTTGATGTACAACTTGCCCGTCGCGTAATAACAGGAACCACTGAAAGCCGCCGACCGGCTGTAGCGAATGTATGCCTGAACCTTCTTGTGTGGCCAGCCCTGCACGTGGCGAAAGCACAAGGATTCGAGTTTGTCAGTATCCAGAAATGTACTGTTGTAAAGAATCATGTGTGTCTCAAATGCGGCGGGTGCCGCGTCAGAATCCGTTTGACGCCCGCACAGACTGCCAGATATCGCCGCCGACACGCTTCTGTCAAGGTCGCCCTTCAGGGACGACAATCCCTCCGATTGCCCGGACCACCCGTGTCTTGGCCATTCGGACCCGATCGGGTATGATCAGCGATCCGGGTGTGCGGTCGTACGCCTGCCATGGCTGTGCGAAGATGCACTCACAGGCCTTTGTCCAAGCGCGGGACGACAGGTCGAGTACGCTGACAGCAACCGCCCGGCCGCGACAGCGCCGGTATCACAGGGTACAGGGAACGGATGAACGCATTACCGAACTTCAGACGAGCCTTGGGGTACATCTGGCCGCAGAAACACCGGCTGACGATGATGGTCATCGCCGTGCTCGGCGTGACCATCTTCTACGCCGTCAGTATCTCCTCCATACTGCCGCTGCTCCAGGTGATGTTCTATGCCCAGGAGAGCCTGCCTGACTGGCTCTATCGTACCGCTGCCGAGGAGCGCCTGGGTGCCAAGGTTGACGTTCTCGCTGCGGCGGCCGAGGCGGAGGCCTCCGACGTGCTCCCTGGCACATCCGGCATCGAAATCGATAGCGTCAAGATTCACGACAATCCAAGGCATATTGGGCCAATGCAGAAGGCCGGAATCGGTCGTGGCGATCGGATCGTAGCAGTGAACGGCCAGCGCGGCAGCCACTACGAACTGTTGCCTGTGGTGGCGAAACTGCCCCAGGGGCAGCCGGCGCAACTGCTGGTGATCAAGGCCATGACCGGCAAGGCCACTGCCATCCAGATCATGCCGGCCAAGCCGGAGATCTACCGCCCGCTCTTGCTTTGGGTTGCCGGTCACCTGCCCGCCGGCCGCGACGCCAACACGCGTTTCTACACCCTCGTCTGGGTCATTGTCGGCTTGATGGGCGTCACCATCCTCGGCGGACTCTGCAAGTTCTGGCATGAGTATACCGTCGGCGTGATGGTCGAGCGCGGCCTGCTCAACCTGCGGCGCGACGTTTTCAGCCACGTGATGCAGCTGCCAATGTCGTGGTTCGGCCAGCAGCAGGCAGGCGACACCATGAGCCGCGTGGCCCGTGACTCCAGCGTCGTCGAGATCGGCATGAAGATCCTCTTCGAGAAAATGCTGTCCGAGCCGCTTAAGGCGATCGGCGTGCTCGCGCTGAGCCTCAAGGTCAACTGGCGGCTGATGGTGGTCGTCCTCCTGGTCATGCCCCTGGCGGCCTGGGTGATCTGGTTTCTGGGCAACAAGATCAAGCGTGCCCAACGCCGCGCCCTGCACGCCTGGGGCCAGTTGCTCGATCTGCTCGACGAGCGCATCGCCGGCATCAGGATCCTCAAAGCCACTCACTCCGAACGCCGCGAGAGCCTGCTGTTTTTCCAGCGGGCCCGCAAACTGTTCGGCCAGCAGGTCAAGATCGCCAAGGCCGACTCCGCCACCGGCCCGACCCTCGAGTTCGTCGGTGCGCTGGCTGTCTGCGCCTTTGTGCTCTACGGCGGGCACCTCGTCTTCTCTAGCGACATGGAAGCCACCGAGTTCTTCTTCTCAATGGCCTGCCTGGCCGGCATGCTCGCCCCGGTCCGCCGGGTCGCCAACGTCAACAACCGCCTGCAGTCCGCGGAATCAGCCGCCGTGCGCATTTTCGAGATCCTCGACCTGCCGCGCGAAGCGGAGGCCCCGGACGCAGTCGACCTGCCGGTGCTCAAGAAGTCCATCGAACTGCGTGACGTGACCTTCACCTACCCCAGCGCCGAGCGCCCGGCCCTGCGGAACATCAACCTGACGATCTCTGCCGGCCAGACCATCGCGGTGGTAGGCCCCAATGGCTCGGGTAAGACCACGATGTCCAGCCTGCTGCTGCGCTTCTACGATCCTGACAAGGGCCAGATCCTCATCGACGGCGTCGACATCCGCAAGGCGACGTTCCGCAGCCTCCGCAGGCAAATGGGCCTTGTTACGCAGGACACGGTCATCTTCACCGACTCGATCCGCAACAACATCGCCTACGCCAACCCCAAGGCAACCGACGAGCAGGTCTACGCCGCCGCCAAGGCTGCCCACGCCGATGACTTCATCGCCAAGGTCCGCAGCGACCTGACCGGAAAAGAGACGGTCGGCTATGAGGCGATCGTCTCCAACCGCACTCTCTCCGGCGGCCAGAAGCAGCGTATCGCCATTGCCCGCGCGATCCTCAACAATCCCGCGATCCTCATCTTCGACGAGGCCACCAGCCAGGTCGACGCCGACAGCGAAAAGAAGATCCAGGAAGCCCTGGCCGAACTCACCCGCGGCCGGACGACGCTGATCATTGCCCACCGTCTCAGCACGGTGATCAACGCCGACCGCATCGTGGTAATGGACAAGGGCTCCATCGTGGCCGTGGGAACGCACCAGCACCTGCTGGAAACCTGCGAGCAATACCGCATCTTCTGCAACGCGCAGTTGCAGCCGGCGTAGGAATCGATCGTCATCCCCTCAGCGCCTTCGGCGCAAACGGCTCGATATGCCTCGCATGCAGAAACGCCAGCCACAGCCGATGCACCGGCGCCTTCCAGATTCGGCAGATCGCTTCGGCGTACATGCACAACTGATCCTTGTACAGATCGATCCGTTCCTGCAGCGCCGGACCCGTCACCGCATCGGTCTTGAAGTCGGCGATCTCGATCCCCTCGGGCGTCCACCAGAGCACATCGATCACACCGCGAACGATGCCCGCGTCGGCCAGGTCATCGCTGCCGCTGCCCGGCGCCAGCAAGTGCGGTTCCAACCGCAGTAGGAAAGGCATCTCGCGGCGGACCTCTTTGTGGTGCTTGCGAAGCAGTTCGCCCAGCGACGTCTCGTTGAGGAACCAGTCTACGCTATCCAGGTCGATCTGGTCCGCCTCCACCTGGCTGAGCAGTTGCCGCTCGACCAAGTCCTTCAGTTGCCTGGCCAGTGCCTTGCGGTCTGTCTTGCCGGCCAGGTTCACCTTCTCGAGAAACAGGTGCGTGGCCGTCCCCTTCTGGCGAGCCGCATCTCCCGGTGCCGCCGGCCGCAGGCGTCGCGGCACAGGGAAGCTGCCGACACCTGCCTTAACTTTGTCCGCCGGGGTGGCATGCCGCGGCCCTTCCTCCCCGTCGTCGTCCCACTCCAGACGACCCTTCAGTTCCGTCACCGGCGTGATTGCCGGCACACGCGTCAGCTTCTCGTAGCGATACGCCTTCGTCAGCCGCGCAATCGCCACCTTCGCGCCGTCGGCGGCCCCATTGCTGCTGGCGCCCCTGCACTCCAAAGCCTCGAGGATCTTCGCACTGCCCAGCCGCCCGTCTCGCTCGGCGATCTGCCACGCATCGGTGTGCTCCCGGGGATAGACAGCCAGCGCAACCAGATCCTTGCCTGCCGGTACAGCCGGCTGTTCCGCGACCACCCATTCGAACAGGCGGTCCTTGCTCTGCGTCTGCCTGGCAGCCAACGCCGGCACGATCCAATCCAGCGGGCAACTGGCGTAGCGCACAACGTGCCGCGGCAGCGCGCCGATACAGCCTTGCCAGAGCCGCCGATGCCCGGCCAGCCACTCCTCGGGATTGCGTTTGCACGTGCCGACCATGATGAGCCGCTCTCGCGCCCGCGTCATCGCGACATACAGCACGCGCAGCTCCTCCGCCCGGTTCAGTCGGTGGACCTTCCGCGCCGCCAGCAACTTCATCAGCGTGTCGCTGCGCACCATCCGCTCCGGGTCTCGCGCCTCGATTCCGAGCATCCCATCCCGATCCAGGATGACCGCGCTGTACAGGTCCATGTCGTTGAACTTGCGCGACAGGTCCGCCAGGAACACCACTGGGAACTCCAGCCCCTTGCTGGCGTGAATGCTCATCACTCGCACCACGTCCTGCGCCTCGGACACCGCCGTCGGCACGCCCGCCTCGCGCCCGCTGCGGATCATCTCCGTGATGAACCGGACGAACCGCCGCAGGCCCTGCCTGCTGAACTGCCCGAACTGCCGCGCCCGCTCGTAGAGGCTTATCAGGTTCGCGCGGCGCTGCAACCCGTCCTCCAGCAGCGTCGCGTACTCCAGCAGCCCCGTCTCCTGGTAGATCGCCGAGATCACCTCGCTGAGCGGCCGGAGCCTTGCATCGTTCCGCCAACGGTCCAGCATGTCCATCCGCTGTACCACCTTTCGCCGAAGCGCCTCGTCCGGCCCCGACTCGCCGTACACTCGCACCGCCTGGTGAAACTCCAGATCCGGCCGGGCCAGGCGAATGTCCGCCAGGTCCGCGTCGGTCAGCGCCTCGCCCAACATCGGGCATCGCAGCACCGCCGCCAGCGGGATGTCCTGCTGCATGTTCTCCAGCACCTGCAGCAGGCTGAGCATGTCCTTGACCTCCCGGCTGGCGAAGTACCCGCTGCGCAGCTCCGCATACACAGGGATCCCGCACCTGCGCAGCGTGTTCGCATACACCTCCGCCGCATCCTGCGTCGCCCGCAGCAGGATCACCATGTTGCGGTAACTCAGTTGGCCGACCTTCTGGCCGTCCTGGAACGGCTTGCCGACCAACTGTCTGATCCGGCACGCAATCAGGTATGCTTCCTTCTCGCGGTCGAGCATCGCCTCGACCGTGCCTTCCTCCTCGGGCGTCTCCTGCGGTCGCTGTTCTTGCTCA
>Ga0073932_1005870_pt1 | contig 12993 bp, 10 predicted proteins | sample DewCreD2012metaG_FD_76967 | JGI IMG/M metagenome (GOLD analysis project Ga0073932, IMG submission 76967) | Hot spring sediment bacterial and archeal communities from British Columbia, Canada, to study Microbial Dark Matter (Phase II) - Dewar... ... | reverse complement strand
TGGGGGAAGGTGTTCCGGATCCGCCCCATTTCACTCCTGTACTTCTGGATCAAGACCGGGTCGATGTTCCGGATTACCATGAGACGGTCGAGAGCTCTCCGCATCGCATTTGGACTCCCGGTTGGGTCCCGAAGCAAAAAAGGGGTCAGCCCTTCATGAGCTGACCCCTTGATTTGTCTGGTGGGCGGAAGAGGATTCGAACCTCCGACTTCCACCGTGTGAGGATGGCACTCTCACCGCTGAGTTACCCGCCCTTTTTCACCGACATATAAAATAAAAAGCCCGATCCTGCAACATGAAATCCGACACCTGAAATCCAGCGCCTGGAATACAGCACATGGAATACAGCACATGAAATCCCACGCGGGGAATCCGACTCGGCGGATACCAGGCGTGATATCCGTGAAGCCCGCAGCGGATCAAATCAAAGGTTGTGACGCTGTGAGAGCCTTTGACGATGTGGGGGGATGGGCGGGCATGGGCCGAGCGCATCGGGGGCGGCCCTGAAATGGCATGAGGTGCGGGGTGCTGTCCCGTCAAGTTTTCTTGCAAACCACCGGAGCTGAGGTTATTTGAAAACTGAGTGCGGCTCAACACCATGGAGTGTCCGCCACAGGGGGCGTCATTCCGGCAATCTTTTGGCCGGAATCCACGGAAAGACTGGATGCCGGCTTAAGAAATGCCGGCATGACGAGAGATGAAATGGAGATCTTAATCCTTGGAGTTGTAATGAGTGGGGCCGTTTCGACCGCGGGATGCCGCCGGCTCCGCGGCTGGTGCGGGCGGCCCAAAGCTGTTCATTTAAGCTTGTGGGGAAATGGAAGATTCGTGGAAAGTCCTCGTCATCGATGACGATGCGGGAATACGCAAGGTGACCGCCCTCGCCCTGGAGGATGCGGGCTACGAGGTGATGACGGCCCCGGACGGGGAGTCGGGGATCCGGCTTTTCCTCGAGTGGAGCCCCCACATCGTGATCACCGATGTCGGCATGCCGGGCATGGACGGCCTGGAGGTTCTCCGGCGCATCAAGGAGATTGACCCCGACAAGGAAGTCATCGTCACCACCGCCTTCACGGAGATCGCCCTCGCCATCCGGGCCATGCAGCTGGACGCTACGGGGTTCGTGACCAAGCCCTTCAGTGACGCGGCCCTCTCGGGCGCCCTCGCCCGGGCCAGGCAGCGTTGCCTCCAGCGCCGGGACCAGCAGTCCTACACGACTCTCATGGAGGAGCGCTGGATGGACACTGCCGAGGAGCTGGCCCGCATGTTCCAGTTCCAGAGGCTCCTCATTGAAAGCTCCATCGACGCAGTCGTGGCCTGCGACCGTCGCGGCAAGATCGTACTCTTCAACCGGAGCGCCGAGGAACTGCTGGGCCATGCCCGGGAACAGGTGGTGGGGAGGATCTCCCTCATGGAGCTGTTTCCACCCCCGGAGGCCGGCAGGTTCCAGGATGAGCTTTACAGCGGACGCGACGATCCCCGGTTGACAAGGCTGTACCCTTTCGAAACGCGGATGCGGTGCCGGGACGGCTCCGACATCGACGTGGTCCTGTCGGCCACGGTGCTTTTCGAAGAGAATGAGCAGACGGGGATCGTGGTGTATTTTCGAAAACTTGACAACTGCAGCCGCTCCGCGGTCGGACCCGTCGGTCCCGGGAAGCCGGCTCCCGAGGGGAATGCCGGGCCGTGACGAAACCGATGGCTCAAGGAGCCGCTCCATGACCCCCAGCCGGGCTCGAGACGATCGACACGAGGTCCTGACCAGCCTCGACCTTGCCGACGAGAACTGTCGATTCCTTTTCAACACAATCCCGATTCCGGTCTTTGTGCTGGATCGCAGGAGCCTCAAAATCCTGGAGTGCAACGAGAGTGCCGAGGAGGTCTACGGCTTCCGGCGCGGTGAGCTGATCATGACCTCATTCCTGAACCTGTTCGAGGAATCGGAGCAGCAGAACCTGGCGCTTGAGCTGAGGACTTCGGGCATGCTGAGCCACGTCAGCCAGGTCACCCGGGAGGGACGAAGCATTCTGGTCAATCTGCGCACCTCCCGCAGTCACTACAACGAGAGGCCGGCCCTGCTGGTGACGGCGTCCGACATCATCAGCATCCTGATGGTCAAGCCCCAGCTCATCCAGGCCAGCAAGATGGCCACCCTGGGAGAGATGACGGCCGGCATCGCTCACGAGCTGAACCAGCCCCTCTCGGTCATCAAGACGGCCAGCAGTTTCCTCCTCACCCGGGCCGAGAGGGGCGAGGCCGTCCAGCCCGGGCTCCTGAGGGCCATGATCGAGGAAATCGACGGCCACGTGGACCGGGCTTCGGGCATGGTTCAGCACATTCGGGACTTCGGCCGCAAGTCCGCAATGGCCCTGGAGCCGGTGCGGGTCAACGAGGTCATCGTCAGCGTGCTCGACATTTTCAGCCAGCAGCTCAGCCTTCGCCAGATCGAGGTGGTGCATGAGCTCGCCTCGGACCTGCCCCCGGTCCAGGCCGATCCCAACCGACTCGAGCAAGTGCTCATCAACCTGCTCATCAATGCCCGGGACGCCATAGAGGAAAAGCAGGAAAAGCAGTCTGCTGGGGAGTCTCGGGAACGGATCGTCGTCCGAACCTCCCTCGACCGGGACCACGTGAGAATCGAGGTGCGGGATTCGGGCATCGGGATCTCCGAGGAGGTGAAGGGGCGCATTTTCGAACCCTTTTTCACCACCAAGCGGGCGGGAAAAGGGACCGGCCTCGGCCTTCCCATCAGCTACGGCATTGTTCAGGATTTCCGCGGGCGCATGGATCTGGAAAGCGTGCCGGGCGGAGGGGCAAGTTTTATCGTTCAGCTACCAGTTTCGGGGACATCTCATGCCGGGCAAGATTCTGATCGTCGATGATGAGGATGGAGTGCGGAAAGTCCTCAGCCTGTCCCTCGAGGCGGCCGGGTACCAGGTCTTCACCGCGGCCAACGCGCCGGACGCCTTGGATGAGGTTGCACGGGTGCTTCCGGAGATCGTTCTGGCCGACATCAGGATGCCGGGCATGGACGGCATCGAGCTTCTCAGGCGCATCAAGAGCGAGCATGCCGACACCGAGGTGATCATGATGACCGGGCACGCGGAGCTGGATCTCGCCGTCAGGAGTCTTCAGCACGAGGCGGCGGACTTCATCACCAAGCCCATCAGTTACGCCGCCCTGGAGATGGCGCTGAATCGGGTCCGGGAGAAAGCCTGGATGCGGGCCCAACTGCGCGAGTACACAGAAAACCTCGAAAGGCTCGTGGAGGAGAAATCCAATCGGCTCATCGAGGCCGAGCGCATGGCTGCCATCGGGCAGACGGTTGCCGCCATCGCCCATGGAGTGAAGAACATCATCGGGGGGCTCACCGGAGGCATGTACGTGCTGGAGCGCGGCATCGAGCTCCACGACCGCCGGTACCTGCTGCAGGGCTGGCAGGTGATCAAGCGCAACGTTCAGAAGATCAAGACCCTCATGCTGGACCTGCTCCGCTTCGCCAAGGATCGCGAGCCCGAGTACGACCTGTGCGACCCGAACATTCCCGCGCGGGAGGTCTATCACCTCATGGCGGCAAGGGCCCGCCAGTGCGGAGCGGAACTGAAGCTCGAACTCGACCCCGGTCTGGGGCGAGTGGTCCTGGACCCGGAGGGAATCTACACGTGCCTGCTGAACCTCGTGACCAACGCCGTGGACGCCTGCTGCAACGGGGATGCGTCCTGCGAGCGGCCTCGCGAGGTGGTTCTCGCATCCGGTCCCCGGGACGGCTGGGCGGTGGAGTACCAAGTCAGGGACAACGGCTCGGGAATGGACCCGGAGACGCGGAGCCAGATTTTCAGAGGTTTCTTCAGCACCAAGGGAACCAAGGGGACCGGCCTGGGGCTCATGGTCACGGAAAAGATCGTGCGGGAGCACGGGGGAACGATCCAGGTGGAATCGGAGCCCGGGAAGGGCTCGCTCTTCGTGATTCGACTTCCCGTCCGGGAGATCGATGGAGGTGGCGCGGGATGAATGTAAGGCTTCGCCGGGCGGTCCAGCGGCGGGAGCCGGGTTTTGTCAGGGGGGCGAGTGTTCCGCCCCCTCTCATTGGAGTGCTTTCATGCCTGTCGGGTGGACCGTGACTTCTTCAGGGGAGATGGAGGAACGGCCAGGAAGTCCGCCTGGCCACCCCCGGACGGCAGCTTCTCGACGGCCGCGCACAGCTCAAGGACGGCCCGGGCGGCCTTGCTGTCCGGCGAAGTCTCCAGGAACGGCACTTGGCGGCGCACGGCCCTTGCCACCTCGGGATCCTGGGGCACCGAACCCAGATGATTCAGCCTGACCTGAAGGAACCTCTCGGCCACGCCCTGCAGGGTTGCAAAGACCTCCCGGCCTTCCCTGGAGCTGCTCAGCCCGTTCACGACCACGTGGAGCTCATCCCGATCGTAGTCCCGGGCCATCACCTTGATGAGGGCGTAGGCGTCGGTCATGGAAGTCGGGTCGGGCGTCACCACGACCACGGGGTGATCGGCGAAATTGTTGAGCCACAGCACCGACTGGCCGATGCCGGCCGCGGTGTCCACCAGGACGAGGTCGTAGCTGGACGAGACTTTCCGCAGGAGTTTTTCCAGGAGCGATTGCTCGCGCTGCCCGAGATTGAGCATGGCCGGGACCCCCGAACTCGCCGGAAGCACGCCGAGGTTCCGGCTCACGGTCACGATGGTGTCCGACGGATCTTCGCCGTTTTCGATGACGTCCCTCAGGTTCTTGTCCACTTGAATCCGAAGCAGGACGTCCACATTGGCCAGCCCCAGGTCGCCGTCCACGATGAGGACCCGTCTTCCCCTCCTGGACAGCGCAACGGCCAGATTCACGGTGAGGCTGGTCTTGCCGACCCCTCCCTTACCGCTCGTCATGGAAACCGTAACCGGACGTTTCAACAGCTTGTTGTCCATATTCATTGACAGTCATCCTCCAGTCCGTCCAGACACGGCGAGACGAATTCTTCCCTGGCTTGGGTGTTGAAAAGTGCCGCCCGCTCGTCCGAAGTCACTTCGGTGGGCGACCGCCGCTTGGGCTGCAGATCGCTGCAAACCCGGTTGCGGCCCTGAGCCTTGGCACGTATCAACATGTGGTCGGCACAGTCGAGAACGCGCTGGGGCGTTGCCGAGGTCTGTCCTCGGAAGGCGCTGACTCCGAAGCTTGCGGTGAGCTCCAGGGTGAGGTCATCCAGCTGCAGCGGGGAATCGGCCAGGACCTTTCTCAGTCGCTCGGCCAGCAGAGTGGCCTGGGGCAGGTCGGTGCCCGGCAGGATGATGGCGAACTCCTCTCCGCCGTACCGGCAGGGGATATCGATGCGGCGTATGTTCTCCCGCCAGAGTCTGCAGGCCCATTGCAGGGCGGCGTCTCCGACCATGTGCCCGCAGGTGTCGTTGACGTCCTTGAAGCGATCGAGATCGACCATGATGAGCCCCGTGGGAAGGCCGGTCCGGCGGGACCTTTCCATCTCCTGGTCAAGGGCCTGAAGCATGTAGCGGTAGTTGAAGTAGCCCGTGAGAGGGTCGGTGATGGAAAGCTCGGTGAGGCGGCTGCACTCGTCGCGGAGCGCCTGAACTTCCAGGAGAACGGGGCATTCGCCGTATCCCATGGGACACGATCCCTCAACCATCGGCTGGAGCTTCATTCGGCTTCCTCTTCGTCCCAGTGTCCTGAAGCGAAATCACCAAAGGGTCGTCCCTGCTGCTTTCCCGCTCTCACTCAACAGAAGACCCTGGCACAAGCTCCCGTGGGAGCTGGCGAGGGAAGCGATATGCAATATGTCTGCCATTGCCAAAGTGAGGACGCCACATTTCTGAAAAGCACGTCCTCAGGACCAGTGGAGGGCGTTGAGCACCCCATGGCAACGGCAGCTCGTGGCGACGATGTGGCCGCCCGGCCGCCGGAGCACGTCCCGCTCCAGCTGCCTGAGCTGCGCCATGGAATAGCCCCCCACGCCGGGAGCCAGCTGCCAGCTCCTCAGGACGCTCACCTGGAAGCCGACCACCGAGATCTTCGAAAGATCGTCGAAGAGGTTCCCCGGGCGCGGCTCGCCGGTGTGAGTGCAGCACTCCTCCGGCTCGCTGCAGGCGTCGGGGCAGAGGAAGGTGGCGTAGCTGACGTACACGGTCCCGTCGGCCACCCGGATGGGGTTGGGGACCTGGGGATCCACCGATTCCGGCACGGGAGCATGGGTGGCGCGGGAGGCCAGCCCGGATCCCGACAGGAGCCACTGGAAGGCCGCATGGACGGGGATGGCCGGCACGATCCACAGCTCGTCGGGCAAATCCTGCCGGCTTAGGACCGGAATGGCGCTCGCCGCGAGGGTCTTGACTCCGAGCTCCTCGGCCAGCCCATCCAGCCGGTCAGCTCGCTCATCGATGACCAGGAACTCCATGTCCGTGAATCTTCGGGCCAACCTCTCGGCGGCGATCCGGCCGAACCGTCCCGCACCCAGGATCCAGATGCCTTCGGCGTGAAAAGGGTAAGGCATCCCGGAAATCTTTGGATTCATTGCTTCTCCTTCGCAGGGATCGACAGTATAATGGGGACCTTGGCAGGAACATGTGTGCGCGGCACCGTTCACTGAAAAAGGGATCCCATGGGAAACCTCTTTGCCATTATGGATAAAATCGCGGATGAGCGCATCCGTGAAGCCATGGACCGGGGCGAATTCGACGACCTGCCCGGCAAGGGCCGGCCCCTGGCTATGGAGGATGACAGCCATCTTCCTCCGGATTTGCGCGTTGCCTACAAGATCCTCAAAAACGCCGATTGTCTTCCCGCGGAAATCCAGCTCAGAAAGGAGATCCGCACCACCGAGGAGCTGCTGGCCGGCATCCAGGACGAACGCGAGAAATACCGGCAGATGAAAAAGCTCAACTTCCTCATCATGAAATACAACATGTCTCGGCGGGTTTCGGCGGTTCTTGAGGAAAACCAAGTGTATTACGAAAAGGTCCTCGACAGGCTGGGAGAGAAGGGAGCGGGGAACAAAGACTGATTCCCCCGGTTCCGACAATGTCAGTTTCTTGGCGATTCCCCCTGAGATGTGTCTGCCTTCCCGTCGGTTGTCGTGGCCGGCGCAGGCTGCTCCTCGGCCGGTTCCTGGGCTGCCGGCGCGGCAAAGGACGGTGATTCCACCGGTCGTTCGGATTTCGTCTCCGAGGGTGGCTGCTGTTCCGGCCCGGCTGGGGACTGCTCGCGAGTCGGGACCGGCTCGGGCACCGGAGCCGGTGGCGGTGCGAAGGAGGGAGATTTCACCGGTCGTTCAGCCTTCGGCTCCGGGGGCGGTTGCCGCTCCGGCGTCATCGGGGCCGGCTCGGGAGCCGGAGCCGGCCGGGGGACCTCCGCCGATGGCGCTGATGCCGGCTGGTCCGTGGCCTCGGGCCGGGGCGCGGGCTCCTGTTGGGTTCGGACAACGGGGGCGAATCGGCGCTCGATTCTCTCTAATTCCTCCCTCGAACGTGCCACCAGTCTCGCATAGGCGTCCTCGAGGCTGGTTTCCATCACCACGAACTGCCCCTCGCTCATGATGATGCGCTTGAGCTCGGGAATCTTGAGCTCGGCCGAGGACTTGAGATAGACGGGCTGGATGTAGAAGACCACGCGTCCGATGGGGAAAATGATCATTTTCCCTCTCTCCACTTGGGATCCGACCTGGTCCCACAGCGTAAACTGCTGCGCGACTTGGGTATCCTGGTTGATGAGGGCGTGAATCTGGGCGGGGCCGAAAACCAGCTGGCCCTTGGGGAAGCTGTAGACGATGAGCTTGCCGTAGCTTGGCTCGTCGGACCCCGCGATGGCCAGAGCCCTGAGGTTGGACTTGCCCTTGGGCGTCATGGGGGCGAGGAGCAGGAAGTCGAACCGCCCCTGTTCGATCATCTCCAGGGTCAGATAATAGGACTTGACCGGCGGAATGTCCTGGACGCGAAACGACGCCGCCTCGGCGAATTCCCACATATCCTCCTGCTGGTAGAAAACCCAGGGGTCCGTCTGCTGATACTTGGAGTAGACCTCCATCTGGGTGTTGAAAAAATCCTGCGGATAGCGGACCTGGGATTTCAGCTCCGGCGGCATTTCGCTCTGATCCTTGAGCAGTCCCGGATACATGCGCTCGTAGGCCTGGACGATGGGGTCCTGCCTGTCGAACAAGTAGTAGGTGACGTGGCCGTCGTAAGCATCCACAACGATCTTGACCGAATTCCGCATGTAGTTCAGCTTCCGGTCACCGACGGAATAGGTGGCGGCATAGGGATAGAAGTCCGAGAAGGTATAGGCGTCCTGGATCCAGTAGAGGCGTTTGGGCGTCACCACCAGGTAAGGATCGTTGTCGAGCATCAGGTAGGGCGTGAGGATTTTGATGCGCTCGCGGATGTTGCGGCGGAAGAGGATCCTGCTCCTCTCGTTGGTCTTGAGGGTGAAAAAGATGTCCTTGTCCTTGAAGTAATAGGCAAACATGAGCTTTTTGAAGAGGGTGTTGATGGGGACCCCTCCCTCGCCCGTATAGTCCACGATGACATTGGTGTCTCCCTTGGGGTATCCGAACTCCCCGGCGTCGTTGGGTGCGATGGCGTAATAGTACTCATCGAGGAGTCCATGATAGATGCTGGGCTGCTCGACCTGAAAGCCGAACTCGGATTCGAGCGGGATCCCCTTGATGAACCAGATCATGGGCACATCGGCGTACTGACCCGCGGGCACCATGACCACCCCGTGCCCGTGGGTATAGCTCAAATGCCGGTTGATCCAGTTGCGCGCGCCTTCGGGCAGGCTAGCGGTTCTCAGCTCCCTGGCAGCGAGGTAGACCTGCTGCTTGCGATCTCGCACCGTGTAGCGGCTCACATCCACCGGAGCAAAGTCATAATAGGTTCGCAGCTCCTGGAGATGCCTGAACACATCGGTGAGGAGCTCCCCGTCCCAGACAGGAATGTTGCGGAAGACTCCCTCGGTTTTGTAAGCGTCGAGGTCCCCCCGCAGCCTTTCGGGCGCGACCTCCCGTACCTCCACCTCGCTCAGCTTGTAGGCGGCGAGGGTCGAGGCAATATTGTGCTGAATGTAGGGGCTCTCCCGGGTAATGGCGTTGGGCTTCACGATGTATTCGTTGACCAGGGCGGGCAGGAAATCCGAATAGCGTCCGATCAGGGCCAGGGCGAAAAGCAGCGCGAAGGCCGCGAGCGGTTTCCATCCCCCGCCCTTGTGGATGGTTCTGAGCAGCGAGAGGCCCAGGCCGGCCAGGGACAGCAGGCAGAGCCAGATGAAGGGGAGGACGACGTTCATCTCGGCGTAGCCGGGCCCGGAGAAGAGCGGTTCATGGAATCCCGTGTAGAGAAGCTCGTACCTTTGGAGTATGAACCTCCACATCTCGATGAGGAAGACCATGGCGATCAAGATATTGACATGCAGCCTGGCCCCGGCCGGCATCCGCTGTTCCTGCTGCTGCAGAAGGCGCCGCTCGATCCAGTAGAGCAGGAGGATTCCCGCAAGAAGTCCTATGAAGGCGATGAGGATCCTGCGCTGGAGCAGCGTATAGATGGGAAACGAAAAGAGATAATAGCTGATATCCTTGGAGTAGACGGGATCGGTGATCCCCTTGGCGGGGCCGAAGACGTACAGGAGGAACGCCTCCCACTGTTCGAAAAGGGGAAAGGCCACGAGGATGCCAAGGACCAGGGACAATGGCGTGTAGACTCTCATGGAGCCGGTGCGGAAAAGCTGCAGGATTTCCTTGTACGCCCGTCGCTTCTCCTGCTCCTTGGGCTCGGGGTATTGGGCCGTGCCCAGAAAGCGCGATGCCACCCAGAAATTGAGGAAGAAGATGAGGAAGAAAAGAAGGGTGACGCCCCCGAAGACCACGTAGCGATAGAGAAGCCGCTGCCAGAAGTAGAATGCGTAGCCGAGCGAATCGAACCACCACAGGTCCACCAGGAAGTCCACGATCAGGAGTCCCGTGACAGGCACCAGTATTAGAAACGCGATGGCGGCCCCGATGAGAATAGAAAACCCGCTTTTCAGCTTGACCATGTAACATCCTCCCTCGTATCCCTCAGAGGCGGCAGTCGGCGACTCCCCCTGTCAAACTTTGCAACTATAAATCTAACCACAGCCCGGCGAATTCGGTCAAAGCTTTTGTTGCTCCAGCGTGAACAATCCTCCGGCAAGCCCCGCCGCCCTCACGCCCCATGCCCGGGGCGGCGCCTCGGAATTCCAGATGAAACACACGAGAAGCCATATTCATTGACGGAGCAACACAAATGCTGTAGAAATCGCCACGATGGTTGAGTTTTCTGCCCGGGTCCCGCCGGGCGGCCTCTAACAGCCCGAGTCCTTCCCCTGTCACCGCCGGGGGGCGGCTGTTGGAGGAAGATATCAGAAAGATGCAGTAAATTAATCAGTTCTTTGAAAATGAACAGGCTCAGGTATCCGTTGCCACGAGGATTCAAAAGGGAAGACGGTGCAATTCCGTCGCGGTCCCGCCGCTGTGATCGGGGACGAAAGCCGCAGGATGCCACTGTCGCGCAGTGGGCGTGATGGGAAGGTGCGGCGAGTAGGATGATCCGTGAGTCAGAAAACCTGCCTGATGCCGTTGCGGTCAAGAGTGATGTTTCGGCCGTCCATTCACGAAATGAGCGGCCGGAATGTCGGCTCAGGGGGGGAACGAGGGTTTTCCCTGACCTCGCACAAGGATCAAGTCAGACAGGGTGCAATCCTTGGCGCCTCGCCCCTCCGAGGCCCAGGGATTTTTTTTTGCCGGGAGCGTGCAGCCGGGACGCTTTCGAGCGCAAAAGGAATTGGGAAGCATGAATGTGTCCTCATCATCCATTGAAGACCGACCCGGCCTGGTGCCCGCCGGCCGGGAGATCGAACGGGAGAGCTTCCGGATCATCGACCAGGAGATGGGCGGCCACGGATTTCCTCCCGACCATTGGACCGTGGTCCGGCGTGTTATCCATACGACGGGAGACCTGGATTATGCCAGCAGGATGCGGTTCCATGCGCAGGCGCTCGGGGCCGCGGCCGAGGCGATTCGATCCGGGGCCGGCATTTACACCGACACGAGAATGATCCAGGTCGGACTCTCGCCGTGGCGTCTCCAGTGGTTCGGGAATCCGGTTCTGACGCCCATGCTCGAGATGGAGAGTCAGCGATGGGCCGAGGAAATGGGGACCACGCGGTCTGTTGCAGCCTTTCGCCACGTTGGCAGGCGGATGGACGGCCAAATTGTGGCGGTCGGCAACGCTCCGACGGCCCTGCTGGAAATCATCCGGCTCGTTGAAGAGGATGGCGTGAGGCCGGCCCTGGTCATCGGGGTGCCCGTGGGTTTCGTGCAGGCGGCCGAATCCAAGGAAGCTCTTTATCGGCTTGAAAGGGTCCCGAGCATCACCGTGCTGGGACGAAAGGGCGGCAGCACCGTGGCCGTGGCCATCCTGCACGCCCTTCTGGAGCATGCAAGGACGAATCGGAATCTCTGAATCCACAGCGCACATCCTAGCCTCCTGAAAGGAGCACGAACATGCTGGGCATTCTGTATGGCATCGGGGTTGGACCGGGAGACCCGGATCTCCTCACACTCAAGGCGGTCAAGGTGCTGAAGCGGGTCGCTCATGTCTTCGCGGCGGCCTCCAGCAAGAATGATTACAGCCTGGCCCATGATATCGTGAGAGAGCACATCCCCGCCGCCACCCCCGTGGACCAGCTCGCCTTCCCCATGACCTTCAACTCGGAAAAGCTCGAGGATGCCTGGGAGGCCAACTGTGAGCAGGTCGTGGAGGTGCTTCGGCAGGGGAAGGATGTCGCTTTTTTGACGCTCGGCGACCCGCTGACCTTCAGCACCTTCATCTACCTCATGCGTAAGGTGCGAAGCCGTATTCCAGGCGCAAGGGTTTCCGTCGTTCCGGGCATCACTTCGTTTCAGGCAGCGGCGGCCTGTGCCGGCGAGCCCCTGGCCGAGGGTGAGGAAATCGTGTCCATCATTTCGGGGGCCAAGGGGGGAGAGCGGCTCAAGGAGGTGATCTCCCTTTCGGACAGCGTCGTTCTCATGAAGGCCTACAAGTATCTTCCCGAGATTCTGGCTGGAGTCGAGGAGGCGGGTTTACAGGATTCGTGCTGTTTCATCAGCCGCTGCGGCCTCGACGGTGAGGTGATCGAGCGGGATTTCGAGAAGCTGCTCCAAATGGAGCGGCCCAATTATCTCTCCCTCATGCTCATCAAGAGGCGGGGACTGGAATCCGCCGTCCATTCCCGCGGCTCCCTCGAAAGCATGGAAGGGCACCTGGCCGGGAATCCGCCGGAGGTTTCCGCTCCGGTCAAGCCCGCATGCAGGGAGAGGCTGCGCGTGGTCGCAATGCCCGAGCCGGCGGTCGCGGCCCGCTTCAAGGAGAAAGCCGCCCAGGCGTGAAGGTGGACAGAGGAATCACCTGCGGGGTCGCGCTTGGGGTGCTGATCGTCGGGACGGCGTTCCTCACCTCCGGCATTGGCCCATTCCACATCTCGTACGACACCCTCGCCCGCTTGTGGCTTTCCCCTCTGGAACCTTCCCTTTCCCAAGAGATCGACGATTCGGTTCGATACATCGCTCTGAACGTTCGACTGGCCAGGGTGGTGCTGGCGGTGACCGTTGGCGCCGGGCTCGCCCTGGCGGGCGGCGTTTACCAGGGGGTGCTTCTGAATCCCCTGGCGGACCCCTTCACCCTCGGCGTTTCCACCGGAGCGGCGTTTGGAGCGTCCATCGCCATCCTCCTGGGATGGGGCGGCCTGAGCTGGATGGGAGTGAGTCTTCTGCCGGCCGCCGCCTTTGCAGGGGCGTTGGGGGCGCTTTATGGGGTATACGTACTGGGCCGCATGGACGGGAGGCTCCAGAGCACCACGCTGGTGCTGGCGGGCATCATCGTCTCGACGTTCCTGTCCGCCTGGATCAGCCTGCTCAAGAGCCTGAACGAGGAGTCGGTCTCGACCATCGTCTTCTGGATCATGGGGAGC
>Ga0073932_1005861_pt1 | contig 13009 bp, 10 predicted proteins | sample DewCreD2012metaG_FD_76967 | JGI IMG/M metagenome (GOLD analysis project Ga0073932, IMG submission 76967) | Hot spring sediment bacterial and archeal communities from British Columbia, Canada, to study Microbial Dark Matter (Phase II) - Dewar... ... | reverse complement strand
CTAATGATTTTAGACAATTTGAGAACTCATCCCAACCCTTCTCTTACAAAGAGAAGGACTTATTAAAACCTATGACTTAATGTTAATATTCTGACAGAACATAATAATATATCGTTTTATTGACGGTAAGTCTCTCTCTCTTTTGGCATAGCCATCACTATGTGAAAGAGAGAGATTAGAGTGAGTTCAATTTATTTTGGACAGATATGGTAGGAGAAAATTATTAAAAATTGAATTGTAATATCTTTTAAGAAAGTATTAACTTTGAAACAAAAATAATTAAAAAAAAATCTGATATGAACGAAACAACTTCAAATTCAAGTCGCAATTTTTCTGATTACATATATATAATTTATAAATGGAGAAAATTTATTTTAATTAATCTTCTTTTAGTTACGATTATATCCACCATAATAGCCTTCATAATTCCAAAACAATATAGATCAACAGTTACGATAATGATTCCACCTGATACGCAAAGCGGTTTGGGAGGAATTACAAGTTTGTTGGGTGGTAAAAGCTCCCTTTCAGCAATGGGTTCAAGAATATTTGGATTATCAAGTACATCAGAAGATGTTCTATTGGGAATTCTTAACAGCAGAACAGCTCTTGAGAAGGTTATTAATAAATATAATCTTAAGGATTACTATGAAATTGATGATGATAATTTTGATAAAGTTTTAAAGGAATTTAAGGGTGATTTTTCAGCTCTGCCAAATGAATATGGAATGATTGATATTTCTATAATTAATAAAGACCCTCAACTTAGTGCCGACATAGCTAATTATTTGTCATTTTTAGTGGATAGTTTGAATATTGTGTATAGCATAGAAAGAGCTAAAAATAACAGATTATTTATTGAAAAAAGGTATTTGAAAAATATAACTGATCTAAAAAACGCTGAAGACTCCCTTTATAAATTTCAAAAACGTTTTGGGATTGTTGCTGTTCCGGAACAACTCGAAGTTACTATAAAAGCAGCAGCAGAAATTGAAGCTCAATTAACAAGAAAAGAGATGGAATTTTATTTTATAAAACAGCAATTCGGAGAAACTTCACCGCAGTACTTAAATGCAAAAAAGGAAATAGATCTGTTAAAACAAAAAGTTAAAGAATTGAAAAGTTCAAATGAACTAAGTACAACTTCAAATGTTTTGTTCCCCTTCAAAACTATGCCAGATATTTCAATTCAATATTTAAGATTGTATAGAGATGTTCAAATTCAGCAGACAATTCTTGAATTTGTTTTACCTATGTATGAACAGGCAGTGGTGGAGGAGCAAAGAAGTACACCAACTGTAATGGTAATTGACAAAGCAGTTCCACCTCAACTTAAGTATAGTCCCAAAAGGTCAATAATAATTATTGGTCCCCTATTATTAGTCCTTCTTCTTATGATACCAATAACTTTTTGGATAGAAAGGAATATAAGTATATCAAACTTTCGAAACCCTCTTGAAGAGAAATATAACAAACTCTCTAATATTATTAGAAAAGTTTACAGAATTAAAATCTAATAGTTATGACTCCAATATTAGTTCTGTTCATTTCCTTAATAGGTATTTTGAGTGGTAAAATAATTTTTAGATTTTGGATTAACCATCTTACAGTTTATTCATTCGTTATGGGTGGACTGATATTTTTATATGAAATAAAACTGTTACCTTACCCCGACCTTTCTTTCACCACTTGGTTCTTTCTTTTTTTATCCACGTTTGCATTTATATTCGGGATACTTACTATTCTCAGTGCCAATGCTCTAAATAATGAAACACATAGCGAAAGAGTGAGGGTGAGCATTTTAGATATGCCTATATTTGCAGATGGAGGGAGGATTTTAAAGTACTCGGCAATTTTCTTCAGTTTGGTTGGACTTTTTGTCGCTCTACACAGATGGTATATTATGATAAACATTTTTGGCAGTATCCCATCCGTTTTTTTGAACGCCGCCTGGGTATATCGTATAAATGTCAAAGGAGAAATTAAAGAATTCATTCCAATTTTACCTTCCTTCGTTTATGTAGGTGTATTTTTATCTGCAATTTATACAGCTTATAAAGGGAAATTTTCGTTTCTTTCATTCTTCCCAATATTTTGTATTATACTTAAAGAACTAACCTACTTTGGCAGAGGTGAAATGCTTTTTGCAACATTTGAATTCTTTTTCACTTTTTTTCTGATGAGAAATATTTTAAATCAAGAAACAAATGTTCCATTTAAGTTTTCAAAAAAGAATGCCCTTATTTCGATAATTTTGTTGCTGGCTTTGGTTATTGCTGCTGCTTCAGTTGTTAGAACTTCAAGAGGCATAAAAGAGAATTTCAGAGGCGCTTCACAAGAGTTAAAACAGTTGGAAGAAAATATGATTTTAACTCCATCAGTATATTTTTATCTTAGCAGTGACCTCGGTGTGTTAAATCAATATTTATTCTATGATAATGAAGATGCTAAGTTTGGTGAAAATACTTTTAGAGGTGTTTATTATCTTCTTTCAAAGTTAAAAATTGTTGAAGAACCTGAATTTTTTCAGAAAGGATATTTCATACCAATGTGGTCTAATACAGGAACATATTTAAGAGAAATTCATGCTGACTTTGGTATTTCTGGTGTCATAATAATACCATTTTTACTTGGGCTCCTTTGTTCTTGGTTATGGTTTAAATTCATTAAACAGAAAAGTCTTTTTTCATTGGTTATTTTAGTTTACTTACATATAGTATTAGCATTTTCTTTTTTAGTTATGGTTACAAGATTAAATCAGTGGTTTATTAGCCAAGCACTTATTCTATTATTTATTCCTTTGCTTAATCGAATTGCAAAAAGAAGCTCTTTAAAATCTATTTAAATAAATCTTGATAACTAATTGAAAAGAAAAATTTTTCGAAATACTATTTATAATCTCCTGGGTTATACTCTACCTTTAGTTTTCGCATTATTTCTAATCCCAATTCTCTTAAGTAGTCTTGGCACTGACAGGTTTGGATTACTTAATTTGGCTTGGATTGTAATTGGTTATTTTGGCTTTTTTGATTTAGGTATTGGTAGAGCTTTAACTAAAATAGTCGCCGAAAAAATTGGTATAAATTCTACATCTGAAATTCCTTCACTTTTCTGGACCTCGATTTTCCTAATGTTCGCTTTTAGTTCAATTGTAGCAGTATTGCTTCTTATTTTCTCAGAAGATATAATTTTTAGCGTTTTAAGGATACCATTTAATCTGCAGGAAGAAACTTTACACGCACTTTATCTGCTAATAATATCCATTCCGATTGTTTCCACAACAGCTGGAATGAGAGGGCTTTTTGAAGCTTATCAAAGATTTGATGTTATTAATATAATTCGTGTAGTTCTCGGCGTTTTATCTTTTTTATTTCCAGTGATTGTAACTCTTTTTACATATAACCTTTTTTGGATTATAACACCACTTGTAACAATCAGAATTATTATCTGGATTATTTATCTCATACAATCCTTTAGATTGAATCAAGAAATTAAAAAAAATATCATTCTGGATATGAAGCTTGTTAAACCAATTTTCAAGCTTAGTAGTTGGATGACAATTTCTAATATCACTGTTCCTATTATAGTATATCTTGATAGAATTTTGATTGCTTCTTTAATATCAGCAACCGCAGTTGCTTATTATGCAACACCGTATGAAATAGTTACAAAGCTTTTAATTATACCTAGTGCTCTTACTGGAGTTCTATTTCCCACTTTCTCTGCAAATTATTTAATAGACAATAAAGCTGCAGTTAAGCTTTCTGATAAGGCCATGAAATATATTGCTTTATTACTTTTTCCTGTTGTAGCAATAATTACAACCTTTTCATTCGAACTGCTTCAGTTGTGGTTAGGTAAAGATTTTGCCAGTAATAGCTATATAATTTTACAATTTCTTTCGATAGGTATCCTCTTTAATAGTATTGCTTATATTCCTTTTTCTTTTATTGAGGGAATCGGAAGACCTGATATTACCGCCAAGCTTCAGTTAATAGAGCTGCCTTTGTATGTCTTATTTATGTGGTTATCAATAAAGAATTATGGGATATATGGTGCCGCATTTATTTATATGCTTAGAATGATAATTGATTGTATTTTGATGATTTATTTTTCCAAAAGAATTGTGGGAAATAAAACAAAATTACAAGCGAATAAGAATTTTACTTTTATACTTTTAGTATTAGGTTTATTTGTACTACTGATGTTAATTGAATCACTAATAATGAAAACTATTTTATCAGCATTTCTGCTATTTTCATTTTTGTTCTTGTCCTGGAAATATTTTCTTGATATTGAAGACAAGAATTTCATTATCTCGAAACTAAAACCAATAATTCATAAAGCAGTTTAATCTTTCAGACTATTTTATATGACAACTGATCAATCAATTTCTTCAAAATTTTTATTATCAATCATCATAATCAATTATAATCTGGAGGATGAAATTGAAAAATGTTTGTTTAGTCTATTGGGAACACTCAATAGAATAGAATTTTTGTCTGATACTTTTGAGATAATAATTGTTGATAATAATTCGCCAAATAAAAAATTGACTGAACTTGAAAAGAAATTTGCATCAGATAAAATTCATTTTCATTATTCAGATATTAACCTTGGATTTGGTAAAGGTTGCAATTTGGGTGCATCAAAAGCAAAGGGTGATTACTTACTGTTCTTGAATCCTGACACAATTGTTCAGGAAGATATTTTCACCCCGATTTTTAATCTATTCAATTCAGATAATCAGATTGGAATAATCGCTCCAAAGCAACAAATACGAAAGCCATTTTTTGATTTTTCAGCCGGGTTTTATCCAAATATATTTTATGAATTATTAAACTTATTTGGAGTAGGAGTTTTCTTTGAAGGTTTTTTGATGAATTTATTAACAAAGTTTTCGTCAAAAAATTTTATCAAAGTTGATTGGATTTTAGGAGCTGCTATTTTTATCAAAAAGAATTTATTTGATGAAATTAATGGTTTTGACAGGGATTATTTTATGTTCTTTGAAGAATTAGATTTATGTAAGAGAGTAGTTAAAAAAGGTTACAAAATTATCTATTATCATTCTATAAAAATTAATCACATTGGAAGTGTTTCAGGAAAAAAAAATTATTTTCTTTATACAGTCCGAACCTATGCGAGTAAAAAATTATTTTTTGAAAAACATTTTAACATTCCTTTAAAGCAAATACTGTTACTATTACTTTATTTACAGCTATTTTCTCAAATTTTTATTTGGATGTTGTTAAGTCCAATCTCAAAAGAAAAATCAAAACAGAAAATCAAAAGCTTTGTCTATTTAATAAAACATAATTTAACTAATAAAATAGATATCACTTGAAATCCTGCATTTTGATATATTTCAACCCTAAATAATTTCGAATTTAAAATAATTTGCTAATCGTTTCATAGACTGATGAATATTGGTATCGACGCTAGATTATTAGAAAGAAAAATAACAGGAATTGGAAGATTTTTGATAAATCTTTTGGAAAACTTTCCTCTGTACGATAAAGAGAATAAATATTTTTTATTCACATATTCCACAATAAAATTTAATCCTGAGTTTTATACTAATATTCCAACGATAAGAGGTTTTCTTCCTCAAAAAATTTTTTCACCAATATGGTGTAACTTCATTTTGCCGTATTATTTGAAGAAACACAAAATTGATTTACTTTTTTCCGCTAATCAGGTTGTTCCGCTAATAAAGGTGAAAAATTGTAAATATATTTCAGTTGTTCATGATGTTATCTACAAAGCTGATCCTAATTTTCTTCCGTTTATATATCGGAATTATTTAAAGTTGTTTGCACACTTTTCAGTTAAGGTAAGTGACTTAATTATTACTGTTTCCGAATATTCTAAGTCTGATATTCTTAAAAACTATAATATTGATCCGAATAAAATTAAAGTTGTGCTACAATTTCCAAATCCATTTTTCCAACCATACCAAGTTGGTGAAGATGAAAAATTAGAATTAAAAAAACAGTTCGGTATTTCTGAGAAAATAGTTTTATATGTCGGCATGATTGAAAACAGAAAGAACATTCAAACAATTCTAAAAGTAGCTGATCGAATAAAAGAATTTAGTCCAAACATATCATTTGTTATAGTTGGCAAGATTGGTTATGGCGGAGAAAAAATTATTTCCGAAATCCAGAAAAGAGATAATGTAATTCATCTTATGAATATTGATGATTATACTTTAAAAAAACTTTATAATATATCAGATGTGTTTCTATTCCCGTCTTTTTACGAAGGCTTTGGTTATCCACCATTAGAAGCAATGCAAAGTGGTCTTCCGGTTATTTCTTCCAATAATACATCATTAAAAGAATTAATTGCAGAAGGTGGAATACTTTGCGATCCGGAAGATGTGAATTCAATAGTAAGAGAAACCATAAAACTTTTGACAGATAAAATACATTGGGAAAATATAAGAAAAGCTGGAATCGAACGATCAAAGAAATTTTCGCTCGAGAAGTCAGTTAGAGAAATAATTGATATTTTCAATTCAATAAAAAAATTTAATTAGAATATTCAGATGTCAGATAATAAAATAGATGTATCAATAGTAATAATATCCTGGAGAATGAAGAATTTACTTTATCGTTGCTTGGAAACGATAAATAAATTTACAAACGGCTTATCATATGAAATTATAATAGTTGATAACAACTCTCAGGATGGAACTTCTGAAATGGTTGAGGAAAACTTTCCTCAGATTAAGCTAATAAAGAATCCTGAGAATCGTGGAGTAGCACCTGCACGAAATCAAGGCATTAAAGAAACTAAAGGCAAGTATATTTTAATTCTTGATGCTGACATGGAATTAATTGATAACAGCATTAAGCACCTATTTGATTTTATGGAAAATAATTCAGATGCTGGAATAGTTGGCTGTAAATTAGTTGATAAAGATTTTAATCTTCAATCATCCTGCAAAAGATTTCCCACTTTGCTTGCATTTTTATTCAGAAGATTGGAATGGATTGATGCTGTAAAAAATTCAAATACTTTAAAGAATCACACAATGCAGGATTGGGATCATAATCAGATTAAAGAAGTTGATTATCTTATCGGTGCTTGTCAATTTTTCAGAAGAGATGTTATTGATAAAATCGGAATGTATGACGATAATATTTTCTATGGACCTGAAGATATAGATTTTTGTTTAAGAATCTGGAAAGCAGGTTGGAAAGTTTATTATTATCCTTTTACTCAGATTATACATCATGAACAAAGAATAACTAAGAAAAAATTATTTTCAAAAATTTCATTTAAACATTTTGCTGGTATTTTTTATCTGTATCGTAAATACAATTTTAGAATTAAAGTTTAATTATGTCGAAATCAATCGAAAAATTCCTTCTCGTTGTCACTGACTTTGTAATGATTAACCTTGCGTTTATTGTTTACTTTGCTTTGCGTGTTCAATCTGGTTTGTTTGATCTTGTTATTATGCCTGAGTTCTTTCTACCAATGATTGCTCTTTACTTCTACTGGCTTCTTATTTTCACTTTTGTCGGAATGTATCGCTCCTGGTTTGCTGCATCACGATTTGATGAAATCTCAACTCTCTTCAAAGCTACTTTTGTAGGAATATTTATTCTCTTCTTCATCATATTTCTGGATGATTATATAAACAAAGTTTCTTCAAGTACAAGGATACTTATTTTTATTTATTGGGCTTTACTTGTCGCGTTTGTTGGTAGTGGAAGAGTTGTAATCAGAAGTATTCAGCGTAATTTGCTGATAAAAGGAATAGGAAGAAGAAATTCAATAATAATTGGTTTTAACGACAGAGCATTTGAAGTTCTGAATACTTTATTAAAAGCACCTGCATTGGGTATTGATGTTAAAGCATTCGCAACAATTAAAGATGAACATCTTAATAAAGTTCACAACAACATTAAAGTTGAAGCTAATCTGAAATCCCTCACTTCATTGATTGAAAAATATAATGTTCAGGAAATTATTCTTGCTTTAGAACAAGATGAACACGATTCTTTAGTGATATAATTTCTTTGTGCAGTGATAAAAATATTAAAATAAAAATTGTTCCTGATCTTTATGAAATTTTAAGCGGACAGGCTAGAACAAGTCAGATTTATGGAATGCCGCTCATTGATATAATGCCTGAACTTATGCCTGAATGGGAAAGAAAGCTTAAAAGACTTTTAGATATTGTAGTTTCAATCGTAATTCTTTTGCTCTCACTGCCAATTGCACTTCTTACAGCAATTGCAATTAAGCTTGATAGCGAAGGACCCGTTTTTTTCACTCAGGAACGAATGGGAATGAATGGAAAAATTTTTAAGATGATAAAGTTCCGTTCAATGAGAAAAGATGCTGAGAAATTAACCGGACCGGTTTGGTCACAGAAAAATGATTCCAGAGTAACAAGAGTTGGAAAATTAATTCGTAAACTTCGTATTGATGAAATACCACAATTTATAAATGTTCTTAAAGGCGATATGTCCGTTGTTGGACCAAGACCGGAAAGACCTTACTTTGTTGAAAAACTTTCGCAGGAAATTCCATACTATAAAAGAAGATTAAAAGTTCGTCCTGGTATCACTGGCTGGGCTCAGGTTAAACATAAGTATGATGAATCAATTGAAGATGTGAAAATCAAGTTGAGATATGATTTATTTTACATTGAAAATATGTCTCTAAGAATGGATTTGAAAATTCTTTTCAGAACTATTTTTGTTGTGTTATTTGGAAAGGGACATTATGAATAAAGTGCTTGTAATCATTCCGACATTTAATGAATTGGAAAATGTCAGAAGGATTATTCCTGCAGTACTTCAACAAAATGAAGCAATTGATGTTCTTATTGTTGATGACAATTCACCTGATAAAACCGGTGATTATGTTGAGCATTTGAGTAAAGAAAATCCTCGTGTAAAACTTATTCGTCGCGAAAAAAAACTTGGCTTGGGAACAGCTTATATTTCCGGATTCAAATATGCTGTTGAAAATAATTACGACTTTGTTTTTGAAATGGATGCTGATTTCTCTCATGATCCAAATGAAATAAATAATTTTCTGGAAGCTATAAAAGATGCTGATGTTGTGCTTGGCAGCAGATATATAAATGGTGTTCGAGTGCTTAACTGGCCTATGCGTCGTTTACTTCTGAGTTATTTTGCAAGTGTTTATACAAGCATAATAACCGGACTTCCTGTTAAAGATGCAACCGGAGGTTTTAAGTGTTTTCGAATTGATGTTCTGAAAGCAATAGATTTGGACAGAATTAAATCAAATGGTTATTCATTCCAGATTGAAATGACATTTAAAGCATATAAAAAAGGATTTCGCATAAAAGAAATTCCTATTGTGTTTTTAGATAGAGTAAAAGGTAAATCCAAAATGTCAAAAAAGATTGTTCGTGAAGCAATCATTATGGTCTGGAAATTACGATTAAGAAGTATCATTGGAAGATTATAAATCATAACGATGATAGACTTATCAATTATCATAGTAAACTATAATGTAAAAGAGTTTCTCAAGAACTTACTGCACTCAATTCAAAAAGCTTCTCAACATCTTTCAATTGAAATTATAGTTGTTGATAATGCTTCCGATGATGGAAGTGTTGAAATGATCAGAGAAAAATTTCCTGATGTTGTTCTGATTGCTAATGAAAAAAATCTCGGTTTTGGAAAAGCAAATAACATCGGATTAAAAAAAGCTCAGGGAAAATATATACTTTTAATTAATCCTGATACTCTCGTTGCAGAAGATACTTTTATAAAACTCATCGAATTTTTTGAAACACATCCTGAAGCCGGATTGGCTGGTTGTAAAATCCTTAATCCGGACGGAACGCTGCAACTTGCCTGCAGAAGAAGTTTTCCAGGTCCTTGGACTTCTTTCACAAAAGTTACTGGTTTAAGCTCGTTATTCCCAAAGAGTAAATTATTTGCCCGATATAATCTTACTTATCTTGATGAAAATCAGACTTATGAAGTTGATGCAATTTCAGGTTCATTTATGATGTTGAGGAAAGAAGTTTATGAGAAAGTCGGTGGATTTGACGAACAATTTTTTATGTATGGCGAAGATCTTGATTTATGCTACAGAATTCAGAAAGCTGGTTATAAAATTTTCTATGTACACACAACTCAGATAATTCATTATAAAGGAGAAAGTACCAAAAGAAGCAGTCTTGATGAAACGAAAGTATTTTATAACGCGATGCACTTGTTTGTAAAGAAACATTTATCAAGTTCACTTATAGTTGAATTAATTCTTCGTTCAGCAATTGCTGTAAGAAGTTTATTTGCTTTTCTTGGAAAGAAGAAGCTAATTCTGTTATCACTGGTTTTTGATTTTATTCTTTTCAATTTATGTCTTTATGCTGCTGAGAAAATTTATATAAATATCAAACCTTCGTGGGAAGGATTTTCAGAAGATGCAACTTTAATCATTTATACAATACCTGCTTTAATTCAGATAATCATTGCTTCATTAACAGGAAGTTATCAGAAAAATAAATTATCAATACTCAAAGTTTTAGTCGCACTTGGAATTAGTTTTCCAATACTTACTTCACTTACATTTTTCTTCAAGCAGTTTGCATTCAGTCGTGCTGTAGTTATCATTGCTTATGTGCTAACAACTTTTGCATTTATTTTTTGGCGCGTTGCTTTTAAGAGAATCTTCAAAAACTTATTTGTGAGTGATTCTGAAAAACAAAAACGAACTCTCATTGTCGGCACGCAAAGTAATGCGATCCAGATAGCTTCAAAGCTGAAACTAAAAAAAACAGAAGTCCGCAGCATCGTTGGTTTAATCGGTAATTCTTATAAAGAAATCGGAAATAAAATTGACTCATTTGAGATTGTTGGTACTGATCAGAATATTCAGAAAGTAATCCGCGATTATAAAGTTGATGAAATAATATTTTCATCAGATGAACTTTCATATAATCAGATGATTCAGATTATTTCTTCACTAAGAAAAGAAAATGTTGAATTTAAAGTGGTTGGAAGCGATCAGGACTTTGTTGTTGGTAAAACCTCAGTTTCTATTCTTGATGACATTCCTTTGTTTGAAATTACTTTCAACATTTCTGATGCAAAAATGAGAACAATTAAAGTTTTGTTTGATTACACACTTGCGCTTCTCACTTTGTTTTTGGTTTATCCTTTCATATTTTTCAAATACAGGATTGCATCACAAAATAAAACTGACTTTGCTGAGTTTATTCTTAAAGTTCCTTATGTACTTTCGGGCAAATACAGTTTCGTCGGGCCAAAAGAAAATTCTGCTGCGCAAAATATTTTTCTTGGTAAAAAAGGATTAACTGGTTTTTGGTACTATGAAACAGATGACAAAGATGAGATTGAAAAACTGGATTTCTACTACGCAAAGAATCAAAACATCTGGATGGATATTGAAATAATATCGAAATCGTTAAATAAAATGTTGAATAAAAGAAATTAGTTATGGCAAAAACAATATTAGATTTTGAAAAACCAATTTTCGAACTCGAGCAGAAGCTTGAGGAAATGAAAAAATTTTCAGACAGACTTGATATCGAGAAAGATATGGTCCGTCTGGAGGAGAAAGTAAGACAGTTGAAAGAAGAAGTCTATAAAGGGCTTACAAGATGGCAGCGTGTTCAGCTTGCTCGTCATCCTGAAAGACCGTACACGCTGGATTACATTTACGCAATGACTGAATCATTCGTTGAACTTCACGGTGATAGATTGTTCAGAGATGATAAAGCCATCGTTGGTGGATTAGCTCAATTGGGCAATCACAAAGTTGTTATCTTCGGACAACAAAAAGGGCGCGATACCAAATCGAACCTTTACAGAAATTTCGGAATGATGAATCCCGAAGGTTACAGAAAAGCTCTTCGATTAATGAAACTCGCAGAGAAGTTCAATAAACCTGTAATCACGATGTTAGATACTCCAGGTGCTTTTCCCGGAATTGAAGCTGAAGAAAGAGGACAAGCAGAAGCTATTGCAAGAAATTTATTTGAGATGGCAAGATTAAAAGTACCGATTATTGTTGTGATAATTGGCGAAGGTGCAAGCGGCGGTGCTTTAGGAATTGGTGTTGGAGATAGAATACTCATGCTTGAAAATTGTTGGTATTCTGTAATCAGTCCTGAATCCTGTTCAAGCATTCTCTGGAGGAGCTGGGAATATAAAGAACAAGCTGCAGAAGCATTAAAATTAACAGCACCTGATTTACTTGAGCAGGGAATTATTGACAGAATAATTCCTGAACCACTTGGCGGAGCTCATAAAGATCACAAACAAATGGCTGAAACTCTCAAACAAATATTGATTGAAGAACTTGATGCACTTGTAAAAATTAAACCTGAAAAACTTGTTGCATCAAGAATTGAAAAATTCGGTAAGATGGGTGTGTTTATTGAATAAGGAACAAAAAATTTATTTGTAAACTAAAACATTTCTGTACCAAGAATTTTACTTATCTATAATTACTTTCTCGTAAAAAGGGCCTGTCCAATCAATCAAGAATTGAGAGGATGAACCTGATTGTTCGAAGTGTTGCAGAAGTCTAATCGATGTCATTTCGATCCCGATTTATCGGGTGAGAAATCTTTTTCATAGTATCATCGAAAGATTTATCAGTTGAAGACTAAAAAATCGATTCAAAATAAAATTTATTAACTCAATAGAAATGTCAGTAAATAATTTATAGTTGAATCATTAAAAGAGACTCTGCGTGAAGGTAAAAATATGTTTTTATAAACTTCAACATTTATTCTTATCCACATCTGTCCAAAATAAATTTATTTATGCGGCTAAAGCCTGTTCCTGCTTTTAATTTTTTTCAGTTCACTGAAGTGAACTGCAATAAATGCTGATTAAATTTGTTTTTAATCTATTGCAGTTGGATTTATCCAACTGATATTAAGAGACATTAGAATATTATGGGCTTTAGCCGCATTTAATTAAATACTGTTAATAATAAGAGAGTAATAATTTTTATTAGGGATTCAATT